>Ga0247841_10005444_pt1 | contig 20609 bp, 31 predicted proteins | sample LaCruzMarch2015__2_FD_192410 | JGI IMG/M metagenome (GOLD analysis project Ga0247841, IMG submission 192410) | Freshwater microbial communities from meromictic Lake La Cruz, Castile-La Mancha, Spain - LaCruzMarch2015_18m | ecosystem: Environmental > Aquatic > Freshwater > Lake | place: Spain... | reverse complement strand
ATGAGATCCTCGCATTCTATCCGATCCCGACCGGGGCACACATTGTGGTCAAAGACGGTCAATCGATCACGGGCGGAACGCTTCTCGCGAAGACACCGCGTAAAATCGCCAAAACCCGCGATATCACCGGTGGTCTACCGCGTGTTGCCGAACTTTTCGAAGCCCGTAAACCGAAGAACCCTGCTGTTATTTCAGAGATCGATGGTGTGGTAGAGATCGGGGCGATCGTTAAGGGTCAGCGTCAAATTATCGTGAAGAGTTCGACGGGAATGGCCAAAGAATATTTGATCCCGCACGGGAAACACTTGAACGTTTACAAGGGTGACCGAGTTCTCGCCGGTCAACAACTTGTAGACGGTCCGGTCGTGTTGCAGGACATCCTTCGCGTTTCGGGAGAAAGAAGTTTACAGCAATACCTCGTGGAGGAAGTTCAGGAAGTCTATCGTCTGCAGGGTGTGAGGCTCAACGATAAGCATGTGGAAGCCATTGTTCGTCAGATGCTCCGCAAGGTTCGTATTGAGGATTCGGGTGATACGGAATTTCTTGTGGGTTCTCATGTAGAGAAACTCAGGTTTGCGGAAGAAAATGCAAAAATGATCAAGAAGGGCAAGGAGCCTGCTAAAGGCACCTCGATCCTTCTCGGGATCACGAAGGCTTCGCTCACGACAGACAGTTTTATTTCGGCTGCAAGCTTTCAGGAAACAACGCGCGTGCTCACGGAAGCGGCTTCGGCCGGCAAACGGGACTATCTGCAAGGGCTCAAAGAGAATGTCATTATGGGGCATTTGATTCCCGCTGGAACGGGCTTCAAGATTCACCATGACATTGAGCTCGAAAAAGACCTGACCGATGTTTTGCCGGACCCTGACGCCGGGAAGAAAGAAAAAGCGGCCGAAGAGGCCAGTGCATCCAAGGAGAAATCTTAATGGCCCCGACCATCAACCAGTTGATACGTTTTGGAAGAAAAAAATTCAAATGGAAATCCAAGTCCCCGGCGTTGCAGAATTCGCCATTCCGTAAAGGTGTGTGCTTGATCGTCCGGACCCAGACCCCCAAAAAACCGAACTCCGCTCTTCGAAAGATCGCCCGCGTGCGTCTGACGAACGGGCAGGAAGTAACAGCCTACATCCCGGGCGTCGGGCATAATCTTCAGGAACACTCGATCGTGCTCGTGAGAGGCGGCCGTGTAAAGGACCTTCCGGGTGTTCGTTATCATATTGTTCGCGGCAAGCTGGATGCTGCCGGTGTTGCGGACCGCACAAAATCACGTTCGAAATACGGCGCAAAAACTCCGAAAAAGGACACTAAGAAAATATGAGAAGAAGACGCGCGCAAAAAAGATTGATTGATCCGGATCCGCGTTACGGGGATTTGTTGGTCGCAAAGTTCATCAATATCGTGATGGAATGCGGCAAAAAGTCCATCGCCGAGAGAATCGTGTATGATGCTCTGGACATCGTCAAAGAAAAAACGTCAAAAGAACCTCTTGAAGTTTTCAGGGCGGCATTAGATAATGTGCGCCCTCTCCTCGAGACAAAATCCCGGCGCGTAGGTGGGGCGACGTATCAGGTGCCGGTCAGCGTTTCTGAAGATCGTGGTTACTCCCTAGCTCTTCGTTGGATCCGGAGTTATTCCCGTGAACGCAAGGGGAAGCCTATGCACGAGAAGCTGGCGCAGGAGATCATCGACGGTTTCAATAAGACGGGGCCTTCTATTAAGAAGCGGGAAGATATGCATAAAATGGCGGAGGCTAACAGGGCTTTCGCGCATTATCGCTGGTAAACAACAGTAACGAGTTGGGAGCGTGGAGTTCGGAGTGAAAAGAACTCATAACTCCGAACTCAGAGCTCAGAACTAAACAAAATGGCAGACGAGCAAAAGAAAATTCATTTTCCGATAGACAGGATACGCAATATTGGCATTGCAGCCCATATTGACGCGGGGAAGACTACTACCTCCGAACGTATTCTCTACTACACCGGCCGGACTTATAAGATCGGGGAAGTGCATGAAGGAACGGCGGTCATGGACTGGATGGAACAGGAGCAGGAGCGTGGGATCACGATCACCTCGGCCGCCACGACCTGTTTCTGGAGAGATTGCCGCATCAATCTTATTGATACCCCGGGACATGTGGATTTTACGATAGAAGTCGAACGTTCTTTGCGCGTGCTGGACGGCTGCGTTGCGGTCTTCGGTGCGGTCGAAGGTGTGGAACCGCAATCTGAGACTGTTTGGCGTCAGGCGGACCGTTACCACGTGCCGCGCATTGCTTTTATCAATAAAATGGATCGCACCGGTGCCGAATTTGAAAAGAATGTTCAGCAAATGCGTGACCAGCTTGGCGCGAACGCTGTTCCGATCCAGATCCCGCTTGGTCTTGAGGAGAAACATCGCGGTGTCATTGATCTGGTTGAGATGAAAGCATATATCTTTAATGATGAAAGTCTTGGCGCGAAATTTGACATTCAGGAGATCCCTGCGGAATACGCGGAACAGGCCAAGAAGGCACGCGAGTTCATGATCGAGAAGGTTTCCGAGTATGATGACGCATTGATGCACAAGTTCATTGAAGGGCAGGCACCCACGATTGCGGAGATCAAGTCCGCGATCCGCAAAGGGACGATCAGCCTCAAGATGGCGCCGGTGATTGTTGGTTCAGCGCTCAAGAATAAGGGCGTGCAGCAGCTTTTGGACGCGGTGGTAGATTACCTTCCTTCTCCGAAGGATATTCCTCCGGTGAAAGGTACCGAGCCCGGGACAGAAACCGAGATCCATCGCGAAGCGGACGATAAAGCCCCTTTAGCCTGCTATGCGTTCAAGATCGCAAGTGATAAATTCGTGGGATCTTTGACCTATATCCGCATTTATTCCGGGACGCTTTCTTCAAGTTCTTATATTTACAATGTCCGCACCAACAAGACCGAACGTATCGGCCGTCTCCTTCTCATGCATGCCAACAAGCGTGAAGAGATCGAAGAAGCGGGCGCCGGAAACATTGTGGCGGCGGTCGGCCTTAAAGAAGTGAAGACGGGCGATTCTCTCTGCGTTGAAAACGACCCGATCCTGCTTGAGACGATGTTCGTACCAGAGCCTGTGATCTGGATGGCGGTGGAACCGAAAACAAAAGCGGACCGTGATCGTTTGTCAGACGCGATCGGAAAACTTGTTAACGAGGATCCGACTTTCCGCGTGAAAACGGACCAGGAGACAGTTCAGACCCTGATCGGCGGGATGGGGGAGCTTCATCTGGATATCAAGGTCGACATCATGAAACGGGAATACAACGTTCAAGTGAATGTCGGGAAACCTCAAGTCGCTTATAAAGAAACGATCCAGGCGTCGGCGGAAGCCGAGGGAAAGTTCATCAAGCAAACGGGCGGTCGAGGACAATATGGCCACTGTTATATTAAGATCGAACCTCTCGCGCGTGGCACCGGGAATGAATTTGCGGATGAAGTGAAGGGTGGTTCCATTCCGCGCGAATACATTCCTGCCGTGGAGGCTGGAGTGGAAGATGCTTGTGATAACGGTGTCTTGGCCGGGTATCCTGTGACGGACGTTAAGGCGACTGTTTATGATGGAAGCTATCACGATGTTGACTCTTCGGAAATTGCGTTTAAAATGGCCGGAATTTTCGCCTTCAAGGAAGCCTTCAAGAAGGCAAAGCCTGTGTTGCTGGAGCCGATTATGTTTGTGGAAGTGTTGGTCCCCGAGGAATACATGGGCGATGTGATCGGCGATCTGAACTCCCGCCGTTGTGTGATCCAGGAGCTCACGAACCGTGGCCATCTCAAGGTCATCCAGGGGCTTGTCCCCCTGTCCGAAATGTTTGGTTATGCGACTTCAGTTCGTTCCTTGTCGCAGGGACGCGCGACTTACACTATGGAGCCGCACACTTATCAAGAAGTTCCAAAAATGGTCGCAGAAAAGATCATCGCAGGATAAAAAATGGCACAAATAAAAGAAAAGATCCGTATCAAATTGAAAGCGTATGACCATCGTGTGCTGGACCAGTCGGTCCAGGAGATCGTGGGGACCGCGAAAAAGACCGGTGCGAAAGTGATCGGCCCGATTCCACTTCCGACACATATCTGGAAAACGACGGTGCTTCGTGGCCCGCATATCGATAAAAAAGCGCGCGATCAATTCGAGATCCGGACCCATAAAAGGCTTATTGAACTGGAAGAACCCACTTCCCGCACCGTGGACGCGTTGATGAAACTCGACCTCCCGGCAGGCGTGGATGTGGAAATTAAACTTTAAAAGAGAAGCTTATGATCGGTCTTTTAGGAAAAAAAATAGGCATGTCGCAGATCTTCGACGGGGAAGGACAACAGATTCCCGTGACGGTGCTTGAAGTGGGCCCTTGTTTTGTGACGGCGCTTCGCACCAAGGAGAAAAATGGGTATCTGGGCGTCCAACTTGGATTCGATGCTGTAAAGGAGAAGAGCCTGAACAAACCCAAATTAGGCGCACTTCGCAAGGCGACGGTTCCGCCGGTAAGGTTTATTCGCGAGATCCGCACGGAAGACATTGCCAATTTAAGCGTGGGCAGTGAACTTCACGCGGAGAATTTTGAGGTTGGGGAGTATGTGGACATTGAAGGCGTCTCAATCGGAAAGGGCTTTCAGGGTGTCGTGAAGCGTCTTAACTATAAAGGTGGGGGAGCCGGGCATGGTTCGATGTTTGGCCGTGTTCCTGGAGGTATTGGCTCAAGGGCTGGCGGTGTGGGGTGCCGTAAAAAAGTGAGTAAGGGCAAGGGACTCCCCGGACACATGGGTGATGAAAAGATCTGTATTCATAATCTTAAGGTCATGAAAGTGGATGCCGAGAACAATCTTCTTGCGCTTAGCGGCAGCGTGCCGGGCGCAGAAGGCGGTTACTTGATCATCCGTAGTGCGCTTACGCGCGGCAAAAAAGGTTCCTGGAAAGTGAGAAGTAGTAAGCAGGGGTCCCCGAAGGAAACTTCCTCGGAAACTTCCAAAGCTGAAAATCCTCAGGACGGAACGAAAACAAGTTCCTAACAATCTAGTTTGGGTTGAATGATCTAAGGATCGAAAGAAAGGCATCGAAAATGAAAGTGCTTCTTTACTCGAAGGAGGGTAAGAAGAAACAAGAGGTGGTGTTGAACCCCGAGATTTACGGGGTCCGGGCCAACGACCGTCTTTTGGAGCTGGTGAGGAATGCCTACTCGGGTAATCTCCGTAAAGGGACCGTGGATACCAAAACGCGCGGTGAAGTGCGCGGCGGCGGCAAAAAACCCTGGAAACAAAAAGGGACCGGAAGGGCGCGTCACGGCTCGATCCGTTCCCCGATCTGGGTGGGTGGCGGTACGACCTTCGGTCCGCACCAGAGGGATTATACGGTTAATTTGTCCAAGGCGATCCGTAATCTGGCCCTGAGAGTCATGCTTAGCAAACGCGCAGGAGAGAAAAACTTGGTGCTTCTTGAGGCGGTAAAGCTTGAAACGCCGAAAACAAAAGAATTTGCGGCGATTGCGAAAGCATTACCGGTCCTGAAAAAACGAACACTTTACGTGGTAAAAGAAGCGACGCCGAATCTCAAGCGCGCGAGCCGCAATATGCGCGAAAGGATTGAAGTCAAAGAAGCCGCGGATTTTACAGCTTATGATGTGATGCAACGCGAAAAAATCGTGATCGATGAAGCTGCGGTTGAGCTGATTGAAAAGCGTTTGGCGGTGGCGGCGAAGGAGAAGTCCCATGAAGCTTAATATTTATGATGTTGTGATTGAGCCGCTCATTACCGAAAAGCTCTCCAAGGCTGCCGAGGCTTCGAACAAGTACGGTTTTCGCGTGCATCCGCAGGCCAATAAAAAGGAAGTGAAGGCTGCTGTTGAAAAGATTTTTGATGTGCATGTGGAAAGCGTTAATACGATAAATGTTTCCGGAAAATGGCGCCGGGTGCGTCACGTCCCCGGACAAACGACGGCCTGGAAAAAGGCCATCGTGACCCTGAAAAAGGGCGAAAAGATCGATCTGACAAAGTAAGAAAAAAGAAAAGGATCTATGGGGCTCATTAAGTTCAAACCAACAACACCGACGCGGCGATACGGGAATGTTTCTGATTTCGCCGATATCACCACGGATCGTCCGTATAGGCCTTTGACCTATATTAAAAAAGGTACGGGCGGACGTAATAACCATGGCCATATCACTTCGCGGCGTATCGGAGGCGGGCATAAGCGCCGCATCCGTTTGATCGATTTTAGACGGAATCGTATCGGTATTGAAGCGACGGTCTTGACCGTGGAATATGATCCGAATCGCAGTGCACGCATCGCGCTTGTCCAGTATGCGGACGGGCTCAAGAGCTATATTCTTTGCCCGGACGGCTTGAAAGTCGGCGAAAAAGTAGTGAGCGGGCCGGATGTAGAAGTGAAGCTCGGGAACCATTTACCGCTGGAGAAGATCCCGGAAGGTTCCATGATTCACAATATTGAACTGCGTCCCGGTTTGGGAGGGAAGCTCGCCCGCGCCGGCGGCGTGGTGGCACAGATCCTTGCAAAAGAAAATGATATGGCACACATCAAACTTCCTTCCGGCGAAGTAAGGCTTGTCCCCGCAAAGGCGTACGCAACGATCGGACAGTGTTCCAATATCGATCACGAAAATATTGTTCTTGGGAAAGCAGGTCGCGCCCGCTGGCTGGGGCGGCGTCCCGTCTCACGCGGTGTCGCGCGTAACCCTGTGGACCATCCGCTTGGCGGTGGTGAAGGTAAGTCCAAAGGCGGTAATCATCCGCAGAGTCCGACGGGTGTAAAATCCAAGGGCTATAAGACACGCAAGCGTTACAAAGCATCGAACAAATACATTGTGAAGGATCGCAGAAAATGAGCCGTTCGGCAAAAAAAGGCGTCTACGTTGACGACAGACTTTTAGGCAAGGTCCAGATCGCGAATCAAAAAAAAGATCGCCGTCCTATTAAAACCTGGTCGCGGCGTTCAACAATCACACCGGATTTTATCGGAGTGACGCTCTCAGTTCATAATGGCAAAACTTTTATAAATGTGTTCGTGACCGAGAATATGATCGGACACAAAGTCGGGGAATTTTCTCCGACACGGACATTCAGAAAACACAGCGCTTCGGGGGATAAAGCAAAAGCCCTTGCTGCGGGCTCAACGACCTGATCTGAAAGAACATCATGGCTAAAGATGATAAAAAATCAAAAGTAGAAGCCGCGCCGTCCCCTCGTGTTGTCAGAGCGCTCACGAAACATTTAAGGATCGCCCCGAGGAAGATGCGTCTTGTGATCGATACCATCCGCAGACAGCCGGTCCAGGAAGCGGTCGGGATCCTGATGCTTCTTAAGAAGAAGGGTGCCAAAATGGCGGTCAAGACGCTGAAAAGCGCCATTGCGAACGCCAAGAATCTTGGATTGAATGAAAATCGTCTTTATGTTTCGAACGTGCGCGCGGATGGAGGACCGGTTTTCAAACGGTTCATGACCCGCTCGATGGGGCGTGCGGATAAAATTTTGAAACGGACCACCCACTTGACCGTGGAAGTCCGCGAAGGGTTCAAGATTTGGGGTGGAAGATCGCAAGAAGACGCAAAAGCGAAGAACAAGAAAAAAACCGCTGCGGCGGCTTAACACCGTTCTCTATATTAATTTTAAGGGTTAACGGTATAAGTACTGCGAACCCATAAAATCAAAGGGAACGCGGTACTAAAAGAACGAAGGCATAAGGGAGGCTATTTTGGGTCAGAAAGTTCATCCTTACGGTTTAAGACTTGGGTATATCAAACCCTGGAAAGCGCGATGGTTTGCTAAGCGCGATGCCGGGACCATTCTCATGGAGGATCTCAAGATCCGTGCATACTTGAAGAAAAAACTGGCGATTGCCGGCATCTCTTCGATCGAGATCGACCGGGCGTCGAACCGGATCCGTATCCGTATTTTTGCAGCGAAGCCGGGTGTTATCATCGGACGGCGCGGGCAAGAAATCGATAAGATCAAAGAAGATCTTGCGGCCCTGACGAAAAACGAAGTATTCCTGGATATCAAGGAAGTGAAGATGCCTCAGGTCGACGCGCAGCTCGTGGCGGAAAATATCGTGCTGCAGCTTGAAAAGCGCATCGGATTCCGTCGTGCAATGAAAAAAGCCATCCAGCTTGCGATGCAAAAAGGCGCGCTGGGGATCAAGGTGCAGTGCAAGGGTCGTCTCGGCGGTGCGGAAATCGCCCGCGAAGAAAAATATCATGAAGGAAAGGTTCCGCTCAGCACTTTTCGCGCGGATATCGATTTTGGTTTTGCGGAGGCCTTTACCACTTATGGGACCATCGGTTGCAAGACTTGGATCTACAAGGGGGATGTGCTCGTGAAAAAAGAGCAGGAAGCCCAGAAGCTCGAGCTTGAGAAAAAATTCAAGGTTGTGGAAGAAGAGATCCAAAAAACGGAAGCTGGAGAAGTGGTCAAGCCCGAAGCTGAAGCGCCAAAAGATGGCGAAACACAGGAGAAACAGAACGATGCCCCTACAGCCTAGCAGGGTTAAATTCCGTAAGCAGCAACGCGGTTGGATGCGCGGGATTGCCACGCGTGGCAGCAGTCTGTCGTTCGGCGAGTTTGGTTTGAAGGCCCTTGACTGTCATTGGATGACCGGAGTTCAGATCGAGGCGGCCCGTGTGGCTTTAACGCGTCACGTCAAACGCGGCGGCAAGATCTGGTTGCGCGTTTTCCCGGACAAATCAGTTTCCAAAAAACCGGCTGAGACCCGCATGGGCAAAGGGAAAGCTGCTCCATCGCATTACGTCGCGGTCATTAAGCCCGGCAAGATCCTTTTTGAAATGGGAGGCATCCCTGAAGAAATGGCCCGTTCTGCCCTGAGGCTTTGCGCCCACAAGATCCCGTTCCGTACCAAATTCGTGAAACGAGAGGTAGCGGCTTAATATGTTGAAAGTCACGGAATTAAGAGAACTTAGCATTGAGGAATTAAGCGAAAAGGTCAACGTTTTGAAAAAAGGCTTGATGCAGCTCCGGTTCCAGCACAAGACCGGCAAGCTCGAGCGGCAATCCGCGTTGAAGGAAGCCAAGCGGGACATTGCGCGCGTCAAGACCGTGATCACCGAAAAGAAGAAAGGCGAGAAAAAGTCATGACCGAGACCGGGCCCGAAATTCAAAGCAAACGAGTTCGTGAAGGTGTGGTCGTCAGCTCGAAAATGAACAAGACCATTACCGTGCTTGTGACCCGCCTGCTGAAGCATTCCAAATTCAATAAGATCATCAAGCGGCACATCAAATATTCCGCGCATGATGAGAAAAATGAGGCCAAGGAAGGAAATCGCGTCCAGATTGTCGAGACCCGGCCGATTTCCAAGACCAAACGTTGGCGTCTCGTGAAGGTGTTGCCGTCATGATCCAGATGCGAAGCGTTCTCGAGATCGCCGATAACAGCGGCGCAAAAAAAGCAGCCATGATCGGCGTGATTGGACGACACAGTAAGCGTACCGCCGCTGTGGGGGACATTATTACTGCGTCTGTAAAGGAAGCTCTTCCGAGTGGCGCGGTTAAAAAAGGAGAGGTTGTGAAGGCGGTGGTCGTGAGGACAAAATCCCCGATCCGTCGAAAAGACGGTTCCTCCGTGAAATTTTCATCAAATGCCATTGTATTGATCGATAATCAAAAAAACCCGCGCGGGACGCGTATTTTTGGTCCCGTGGCCCGTGAGCTTCGTGATTGTGATTTTTCCAAGATCATCTCGCTCGCGCCGGAGGTCGTTTAAGTTATGAAAATCCGTAAAGGCGATGAAGTGATCGTGACCAAAGGGAAAGATGCCGGCAAAAAAGGCCGCGTGATGCGCGCCTTTCCGAAAGAAGGAAAGATCTTGATCGAAAAGATCAACTACCGGACGTGTTATCTACGCAAGAGCCAGGAAAATCCTAAAGGCGGGATCACGAAGATGGAAGGGAAGCTCCATGTTTCGAACGTCAAGCTGATTTGCCCGCGCAGCGGCAAGCCTTCTCGTGTCGGATATTCCATCCTCGCAGATGGGACTAAGCACCGTATTGTTAAAGCGTCAGGTGAGGTTTTATAAATATCATGAATCAAAAAGTGACTGTACTTCCCAGGCTGCTTGAGAAATACCGTACGGAAGTTGTGCCGGAAATGCAAAAAGAGTTTGGCTACAAAAACCCCATGCAAGCACCCCGGATGGGGAAGATCGTGGTCAACATGGGCGTGAAAGAGGGTCAGGAGGATATCAAGATCCTGGACCAGCTCGCGATTGAGCTCTCGCGCATTGTCGGGCAAAAACCGGTGGTGACGCGCGCGAAAAAATCCATTTCGGCTTTCAAACTTCGCGAAGGTTCTCCGATCGGACTGAAAGTAACGCTCCGGAGGAACCGCATGTACGAGTTCATGGACCGTCTTTTTAACTTTGCCATGCCGCGTATCCGTGACTTTCGTGGATTTTTGGATAAGAGTTTCGACCAACGTGGGAATTTCACGATCGGCCTCACCGAGCAGACGATCTTCGCGGAAGTCGAGTTTGACAAGATGAAGAAAGTCCAGGGCATGGACATCACGTTTGTGACCACGGCTGAGAATAAAAAAGAAGGAAAGCGGCTTCTGGAGCTTTTGGGCTTTCCTTTCAGGAAATAAAGGATTTCAAATGGCAAAGACTTGTTTGATCGTTAAGCAAAGATTGGAACCGAAATTCAAGGTCAGAAAATACAACCGCTGCCAGCGGTGCGGACGTCCGCGCGGCTATATCCGGAAATTTTCCATCTGTCGTATCTGTTTCCGGGAATTGGCCAATACGGGCATGCTGCCGGGCGTGGTCAAATCCAGCTGGTAATCAGGAGGAAAGGTTTTCATGTCGCGCTATGATTTTATCGGAGATTTTCTAACGTCGATCCGGAACGCCTCAAAGGCGCATAAGGAAAAGTTGACTGCGCCTGCTTCAGTGCTTACGGTGCGGATTGCGGAGCTTTTGAAAAGCGAAGGTTTTATCGAAAACGTAAAGCCCTTTAACGATGGAAACAAGAATTTTGTGCGTATCCATCTGAAATATCTTTCGGGGGGCAAAAAGGCGGCGATCCAGGGGCTGAAGCGCATCTCCACGCCGGGGTTACGGCGTTATGTCGGCTACCAGGAAATCCCGAAAGTGCTCGGAGGATTCGGGGTGGCGATCCTTTCAACGCCGAAGGGCGTTTTAACCGGACGGCAGGCGCGTGAGGCCAAGGCCGGCGGTGAAATTCTTTGCACGGTTTGGTAAAGATCCCTTAAGAGGATAATAAAAGGAATTATGTCACGTATCGGAAGAAAGCCAGTTACAATTCCTGAAAAAGTAAAAGTCGCAATTCAAGGCACGATGCTAAAGGTCCAAGGGCCGAAGGGCGAATTGACCCTGAGCGTTCATCCTCGTATTACAGTCAAGGTTGAGGGGACGGAGGTAAAGGTCACCCGTCCTACGGATATCCGCACGGATCGCGCGCTTCATGGTTTGACGCGCAGCTTGATCCAAAACATGGTTATCGGTGTGACGCAGGGGTATGCTAAAGAACTCGAGATCGTGGGCGTTGGTATGAAGGCCTCAGTGAAGGGCAACATGCTTACCATACTGCTCGGGTTCACGCATCCTATTGATTATCCGTTCGGCAAGGATGTGGAGATCAAATGTCCGAAGCCGACCTCGATCGTCATTACCGGCGCAGACAAACAGCGTGTGGGGCAGACCGCTGCCGAGATACGCAGTTTTATGAAGCCAGAACCGTACAAGGGGAAGGGTATCCGCTACCTTGGCGAGCATGTGCGCCGCAAACAGGGCAAAACAGTCAGTTAATCCGGTTAAGGAGTTTAGAATTTATGGTCCAAGAAAAAGAATGGGGAAGGATCCAAAGGCATCGGCGGGTCCGGAAAAAGATCATCGGGTCGGCCGAAAGGCCGCGGGTGGTCGTGCACCGTTCCCTGAAAAATATTTTTGTACAAGCTATTGATGACGTTTCTCAAAAAACGCTTGCCTCACTGTCTTCTTTGGATGAAAAGGTTGCGAAAGCGGCTTCCAAAAAGGGAAAGATCCACGTCTCGGAACAACTGGGGCAGCTTTTCGCCGAGCAGCTTAAGAAAAAAGGTGTGCAGAAAATATCGTTCGATCGCGGTGGGTATCTTTATCATGGCCGCGTAAAGGCTTTGGCTGAAGCGATCCGTAAGAGCGGCATTCAATTTTAAAGTAGTTACCGAAAGGAAATCCACGAAGCATGGAAAAGACAGCTGCAGCGCCGAAAACACAGCCTAAAACAGGTTCGAGGGCCCCTCAGTCCTCTTCGCGGTCTTCCCGAACTCCCGTCATGTCAGCGGATGGTTCGACGACCTATGAAAAGGTTATTCAGGTGAACCGCTGTGCCAAGGTCGTGAAAGGCGGAAAACGTTTTTCATTTAGCGCCTTGGTTGTAGTAGGCAGTGGCACGGCCCAGCTTGGGTATGCACAAGGCAAAGCGAATGAGGTCGCAGACGCGATTCGCAAGGCGCTTGTCGCAGCACGTAAGAACATTATTACGGTTACTCTCAAAGGGACAACGATCCCTCACGAGGTGGTCGGGCGCTATGGCGCTGCGAAAGTACTTCTAAAGCCTGCGTCTCCCGGTACGGGGGTTATCGCCGGCGGTTCGGTCCGTGCGGTATGCGAAGCTTGCGGGATCAAGGATATTTTAACCAAGAGTCTTGGAAGCGATAATTCTATCAATGTTCTTAAAGCTGCGATCAATGGGTTGACCGCACTTGTGGACCGCAAGGTCCGCTATGATGTAGAAAGCGAAAAAGCATCATGAGGCATAAAACTCCTTATAAAAAACGTAAAAAACGTTTGGGCTGCGGGATCGGTTCCGGTCACGGGAAGACCTCGACCAAAGGGCACAAGGGTCAGAGAGCACGTTCGGGGTTTACATTAAATCCCGGGTTCGAGGGCGGACAGAACCCTCTTTATCGCCGTCTTCCGAAGCGGGGTTTTAATCGCAGCGCGTTCAAGAAGGTTTATGCGATCGTGAATCTTCAGACGCTGGCAAAGCTCGAAGATAAGGAGATCACTCCCGAGATTTTGCTCGCTAAGAATGTCATCAAGGAGCTTTATGACGGATTAAAGATCCTTGGCTCCGGAGAGCTTAAAAAAGCTGTCACTGTGAAGGCCCATCTTTTCAGCGCTTCCGCAAAGACGAAGATCGAGTCTAAGGGCGGTCAGGCTGTTCTCATCGGAAAATAAGTAAAAGAACGGAGTTCTGGTGCTACAAGCGTTCGGAAATATCCTAAAAATCCCGGACCTGCGTAAAAAGATCCTTTTTACGCTCGGCATAATCGCCGTATACCGTATTGGTACCTATGTCCCGACTCCAGGGATCGATGGCGTCGCACTTGCGCGGTTTTTTCAACAGCATATGGCTGGCGGATCACTCCTGGGTTTTATGGGGATGTTCACCGGCGGTGCGTTGCAGAAAGCGACGATCTTTGCGTTGGGGATCATGCCGTACATTTCGGCATCGATTATTTTACAGCTTTTGACCGTGGTGATCCCGGCTTTGGAAAAACTCGCGAAAGAAGGCGAAGAGGGCCGGAAAAAGATCATTCAGTACACGCGCTACGGAACGATCGTTCTGAGTATTTTGCAGACGTTTTTTATCGCTCTTTGGCTTGAGAATCCCGCAGCCTTCGGCGGAACGGTCATCGTGCCGGATCCGGGTTGGGGCTTTCGTTTAATGTGTATGCTTACCATGACTACGGGCACGGCGTTCATTATGTGGCTCGGTGAGCAGATCGATAATTACGGCATTGGTAACGGTATGTCGATCATCATTACGGCAGGTATCATCGAATCGCTTCCGGAAGCGTTGCGCCAGACTTGGGTATTGCTTTCACCGCTCGATCCGTCACGCCAGCAGCTGGCTTGGTGGAAATTTGTCGTTATGTGCGGGCTTTTCGTGGCTGCCGTGATCTTCCTGATCCTGATCATCCAGGGACAGAGGAAGATCCCGGTCCAGTACGCGAAACAGATCCGCGGGCACAGGACTTACGGCGGGCAGAGCACGTATTTACCGCTCAAAGTGAATCAGGCAGGCGTGATCCCGATCATTTTTGCTCAATCGGTGATTTTGTTCCCTGCAACGATCGCGGGATTTTTCCCTAATGCCGGGGCGTTAACGAGAGTCGCCCAGGCGATCAGTTACGGGAGCGGGGGGTACATGGCCCTGGATGCGCTTCTCATTGTATTTTTTACGTTCTTTTATACAGCGATTACATTCAATCCGATCGAAGTGAGCGATAACCTTCAAAAATACGGGGGTTTCGTGCCGGGGATCCGTCCAGGGAAGAACACAGCGGAATATCTGGATTATCTGATGACGAGGATTGCGACAGCGGGTGCGATCATTCTGGCCTTGATCGCGCTTTTCCCGAAAATTATCTCATCACCGCATGTGCTGAATATTCCGTTCCTGATCGCGAGTTTTTTCGGCGGTACCGGGCTTCTCATCATTGTTGGCGTAGTACTGGATGTGATGAAGGCCGTCGAATCACAACTTGTGATGCGGCACTATGATGGTTTTATTAAGCGAGGTCGCTTGAAAGGGCGTCGCTAGCACCGCTCAGCAATCAAATTTATGGGTTAGCGGTGCTAGAACTGTTAACCCGTAAAATTTAATGGAGACAGTACTTGTGAATCTGATCTTTTTGGGACCCCCGGGAGCCGGAAAAGGTACCCATGCCAAAATACTTTGTGAAAAATTCGGGATCACACAACTTGCGGCTGGGGATATCCTTCGCAGGAACATCAAAGAAGGTACGAAGCTTGGGGCGCTGGCAAAAGATGTGATCGCTCGCGGAGAGCTCGTCTCGGATGATCTTGTCAATGACATGATGTTCGAAGAGATGCGCGCTCTGAAGAATGCGAAAGGTTTTATTTTAGACGGATATCCGAGGACGATCGGCCAGGCAGAATCCCTGGAGAAATTCCTCGTAAAAGAAAAAATTCCGCTTACGGCGGTTGTGAATTTTGACGCGTCGGAGGCGGTGCTCGTAGACCGGCTTGCGGGACGCAGGCTTTGCCAGGTAACAGGGAAGATTTATCACGTGCGGAACATGCCGCCGAAAAAAGAAGGCGTGTGTGATTGTCACGGAAAGCCGCTTGTGACCCGTAAGGATGATGAGCCTGCGACGATCCGTCACCGGCTTAAGGTCTATCACGAGTCGACGAAACCGCTCGTGGAATTCTATCGCAAAAAAGGACTGTTGCATGATGTCCCGGCGGAGGGCGATGCCCCGTCGGTCCAGAAGGTCCTGGAAAAGCTCTTTGAAAAGATCCACTGAACTCATATGATCGAGCTGAAATCGAAACGCGAAATTCAGCTGATCGGGGAAGCCGGGAAGATCCTGAAGAAGGTGTTTTCGGTCGTGAAACCGATGGTGGTTGAAGGCGTCACGACAGAAGCATTGGACCTGGCGGCGGAAAAAGTGATTCTTGAGAATGGCGGGGAACCGGCGTTCAAAGGTTATCGTGGATTTCCGAAGACGGCTTGTATCTCCCTGAATGAGGCTGTTGTGCACGGGATTCCGGATGCGCGTCGTTTGAAAGAGGGCGACATCGTCAGTTTTGATATCGGAGTGAAGTGGAACGGGTTTTACGCAGATGCGGCGAGGACCTGGCAAGTAGGTGCGATCGATCCGAAAAAACAGGCGTTGATCAACGCTGCCAAGGATTCCTTGAACGCAGCGCTTGCGGCTTATCAGCCGGGTTGGCGGATCGGGGATATTTCGGAAAGGATCCAGCGATATGTTGAAGAGCGGGGGTTCCAGTTGGTTCGTGATTATGCGGGACACGGGATCGGCCGGCAGCTTCACGAGGATCCTCAGGTACCCAATTACGGGAAATCCGGGCGGGGAGCCAAGATTGAGCCGGGGTTAGTGATCGCGATCGAGCCGATGGTCACCGAAGGGCATTACGCGGTAGAAACACTTGAAGATGGCTGGACGGTGGTCACGAAAGACCGTAAAAATGCCAGTCATTACGAAGATACGATTGTTTTTACAGAAAATGGATTCATAAATTTAACAGGTGCTGTGTCAGATTAAATTTTAAGGGTTCACAGTACCTGTACCGCGGACCCAAAGAATTAAATAAACGCGGTGCAGGCGATGAGGTTCTCTAGGCGATGCCGAAAGAAGATGCAATCGAAGTAGAAGGAACAGTGGTCGAGCCTTTGCCCAATGCCATGTTTCGCGTCCAGCTTGAAAACGGACATAAGGTATTGGCGCATATCTCCGGCAAAATGAGGATGCATTACATCCGCATTCTTCCGGGAGACAAGGTGAAAATGGAGCTTTCTCCGTACGATCTGACGCGAGGAAGAATTACTTTTCGAGTTAAATGAATTATCCGAGGTGAAAAAATGAAAGTCCGAAGTTCAGTCCGAAGAATTTGTGAAAATTGCAAGATCGTGCGTCGCAAGGGCTACGTGTATGTGATCTGCAGTAATCCGAAACACAAGCAGCGACAAGGTTAACAAGTGCCGCGTCAATTTTACTTCCATGGGGTCGTGGCACAGTACTGTGAACCCATGAAATTCAACAAGACACAGTATTGATTTTTTAAGAAAGGATCCAGAGTATGCCGCGTATTATTGGGGTGGATATCCCGAGAGAAAAAAGAGTGGATGTAGCGTTGACCTATTTGTATGGGGTCGGGAAAACGCTTTCGAAGAAAATTTTGTTAGAAGCCAAGGTGGACCCGGCAAAACGTGCCAAGGACCTTACCGAGGCCGAGGTTTCCGTGATCACGGGGATCGTTCAGAAGACCACAAAAGTGGAAGGGGATCTTCGTCGTGAGATCCAGATGAATATCAAACGTCTCATGGATATCCGGTGCTATCGTGGGTCAAGGCATCTCAAGGGTCTTCCATGTCGCGGGCAGAGAACGCATACGAACGCGCGCACCCGCAAGGGCAAACGCAAAACCGTGGGCGGCCTCAGTAAAGCAGCGCCGACAGCTAAATAATCCGAACTTATCACCGAGATAAAGGACCGATATGGCAAAAAAGAAAAAAATCAAACACATTGTCCGCGGCGTAGCGCACATCGCGGCAAGTTTCAATAATACGATCATCACGATCACAGATGCCGGCGGCAACTGTGTTTGCTGGGAGTCATCAGGTTCCGCGGGTTTTAAAGGTTCGAAGAAATCGACGCCCTTTGCGGCGCAGATCGCTTCTGAAAAGGCTGCCAAAAAAGCCATGGAATACGGGATGAAGGAAGTTGAAATTTATATCAAAGGTCCCGGCGCGGGCCGTGAATCAGCCATTCGTGCGCTTCAGGCGGCGGGGCTCATGATCAGTGCGATCCACGATATTACGCCGGTGCCGCATAATGGCTGCCGTCCGCCGAAGAAGAGGAGAGTTTAATTTATGGGAAGATATCGCGGTCCAGTTATCCGGTTGCACCGTCGCGAGGGCGTGAACCTTGGTCTCAAAGGTCGCCGTACGACCGATGAGAAACATGATAAACGTTTGTCAAAACCTCCCGGCCAGCACGGTCTCTCGCGCCAGAAGATTTCCGACTACGGCGTGCAGTTGCGTGAAAAACAGAAGATGAAGAGGATCTACGGGGTGACCGAACGTCAGTTCCGCGTGTTTTTCGCACGCGCAGTTCAGATGAAAGGCGTGACAGGCGAGATGTTGATCCAGCTTCACGAACGCCGTCTGGACAATGTGGTGTTCCGCCTTCTCTTTTCCGGATCTCGCAGGGAAGCGCGGCAAATGGTCGGACACGGGCACATCACCGTCAATGGCAAGAAGGTGGACATCCCGTCGTACGTCTGTAAGGTCGGAGAGAAGATCAGCGTGAAGCAGAAGGAGCCGCAAATAAAAAGGATCCAGGCAAGTTTGGAGAAGTGGAAAGATCTGAACGCTCCGGAATGGCTTGCGCTCGATCGCGTAAAATTGATCGGGGAAATTACAAGGCTTCCCACCAAAGCGGATGCAGGGCTTCCTGTCGAAGAGGCGCTCATCGTTGAATTGTATTCAAAGTAGAGACCGGGTTATTTTTTAAAAAAGTTTTTTATCTTGGTTCGCATAAGGAGGAAACACAATGGGTATTCGTTGGAAAACATTTGAAATGCCGAAGCGTCTCGAAGCAGAACAAGGATCATTGACGCCCAATTATGGCAAGTTTATTGCCGAGCCGTTCGAACGAGGCTACGGGACCACGATCGGGAATGCGCTCAGGCGCGTACTGATCTCTTCGATCGACGGTGCTGCGGTGACCAGTATCAAGATCGACGGGATGCTGCATGAATTTTCCGCGGTCGAAGGTGTGGTCGAGGACGGTGCTCAGATCGTAATGAACGTCAAAAAGCTCGTGCTCCGTTATCACGGCAAGGGGCCGAAGAAGATCTATATCGATGTCAAGAAGCAAGGCCCGGTCAAAGCTGGCGATATCCAGGCGGATGAGACAGTCGAGATTGTCAATCCGGAACTCGTGCTTTGCACCCTGAGCAAGTCCCATTCGTTCAAGATGGAGATGGAAGTGGGCCGTGGCCGCGGGTATGTCTCTGCTGAAAAGAACAAGCAGGAAGATGCCTCCATCGGTGTGGTGACGGTCGATTCATCCTTCTCGCCCGTAACAAAGGTGAATTTTTATGTGGAAGACACCCGCGTTGGGCAGACTACCGATTATGACCGTCTGGTCCTGGAAGTCTGGACGAACGGTGCGATGGGGCCGGAAGAGGCGCTTCTTTACGCGTCGAACATTCTCCAGCGGCATCTGGATGTCTTCGTCAACTACGGCGAATTGCCGGAAGAAGAGGAAGAGGAAGAGGTCGAGGACAAGGAATTTCTGGATATGATCCACAAGCCTATCAGTGAGTTGGAGCTTTCTGTCCGCAGCGCCAACTGTCTTGAGGCCGCCAATATCAAAACGATCGGCGATCTTATTCAAAAGACAGAAGGGCAGATGCTCAAATACAAAAACTTCGGCAAAAAATCCCTCAACGAGATCAACGCGATCCTGGGTACGATGAACCTTCATCTCGGGATGAATATTGAGGACTCTTTACCGAACAAGGGCGCGACGACCGCGGCCCCAGCAGAATAATAAGGATCTATCATGCGCCATCAACGCCGCAGAAGGACATTAGGGGTTGTTACCGCTCACCGCACAGCGAAGCTCAGGAATCTTGTGCGGGCGCTCGTCTTGAAAAAACGCATCGAGACAACGCACGCCAAAGCTAAAGAAACCAGCGCATTCGCGGACAAGATGATCACGATCGCGAAACGCGAGGGGCTTCATGCCCGCCGGCTTTTGATCACCAAGGTCCGGGACCCGGAGATCGCGCGTATTTTGATCACCCAGATCGCCCCGCTTTTCAAGGGCCGCGAGGGTGGCTATACCCGCGTGCTTCGTCTGGGGTATCGCGCCGGAGACGGTGCTCAAATGGCTCTTTTGGAATGGACGGCGGTGTTCGAGGCCCCAGCCAAAAAAGCCAGGAAAAAGAAAGCGGCAAAACCGGCTGACAAAACATCTGAAAAAACGCCGTCAAAAGAATCCTCCAAGGTTGAGGATGTGAAAAAAGAGTCCGAAACCCCCAAACAGGCCGAGAAAAAGGACGCTGAGAAAAAGGGCGGGTTCCTGGGCAAGCTCAGAAAATTTCTTAAAGGCGACGAGAACTAATCTTTATCGGGGTCAATATGGAACTTTCCAGCAGAGTTCTTGCGGTAAAACCCTCCGTCACACTTGAGATCGCTGCCAAGGCGAAGGCCATGAAGGCGCAGGGGATCGACGTGATCTCCCTGAGCGCCGGCGAACCGGATTTTGATACGCCTGCCTTTATCAAAGACGCCACGATCGAATCCCTCAAAAAAGGGAACACCAAATACACGCCTGTCCCTGGGACCGCCGAACTCCGTCAAGCCATTTGCCGTAAGCTCAAGCGCGATCAGGGGCTTGAGTTTACTCCCGAGCAGATCGTGGTCGGTTGTGGCGCGAAGCATGTGATCTTTAATGTGCTTTTTGCGCTCCTGAACCCCGGCGATGAAGTGCTTATCCCCGTGCCATACTGGTTGAGTTATCCCGAAATGGTCACCGTGCTCGGCGGCACAAATGTTTTTCTGCCGTCCTCTGAGAAAACAAATTTCAAGATCACACCCGAGGTTCTTGAAAAAGCACTTACACCGCGCTCCAAGATCCTCATTATCAATTCGCCGTCAAACCCTACCGGCGCGGTTTATTCCAAGGAAGAGCTTCTGGCGCTTTGCGCGGTCCTGAAGAAATTCTCGAACGTGCTTGTCTTAAGTGATGAGATCTATGAAAAACTCGTGTTTGACGGCCGCAAACACGTTTCGATCGCGTCGCTTGACGCCGAGATCGCCAAACGCACGGTGATCGTGAACGGGCACAGCAAGGCCTACGCGATGACCGGCTGGCGTCTGGGATATGCCGCATTTCCGGAGAAGACCCTGGCCAAGGCTGTCGAGAGCATCCAGAGCCATTCGACATCGAATCCCGTTTCATTTACACAGCCTGGCGGTGTGGTTGCTTTGGATCAGGGGGATGAAGAAGCGAAGAAGATGTGCGCGGTATTCCAGAAGCGCCGGGACCTTTTCATCGAAAAG
>Ga0247841_10005441_pt1 | contig 20617 bp, 16 predicted proteins | sample LaCruzMarch2015__2_FD_192410 | JGI IMG/M metagenome (GOLD analysis project Ga0247841, IMG submission 192410) | Freshwater microbial communities from meromictic Lake La Cruz, Castile-La Mancha, Spain - LaCruzMarch2015_18m | ecosystem: Environmental > Aquatic > Freshwater > Lake | place: Spain... | reverse complement strand
TTCCTGTAAAGCGATTTTGAGAGACCAACTCTCATCGATCCTACAGTTACGCAACTTTTAGAACGAACGAAATCCTCCTTTCTTGCTTTTCGTTCCTTGTTGCTCATGACACACTACGTCCCCGTGGCAACATCAATTTGGTCGGGGATGTAGCCTTGGTACTGGGCTTGGTAGAGGCGAGAATAAAGTCCATTTGGTTTTTTGATTAGTTCGTCGTGGGAACCATGTTCTGCAATCCCTTCGTCAGTGAGTACAATGATTTCGTCTGCATTTCGGATGGTGGAGAGTCGGTGGGCTATGGTAATGGTAGTGCGGTTCTCTGCAAGAAGCTCAATGGCTTTCTGAATCTCGGCTTCGGTTTCATTGTCCAGGCTCGAAGTAGCTTCGTCCAATATAAGGATCGGCGGATTTTTCAGGAATACTCGTGCAATCGCAACTCTCTGTTTTTGACCTCCAGAAAGTTTTACCCCTCTTTCCCCGACCAGGGATTCGTACCCATCTGGTAGAGATATGATAAAGCCATGGATGTTGGCATGTTTGGCTGCCTGAATCATCTCTTCTTCTGTTGCGTCCGTTCTACCATATAGAATATTTTCGCGAATTGATCCCCAAAAAAGAATCACATCCTGCTGGACGATCCCAATATGTGACCGAAGTGATTTAATCGTAATATCACGAACATCTTCATCATCCACACAAATCTGTCCCTTAGTAACATCATAAAAACGCGGTATCAGATTGCTGATTGTGGTTTTACCGGCACCAGATGGACCTACAAGGGCAAGATTGCATCCAGGTTCAATTTGGAGGTTGAAGTGGCTGAGAACATTGGCTCCGTTGGATTCGTATTGGAAGGTAACATCCTTAAATTCAATCCTACCTTTGCAGTTCATAAGATCTCTTGCTTCTGGTTTGTCCACAATATCCGGCTTGATTTCCATCATTTCAACAAATCGATTAAATCCAGCAAACCCGACTTCATATTCCTGGACAAAGTTCATCAGACGGCGTATTGGCTGCATAGTAAAAGCCGCATAAAGGAGGTAGGCTACCAAATCCCCAACAGTGATCCAGCCTTTGTAGACAAAAAATCCACCAACCGATGTGACGGATATATTAAGCAAATCTGCAAAATAAGCTGTTCCAGAGCTAAAAATAGCCAGCATCCGGTAGGCTTCTTTCCAAGATTCTTTGTAATCATCATTGACCTCGTCAAAACGATCGATTTCGTAGTCTTCGTTGCAAAATGATTTCGCCAGTCTAGCTCCTGAAATACTAACTTCCAGCTGGGCATTCATTTGGGCATGTTTATTTCTGACATCGCGAAATGTTCTTGTCCTGTCCCGGCGCTTCCATACAGCAAAGATGATCAACATTACAACAAACAAAAAAACAATGCAGGTTAGGAGTACGTTGATCCGAAGAAGAATCACAAAGCTTCCCACAATCATTATGATCGAAATAAAAAGATCTTCCGGCCCATGATGGGAGAGCTCTGCAATTTCTCGCAAGTCCCCAATGAGTCTCGCCATAATTTGCCCGGTCTTGGTTTCATCAAAAAATCGAAAGGGCAAGGTTTGAATATGGGCAAACAGTTTTTTTCTCATATCATATTCCATGCGCGTACCCATAATATGGCCCCAAAATCCCATAATGTAGGAAAAACCAAGGCGTAAAGTAAATAGAAAAACAAGAACACAGGTATAAACAATCATGAGTTGGAGATTTTTGGCTGGAATCAAGTCGTTGACAAATCGTCTGGCAAAGAGTGGGAATAGAAGGTCAATCCCTGCCAGGAGAAGTGCACAGATAATATCAAGACTAAAAAGCCTTAAATGAGGTTTAAAATATTGGACAAACTGTTTAAGGTTTTTCAAAAGGGAACTCCTATTTTCTTGCCATCCATTCTTCGACATCGGATATGGTTTTTGGAATTTCCTTGGATAGATTTTCGTGACCTTTGTCTGTAACTAAAATGTTGTCCTCAATCCGGATCCCCAGATTTTCTTCACGTAAATATAGACCTGGCTCAACTGTCAAAACCATTCCTGGTCTCAGGTCATCAAACCTACCAACGTCATGGGTGTCGAGTCCTAAGTAGTGGCTAACTCCGTGAAAATAAAATTCCTGGAGTTCTATGTCTTCCTTAATAAGTCCAATCGTTTGACATCCTTTGGCTAGGTGGTATTTACAGGTTTCATTTAAATTCTTGTAGGGAAGTCCCGGCTTGATGGTTTCGATTACTTTAAGTTGTGCGTCGAGAACGATTTGATACAGGTCCTTTTGACGTGAAGTAAATTTGCCTGTCACTGGAACCGTTCGAGTAATATCTGAATTGTACCATTCAAATTGTGCACCAAGGTCAAGGAGTATGAGGTCGCCTCGTTTGGTTTCACAATTGTTTTCGCAGTAATGAAGCGTTGATGCATTGATACCACAGGCAGCAATGGTTTGGAAAGCATGCTCTTTGACACCGTGAGAGCGAAGAATAAAATCAAAGTAAGCTTCCAACTCATATTCTTTCATACCGGGTTTGCAGTGCTTCAAAACATGGTTCAAACCATTGTGGGTAATTTCAATGGCTTTTCGAATTTTAACTACTTCGTCGGGAGTTTTGATACGGCGAAGGTCGCTGATGATATGATAAGCATTCTGGATATTAAGAAAGGGATATTTTCGGAGCATATGATCCGCAAAAACTTGTGAGTGCGATTCTTGGTCCTTCCATGATCTTCTCTCCAAGTCAAGGTATACGTCGGGGTAAGGTAGGGTCAGGAGTTCACGGTGCAAAGAGGATTCGAAGGAATCGATGTATTCAATCAGCTTGATACCAGAAATACGTTCTGAATCTTCTTTGCAGATCTTTTCTCCAACCCAGCGTGCTAGTTCTGGATTCCCTTTTTCGATCCATAAATATTCATTGGTTTTCTTATTTGTTCTTGTTAACATTAATACAAGATTTTCCCTTGTTAATCCTGTTAGGTAGTAAAAGTTCCGATTGGGGATGAAAGGGTAGCATTCGTCTGCTGATTTTTGGACCGGTTTACCAGAAAATAAGATACAAATGGAGTTCTCGGGCATTATCTCCAGAAGTCTTTTTCGATTTTCTTTAAAAAATTCCTGTCTCATCTTTCCCCTCCCAAATTCTTTTAATAGTATATGATTATACATCGAAAGAGGCATGAGAATAGAATTTTTTTTTATCTCAGCAGGGTAAATAATACCTGAACTTCATGATGAAAAGTACTAATTTCGTACTCGTTTGAACTATGTTATAATGAGTTTATGAAAAACAATAATGTGCGAATGATGACAATATGTGGCCTTCTGATCGGTTTCAGCGTTGTTTTGGGACGATTTGCCAGTTTTCGGATTAGTTTTGCCGGTGTAGAGAACATTCGGTTTGGTCTTGGCACGTTACCCATTGTTTTGGCTGGTATCCTATTTGGTCCCTTATGGGGAGCTTTGGTCGGTATTTTCGCAGATATCATCGGCTTTTTCGCCAGTCCCATGGGAGCCTTTATGCCCCAATTCACATTTGTTTCGATGCTGTATGGCTTTATACCCCCCCTACTATGCTATCCATTTCGGTTAAAAACCTACAAAACAAAACTATCGTATCGGTTAAGGGTTTATATAGGTGTTTTACTTGGTCAAATCATACCACAATGGATTTTCTTGCCTTATTTCCAGCATATTTTATTCAAAGTTCCTTACCCAGTATCCCTTTACCCACGATTCATAACAGTACCCATCCAAACTTTGATCTCCTTGCTACTTATATCCTTCCTGATTCGTGTATTAAAGTTTCCTGAGAATCCCAGTACTTACAGGGACACTTCGAAATGTTGATTCTCCCATAACTCAGAGGATTAATATACCCTATCACCTGGTTTGAGATAATACCCTATAGCTGCCTGGTTTCGCTTGTAATACGAAAGGTCTTGTATGGTAACATCTCTCAAAAGTTTTACCCCCACCGCTATGCTTGGGCTTCGTAATTTTAATATTTGAACCCCTGCGGCATATTTAGTGGATAAGGAATTTATGATTTCGGTATTGAATACTAAGATTTTCTTTGAAGAGCTATAAATAATCAAGTCGAGATCATTAGGGATGTGTTTAATGAATATAAGGGTTGAGCCCAAGCTATAGGCGTTGATCAGGCAGGATCTTTCCTGTTTTGTTTCAAAGGCTTTCATGTCAATTTTACTCACCTTTCCATTAGCAAACGCAAAAACCATATATCCAGAATAATCAGAAGTGCCAACACCATAAATAGGTCGCTCATTTTGATTTAGAACAAGCTCTGATGCCCAATTTATCTGTTTGTTTGAAAGAAAAGAAGTAATCTTTTTCTTATTGTACCACTTAAAAAGCCTGCCTTGATTGGTAAAAAGCAAAAATTCTTTCCTGTATTCTGCATTGGCTTCGACAACCAATCCATCAAAGTGTGTGTTAATGTCTTCTGTATTCATTTCCACTCAGCATTCTGTTTAGAGCTTTGTTACCCACAATCCATGGATATTGCAATAGCTTCGAACCATATCAAGGTTATCTCCCCAAAATATAGCTTCTGCCGGAGCACCAACTGTTAGATTAATGCGACTCACTTTTCCTGTTTTGTAGATGGCTTCGATCCAAACAATATGATGGGCATCTTCCATTGGATGTGGAATGGAACCAATTTTCACCAGGATGTCGTGTTCTTTTTTCTCTATGACAGGCTTATGTTTTTCGTTTCCAGTATCTGCCATTTCTTTTTCTATCATTTGAACCATTGGTTTTCCACAACAAACCAATACCCCTGCCCCAGGAATCAACATCTCAACAGTGTTACTACAAATCTCACATTTATAAACTTCATTCATATTCGTCATTTCATCCTCCAATATTTTCTTTTACTTATAATCAAATCACTTTCCATTCGATTTGGTTCCGTCCTATTTATTTCAAACGTATTGCTATTATCTGAGTATTGCTGTTTCCTCATCACCAAAGGAGAGCCAACTGTTACGTCCCCGTGGCTACAAGAAGGAGGAACCGGTGACTTTTACGTTCACTGCATGGATAGCGCTATAGGGTTCTTTGCTGTATTTTTCGGGTTGTTTATCTAATAGGTCCTGAATGTAATGAATGTTTTTGTCTAGTAGTTTTTTCCCTGCTACGACTCCATGTCCTGGTACAATGAATTGCCAGGGAACGAGTTTGTACTGGCGAAGCGTGGCTTCATACTCTTCCAGATGGGCTGTTTCTAAATACGGAATGGGGTTCTCCAGATTATCCCCTACAAAGAGCACTCCGTCTTCTACGTCCAGGCAGGAAGAGGAATCTTTGGTGTGACCTTGGGAATAGAAACACTCCACAGAGTCTTCGGGAAAGAGTATTTTTTCCTGGAATGTACAATCGGGGGGTTTTATGAAGGCTTCTTTTTCCCAAAATCGATGATTTTTTGTTACTTCTTTCTTCCCCAGCCGAAGGATTCGCTCCCGGGTAAGAATATGCGAAACAATCAAAGCATTATGAAAATAACAATTACCCCATATATGGTCCCAGTGATAGTGAGAATTGAAAACGACAAACGGTTTATTTCCCAGCTCTGTTAGTGCAAATTCAGAAATTGCCATCATATGGGAGGGACCAAGAAATGTATCACAAACAAAAAAACGATTTTTTCCGTTGATTAGGTAGACATTCGTTGGATAATTGTCCATATCCAGAAAAGAAAAAAGAAAGCCGCGATTGCCTACTTTTTCTACGTTCATACACACCTACTGTTCATAAATAATTTTAATACAGGAGGCGTCTCCCAGTGTTTTTTCAACCGAAACCACGGCTCCAAATCCTTCTGCGATAAAGCGTATCGGCACATAAACCCGATTTTCATAGATCATCGGAGGCACATCCAAGGTTTTTGACTGTTGGTTAATCAGTACTTTCGGGTTATTAACCTCCAACACCATTTGGATTTCTTTATTTGGTATTTTTAAGTATATCTTTTTTGTGAAAGAATCCCAAAAAATTTCTGACCCAAAAGCTTCTGAAACAAATCGAAGCGGTACCATCGTCCTTCCATTCACGATGAAGGGAGAAACTTTAGGGTTTTTCGAATCAAATGGTTTTTTTTCTCCGTTAATTTCTGCCGCACCGGATCCGGTGCAAAATTTTATGTTTAAAATGGGAAAAGCAGTTTTATATAGGATCGGCACATCCTGATTTCCTCCATTTGTCTGTACTTTCAATATCTCTTTATACGTTCCATTTTTTAGTTTAGCAGGAAGAAGAGTAATTTGCACCGATTGCTCATTGGACATGAAGTTTGTTGGATTTACGGAAATGACTATTGAATCCGAAAAAACAGAACCATACAAATTTTTTCGACCCATATTGTGCAATCGAAGCGTCAAGGTCTTTTTGACTCGGTCCTTCACCAAGCCAAAGTCTAAGGGAGTCGGATCTAAAAAAAGCTTAGGGGAATTGTCTATAATTGTACAAAGAATTTTAATACGCTGATTTCCCCCATTGGACGAAATTGATATGAGTCCTTCAAAAGAACCTTCCTCCATTTCTGAGGGGTCGAGGGAAACTAGAACTTTTAAGTTGCCAAACGATGGAATCAGAAAGGTTTTATCGGACAAAAGAATCCAGGCACTTACGGACTGGAGGTATCCCATCAAATTCTGCGCCCCGTCGTTGGATATGGTCAAGAAAGAGGTAACTTTGGAAGATTTTTTCTCAAGAATCCCAAAATTTATATAATCCGGGTACACGGTCAATAATGGCTTTTCCTCTTGTAATGAAGTCAGTTTTGCCACAAATATTTCCAAGTTTTTTTTGCTAGGGGAAGAGGATCGTCCACATATGATAAAGCCAAGATCTGTGGTTCTTGTAATTTTTAAGAAAGCATCGTGTCCCTCTCCCCCGAGGATTTTATCCCAAACTTTATTCCCGTATGGATCCACAAAAAGCAGATATGCATTGGCGTTTCCGCTGTAATTCAGGAGATCATCGATGGATAAATTCGTAGCACCAGCGATCATGAAGTATCCTGAATTGGTTTTTTCAACAGAATACCCGATTGTTGATTTACTGCCTTCATAATATTTTTCCCAGTCCTTGGCACCAAATGTATCTGTTTTTAACAGATATATGCCCTCCATTTCAGAAAAGGAATCGGTTTCAGAACAAATCAAAAATCCTTTATCGGGAGTTTGTGTAAGAGAGTTACCGATAAAATTGCCTTTTGAGCCAAAATTTCTCTGCCAAATCAGATTTCCATAAGCATCTGTTTTTACGAGCATAATGCTTAGGTTGCCATTCTGATTTACTGTAGTGCCCACAAAAGCAAATCCATCTTCCTCCGTTTGTATGCAATCTTTGGCAACATCTGGCTTACCCTCTCCAAAGAACCTCTTCCATTCAACATTACCAGATGTATCCATCTTGATTAGGAATGCATCTTCCTCTTGATCGATCGATACTTGGGTTTGTCCGCAAAGAATAAAACCACCATCCGTGGTTGGTTTGACAGAAAAAACCTGGTCATCCCCACTTTCTCCCAATGTTTTGTCCCAAAGTAAAAGACCGTCTGTATTTAATTTAAGGATGTAAAGATCCATCGTATTTTCATTTTGATTCATAGTGTTGCCAAATAACAAATACCCTGTATCAGGTGTTTGGTAGATCGCAACACCAAAATTGAGCTTATCTTTTTTATAAAAGTTTTCCCAGATCTTTTCTCCGGATGGATTCAATTTTATGACAACTATCTGGGTTGTATCAGCAGATGAGCTTGTTCCTGTTAAGATAAATCCACCATCAACCGTCTGTTGGATAAAGGATCCAATCATTTCGAACTGATTCCCAAAGTATTTTTCCCACTCCACTTCTGGATGATTCCCTCTTAGTTTTTTAACCACCAATAGCTTCGGAAGAGTATCTTTCTCAATAAGGATTTCTTTGGTTTCGGGAAACCAAGTTACTTTTGCCAATAGTTGTTCGGAAATAAATCGGAGCGGGATAAGGGTTCGGTTTTCAGGTCTTTTTACAAAAGGAGGCTCATCTAAAGTGGCTGATTTCACTTCAGGAATCGACTCTTTACCCGATTTTGTTTCGATCAACACGATCTTTAAATTTGTATGCATCTTGATAAGGAGGGTGCTTTTATCCAGATTCGTGAAGAGGAGCTTAATCATCCCTTCCCCACTATTATCTGGATCTTCTTTCCAGATTACTTCTGCTCCAAAGGACTCTGCAATAAACCGAATGGGAACAAATGTACGGCTATTTTGGATGAGGGGGGCAATATCCAACATTTTCTCTCCCCCATTGTAAAGAATTTTTTTGTCCCCAATTCGAAGTCGTATTGTGATTTGCTCACTAAAAACTTTTTCTATCTGGCCAAGATATACAAGAAAAAAACAGAAAATAAGGATTAAGGTCGCTATTTTTCTACACACAAATAAAGATCGTCTTCTCATATCGTTATTATACTCAGTAATATTTAAAATAAAGAATTACGGCTGTAATATTTCTTCAGATTTACCTTGTATGGTGATTTGGACTTCCTTGGCAAACGGCAACCGGAGCGCTGTTTGTTTTACCTCAGCCGTGAAAGCTCCAGTAGCACAAGATCCAGCAATATGAAATGGCTTAAAATCCACAATCACTTTTCCGTTCGATATCGATACAAAATTAACTTGGCATTCTTTGGGTATGGCCGTTACATATCCCTCTTTTTTTTCAGCGTCCGTTGGTCCCTTGATTAATTCGTTCATGATGAATTCCGATGTAGGCATAATGTTTGTTTTTCGTGTGACCGGATATACAAGAGTGCAGTCGATCATGTTGGGATCTTTCCTGTTGTTATTGAAAAAGAGGGTATAGGTAAATTCGACCTTGATAGGAGGTGTGACAACAGGCGTGTTGACAGGACTTGTTATGGGTTGTACCGGTGTATGAAGAATTTTTTGACAACCTGTAAATACCATAAGAATGAATAAAAAAAGTAGATATTTTTTTTTCATACCTCATCCTCCCCAAGAATATCCTCATCGTTTGACTCCAATAAAATTCGGTCGATTTTTCTTTCCGGCGCATGAGCGATTCGATTAATATTGTGCGCATAAATCATGGTGGTATTAATATTTGCATGGCGGCCAAGTGCTTGAGCTTCCTGGATCGAAGCCCCTGCCTGAAGAGCAAGAGTAATTGCTGTATGCCGGAGTGAATGAGCCGTCAAACGATGGGAATCAATTCCCACAAGTCGTAAGTTATTTTTTACAATCCGAGAAATCGAACGGGTGGATAATCGACCACCATAATTGCGATCTGAGTGTGACATAAATAGAGGGTCCTTCTCTTTTTTTGATTTTGCAGCCCGACATTTAAGGTATTCAAGTATTGGTTTCATCGTACTTTCGGTAAGTAAAACAAATTCATCCTTTGTATCCCGGCCTTTTCCCTGAATCCAAAGAACCTCTTCTCCACTTTCCTGGCGGATATCCCCCATATTGGATCGAATAATTTCAATCGTCCTTAGTCCCGTTCGGACCAGGAGATTTATGATAGCAAAATCTCTCTTGCCTGTTATGGTTTCTCTTTCTAAACCATGAAATAGGGACTGGATTTGTTTTAAGGTTAAGGGGTCCTTCCGGAATCCAATACTTCGCTTCATTCCTTTTACGCCCCTGGCCACATTAGGGTAAACCTTCACCCCTTCGAGATATTCAAAAAAACGGCGTACGATAACCATGTACCCGGAAATTGTTAATGGGGATAATAATTCTCCTTCCAGATAATCTTTATAAGCCAGAATGTCTTCCCGAGTAGGATTGATGATTTGCATGTCAATAAACCAGCTAATAAATCTTTTTAGACCCCTTTCATATGTTTGTTTCGAATTGGATCGGAGATCGAGGGAGAGGATAAATTGCCTTACAAGGCTAACCAGGTTTTCTTTTGAGTTTATAAGAACGATTTGTGCAGAATTATCATAAGTGTTCATTATGCCTACCTAAGGTACATTATAATGTCTTTAAACGAGAAATAATCATCATGAAGACATGACCCAAGAATACGAAACAAAGAAACTCTTGATTCAGGAGTATTTTCTAATTGTAGAAACTTTTGGCATAGTGTTTTAAGCATTGACTTTGTTAGAGGATTTTGAGTAATCTGGGCCAGTACCGATGATAGTGCTTTGTTGTCATAAAAAAACCACCGATATTTCTCGTCTGTCATGGCATAAAACTGGGAATGAAGACCAATATTCCTTGGTTGGATACCACTGGCGAATCGATTGGTATGAACCGTACCGAGGAGAATAGCTGATAGATATGGTTTAACAAGATAGGCCGCCTGTGGATACTCGCTTTCGATTTCTTCAGGAGTCATAGATAGAGCTACGGCTCTTCTTGTTTTGTCAATTGAATCTTTATAAAGTCGTAATCCACAAAAAACCATCTCCTCCTCGTCAATAAAACAAGACAACAATGGCTTTTTAATAAGATCATACCCTTGATTTTTAAGTTCAAGGACGATTGAACCATCGAGCATGAGTTCAACGACTTCTCCTATAGGTTCCATTTCCTTATTCATCATTCTATCTATTATAGGATAAAATAAAACAAGGGCAAACCTTTACTTATCAAAGTTTGCCCTTGTAAACCCAGAAATGGTTCCAGGATTATTTTTTAGTATTCTGGATAGGCAGGAGGAGCTGGGGGTGTTTCTTTCTTGGGTTTCTCTGCTACCAGGCATTCTGCGGTAAGGATGAGGGAGGCGATGGAGGCTGCATTTTGTAAAGCAGTACGGACTACCTTAGCTGGATCAACAATACCTGCTTTGACCATATCAACATATTCGAGAGTTTCTGCATTGAAGCCATGACCCAGTTCCAGTGTTTTTACCTTGTCTGCCACAATAATACCCTCGACACCTGCATTATTTGCTATCAATTTGACAGGTTCGAACAGGGCTTTCTTCACTATCTGCACACCGGTATTTTCGTCTTCGTTATTTAGGTGCAGTTTATCGATAACGGCTGAAATCTGGACGAGAATCGTCCCGCCACCGGGAACAATGCCTTCTTCTACGGCTGCTTTTGTTGCCGCCACAGCATCTTCCACACGGTGTTTGCGTTCTTTCATTTCTGTTTCAGTGGCTGCTCCTACTTTTATAACTGCAACTCCTCCGGTCAGCTTTGCCAAACGTTCTTGTAATTTCTCCCTGTCATAATCGGATTTTGTCTCTTTAATCTGTTTCTTGATCTGCTCGATGCGATTTTTTATTTCTTCCGGAGAACCTTTACCATTAACAATGGTTGTGTTATCTTTGTCAACTTTGATTTGTCCGGCTTGACCTAACTGAGTTAGCTCAACACTGTCAAATTTAAGACCCAATTCGTCTGAGATGACTTGTCCACCGGTTATCGTAGCAATATCCTGCAGCATTTCTTTTCGGCGATCACCGAATCCGGGTGCTTTTACTGCTACACAGCTGAATGTACCTCGGATTTTATTGACAACAAGAGTGGCAAGAGCTTCTGCTTCTACATCATCAGCAATGATAAGGAAGGGTCTTCCCCCTTTTGCCAACTTTTCTAAAACTGGTAAAAAATCCTGGATTGAACTTATTTTTTTATCGGTAATCAGTATATAAGGGTCTTTGATTGTCGTTTCCATACGGTCCGTGTCAGTAACCATGTATGGGGACAAGTATCCTCTGTCAAACTGCATTCCTTCTACAAATTCAACTTTTATTTCAAATCCTTCATATTCTTCTACGGTAATGACGCCATCTTTTCCAACCTTGTCCATGGCTTCGGCAATGGATTTACCAATCATGGGCATCTTAGAGGATATTGTTGCTACTTTTTCTATGTCCTCTTTGTTTTCAATCGGTTTGCTGATTCTTTTAATTTCATCGACAGCTACTCGGACTGCTTCATCCATACCACGTTTGATGGCAATCGGATTGGCACCGGCTGTTACATTCTTTACACCTTCGTTAATCATAACTTGTGCTAATACAGTGGCCGTTGTCGTTCCGTCTCCGGCTACATCAGCTGTTTTTGAAGCTACTTCTTTCAGAAGCTGGGCTCCTTCATTTTCAAACGGATCCTCCAGCTCAATTTCCTTGGCAATCGTAACTCCATCGTCACACATGGTGGGTGATCCATACTTACGCTCCAGGACAACATGACGTCCTTTTGGACCCAGGGTAACTTTTACGGCATTTGCAAGTTTATTGACACCTTCCACAAGACTTCTTCTTGCTTCTTCTCCGAAAGTAATCATTTTTTCAGACATATCGTTTTTTCTCCTTTTCCTTTCTTATACTATTTTCTAAATAACAACGCCAAGAATATCCCGTTCTGCTACAATCAGATATTCTTCGCCTTCAATCTTGATTTCCGTTCCACCGTATTTGGAATAAATAACAATATCCCCGTCCCTGACATCCAAGGGAACTCTAGTCCCATTGTCTAGAATGCGTCCGGTTCCAACGGCGAGTACTTTGCCTTTTTGTTGTTTTTCCTTGGCAGAATCAGGCAGAATAATTCCACCTTTTGTAACTTCTTCCGCTTCTAACGGCTTAACGACAACTCGATCCCCTAATGGCCGAATGTTCATATTGTATAAACCTCCTATAAATTATTATCTCAAATAAACAGCCAATTTGTTTTATACCCATTTCGCTGTAATTTTATCGAACAAAATTATCCAACCAAATTGATTGTTGGAATCGATATGCGGAAGAAACTCCAAACCAAAAAGAGGCAGACTAAAACCCAAGTAAGAGTTGAAATTTTGGTCCCATCTTTATGGGATGCTTTTACAATAACGTAAGAGAGGAGTCCTGCCGAAATACCCTGATACAGATTCATCGTAATCATGGCGATGAGAATAGTCATAAATAAAGGGATCCAATTAACTTTTTCCACTGCTTCGGTTGGCATAAAATCGAGGATCAGTTTAAAACCAAAAACAGCGAGAACTGGCGCCATAGTATATGGCAGGAACGTTTTACTCATAAGGGGTATCAGGAATAAGAAAACAAGAAACATACACCCAGAAATGATCGAGGAAAAACCAGTTCTTGCCCCTGAAAGCACGGCAAAGAGAGTCCCATATAAACTTGATACAAATCCTGTGCCGGATACACTACCGAGAAGACTGAAAGCACCTTCCGCCATTACAGTTCTCTTTTGGAAATACTGGCTTGTTTCGTTCTTCCGAAAATGAATATACCCATTTATGGTAGCCAGCAAAGCCATGTAACTCATCCAATGCACCGCGAGAAGTGACAAAATGGGAATCCAAAGCTTAGTAATACTCTTAAAAAATCCACCTAAATTATAAATTGGATACCCAACGATGCCGTTAAGATACTTAAAGCTGGGAAGGTCAAAAATGCCTGCGCTCCCTACAAGTTTTAACGGTTTGGGGATAATGGATTCTGCATTGGTAAAGAATGCGAAAAGACAAATAACCATAACAGTCATTACAATCCAGAGGGATAGTTCCAGGGCCTTTTTATTGTGTTTATCAACAAACCAGGCATAAGTCATCATCCATACGATACAAAACCCAACCAAAAGCCAAAAGGGAGCCCAAAAAGTGATCGAAGCAGTCGAAAAATTTTCTGGAAGGGCTTTTGGGATAAACATGCCCAGTAGGATTGTTAGTAAAAATCCCTGCATGTAGGAAAAAGATGCTTTTTCTTTTAAAAGAAAATAGGTAATGATAAAACCAGAAGCAAACAATAAAACCTCCGGTAGACGAATTGACCAGGCGACAACTTCGTTTGGAACCTTGAAGGATACCATTTTCCCTGCCAGGAGAGCAAAGAAAATCAGGATAGCGCCAATCGCCATAGGAGCTGCTTTTTTAAAATAATCCGGTAGTTCCCGGAAAAAAAGATTTGGTAGTTTTGTAAAACTTAACAGAATAAAAAGAATGCTTTCCACAGCAACGATCGCCAGTCCAACTCCCCAATCCAGGGACAATCCTTGAATCACATTAACGGCAATAAAAGTATTAAAACCGATCGTAGAGAGGAAAAGAAGAGGCAGTCTTGTAAAAATTCCCGCTCCGATGGTTATTAGAGCCGAAAACACTAATGTAATGGAAATAAGGGGAATCAACAATTGATTTTCAGTCAACCCTACTGCTTTTAAGATAATCTGCATGCTGCCTAATAGAGCAAACATGGAGATTACAGCGGCTGTTATTCCTGCTTTGCATTCCGAGGCTGTATCCGTGTTCCTTGCCTCAAATCGAAAAAATCTTTGGATCCATGTGCTTTTTTGAACCATCAATTACTCCTTTCCATCTTCTTTATAAATTTCTTCCCTATCCATAATTTCTTTCTTTTCGGCGGCTTCTTTCGCCAAAGCTTCCTTTAACAGCTTATCCTTGGCTTCTTTTAGCAAACGCCGTTGCTTTTGCACAAGAGATTTGGTCTCTTTTCGAATTTGCTTTTCTTTTACGACTACAAGCTCTTCCTCGTCAAGAAGGTATCTGGCAACGGCAATTACTTTGTCGTTTTCATCCACACGAATCAATCGGACTCCTTTGGAAACCCGACTTAACGTAGGAATTTCGTTTGTATCAATTTGGATGATTTGGCCCAATGCCGTAGTAATAATAAGCTTCATGCCTCTGGTTAAGGTTCGGCAAGCCGCAATCACGCCTGTTTTTTCATCAATGCGCATCGCTTTAACGCCTTTGCCTCCCCGTCTCGTTTGACGGAATTTTGCAAAAGAGGTTAGTTTCCCATACCCTTTTTCTGACATACACAATAGTTCATTTCCATGTTCTTCGATCTCTACACCAACGACTTCATCATTGGCTGTTATCCGGATTCCCTTTACACCCATACCAGTCCGGCTCATAGATCGAAGGTTCTGCTTAAAATGAACCGCATGGCCTAGCTTTGAAACAATCACCACTCCATCCGATTCGGAAACCAACCTTGCTTTCTTTAAGTGGTCTCCCTCTTTTAGTCGGATTGCTTTTAACCCATTTTTACGGATCGCGCTAAACTGTATGAGAGGTGTTTTCTTTACAATTCCTCTTTCGGTTACCATGAGCAAGAACAAATGATCTTTAAATTCCTTGACCGAAACAGCTGTACAAATATATTCGTCTGGTGTCAGGGGTAGGAGATAAGAAAGCGGGGTCCCTTTTTGTCTTCGGTCACATTCCGGGATATCGTAGATCTTCATCGAGTAGGATTTCCCAAAATTGGTAAAGTATAGAATGTGCTTGTGGTTTGTGGTAAAGAAGATATCCAGAATCTCGTCATCTTCTTTTTTGATTGTGTTCTTGATACCTTTCCCTCCACGATTCTGGGTTTTGTATTCCTCTGCTTTCATTCGTTTGATATAGCCGTCGCGAGTCATCGTGACAACCATCGGATCATCATGAATCAGGTCTTCTTTGTTGAAGGCGCCATCATCATCAGACAATATGATCTCAGTTCGTCGTTTGTCCTGATATAGTCTTTTTATTTCTTGAAGCTCTCTTTTGATTTCACTAAGGAGATTTGCTTCATTCTCGATAATAAACTCGAGGGATTCAATGTAGGAGTTCAACTTTGTGGTTTCATCGTCCAATTTTTTCTGCTCAAGAGATGTCAACCTTCCCAGTGACATTTCTAGGATCGCTGTCACTTGCTCCTCACTAAAGGCAAAACGCTCAACTAAATTCGCTCTTGCCTCGCTAGTGTCCTTGGATCCGCGAATCAGCTTGATCACTTCGTCGATATTCTGGATTCCTATTTTGAGACCTTCGAGGATATGGCGCCTTGCCTTTGATTTTCTAAGTTCAAAATTCGTTCGTTTCGTAACAATATCAACTCTATGTTTTATAAAATATTGCAGCATGCCTTTCATGCCCATCTCAATCGGTTGGTTGTTCACAATGGAAAGCATGATAACGCCAAAGTTATTTTGGAATTGGGTCAGCTTATACAACTGGTTTTCAAATATATAGGGATTGATGTTCTTTTTTAACTCAATCGCCACCCGAATCCCTTTTCTATCTGATTCATCCCTTAAATCTGTAATACCGTCAAGTTTTTTGTCTTTCGCTAATTCGGCAATTTTTTTGATAAGTTCTGCTTTATTGACCTGGTAAGGAAGCTCATCGATGATATACGATACTTGTTTATTTTCTTCCTCAACATGCCCTTTGCCATAAAGGCGGATAGAACCGCGTCCTGTTTCGAAATAACTTCGGATGCCAGATGTACCAATGACTTTCCCTGCCGTTGGAAAATCAGGACCTTTAATAATTTGCATTAAATCATCCGTTGTAGCCTCTGGATGATCAATAATGTATACCATGCCCGAAACGATCTCGGAAAGATTATGCGGGGGAATATTGGTAGCCATCCCGACTGCAATTCCACTGGAACCATTTAGCAGTAAATTGGGGATCTTGGCTGGTAGATAAATAGGCTCTTCCAGGGATGCATCAAAATTGGGCATAAATTCGACGGTTTCCTGGTTGATTTCGTCGAGGAGCTCCATGCTGATTTTCGAAAGCCGGGCTTCCGTATACCGCATCGCTGCGGCAGAGTCTCCATCAATCGAACCAAAGTTACCATGTCCTTCTACCAAGGGGTACCGCAGTGAAAAATCCTGAGCCATACGGACCAGGGAATCGTAAATAGAAACATCGCCGTGAGGGTGATAGTTACCTAAAACCTGTCCAACAACTTTGGCTGATTTCTTGAAAGGTTTGTTTGGTAAATTACCGAGTTCCATCATGGCATATAAAATTCTTCGATGAACGGGCTTTAGTCCGTCGCGAATATCGGGAAGAGCCCTTCCTACAATAACGCTCATGGCATATTCCAGGAAAGATTTCTTCATCTCGACTTCTAAGGGCAAGGAAACAATGACTTCACCCTTTAATTCTATTTCATGTTGATTTCCCATTTTTAATATTAGCTCCTAAATATCTAGATTCTTTACTTCATTTGCATGCAACTGGATATATTCTTTTCGGGGCTGAACCTTGTCTCCCATCAAAATGGTTAACATGTGCTCTGCTTCCATAACATTCTCCAGTGTAATTTGCATAATGATACGGTTGGCAGGGCTCATTGTTGTATCGCAAAGCTGATCAGAACTCATCTCCCCAAGACCTTTGTATCTCTGGATTTCATATTTTCCTTTTAGGGTCTTTAGATAGGTGGCCAGCTCTTGATCAGAATACACATACTTTTCTTTTCTCTCGTGTACGACTAGAAACAAGGGAGGCTGTGCTACATAAATATGTCCTTTTTCGACCAGGGGAAGCATGAAACGATAGAAAAAAGTTAACAGAAGCGTTCGAATGTGAGCTCCATCCACATCGGCATCCGTCATGATGAAAATTTTATGATACCGAAGTTTTGTATAATCAAAATCTTGCTCAATTCCTGTGCCAATCGCAGCAATAAGGGATTTGATTTCTTCGTTCACGAGAATTTTTTCAATGACAGCTTTTTCAACATTCAAGATTTTTCCTCGCAAGGGAAGGATTGCTTGTGTTTGTCGATCCCGACCCTGTTTAGCACTACCGCCGGCTGAATCACCTTCCACGATAAACATTTCACACTTAAAAGGATCTTTTTCCGAACAATCGGCTAGTTTTCCCGGAAGAACGGATGTTCCCAGGAAACTCTTCCTCCGGACAAGGTCACGGGCTTTTGCGGCTGCTTCCCTGGCATCGCGGGACACAATGCATCGATCCAGTACTGCTTTGGCAACATCAGGATTTTTATCCAGATAGTATGTGAACTCATTATAGATGTATTCTTCGATCGCTTTGCGGACAAAATTATTTCCCAATCTGCCTTTGGTCTGCCCTTCAAACTGTGGGTCATGGAGACGGACATTGATTATGGCGATCAAACCGTCACGAATATCTTCACTGGTAAAAAGGTCCTTTGAAGGTTCTTTATTGTACTTGAGCAAAATCGCTTTTTCATTGATTACACGAACAATTCCTGTTTTAAATCCAACCACATGAGTCCCGCCATCACGGGTATTAATGCTGTTAACAAAAGAAAAGAGGGTCTCACCATAACTGGTCGAATAATTAAAAGCCATCTCCACATATACAGCGTCGTCTGGCTTCAGGAGGTAAATACAATCCGGAATAATTGTTGTTTTTCCGTCGATCAGGTAATGAAGGTATTCTTTGATACCTCCCTCATAGTAATATTCATAATTCTCACCGGAAACTTTATTCTCTATGACGATGCGAAGGTTTTTATTTAAAAAAGCCAACTCTTTCAGACGATTGTTTAAAAAATCAAAATCAAACGTCGTTGTTTCAAAAATATCAGAATCAGGACGGAAAGTTACCTTAGAGCCAGTATTCTCGGAAGTACCAATGATCTCAAGTGTCGTTTGAGGAGCTCCGATTTTATATTCCTGCCGGTACAAATTTCCATTTCGCTTAATTTCAACAATCAACCATTCGGAAAGACCATTGACGACTGAAACACCAACTCCATGCAATCCGCCGGACACTTTATAGCTATTCTCGTCAAATTTTCCACCAGCATGCAATCTGGTCAGAGCTACTTCTGCTCCTGAAATGCCCAATTCTGGATGATCATCAACTGGAAAACCTCTTCCATCATCTTCAATTGATATTATGTCCGGTTCTTCCAGAATAATGTGTATGTTTTTGCAGAAACCTCCCATGGCTTCATCGATCGAATTGTCGATGACTTCCAGTGCCAGATGATTTAATCCTCTTTGGTCTGTTGACCCGATATACATGGCTGGACGCTTTCGAACGGCTTCCAAGCCTTCTAAAACGCGGATACTGGAAGCATTGTATTCTTTCTGGGCGACCTCTTCCATCTTTTCTTCTAAAATCTTATCTTCAATTTCATCCATCACTATATTCTCCAATCCATAAAATCCAAAACTATATTCTACCAGAAAATGTCTCCAGTTCAAAACGTTTTAGATATATTTTATTCACCCCGAAGTCAAATCAAATAAGCTTTCTTATGATATTTCTCTCCACGCCCTATAATGCATTTATAGGATGATTCCGTTATAATTACGAGAAGAATTGAATGAATCAGATAACTTTTGGAGGAAGAAATTGCATATAGATGTTCAAACATTACAAGAGCGGTGTGAGTTTTTAGATTTACAGATTGTAGATTTGTTTGGAAAATTACGGCATGTAACACTGCCGATTGGATATGTGAAAGAGGACATTTTAGAGGCTGGGATTGGATTTGATGCTTCAAATTTAATGTTGGCAGATGTCACGAGCTCTGATTTAGTCGTTAAGCCAGATTTCTCTTCCGCGTATGAAGACCCTTTTTCTGAAGCTCCTACTATTTGTATGCTGGGTCATATCTATCACTTTCCTGTCCCTTCGATTCCAACCATTTTCCCCCTGGATCCCCGCTCTACAATCCAAAAAGCTATCGAACAGCTTCGGGTCCATCACATTGCAGATAACTTAAAAGTCTTGCCGGAACTTGAATTTTATGTTTTTAACGATATCGATTTTTCCGTTGATCCTTTCAACTCCTACACATCTTTTCTAAGTGATGAGAGAGCCATAAATCAGGGAAAAGGGTACCATATTGTTAAACCTTTTGATTGCCTTTCTGATATACGGGCAGAAATTGTTACCACGTTAAAAAAATTAGGGATACCGGTTAAGTATCATCATCACGAAGTAGGCAGTCCAGGCCAATGTGAAATCGAATTGGATTTTATGGAGGCTTCCCACTGTGCTGATTCAATTTTGCTGGCAAAATACATAGTAATGAACGTTTGTGCCAAGAGAAATCATAGAGCTACATTCCTACCAAAGCCACTATATTCTATGCCTGGTTCTGGTATGCATATGCATATGTATTTGGTTGATTCTGCTGGCCAATCCATATTTTACGATCAAGATAACTCCCTACGCCTGAGCAAGACTGCTTTGCAGTTTATGGGGGGGATTCTTTTGCATTTGGGAGCTGTTATGGCCTTTACAAATCCATCGACAAATTCCTACAAACGATTGATACCGGGTTATGAAGCACCTCAGGATAAATCCTTCGCAAAATCGAATCGGGAAGCCTCCATTCGAATTCCTGCCTATACCTCTCTGGAAGAAACACGGTTTGAATTTCGAACCGGGGATGCAACAGCAAATCCGTATTATGCCATCAGTGCAATCGTAATGGCTGGTATTGATGGGATCAAAAAACAAATTGATCCGTTTGACGAAAAAGCAATCCAAAACAATGACCGGATACCTAGAAATCTTATGGAAGCAATGGATACGCTCCAAAGAGACCATACCTTCCTCGCTGATGTTTTTCCAAAATCTTTTATCGACACTTGGATTCACCACAAATCAATCGAAGCCGAAAAAGCCACTTATTATCCAAATCCCGCTGAATTTGAAACCTACGGTAGTTACTAGCCACAGGGACGTATCTCGTGGCTCCTTAGTGGTGATGAGGAAACAGTCAAGTGGATATAATATGAAAGCGGTATATGGAAGTCGACAATAGAATTTTTAGAACCAGCCTCCCTTTTCTTGGAAAACACAAAAAGGAGTCGTTAATGGAAATCATTCAGGAG
>Ga0247841_10005440_pt1 | contig 20618 bp, 20 predicted proteins | sample LaCruzMarch2015__2_FD_192410 | JGI IMG/M metagenome (GOLD analysis project Ga0247841, IMG submission 192410) | Freshwater microbial communities from meromictic Lake La Cruz, Castile-La Mancha, Spain - LaCruzMarch2015_18m | ecosystem: Environmental > Aquatic > Freshwater > Lake | place: Spain... | reverse complement strand
TTTTTATAAGTTTGTCATATTTTTCAACAATTCCGATTCTTGTTGCAATAATATTTTCTCCTTGTTTCATTGTCCAGTCTCCAGGAAGAAAATCATTGCCCTTTGAAATAATTTCACCAGGAATTACTATTTCTTTTTTTATTTTTGTTGCCATTTTTTAAATCATTATTTTTTTATCTCTTCTGTCAATGCAGCGCCGTGAGTTACTGAGTTTAATTTATCATAAAACTCTGACTGAAGACCAACTGGAATGTTAACAATGACTTTTAAATCGCCGTTAGCCAGCCAATCTTCTTTTTCCTTATACTCATTTATTACGCCGTAAGCTTTTCCTGTATAAATCACGGGAATAGTTACTGACAATTTCTTTGTCTCAATTTTAAGAGGAATAACTCTTTTTAAAGCTTCTGTTATGGCAGGAATTTGTTGCTCTATTGATTTATTGTCTATATTAACACCTGTTTGTTCAATAGCGCTTTCAATTACTTGCGGTGCAAATGGTCTTCCAGTCTTAGCATCAACAGCATTTCTCGAATAGAAATCAATAATTTTTTTCTTTTTATTATCCTGTTGTTCGTCTCTATAATCTTTTGGAAGCTGTATATCTCCCTTTTTTATTATCCTATCTGCTATTGCAAAAACATCTGTTGTTCCAAAACATTCAGTAAGGTCGGCGCTGGATGGTTTTGCTCCAGTTTTTGGATTAGTATAAACTTCATTTGCAAGAAGAATATTCTGTACATTTACAGCCATGCCTTTTCTTAACTTAAGGGCCAAATCCAAATCAACAATAATCTCAAAAAGTTTATTCTTAATTTTTATTCTAGCTATTGTGTCTTTTGCCATGTTTATTTGATATATTTCCTTAATTTATCTCCATTTATTCTTAAAAGCTTCTTTTCGGATTTTAATATGTATGCAGCGTCAAAATTATCTATATTGAAATTTTTTCCTTTAACTTCCTGAAAAATTTCCATGCAAACTTTTATTGCTTCATCAATTTTCATCTCTTTTTTATATGCCTTTCTTAATTTTTCTTTGATTTTCTCGTCGTCTTCGCCTATTGCAGAGGCAAAATATTCAAAATAATTTCCAGTAATATCGCTTACATAAAGTCTGTTTCTATTATCTACTCCCGCAACCATTATTGCTACTCCAAATGGTCTTACTCCCGGATGCTGTGTAAACTGCTGTTTTATATCAGAGATATCTTTTATTATTGAAACAACATCAACAGGCGAGTCATATGTAACTCTATGCTGTTGCGCTATTAATTGGCCTCGTTCAATAAGAACACGAGCATCACTCATTATTCCTGCTGCTGTTCCAATTATATGGCTATCGATTTCAAAAACTTTGTTTGCAGATTCTGGAACAATCAAATTGTCATTCATTCTTTTATCTGCAATTATTAGAACGCCATCTGCACAAACAATGCCCATACTTGAACTTCCTAATCTTACTGTTTTTTCTGCATATTCTACTTGTAATATATGCCCATCTGGAGAAAACATTGTTGCAGCCCGGTCATAGCCCATTACTTGATGCTGTGTATCTGGTGATTCCATTTTTTTGTATTTCTTTTGATTTTCGTTTTATTTTGTTTATGTTAAATCATATGTATAAGAAGACATTATTATTATACATATTTTTTCTTTATCTGTTCAAAAACTATAATCTTGCCGGATTTTTAAAGCTTTCTAAATCAAAAAGAACTAATCAAGAACACCAACATACTCCAAATGGGCCTGTCTTAAATCTTCTTCTCTGCGGAAATCCGGAGCAGAATAAGACATGTGTAAACAGTCCTTACACCCGCATTCTCGCCTTTGTTCAAAAACAGTATTCTTAAAGGGAGCTATCGCATCCATATAAGGTAATATTTCGTTTATTGCCATATCTCAATAATAAACCGAGAGTATAAAAGATTAATTATATTCCAAAAGACATATTGCCCAAAGATTAATAAATAATCATATTTAACATCATATTGAATATGCCTACAGAACAAGAGATAGAAAGATTAGAAAAAAGGTTAGACAAGATACTAACAATTTCTGCAAGAGACTATTGCGAGATGTATGGCAAAAATTTGTCTGATTATACTTGTAGGGGAATCAACGAATTTACAGAGGGAAATATAAGTAACAGAAAAATAATTAAACATAGATTTTTTCCTGAAATAGTTGAGGAGACATTTGAAGAAGGTTTAATTAGTTTCCTTAAATCAATTCCAGAGGGGGCAGAAGTCGTCGTTGATTACAGGCCTTCTAGTTATATGTTAAGTGGGACTGCTTTAATCCCAAAAAAGTAAAAGATCGATTTTCTTTATTACAGCCTATTAATCATCCCGCTAACTTTCTCAACATGAATATCCTTGCCTGAGAGGATAAAACTTGCCCTAATCTTATCTAACTCTTGCCTGTTTATAGAAAGAATAAGCCCTGTTTTTGCTGCTTTAATAATCTGGGCGCAAGATTTTGCATAACCCAAAACTCCGACAAATTTTAATATAGACTCTTCTATATTCTCTTTTGTTGCGTCTTTTCCTGATAAAAGAAGATATCTTTTATGCTCCCTGTGGCTTGGTTTTAATGCTTTCATGTTTGTTTTGGAACAAAACGAACAATCAGAAAATTAATAATTTTCTGAGTCTCAAAAAGTTTGTAAGGCCAAACCGAAGGTTTAGTTACTTTTTGAGTTGTTTATTTTGTTTTTATTCACTTTACTTATCCCATCCTTTTCTTCTTCTAATCCTCATTCTTATATACCATGCTAAACAAGCTATTCCTACCAAGATTAAAACTCCTGCACTTATAACAAAATATTTATTCGAAAACGTTTCTAAAAAGAATTGCTTGAAGCTATTTATCAATTTATTTCTCCAACTTTTATTAGTCCATCCATCATTGGTTTCAGTACTGCCTAACGACGAATTAGTTAAATTTGAGGAAGAATTAATATCACTAGAGGTAGTAGTTATGCTTTTTATAGTAAGGTTAGCAGCTGAACTGGTTACATCAATCAATTTTACACTGATGTCATAAGAATTGTCAGATGTCAGATCTATGTTTTTTTCCTCGCCTTCTTCTAAGGTTATTGTTTGAATCGTGCTGGCAATAGTTATCGTTGCATTTTTTCCTTTTATAGATTTAAGAGTCAAAATATGATAAGTATTACCTATGGAAAAGTTTAATTTATCACCAATTCCAATTTTTTTAGTATATCCCTGGGAAAGTTTTGTATTTGAAACCTTGTAAACTGCCGGGTCATCGTTGCTACTCCCTCCGCCACCACCACTGTCATCATCGTCGTCAGCTGCAGCTTGAATTTCTATTGTTCTTTCTGATGAATTATCAGGATTTCCTGCCCTGTCGTAACAGGTTATAATCCAGTTATAATCCCCACTTGAAGAGAAACTATGACTTATACTCTGCTCGGTATTATTAGTTATAGTAATATCAGTAGATTCGGTGTCCTCATCAATAAGCAGACTGCAGTTGGCAATTCCAAAATTATCTGTAACATTATACTTAAAACTTACTGTGTCATCTTCCTCATAAGTGTCATTATCATCAGAGGGAGAAATTAAGGTTACTACCGGTGAAGTGCTGTCAAAAGTAAACATAGATAAAGTAAAATTCCAGTGATTAAGACTGTCATTGCAATTAAATGTAAGATTGTATGCTATTTGTGACATAGAAGAATTTGTTGCATTAAAGTTTCTGTTATCTGTTGAACTCATACTTTTGTTTGCTCCATCATCAATAGAGTACAAACATGTTCCATTCTCATTCAAGCTTACATTAAATATTCCTCTTCTATAATAAGAGCCATTTGTCGGAGAATTTATCGTTATGACTGGGGGCGTTGTATCAAGTTTAACATTTCTTGTTTCAGTATTATTAATATTTCCCGCGAGGTCATAAGTTGTAGCATTAAATAAATATATTCCATCGGAAAGATTCGTAAAATTATAAGCCAGACTTCTTGCAACAAGCTCTTCCACACTTTCTAGGAGTCCAGTTTGATTATATAAGTAAATTGTTGTTCTGTTAAAATTTGTCTCGTTTACAGTCACATTCGCATAAATCCAATTTTGACTATGATATCCAACAGTAATTGTATCGCTTTCAAAATCTATTATAGGATAAACTGTATCAACTGTAACGTTTCTTATCTCACTCATTCCTGTATTCCCTACCGCGTCTGTGCAATTGATATACCAACTAATTGTCCCATCTGATGAAATCACAGTTAATGCATCTTGTGTGCTTCCATTAACTGGAACAGAAGAAAAGTTCCATGAATTACCCATCCAATACATGGTGCAATTAGCAGGACCAGAATCATCAGTTACATTATAAGTATGAATCGTCGTATTGGTATTCTGAAATGTGTTATTAGCAGGAGTGATTAAATGAACTACTGGTGTAATTGTATCAATAAAAAATGTAACAGAACTTGAGTTTTGATTTCCAACAGAGTCATTAGCATAGATAATCCAAGTATTGCTTCCTTCTGCAGAAGATAGATTGCCTGTTATGTTTTCTCCGCATATGATAGTGTTATTCGCTGTTCCGTTAAAGAACCAGCACGAAGAGGGATTTGTTTCAGTCAGAGTGTAGTTCATAGAATTTGTATGGGTATTATAAGTTGTATTTTGCGGATAAGTAATATCAATAACAGAATAAGTTGTATCAATATTAAATGTTCTTGTTTCACTCTCATTAAATCTAGCATCATTATCTGTGCAATTAACAGACCAGGTATAATTACCGTCAGAAAGATCCACATAAGAATAGAGAATTGGACCTTCGCCTGGCCCAGAAATATTATAATCATGTGTGTCATTCGTCCAAGAACTGTTTAATACACTTGTACAGCTTATAGGGTAAGCTCCTTCTGCTGAAAAAGAAAAGTTGTTGTAATTAACATTCCTAAATGTATCGTTAAGAGGAGAGTTTAATGTTATAGTTAAATCCGGAGGTGTGCCTGCCCTAATTGACCTAGTTACAGAATTATTCTCTATTCCTAAACCATTTTCCCAGCAAGTTATGCTCCAATCATGATAACCATCGGATAGATTATAGGACAATGTATTTGATGTCCCATTAATTGCAAGAACGGTTGTGTTAACTGGTGTAGTATCAACGATTAAATCGCATATTGAATTTTGATATACTTTATTTGAAACAGTAAAATTAAAGACAACAATATTTGAATAAGACTTATTTTCGTCATTAGGTGAATTTAGTGTTATGCTCGGCTTGAATTCGGGCGGGGTTACATTTGTCGCGAATTCAAACTCGCTTGTAAAGTTGCATTCATTGAAACCAAGATTAAAGTAGCCATCAATCCCTGAACCTGTTCCCCAACTATTTTTTATTATCCAGTAACTTGTTGTGATATTTCCAGTATCATTATAACCGATAAGAACTACCCCGTGATTCATTTCTGCAGAATCATCAGTACATCTATATATTCCTATTTCGGGATCATCCTCCAGATACATTCCTGCACTCATTGGACCATTATCAATAAGCCATTGCTTTGTTTCATTATGCGTCAAATAAACTATTGTTGCCATGCCCTGATAAGTTGGTGTATAACTATCTATTGTCCATGTCCTATTTTGATAATCAGAACATCTGTTTGAGCAAACACCATCGTTACCTGTAGTGCCAGAAGTATAAGAAAAACAGTTCTCATCGACCGTCCCATTCATCATAAAAAATCTCATTGCAACATCCATCCAACCCCCGTCGCAACCTGTTTGGTCTTCATCTAAGTAAGAACTTTTATCACAAGAAACAGAATGTTGTTCAGACAAATCAGGATTAAGGCGAGAATTATTCTTTTCAAGATTATACTTTGCTTCTATAGAACCATGCGCAGAAAAACTCCAGCAGCTTCCACAATTACCCTGATTCTTAATAGAAGTTATCCATCCTCTAATTGTGTCAAAAAAAGCATATTTTGCACTTGCGTATTGTGTACTCGTGGGAGGATTTCTCCAATCCCAGTAAGAATAATTTATCTGATTATAGGTTGAGCTAACAGAACCTCTCTGCTGTTGAAAAGAAGAAATTAACTTTTTTCCTTCTTCACTATCTTGAGAAACACTTTGTCTATGTTGCAAAGACCCTCTTGCTGCAACTTTATCGCCCAGATTCATTAACTCTTCCATCGGAACTTCTTTGCCTAAAGCACCAAGGTTCTTTGAGGCTTCAATCTCCTTAAATTCTGGAACAATACAAACAGCATATTCATTTCCATTTTCGTTAACTGTTTTTAGGTCATATCCATTTTTTTCACAATAAGAATATTCTTTTCCTACTTTTCCTTTGAGAAAAGCCCATTCTTCATATTCCACCTCGTTTGAAGGGATACAAACACCGTATTGGTTTCCGTTTTCGTCTGTTTTTATTTGATAGTCATATCCTAGTTCTTCACAATAAACAGTAGCCGGATTTGCTAATGCAGAAGCATAAGTCAGAATAGATACTAACAAAACTGTTGAAATAATCAATAAAATAAACTTTTTCATAAATTACATTTCCTCCTAAAAAAAGTTCAAATACCTGCTCCCCTTTATTTTCATGCTAATAAGTGTTTTTCATTATTTTTAAACTCTTTGAATACTGCTGATTCATAAAAACCATACAAATCTTTTTATCTAAGAATTACAAAGATATGAGATTGAAAAATAGTTTAAGTTTACTTCTCCTCTTTTTCTTTCGCCCGGTCTTCTTTCTTAAATACTGTACTAAGCAGACTATTCCTACTACAATCAAAACAAGCAACATACCTGTAACCGCATAAGGGACATATTCACCCTTAAAAATATTAATTTCTGTTTTTACTCCATTTTTATCATCTTCTTCAGTTTTATCCAACTCTTCTGTCTGATTGATAGAATTATTAACTGCTACAACAAGAGGAATTATGCGTTCATTTATCTCTTTTATAGTCAGATTGGCTTTATTATTAGCTATAGAGTTAAGTTTTATAGATAGTTGATAATAAGTAGATGAGCTAATATTTACCTTTTTTTCCTTTCCTAGTTCTAAAACAAGATTTAAAGGCTCACTAGTTATAGTTAGATAGGCAAGACCAGTTGAAAGATTATTTAAGGATATTCTATGAATATCCGATTGATTATTCAAAAAAGTAAATTTTATTTTATCGCCTTTTTTTAATTCTTGTGTATATCCTGATAATAAATTAGAATTACTTGGAATATACTCTTTAGTCTGGCTTGAACCCCCGCCACCTCCGCCACTTGGAGGAGTGCTAGATGCATCTGTTGTAAAATTGTATGTCCCGTTTATTACACAATTTGCTGCTCTGTCACAAATAGTTATGTTATAATAATAAAGAGTAGATGCGCTTAAAGAACTCAGGGATACAGAACCTGAAGAGTTATAAGAAGAACTTGATGAATTAGAACTTAGATTTGTATTTGTTCCGTATGTTACTGTTGCATTCACAGATTCATTAGAATTATATGAGATTGTTGCTGTAGTTGATGATTGTGAAGATGAAGTAGAGTTCAAAACAGGAGGAATGGTGTCAATAGTAATGTTTCTTATCTCGCTTGTTCCAGTATTATTCATAGCATCTGTACAATTTATGTACCAACTTGATGTGCCTTCTGATAAAGTCCATGTGCCGGGTACATCCTGCGTGCTTCCGTCAACAGGCACAGGATAAATATTGGCTGAATCACCCTCACCCTGCCAGAACATTGTACAGTTTGCAGGACCAGAATCATCAGTTACGTTAAAGGTATGAGTTGTGTTTAGCGTATTTTGAAATAAATTATTTACAGGACTTATTAAATAGACTACTGGCGCAGTTGTGTCTATTATACAAGTATAAATTCGAACATCATCAATAAACCAGCCATAATCTTCCCCAGATTCGTCTGCACCTATTCTAAATCTAAAACTTATGTTTTGTCCTGCTAAAGAGCTAAGATTAAGTCTAGAAGAGGTATAACCATGAGATACTCCGCAGAATGCAGATCTATCTGCTAGGGGATTATCAAATCCGTTATCAATTGTTCCAGTATAATTATTATTAATTATTAAATTTCCTCCATCAGTCCAATTAGTCCCTCCATCAATGCTATATTCTATAACTCCACCATCATAACACCAAGAACCACCTTCTTCAAAACCATATGCATGTTTGAAGTACAGATAAGATTCATTTCCTGCTTGCAATGACACATTTAAGTTCATTTTAATGTAACTGTCAGTTATATCACTTGGATCATCTCCCCAGATATTATAATCTCCGCTTGTTGCATAAGTAGAATCAGTATCATAATCATTTGGATTTTGAGGATAATAAAAACCATAAAGAGACCCGGTATAGAACTCGGCAGTCCAGTATCCGCTCGAAATATTTTCCAAATCATCAAAGAAAACATCATTATTTACCGTGCCACTACCACAAATAGGCGCTTCAGTAATATTACAAACAGTTTCTTTATTCATTTGAGTAGCATTAATTGCTTTTTCAACCTCTAATTTTTCAGAAGAATTAAAATCAAGATTTATTGCAGCTTGTTTCAAGGCATCATACAAATCATTATAATCACTCCCGGAAGTTAATAAATTAGTATTAACCTCATAAAACAATTCAGCAGTCTTGTTAATGCCAATTCCAGTAATAGTATATCCATTGAAGGTATCTCCGTCTGTAATTAAGTATGCGGCTTTATTTGCTACACCACTATCTGTATGTACCCCCCCGCCATCACTTGTACTACAATAATAATTAGTACTATTCATGCTGTTAGGATCACCATATAATGTTGGATCACTCGCGCTTCTAATCGCTCCAATGGATAAATCCTCGCCCATCAACCATCTAGCTTCATCACTATCATTCCCTGCATTATTTGTGAGGTCAACAAACTCGCCCATAATATCTGAAAATGCTTCATTGATTGCTCCTGACTGCATATAATAAAATAAACCAGATTCATGTTCTGTAACCCCATGGCTCATCTCATGTGCAACTACATCATCCGCAGAAGCAAACCCTCCCCCATAAGTCATTTGTTCGCCATTCCAAAAAGCGTTTTCATAGGGACATTCTTCACCAATATCCTCATAACAAAATCTTACCGTAGAAGTAAGATTCATACCCAAATCATCAATACTATCCCTATCAAAATGACTATAGTAAAAATCATAAGTATCTCCTGCGTAGATATAAGCATTATTTGCATCAGTAATTTCAGATGCATTTCCGTCTTCAACTCTTACAAGTGTTGAACCTGGGAGGGAATCATCACGAGTATTATTTTTGTCATAAACTTCACGATATTTTTCAGTATAAATCTGGGTAAAATGCAAAACCATCTTTCCATTGTTAGCGTCAATTAAAGTAAGTTCATTAATAGGACTAAACAAATTATCATTGTAAACATTAATTCTCCAGACTAAAACAGGATTTTTAACAAACATGTTATTTTCTCCAAAAACACGGGGGTCATAAATCCATAAATCAGGTGTTGTTGTTTGTAACAAAGAAGCATCAGCACCATAATATTTAGCAACAGTTTTTAATGCGTTTTCTGATGCTTCACCAGCATCAAGGGTATATCCCGTATCAACATTCAAGTCAGGCATTATCTTTGAACCAATGGAAAGGATACTTTTTTCAGAATTCATTTGAACAATTACTTCCCCCCCAAATACCGGAACACCATCATACTCCTGCTGCATCCTCACAACAGCTCTTCCGTCATCAAGATTCTTTGAAGAAATCAAAGATAATTCATCATCTTCGCTTCTAATACCGAGATAATTGCCATAATCCGAAAGAAATTGCCTTGCAGCATCTTCAGATGTTGCAGAACTCGCATCAAATGAGGATGGATGAACTATCGCATTAGACGAATCGCTGCCAATAAATCGAACTTTACCAGTGACATGATTAGTTGAAATATGAAATTTGCTTTTTTGAATATCGCCACTCAAACTTTTAGTGAGCTCTGTTCTCTGTTTGTCATAAGAAATTTTTTCTTGAAGATTTTTTATCGAATCGTTTTCTGAAAGTATGGACTGGGTTAATAATAGTATCAAACATATTCCAACTGTTACTAAAAGCAGTTTTTTCATTTTATCCTTTTTTAATTTTTTCAACACAGATTCCAGAAGCATCTGGATATGTTTTTCCCTGCATATTACAAGTATATCCCTCGGGGCACATTATACCTGCAATACCTCCGCACATTTGTCCGCATTCCCCCAGATAATACTTCCATTCTTCGCATTCTGAACCATCATCAAATATACAGACACCATATTGGTTTCCTTGCTCGTCGCTTCTTATCTCTAATTTGCCACTCTGATTAATACAATAAACAGATGCAGGGTTTGCCAAGCCAATATTATTCGAAAGATTGTTCGCCGCATTATTAATACTGCTATTCTTGTCATTATTCAAATGTTTTATCTGAAATACAACAAAGATTAGAACAGCGATGAGAAAGAGGATAATATAAAAAAGAATCCTGTTATGCTCAATTTTCCACTTCTTAAAATCCTTGCTCCTCTTTATGTTCATAGAATAGTATGGCAAGAGTTATTTTTAAACTCTTTGAGTTCAGTTTAGGAGGTAATTTGTTCCACCCTATTTGGTTGATCAGTGCTAATTCTTAAAGATTCATAAAAACATATATAAACCTTTTTTCATATTAAGAACTATAAAAGAGGAAAAATAAAGTGAAAAATAAATGTAAAAAAAGGTATGTTGAGGTTAGTGAAAGGAGATTGAAACCTCAAAGAACCTTGGTTCTTTAGGTATGGAAATTTATACAATAGGCGGATATAACGAAGTAGGAAAGAATATGACTGTCGTTGACTTAGGCGAAGATGCATTTATCTTTGACTGCGGGCTTCATCTGCCCCCGATAGTAGAACTTGAAGAAAGAGACAAAGCATATAATGAAAAAACTCTCCGTTCAATAGGCGCGGTTCCAAATGATTTTATTCTAGACTCAAAAGGAATAAGCAAAAAAGTAAGAGCAATAATTCCTAGCCACGCGCATCTTGACCATATTGGAGCGATACCTTATTTAGGATATAGGTACAACGCAGAGATAATAGGCACCCCATTTACAATAGAGGTATTGAAGCATCTTTATTACGACAATGGAATAGAAATCAAAAACCAGATAAAAACAGTTCAGCCAAATTCTAGTTATATGGTAAAAGGAAAAAATAGAAGTTATAAAGTAGATTTTATTAACATTACACATTCAACAATTCAAACATCCATGATTGCTCTTCATACTCCTGAAGGAGTTTTTCTTTATTCAAATGATTTTAAGTTTGACAATAATCCAATAGTAGGCAAAGAACCTAATTATGAAATGCTAAAGCATATTGCAAAAGAAGGTGTTAAGGCTCTTGTTGTGGATTCTCTTTATTCAGGAGATGAAAGAAAAACAGCAAGTGAAAAAGTAGCAAGAAGTCTTTTAGAAGATGTTATGCTCACAACAAGCAATGAAAGAGCGGGAATTATTGTAACAACATTCTCTTCACATATTGCAAGATTAAAAAGCATTGTTGATTTTAGCAAACGTCTTGGAAGAAAGCCCATATTTGTTGGAAGAAGCCTGAACAAATATGTTTCTGCTGCAATAAACGTCAAATTATGCCCTTTTGCAAAGGATATACAAATAGCAAGTTATAGAAAGCAAGTTGAAAAAACATTGAGTCATGTAAACCGAAACAAGTCAAAATATGTAGTAGTATGCACCGGTCATCAGGGCGAACCGGGAAGTGTTCTTGACAGAATGTCAAAAGGTGAATTGCCGCTTAACCTCGCTATAGATGATCATATAATCTTTTCATCTTCGGTAATCCCGACTGAAGTCAATGTACAGAATAGAAAAGTTTTAGAGGAAAGATTAAAAAAAAGGAAAACAAGAATATTCAATAATGTTCATGTTTCAGGACATGCAGGAAGAGAAGATTTAAGGGATTTTGTAAATATGATGAATGCAGAGCATATTCTTCCCGCTCATGGCGACGAAAATAAACTAAAGCCCATGATAGAGCTTTGTAATGAGTTAGGATATAAAACAGGAAAAAATGTTCACCTTATGTCTGATGGTGGCTCTATAAAAATATAAGTTTTTTAAATCTATATCTTCAGCATCTTCTCCAGCATGCATCGTGTTTCTTGACTTGGCACATAATTAATTCCGGGTATAGTTAATGCATAAAATTTGTCCTTTCCAAAATCCCAATAGTGAATGCATAAAGCAGAATTATTGCCTATACCCGTATCGGCAGCGCAACTTAAATGATGACATCTTATATCAACCGAACTTAATAGTTTTATTGCTTTTTCTATTTCACAAGTTACTATCGTTTCCATATTCCTAACAGCTTTCTGATGTGAGATTTTGTTTGAATGTTTAAACAATTCTATATCCAAATCAAATTTAACTGCCAGCAAACCAGTATAATTTCCAACAAATAAATTACGATGACTCTTGGTTATATTCCAAAGTGCGTCTAGATCTTTCTGTGAATAGTTCATAATATTTTCCTTTAATTAGTCCAAGAAAAATTCATCAAAATTTTTCTTCATTCTTATTATTTTCGTTACTGTTCTTTTTTCTCCATTCCAATTTGAAGGACGGCTCAAATTTTCATTATACAGCGCGATATAGCCACAAAGACAAGCAAAATCTTCTGAATCCTTAATACTCTGCCTTAAACAATCCGGACTCTTTGCCTGTTTGTAAATAGGTTCTGTTTCTTGGAGATACCAAAAAAGATGGCCATATTCATGCCCCCTTGTGTAAATATAATTAGTTTCATCTAAATATCTGTCTATCATAATAAAATGGGCAACTACAGAAGGTAAATCTATCACGTGTGGATGTTTGCAATAACCAAAAATCTTTTCCTCTCTTCTGTTTATTTTTTTCATACCAAAAAGACCACTCATCAAGTTGCATGCTCTAAAAACATTTGAATCTTCCCAATACCAAAAAAGATGCTGTCTCCTTGAGTCAATATTTAATTCCGGAACATGAATAGTCTGTCTCTTAAAACCAATTTGATTACATATTTCTTTAAACGCTTTTTTTTGATTTTCTATTGGAATTAAACTTTTTTGTGCATTCATAATGTTTCACTTGTAAAATTGTTTATAATTATTTATATAACCAAGAGAATACATCAAAACCTATAAAAACCCAATTTATCTAGTATAAATATCTTACAAAAAGGGGAAAAATGAGAGAGGATATTGTTGCAGGATTAAAGAATGCATTCGAAAGAGGTGAAAGTATGGAAAAAGCAGTGAACGCTTTTATCAATGCAGGATATAATCAAAATGAAGTTGAAGAAGCTGCAAAATCTCTAGGTTTTTTATATTCCCAACAACAAACCCCACAATCTTCTTCATCTGAGCCAGCCCAGCAAAATCAACAAAAACTTCAATTTCAACCCTTGCCTGTGAGTCCAAGTTTAACTAGGGAAGTAACAATTCCAATTGCCTCTTCTTCAGATAGTCCTAAAAAACAAAATTCAGCAGGAAGATTTAAAATGATCAATATCTTATTAGGGGGCATAGTGTTATTACTTATTCTTGGTATAATTGGATTCTTTGCCTGGAAGTTTTTAAAAGGAGGATAGATTTTAGGATGAAATGGTGTACCTCCCACAAGAAGATTCTCATTTGTTAGGAAAAGAAGTTAAGAGATATATTTCTAGAATCAAAAATAAGAAACAAAAAGAAAAATTAAAAATTCTTGACATGGGTTCGGGTTCAGGCATACAAGCCCAGACTTGCTTAAAATCAGGAATAAAGAGAGAAAATATTCTTGCAGTAGATGTTGATAAAGAAGCAGTGAAATTTCTTAAAAGTAAAAACATCAAGGCGATTCATTCAGATTTATTCAGCAAGGTCAGGAGTAAATTTGATTTAATCGTCTTTAATCCGCCCTATCTGCCAGAACATAAATACGACAAAGAAAAAGATACGACCGGAGGAAAAAAGGGTTATGAAACAATTCTACGTTTTCTCAAACAAGCTAGGTCACATCTGAACAAAAAAGGAATAATTCTTCTTCTTTTTAGCAGTTTAAGCGATCCAAACTTTATTTTAGAGTTCGCTCTTAAGAGAGGATATAAAGCAAACAAACTTTCCGAGGAAAGTCTGTTTTTTGAGAAGTTGTTTGTTTATGAGCTTGAGATTATAAGATGAAAAAGAATATTGATATATTCAATTTGGAAGAGGTTGCTAAAGTGATAGATGTTCCCGTAAATAGATGGGTAAGCAATTGTTATTATATCTCCAACCTCGTGGTGGATAAAGGTTTAGTAAAAGGGCGGGCGGTTTACGGACATTATTACGGTTATGTATCCCCTGAAAGCAAACTCTTTGGAAAAAATAGGTCATTCTATAGGCATGGCTGGATAAACAAGCCTGATTCCAATATTGCTGACTTCACCCGCTGGGTTTTTGAAAACAAAGAGCCTTATCTTTTTCTCGAGAAAAATTCAGGAGAATATGATGAAGGGGGAAATAAATTACGTAAACTATGTCATCTGACACCTCCATTTTATAATCCATTAGAAAAAAAGATTGAACTAAAATTAGACAAAAAAACAAAAAGATTTGTCCTCGATAACTTATTGGGTGGTTCTCCTGAAATTACTTTAAGCCAAGTAATTTGGTTAGCTAACCTTGATCTGGAAACACTTTCTGCCTATGCAAGGAACATTTTTATAGCATTGAAAGAAAATAACCTCTGTGCTGCTATTCCTATTGATAATCGGCGGGCAGTTATGGGGAATAACTTTTAATCACTGAAAGAAATCCGCAACATTTATGTTGCGGTTAGTCTACTGCGTATTTTTTTCGGAGAATCTAAAAACCACAAACAAACCACACACTTTAGTGTGTGGTAACGAAAGGTTTTTTGATTTTTCATCACAACTATAAAAAATTGTTTCTGTATAATATTATCTTTTACAATTTTCTAGATAAGAAATCTTAAAAATTCTGAATATTCATTCGATTTCCTATATCTTTAAATAAATGACAGGATATTATTAAGTATGAAATATCTAACATGCCAACAAATTTTACAGAAAACAATAGATTATTGTAAGGGTTTGGGAATAAAAGAACCAACATTAAAAGACCTAGAAAAGCCTACAGAGCAGAGATATTCTCTCACAGAAATGGTAAGGAGAGAAAAACTCCCAAAAATCATGACTTATGATGTGTTACATACTTTTGGTACAGAAATAGTTTCTGGAGATTCTGGAATACAGGTGCTTAATTACTTTCGCCATTGTAGCATAGAAACTGTTTTAAAAGATTTGATGGAAATAAACAAACCCGAATATACCCTGGAATGGATAGCAAGCACAAATTATCTGAAATCTAGGCAAAATAATGTCTATGCCATATTTTATGAAGAATTATTAAGAGACAGTATTGTTTTATTAGAAAAAAAATATGGCGGGGATAAAATGAAGAAGTTCAGGAAAAAACTTGGAATTAAAGAAATAAGACAGGATTTAATAGAAGATCACCGTAAAAAGTTCAGAAAAGATCATTCTTAAATCATGCTAAACATAAAGATGTCCACTTCATTCACTATATCTTTAAATATCTTCAAACTTATTTTTTATGTATGGTAATTAAAAAAGATGAAATGGATGCTGGAGATAAGAAGAACAACGCAGGCGAGCAAGTTCACGAAAGCTTGCACAACAGAGTGGGCTTGCGAGATGGTTCTTGGGCAGCAGGATTCGCAAAAACCCGCAGGAGGTTTTGGCTATGAAATTCGCACATCTTGGAGACTGTCATCTTGGAAGCTGGAGACAGCCAGAGCTTCAAGAATTAAATTTTCTAAGTTTTCAGAATGCAATTGACAAAATAATAAAAAACAAGGCAGAGTTTGTGTTAATTGCAGGAGACTTATTTGATTCTGCTTATCCTCCAATAGAAATATTAAAAAGAACATTCTCAGAGTTTAGGAAATTGAAGGAAGCAGATATAAAGGTGTTTATGATAGCAGGAAGCCATGATTTTTCTGTTTCAGGAAAAACATTTCTCGATGTTCTTGAAAAAGGGGGTTTTTGTGAACTATGCAAATACGAAGAAACAGATGTCATGATAAATCTTCTTCCGTTAAAATACAAATCATTTGAAATTTTTGGCTATCCTGGAAAAAAATCAGGAATGGAAATAGAAGATTTAAGAAAAATAGTTCTTCCAAAAGAAACAAACAATTTCAGGATATTAATGTTGCACACCACTATAAAAGAGGCTATTGGTGATTTACCAATTGAATCAATAAGCATGAAATCATTTCCGAAGGCAGATTATTATGCACTTGCACATTTGCATATAAATTTTAATGAAAAGCTTCATGACAAGCCGATAATATATTCTGGTCCAATATTTCCAAATAGTTTTCAGGAACTTGATGATTTATGCTACGGTAGATTTTATCTTGTTACAGTGGAAGGATATGTTGAACCAAAAAGACAGGACATTATTCTTAAAGAAGTTGTAACCTTCAAGATAAATATAGAAAATGCCCTTACAGCAACACAACAGATTATAGATGAATTAGAAAAGCATGAACTCACCGATAAAATTGTTTTAATGAAACTTTTTGGAGAAATAAAAAAGGGAACAAACGCGGATATTGATTATCAGAAGATAGAAGGATATCTAAAATCAAAAAGAGTTTATAGTTTTCTGAAAAATACAAATAAGCTTGTTTCAGAGGGTGAAAAAATAGACATAAAAATTTCAGAGCAGGATGTAAACAAAATAGAAGAAACACTCGTAAGAGAGTATGAACTAAAAAATCCTGACAAATTTAATAATCTGATAGTTCCGCTGATGCATTCTCTTGAACTCCATAAGCAGGAAGATGAAAAATCTGCGATTTATGAATCACGCTTATTCAGCGAATTAAACAAGATTTTGGGGTTGGAGTTGAAATGATATTAAAAAAACTAAAACTAAAGAATATACGAAGCTATAAAGAAGCGGAAATAGAATTTCCAGAAGGATCAACTCTTCTTATGGGCGATATTGGAAGTGGAAAAACATCCATACTCTTAGCGATAGAATTTGCGCTTTTCGGACTGCAGCCGAACCAAAGGGGAAATTCTCTCCTCAGAAGCAAGGAAGACGAAGCTTCTGTGTCTCTTGAACTTGAAATTGATGATAAAAAAGTTTTGATAGAAAGGACAATAACAAAAAGCGGAAAATCAATAACCCAAAGCAGTGCAAGTATTAGAATAGGGGATGAGTATTATGAAGGAAGTGTCACAGAAATTAAAAACAGAATTCTTTCTGTTTTAAGTTATCCGCAGGAATTTGCAAAAAAAACAAACGACTTGTATAAATTTACAGTTTATACGCCTCAAGAAGAAATGAAACAGATAATTATGGAATCGAATGATACAAGATTAAACACACTTCGGCATATATTTGGCATAGACAAATACAAGAGAATAGAAGAAAATGTGGATATCCTTACAATAAGATTAAGGCAGGAAATAAGAATGAATGAAGATAAAGTTAGTGGAGTAGAATCAAAAAAACAGGCATCAAATGAAAAATCGGCGAATATTCTTGCACTAAATAAACAAATACTTGAAATTGAAAGTGAAATTTATAAAATACAAATTCAAAAATCAGAAAAACAACAAGAGATAGATGAGCTGACCAAAAAAATAAATGAAAAATCTAACTTTGAAAAAGAAAAAGCAAAAACAGAAGTTATGCTGTTAAATAAAAATGAGTTAATCATGTCTTTTGAAAAAGAAATATTTCTCCTAAAAAAGCAGATAACTGAAATCAACAAGTTTTCTTTTAAAGAGAGTGATATAGACGATTTGAAAATGAAAATAAAATCTAATGAATTAGCGCTAAAAAATTTTGAAGACGCATATATTCCTCTTGCTTCATCAATACAAACAATTGAAACACGAAAAAGAGAGCTTGAAAATGTAAAAAACAAAATTTCTGGGTTAAATAAATGTCCAACCTGCCTTCAAGATGTTAATGAAGCATACAAAAAAGCAATAATCAACCAGAAAGATCAAGAATTGAGCATGCTCTGTCTTCAAAAATCTTCTAATATGAAAATGAAAGAAGAATTAATACAAAAAATAGAGCACACAAAAAAACAGATTAATGCTTTCAAAAGTGCGCTTTCTGAAACAGAAATATTAAGAGTAAAGCTTCAACAGACAAAAGAAAAAGAAGAAAGAATAGAATATATTGAAAGACAAAAAAATTCAGCAATAAAAGATATAGAGATATTAAAAGAGCAGATAATAGAATTAGAGAAGGTTATAACAGAATACCGACGTTATTCTGAGACTTTTGACTATAAAAATAAGGAGCTGCAAAAGATTATTTCCGGAGAGAATAAATTTCTGATAAACCGCGCAGAATTAAAGAAAGAAGTGCAATTTCTTGGAATGCAGATTAAAGATATAGAAAATGAGATTAAAGAGCTAGAAAAGATTGCTGAAAAAATAAGTTATTTAAAAGAAATTGAATTCTGGATTAATAACAAATTCATTGATTTAGTTTTATACACCGAGAGAAATGTTATGCTTAAATTAAGGGAAGAATTTTCGGATTTATTCTCAAATTGGTTCTCCATACTTGTTTCAGACAGCATAAGTGTAAGGCTTGATGAAAGTTTTTCTCCTGTTATTCAGCAGAATGATTATGAGATTGATTACAATTATCTTTCTGGAGGAGAAAGAACAGCTATTGCTCTTGCATATCGTCTTGCTCTTAATCAGGTTATAAATTCCCTCTTGAGCAAGATAAAAACAAAAGATATTGTTATTCTTGATGAGCCGACAGATGGCTTCTCTGATTCGCAGCTTGATAAGATGAGAGACATTTTCCAGCAATTAAAAGTAAGGCAGTTGATTCTTGTCAGCCACGAGCCAAAGATAGAGGGATTTGTCGATAATATTATCAGGTTTAAGAAAGTCGGCGGGGTTAGTGAGATTGAAAAAGGATAAAGCTTAATAAGATTACGTTCTAATTAGAATTATGAAAATAAAAGTCCCTTTTTATAAACAAACTACTGAAAAAAATTGCGGTCCAGTAGCGTTAAAGATGGCATTAGAATTTCTAGGAAAGCAATTTTCAGTAGAAGAAATAGAGAAAGCAGCAAACACAAAAGAAAAAGAATCTGTCTTTACTATTCAGCTCGCAATTGCTGCAAGAAGATTGGGTTTTAATGCTGAATTCTATTCAAAGAATCTAAGATTAAACGAAGAAAGTCTAAAATTAGAGTTTTACAAGAAGAATACCTCTCTTGTATCAAAAGATATTGATAATTTTCTTAAAGAAGCAGAAAAATTAGGAGTTAAATCATACAAAAGACAGGTAACCAATGAGGAAATAACCTCCCTTATATCAGGAAATAGTGTTCCAATAATCATCTTAGATTGGAGCATAGTTATAGAAAAGCCAGAAAGAGGGTTTGTTGGTCATTTTGTTCCAGTAGTTGGATATAATAAAGAAAGTTTTTATGTTCATAATCACGGATTTCTAAATCCAAAACCGTTCTTAAAAATAAAAAAGGATATATTTGAAAAAGCAAGAAAATCTCTTGGAACAGATGAGGATATTTTGATAATTAAAAAACCATAAAAGAAAGATTTATAAATCTCCTCCCATTAGAAATATTATAAATTCTGGTTGATTATACTTCTGTATATCAAAAAATAAGAAGAAAATGGAAGACGATATTAAAAAAAACATATTGAAAACAGGAACAAGTATACTTGGAATTGTCTGCAAAGACGGTATAGTTATGGCAGCAGACAGACAAGCTACTGCAGGAAACATAGTAATGAGCAAAAGAGAGAAGAAAGTTTTTCCTATAAATGATTATTTAGTTGTTTCTGGATGTGGAATAGCCGCAGATATACACCGAGTTCCGAAGATATTAACAGCAGAATTGAGATTAAAGGAGTTAAGAAGCAAGAAAAGACCTAGTGTAAAAGATGCTTCCAGCCTTTTAATGAATATGAATTATTCTGGAATAAGACAGCCATCAATGATACCCCAGCAGGCAGGATTCTTGCTTGCAGGATATAATGAAGATGGGACATGCGAACTTTATTCAATAGAACCAGCAGGATCTGCAATTAAAGTAGAAGATTATGATGCAAATTTTGGCAGTGGAATGCCTTATATTCTTGGGTTGTTGGAAAGACAATACAAAAAAGATATTACTGTAGAAGAAGGAGCAGAACTGGCATTAGAAGCGCTAAAATCCTCCACACAAAGAGATATAGGGAGTGGGTATGGAATTGACGTATTCACAATAACAAAAGACGGAATAAACAAGGTAGTAGAAAAAGAGATTGTTTCAGAGTTAAAGTAAAAACAAAATAATATCACCATATTCACTGTTAGAATCTAAGATTAATTTTCATATGGACATATTAAAAGACATACAAAAAGAATTGCCTAAAGGCGTCGTAAGCAGTGCGAACTTTGAGGGAGCAAATATAGTTTTATACACAGATAGTCCTAATTTTTTTCTTGAAGGC
>Ga0247841_10005439_pt1 | contig 20628 bp, 9 predicted proteins | sample LaCruzMarch2015__2_FD_192410 | JGI IMG/M metagenome (GOLD analysis project Ga0247841, IMG submission 192410) | Freshwater microbial communities from meromictic Lake La Cruz, Castile-La Mancha, Spain - LaCruzMarch2015_18m | ecosystem: Environmental > Aquatic > Freshwater > Lake | place: Spain... | reverse complement strand
TTAAAAGTATATACTATTCCCCGGCCGGCATCAGCAATGCTTTTTGATAATCTTTTCAACATATTTTTCTTGTCTAATTAACATCACTTCTTCGTCTTTTGCTTTAATGTGATCGTAACCAATTAAATGTAACACTCCGTGTACTAACATTCGTGCCAATTCCTCGCGTGCGCTCACCCTGTAGTCTCTTGCCTGCCTTTTTATTTGTGCCCAACTCAAGTAAATTTGTCCTAATAAATCACTAGCTACCTTCTTGTCCTCTTGCCAGGCAAACGACAATACATCAGTAGTTTTGTCTTTGTGGCGATATTTTTTATTAAGCCGACGCATTGTAAAATCCGACACTATGATCACTTCTAAATTTCCTTTTACTTTTTTTTCATGTACAGCCACTGCCTTGACTACTTTTTTTATCCAACTAGAGCTGGTCGGACACTGGCTTTCTTTGGAAACTTCCGTAATGATCATAGGGTGGTAGTGACAAAATCTTGCTCACTGGTAGTAGGCATGCCGGCACTGGCGGATTGTTGTATCGGCAAAACAATATTGTTATTTACAAAACGAAAACTACGTGCCATCATTTTGGCTACAATGCGATAGTTAACCGGAGAGTAATTATCAACATTATGATAAATAATTACTGCCACTTGGTTATCTTTCACGAGGTAAAACACCAAATTATCACTACGCCCAAAGCCAGTTTCACCAAACCGACTTTCAAACGGTTTAAGATCGCTGAGGCGTTCACCGACTGCATATTGAGTAAACCAATTATCAAAACTAATTCCCAAATCAAGACCAAATAATCGAACTTCAATATTTTCGCCGGATAAAGTACTAAATAAAACTTGTTGATACTGAGCATCAACACTGCCTACCGCCCAATCAGCAGGATAATAAACTTTATACCCAAAAGCAGGATTATCAAAATCGGTAATTAAGTTGGAATCAATTAGTTTGGTGGGAGTTTTGTTGATTGGGCTATATAAATAAAAAATTTCATGACCATCTGGGAAGCTATCACCATCGGTATCAGGCACACTTGGATCGGTTTTAAATAGTTCTTCGGCTTTATCAGTAATATCGTCTTTGTCTAAATCCGCGCTATCACCCGATAAGATAGAGGGAAAATTAAGTGGTGGTGGTTGTAAAGAAACCGGCTCAGTAACAGGAGGAACTTCAACAGTAGTAGTGGCTTCTATTATAACTTCTGGGGTGGTAGATGGAATCACCTCGACAGGTTGTTCAACTTTTGGTGGAGTGGGAATGGTTTGAATTTCGTTAGAACGCGCTAAAAACCAATAATACGCTATTCCGCCTACAATAAAAATAACGAATAATACTGAAATCCCAATAATTAAAAACTTGCGATTAGATAATAAATTGGCCGGATGAAATTTATTACCACTGCCAGCCACAGTGGTTTTGTCTAATAATTTTTTCTCGGTAGGAGTAATAGTTGCAACCACTGGTTTTTTGACAGTGATTTCTTTTTTGACATCTTTAAATTTTACAATTGGATTTTGGCCAGCATAAAATTCAGGTGGTATGGTAGTCACCGCTACTAAAGGCGTTGGATTCTTGCCTGAATCATTTGTCGCTTTTTTGCCAAAAAACATACTAAGTATTTATTTTTTTGTGGTGGTGCCAGACTGAGTAGTGGTATTGGTGGTAATTAATTTTCCCGGACCAACTGGATTATAACCATTTTTTACTTCTTCTCCGTCCTTATAACTATCGCCATCCGTGTCTGGATTTAGTGGATTAGTACGCCAAATTACCACTTCATCACCATCGGACAATCCATCTTTATCACTATCAACATTGTTGGGATCAGTGCCTAACTGCGTTTCCATACTATCAGGCAAACCATCTTTATCCGAATCAACTGGCTGGCCAAATAATAATTTATCATTAGCCATGTCAACTGAAATATTACTGGTAGCGGTGGTAGTGGGGACTTCAACAACTGGTGGAGTAGTGCTTTCGGTGGTTGTAGGAGCAACAATCTGATCCTCACCTAGTGGGGTGTTTTGATTATCTTCTTTGGTAACTGGGGTGGTAGTGGGAGTTTTTACCAACGGAGTTGCTGGTGGTGCATTTAAATACTTATAAACCATCCAACCACCATAAACCAACCCGCCGGCAACGACGATCAGTACAATCACTAAAATAATTTTACCTAGTACTGGTTCTTTTACCTGATAGGTAGCCGGCTGACCAGAAAAATTATTTGGCGCAATCGGAGTAGTTGATGATTCAACTTTCTTTAGTAAACCAGCATCAAGCGCGTCTTTTACTGGTGGTTGGGGTTGCACAGCTCCAGTTGGAGCCAAAACTGTTCCCCCGCCTTTTTCTACACCAGCAAAAATATCTACTGGTTCAGTAGGAAGATTACTAGGTGGTTTATTGTTTTGGTTGGAATCATCGAACATAATATAAAAATGAAAATTTAAAATGTAAGTATTATTTAATAAATATAAATCTTAACGTATCTTTGTGCAGTCAGTTCTACAATTTTTGCCATTCACCCCATTATCTGAGCCCAAATCACATTGCTCATTATACTGCAATTCTCCATCACTGCAAAACCCTTTAGGATTACAGGTACTTGGTGTAAGCTCAACATAACCTTTTATATCTTTCCATGTCAAAGAAAATATACCCGGAAATCCAGGAATTTCTGTTGTCTGAAGGGCAGTATTAAATTTACATTTTTCATCACCACTTTGATTACAGGATATTATGCACCAAAAACCATTTGTGTAATCACACTCTTCTGGTCCATCTATACTAGTTTCCTGTTTGATTCCGTCTCCACAATAACCAGAATATGTGCAACCAGCATTATTACAAACATAACCTGGATTGTACTTGCATTGATTATTACAGGCAATTTCAGAATCTCCACTACTCCGATCACATTGCTCCCCCACCTCAACAAAACCATTACCGCAAAATTTCTTTTCATCGTCTTTACAAGTTGACCCTCCGGCATTAGGACCGCGCGCAATAGTCCTACAACTATAATCTTCTTCAATTTTACAATTAACACTACAACCATCCCCATTAATGTTACCCCAGTCGTCACATTCCTCACCATATTGCGACTCTACTATATTATTGCCACAATGCCTTTCCCAACAAATATTCCTATTTGGATCACAAGTGGTATTAGCATCCATTGGCTGACATTTACTATTACACAAAGGTACCATGTCACACATTTCCCCATTTTCTGTTTGTACTTTTTTGTCTCCACAAAATTTAGTTGGCTGTACTTCTATCGGAGTGCGACAATCGGCCGAACAATAATAGCAAGAATTATGACCGTAAGGAGGAATACAAGGTATGCCATTTTTATCGCCCATATCACAACCCTCTTTGTCTTCTACTTTACTGTTTCCGCATTGGCTAGGAGTTGTTACTTCTGCTGGAGGATTATCTGGAACGAAAACTTCTGTTCTGCAATTATTACGGCACTCCATTGTCCCAAGCTGGCCATTGTTTGTTACTTTTTTATCTCCGTCGCAAATTTCACCGTATTCACTTTGAATAGCTCCATCACCACAATAAGGCCCCCAAGATTGGCAATCAAAAGCGCAGGAATCCTGTTTTTTTATTCCATAACGCTCACCACCAACATTTTCTGGTTTAACACAAGCGCCCAAAATTGTCTGGGGGTTGGTGGTAGTTGTAATACAAGTCTGATTTGCTTGTTGCCAAAATCCATTAGAAGGATCCCCACAAGCATAGCCAACAGTGTGTCCAAGATTTGTTTTTGCCACAGCCCAACCTGCATACCAACTCATAAAATCAGGCTTCTGACTGCAATTATTCGACGACGAACTACATGCCGTTGGTGTAATACTGCTTTGATCTTTAAAAAATTGCGACTTAGTAAGATCTGTATAATCTATGGCAGCGCAAAATCTTGTTCCTGGCGCGGCAAAAGTCGGTCCTTTTGGTGGAAAAGTAAAGGTAAATCTTGCTAAACAATCACTATTTTGACTGCACAATTTTTCTGGCTGCAAACTACAAACCTGCTTAGAACCAGGCAATACACAGTTGGTATCATTATCGCAATATTGTCCAACATTCTCACCCTTAACACAAATTCCCTTGCCAGTACCCATACCACTACTGCGCGTGCTGGTATTGATATCGCATACTTCAACTGTTGAACTAACCGAACCATCACCACAGCGCGCGGACACATAACCTTCACAGTCACTTCTGCAATGATTATAACGTCCATTAAATTTACTACCATCATCACAGGTCTCTCCTACTTCCACAATACCATTACCGCAATTTCTGATTTTAATACCAGACTGATCACAAGCGATAATGGTAGTTGGTCCCCATTTACAATCACTACCACAAACTTTAACCGTACCACTAGGAGTAGTGGCACAGTTTTCTACATTATAAAATTTAATGCCGGGTGGATCACACTGTTCGCCTTTACCAATATTTACTTTGCCGTCACCACAAACACCAGAAGAAGCAGAGGCGATCAAACCGCCAGCACAAATACCGTCAGCACTATCAATATCAAAATTATTTCTTAATGTTCCAAAATAATTATTTTTAAAAATCGTCCAGCCAGAACCAATACTAAATAATTTAGCACTAAATGGCTCTTCTAAATGAGCGCGCACTGTATAAGCAGTAGAAGTAGCATACAAATAACGGTAAGCCAAACTACCGGTAGCACAAACATAACTAAAACGACGACCTTCGGTGCTCCAGCCAGTAACCGAATCGTGCAATATGCACTTGTCACCACTAGCGCACACTTTATCGCCATTAATAGGATCATCACCTGTGCAAGTGGTTGAAGAAGCAACTAAACAAGTACCTGCTTTAGGCAATTGATTGATCGGATCAATGGCAATGCTAAACCCAAGACTATTGCCTAACGTAGTCCAGGCTGGCCAAGTGCTAAGAGTTTGCCCGGATAAATAACTCCCCTCTTTGAGAGCCGGATAATAGCCGTTGGTGCTAAAATATCTAGATAAGCCCAAACCGAAATCACGCAAATCACGCAAACGAATATAATCACGCTGTAGTTTTATTTTTTGATTAGCGCAAACTTGACCACCAGGGCAATCGAAATCAGATTGGCAAGGAATCTCATCGGCACCAGGAGTAAAAACATCAATACCACAATATCCGTAGTTGGTCAGATTGATATTAAACTTTAAATTTGTTAACAATTGATCAAAAACCTGCTTGGTTTCAGGCTGAGCGTCTTTATTGATACTAAACAAGAAAATATTGGAGAAAAACTGACGATTGGTATCTGTTTTGGGATTGCTTGTATCTGGCGTATTGACATTTAACACATCAACATAAACATTGCTATCATCACGAACAGCTTTGTAACCATCAATTGTCAAATTTTGCATATTGCCAGAGAATCCTTGGCCACCCAAAGTTTTGTCATTATTAAACCACTGTTCCACTGTCAATACTTGCGGATTTGGAAAAATCTGAACACCAATAGCATCACTATTTTTCTGATTAGTAAATAAGAAGCGCTTAAATGCTTGCTGACGAGGAACACAACTTTGTGAAGTGATAATAAAGCCAACTGAAGCCGGTGCTAAACAACTATAACCAGTGTAATTACCAGAGCTACTGGCTGTCTTCCATTGAGCGGCAAAATTTTTGTCAGCCAAACAAGTGCTGGAACTGGTGCAAACCAAAGGCTCGGCATTGGCAAAATAAAGTTCTTTATTATTGTTTTTGTTATTCAAGAAGCAATAATTTGTACTGAGTGGTCCAAAAAACTCGCGGGTGGTGGTGGCATAGCGATAATCGCAATTGCCAGTTGGCAACATACATCCATCGCCACTTAAATCACATACACCAACATTAGATTTGAGCGCTTGATATTCAGCCTGTACTGCCGGCCTCATAAACGGAAAGTCATCAATTTTTTCCGCTCCACCATTATCCATACAATAATAAGTGCTGAAATTGTAATAACCACGATCACTACTACTATTGATTACCACCCCGCCATTGACAGAGGCTGGAATAGCGCCAGTGAAAAAATTACTATCTAAATTAAATCCGTCATTATTGTAAATTTTATCTTCATACGGCAACAGTGCTGCACCAGTACTTAAATTGGCTGGCCAAGGGTTGTTGCACAAAAATACAATCACACGCGACATCCCCGTAGCAGCCAAGCCAACTTGGGTCGGATATAATTTATTTTCAGTAACATTGGCAGTAGCGGCGACATTGATCTCGCCGTTACGATTGCGCGGAGTAATAATGTTAGCCGGAGAGGTAGTAATGGATAAATTTACAAAATCATTTTTCTTCGGACCCCACAAATACTGCCAAGCATAGGTACTTGTAATAGACTGAATTTCTTGACCACTATCGGTTTTGGCAGTGGCGCGTAACAACGTAGATGTATTTAGGGTTTGAAAAAATACTGAATTTGGAGCAATGTTAACATTATCAACCGTGCACAATTTTTCTCCAGTATCAAACTTCCAATTTACTGGAATTACCTGCGCATGACCAAGAGAAACACCGTCGGTATCTTGTAAATTTTCATTCATGATCACAGCGTATTTGGTATTGTTGTCTAAAGGAGTATTCAAATAATAAACAATCCGAGAATTATTTGCTGTGTTTCCAGGCACCAAACCAGCTGTGCCTAAACTGGTATCAACACACCACTGGCGCGGTTCGGGCCATTGTTCGGCGATAGCACTACCAACAAAAACCTTGCGGAAAAAGTCAGCCACGGCCAACCATAATTTTTTATACCATGGCAAATTTTCATTATTGGCATATGATAAAGATTTAACCAATGCGGTGACATCATTTTCTCCGGTACAGTCGGCTTGAGAAGCAAATTTAGAAATATCTAAAATTTTAATTCCGCTGGAACCACCAAAATATAATTTATTTTTAAATAACATCCATTCGCCCCAAGTACTACCGGTTAAAGTAACATTTCTAACAGCCGTAGGATTGGTGGTAGAAGAAACATCCCAAATCTTTAATGCATCAAAAGATTGAGTGCCACGAAGATATATATACTTACCATCTACCAACAAACTAAACTGGGAATTATTTTGTATAGTGGTAACATTGGCGATTGTTGGCACCAAAGGATTGCTTAAATCAATCGTAGTAAGTTTACCATCGGCAGTGGTGATATAAGCTAAATTATTGCTAATACCAAAAGGTCTGCTTTTGTGCATTAACATACTAGACAACGAAGCGAGATCAGCTGTTTGACTCACTACTAATTCGCTTACTAAAGTGGGACTAGCGCTATTATAAACATCGATAATAGATAGAGCAACAATCGGACTTGAACTAGACAAAGAAGCTAGAATATACGCATAATTATCTTTTACTTCCAAGAAACCCGGCACAGTACTAAGAGTAGTGCTAACAATGGAAATTTTAGAAACTAATTCCGGCTGTTTCGGATTTAATATGTTAATAATATGCAAATATTTATCATCTAACACATACAAATTATCACCAACAACTTTCATGTCTATGGCTGTATTTGGTGCGGTCGAAGTTATTTGATTATCATACAAAACGCGCTCTTGCAATAAACTTTTATGCAAATTATAAATACGCAAGAACCAACCCACAACACGAGATCTGCTATAAGCGTCATAAACAAAATCACCTTGAGTCGCAAGTATTGGTGTCTCACCAAAATAAGTCATTGTGATACTAGCTCCTCCGGACCACAATTTCAAATATCCGTCTTGCCCTGATGGACTGCGGGTGAAAGTATAAAAATCATTACCATTATTATCAGTGGCAAAAATATATTTATTGTAATCGCTAGCAATTTGTCTTTTAAACTCACCATGAAATATGGTAAAAATTTTACCATCGCTTGATAAAATATGACTGTACTCATCAGCACGCGCAAGTCCGGCCACAGTGCTGTTAGTTGGTAAACTTATTGTGGTAGAAAGTTGATCGGAACTATTATAATATACAATTTTTCCATTTTTATCCGATCCAAGAACAAATGTATTTTTGACCAAACCATTGAAAGCATAATTTGTAAAAGCTGGCGCTAAGAAAGACACCCCACTTGATGATGCAAACACTAATGGAGTGCCGGTAAACGCAGCACTATCTACTTTAAAACTAGACATGACTGGTTGATTACTGCTGTTAATGCTAATAAAATTATCAATATTATTATTGCTATAACCAATCAAGATATTTTTTATAGTTAATCCAGTGCCAACATTAATTTTTGTTGAATCATTGCCAGCGTTGGCAGTGGCAAATCGGTAAGCGCTACTACTAGCTGTAAATAATGCATAAATGTGACCTGGTGAACCATTATTACTAGCAACAATTCTAGAAGCATTGTCAATAATATTTGTTGAATCAATTAAATTGCTACAACCAACACTATCACTACCTGCTACCGAACAGACAGCGACAATTTGATGGTTTGGATTTTTGCTTACCCTACCTAATACATATAGGTGATTTGTAAAGTAGGAAGCAGAAGAAATTTCTATAAATTTATCAGAGACACCATTGATACTAACCGTGTTAACAAAATTACGGTGCTCTACCTTGCGGCTAGCAATATCAACGGACATAACTTCAATCCCTGGATTTTCTTGCGCCACAACATAAACATAGTTACCTTCCAAAATCACTTTGATTGGTTTTTTAAAGGTAGCTTGCCCACCAGCGTCTCCTTTAACAACTGCGATACGCTCTAAATCAAATCTACTATTATTTTTTAAAGCCATTATTTCCAAAACACTTTCATTTTTGTAAACTACCGCGAAAGTATCATAATTGGTAGCAAAATCTGTAGGGTTAGCGGCAAAAGTATTATACACATTCACTACAGTCGGCCGACTATAAGTAAGATCAGTATAATTTCCTAACGTTGGGGTGGCCATTCCTTTGGCCAATACAAAATTATTTTGCACCAAAGTTGGATTTAAAAATTTATCGAAATCAGCATAAATCGAACTATTTAAACAAACATCTTCGGCATTGATAGCCGGATAACGTTTAGTGATTTGCGGACGTAAATAGCAACAGGAATTGGCGGCCACACCATAGCCTGGGCCAGCCGCAGCTACGCATTGATCGTCAGTATAATATCCACAAGGAATTTTTAATTCACCTCTGCCGCCGACCGGCACATTGTTCAGTGTTTTTTGGGTGGTAGTGGCGCCAATATGGGCAAGTTGTACTGGCGGATCGTCAGTGGTGACATATTTGCTCAAACCCAAAGCAGTTACTAAAGACCAAGGATCAACCATCCCGGCTCTATTTAAACTAATTAAGTTTTGTTCACAGAAATCATCTTCACCGGTTCTTACTAAACCATCACCACAAACTGAAGGAGTGGTATACCCCAAAGACGAACCAATGTGTTGTAAATTAGTGTCACATCCATAACTTGGAATAGTGTGGGCACTGTCTGTCCAGACACAACCGCTATCTGGAACGCTACTATCGCTTTTTAGACAATAAATATTACAGGTACTACTTACCCAACCGATAGTGATAAGATCGCACTCCGGATCTTCATCTGGACTTTGTACTTTATCGCCACACTGACTGACAGCGGTTTTGCAAACTTTATCAAAACTAGCTGAGTCATAGCCGCCGCGAGTATTACGATTATCAAAACACCATTTGGCAGAAATTTTACTACCCAAATGCAAACAACGATCAGAACAAGACAAGGCTGAATTATTAACATTTACATTGGCATCAATACCCAAATCACAATCTTCGCCCACGCCAATCTGGCCGTTGCCACAAATAGACGCTCCGGTTTGTTCGGCAGCAGTTGATGGTTTTGACCCAACATGCAAACAAACATTACTACATCCTTCGCGAGTAGAGGTGGACATATTGGTGACTCCCGGGTCACACTCTTCGCCTAAAGTTGACGAAACGATACCATCACCACAGGTGGTAGAAGATACATTCCCTGGACGTAAACAATTTAAAGTGCAGCTTTTGGGGAGTTCTCCGGACACGGCAATATCGCAATCCTCACCCGCTTCTACTGTGCCATTTCCACAAACCGGACTGGCGGCTAAACCAGAATCAGTGGGAATGGCGCTGCCTTTTCTAATACAACGACTAGTACAGTATGGATTGGTACCATTTGTAGAAAAACTGTGTACTGTAGCCACACTGGTTGAACTACTCCCCCACTGCCAACTTACTGACCAAGGATTAATACGCTGACCAGCGGCGCTACATTTATCCGATGCTGAATAAGGTTGAACTTGATAAGTGGTTTTTTCATTAACCTGAGCAATATAACTAGCCGGATCAATTTGCACATGGTCTACTTTGCAAGCTTCTTTTTTGGTCTTAAAACGCCAACTAAATTCTTGACTCATGGGTTTGTTGTATGAATCCGGATCGTTCAAAGCGCGCCTAGACCACAATAGCGACAAATTAGAAGAAGCAGTGGAATTAGCAGAAAGTGTCACTTTATAAATCGTGTTTGGCTCCAAAGTATAGCCACTACTTAGTGAAAAACTAATAGAATCTCCTCTAGGACTGAGAGTGCCCTTGTCAACATAATTAACCACAATATCACCCGAACGACTAGTTCCAAAAGAAGAAAGCACAAATGCATCGGTCACAGTATAACAATTCTCATCTAAACATTTTTGTAATTTTAAAGACTGACCACCGTATTGTAAATTTTTACTAGACATGGTGGTATTAAAACGCGCACCAATATCTGCATCTAAACAGGTTTCCAAACAATTGGGCCAAAATTCCACCACTTGTGGATTGCTGGTATCAATGGTAAGCGGGCTATCCTGACCATAACTTACCGGCCCAGCTGGCGTGTTAGTAGAAGCAATAGCATGAATATTGACTGCATCACCTGCCAAACCTACCCCGACAGTATTTTGTAAAGATGATACCTGTGCAAAATTTTGAGTAGTAGTACCGGAAAAAATATTGGTGTATTCAGTACTGGTGGCACTCCAAGTCCAATTGTAACCCGAAGCGTCCATCATAATACAATACTGATCACTCAACCCATTGCCGGAATAATATAAATTATAACGATCACCGCCAGCTGTATGATGCATGAGAGGAATTTCCAAAAAGTTAGTCCAATACTCATAAGGAGTAATTATTACCGCTTTCATTTTACAATCCGCCCCCACATCGCCACTCTTAAATAAGAAACAATAAGCAGAATTACTAATACCATTTAAATCACATGAAAAATCTGCGGCCAAAGGTGTTGATGATGGCCCGCCGGTAATAGATTTAAACAAAACTACTTGGTACCAAGTATTTGGCATCCATTTACCACCATTATAAGCGGTACTGCTTGGGGCCAACTGAACATTTTTACTACCATTACTGGCATTGCCTAGTTTGTAATAAGTAGAATGATTTTCTTTGTCACGCAATGGTAAATTGGTTCCAATTTGAGAGCAGGTGCGTTGAGCAATATTAATTGTAGAACTATTGCACTCGCGAACAATAATTTGACTAGGGGTTAAAGTCGCAAATGCAGCAGAGCCATTAACAATACCACCTGGTGCGCTAATTTCAACTGATACGAACGAAGTCAAACAAGCACGTTCATGCTCACGGGCATAACCAGGACGTACCCACTGAGTACTAGGACTGGGTGAAGGAATTGCTTTGCCGGCATCAGTAACTGAATCGCATTTTTCCACTACGCGCGGTGGCACAGGAATATCTTTTGTGCAGAACATCCAAGTGTAACCAGCATTGCGCACCTCAGCCTCGCATAAATCGGTTTTAAGACGACACATACCAGCATCATTGCCAACCGTACAGCATTTTAAGTCCTCGTCTGGACATTGTTTATTATTTTTTAAACAATCCCATTTAACATATTTAACCGGATTACTAATAACACTAGTTAGATCAGCATCGCGATTCACTACCACCGGACCAGTCATAGTGGTAGAAGGTACGGCTACATGCATTTCCGAAGCTTCACCGTCTAAAGATAAATCAAAAGTAGGTTTGTTACGATCGGAACCAGTACGATTAACAATTGAGGTAGAAGACGCAGATGATTTCCAAAAATATGCGTTAGCGTATGTTTTTTTATCACCAGTGGAAGGGGCAAAATATTCACCAACAATACGCAAAGTACCAGTAGCTGATAATGGCGCCGGACCAGCTCCAGGATCAATCAGGCAGATGCCTGGACCAGGTTTGTCTTTATTCCAAGTAAAATTTATATTGGGATCTTTAGGACTTTCCTTAGCTCCTACAACCACTTGAATATAATATGGTTTTTCAAAAACTGCATCAGGTGAGTCGGGAAATTTAATAATAATTTGGTCGTCGCTCCAAGTGGTTTTACCGCATTCTGGTGGAAAATTAAAAGCACCACTTAAAGAAGGCGGATTGATAGCATTAATTTCTTTTAGCCAAACAGTACCTTTAGTATTGCCAAAATTTCTACCACTAATAGTAATATACTCACCTTTTGCACCAGAGTTAGGAGTGATGCTAGAAATAATCGGGGCATCGGGTGCTAAATTTGAATCTACCTGATAACCAATTACATTACTGCGAATTCCATCATTATACAAAGCCGCCCCGGTCCAACCAGGATTAACAGTGGGTACTACTACTGATACTTTGTTGTCTGACCAACTATTTATGACCGAGCGATAATCACGGCTATCAGAACGATCATTTAAATCACCAAACGCAACTTGATCGGTGGTGCTATTAGTTTGTACGCCAAATTTCGTACCCGATACCATGGCGTTCGTTCCAATTGCCCCATTAGGCGGATTAATACTGCACAATCCCGGCCGCAACAAATTATTAACCGTAAAATCATTTAATTTTGGCCCCCAATCATCATCAGTGGTATCAATAAAATCTCTAGTTACTCCATCTTTTCCTCTGTAAGATGATTCAACTTTAATAGGACCAGTTACCGCTCCTACTGGGACAGTGGCAATAATTTGTGATGTTTTCCAGGTGTCATCTTTTCCGCACGGTGCCAATGCTGCTTGAATCCAAGTCTTGTTCGGGCCGGAAAAAGATATTTTGCCAGGATTATCGCCAAAATACATACCAGAAACTGAGACAAACACAGTGGTGGTGCCTGATAAAGGAGATACATGTGAAATGCGCATTTTGTCTACGCAAGTGTGAGTACTTTGATCGCAATACCCACTGGCGCAATCAATATCACTAACACACTTATCACCAGCACATCTACCGCAGTGGGTACCACCGCAATCAGGCGCCGGTGGAGTACCAGTAGCGATTTCGTATTGTTCCGGCAAAAGGTTGTATGGTGAACTGGAGGCATCCAAGAAACCATTATAACAGTGGGTGGGTCGCAGTAAAACATTACGTTCGGCCGAATCATTACGAGCACTAAAATCAAAAACTGAAGCAGTGATAGTATAATTTCCTGGTTCAAAATCTTGGGTGTTCCAAGACACTTGGTAATTCACTGACTTTTGACAATTAGCAAAAGACTGACTACCAATAAAATTATCACCGACATTTACGGAAATATTTTGAACACCATTATCATCGGAAGAAGAAACCGTCACCCAAAGTGGTTGCCCCACTGCGCGCTGAGAATCACTGACAGATGGTTCAATAATTTCTATTGAAGGCGGTAAACGATCAACGCTCTCACCTGTTGTAAAGACAACCGGCCCACAACCGACGCGTAAATTACAAGATAATGGTAAATTGTCAGTCAAAGAAATAATCTGGCTAGGAGAAACAATTTCAAAAGTATAAGTAGTGGTGGCATCTAAACAATCCTCATCCCCTCCGCCCGGACAAACACCATTGGGATTAAAGACGATATTATTTTTGACATCATTGTTATTTTTGTCTTTGGCATAAGCCCAAGTACCATCAATCATTGCTTTGTTAATAGTATCTGAAGTCTTAAAAATTCTAATTTTCCCAGAAATGGTAGTTAAATCAACCGGACGATTAAAAATAATGGATGGGTGGTAGTTACGAATACAAACATTACCCGTTGGAGGCAATGACATTACATACAAATTGTTATCACAATAAATAGCTTGGCAGCATTTGCCATCAGGGCAGCCTCCATCACAAGGCGGGCATTCATTACCACAATCTTTCTTTTCCTCTGTGTCTTGTTGCCATTCATTATCAGAACAATGGGCAGGGTAGGTATGTGTGGTCGCTCCTATTAATTTACTAATAACAAAACTTACAATCGCATAAGCAGAAAGAATAATGATCAAACCCACTAAAGCATTGCGCAAAATTTTCTTGGCTTCGCTAATTTTTTCCTCATTACCGCCAGCAGTCATCCAAGTATAACCGCCATAAAGTGCTAAACACAAAACAATTACTCCTAATAGTCCCAAAGCCACCCGAATAATATTGGCGGCAATCACACGAATATCAGTATTTGGCAAACCAGTTTTGGCTATTATATCTACGCCCTGTTGTAATTCACTATTAGGATCAGCGACACTTTGTGCTAGAACAGACGAAGTAAAAAATACTGCCCCACCGATTATTAATGTGGCGACCAATGATGATATAAAAATTTTGCGCTTAAAATTATTGGTCATGTTTAATTATAAGTCTTTTTTAAATATTCAAAACATTTGGCGCTACTGGTTATAAAATTAGAATCTCCAGGATTTAATTTATTAACAGCACCGAAGCAACAATAATCCTGGCCAGTAACAGCTGGATTTTCAGCGGATGAAGTAACGTTACAGCAATTACTGCCATCACCTATACCGGTACAATTTAAAGAATTTTGGCGACCGAGGTTGTAATCTGCGCTCGCTGGTGATTTTACTTTTGGCCCCATACCAGCATAAAAACAATTAAAATGGACATCCTGGACTGCTGATGGTACCGATGGATAATAATACTGTTTAATACCGTCTAAAAACAAACCGTGTTCAATCTCTACTGTGGTAGTTACACTATGAAAATATACTCGTGGCACTTTCCAAATTGGTGTATTATCACCACGAGCAGCTGGAGTTGGATTTTCATCAATTGTAATTTTATATAAAGGATCAACCCGCATACGTTTGCTAAATATCATGCCAAGAGGCGCACTAGTTGGTGTGTTGGCCGCCCCCAAATCCGGATAAACTTCGTTTAAATACGGAGAAATTAAATCTAATTCATCTTTTAAAGTAAAATTCCACCAATAATTATCGGGTTTTTTCCAATCTTCAAATACTGGCAGAGTATCGGTGTTGGAAGAAATTTGTACTCTTAGATCACGGTTGCCATCAAGCGCGTTACCAGCCGCGTCCATCACGCCGGAAAATGGAATAGCTTCAAACGAATTAACATTAAAAGCCACGCCAGCTTTTAATAACATCTGAAACTTATCACCTTTAATATCTTCGCCGCGCCAATTTTGTGTTACTACATCACAAGCGCCACCATTATCACAAACTGGCAGACAAAATTTAGGATCACCGCAAGCATTAGCGGCACAGGCAAAACTAGGAGTAAATTCTAAAACTGTAAAACCATTGGTTAAATTCATGGTACCCAATGGCAAACTACTGTGATCACTTTTTAAATAAACATTGTTCCCTTGCAAAGTATAATAATGCGTACCTGAAACAGTGGTAGAAGTAAAATCACCCTGAATACCACTTGGATCTAAGGCTTCGTTAAATTCAATTTGAATTACACTGTCTTTGGTTTCTTGGGCACTAACACCTGGAAAAACATCCTTGACATAAGGCGGAGTACGATCAATTTTGGTATTACAGGTAAAATTCCATTCATAGTAATTATTGCCAACTCGAGTGGATTGAAATAATGGCGGATTGTCATTAGCTGGATCATCCTTTAATAAACTACTGCCCAAATGTACTAAATAAGTAACATTTTCAGTATCAGAACCCAATCCAGGTTTCTTACCTGGCTGATCATATGGCCTAATTACAATGGTAAAATATCCACTACGACCACTAACAGTACTGGTGGCAGCAATCAGGGCTGCGCCAGTGATCGGCTCTAAAGTAACTACACCATTTTGATTGATAACTTTGCTAATTCTAATTTCATCAGAACCTATTTTCATTTTACTGCAATCGGTTTCCCAATTCATGTTAGGCCCAATATTGCCACAACTACCTGGGCCAGCGTTGTTGTTGGTAGAACTTACAGCAAAAGTTTCAATTTTAACAGGGACAAAAAATGAAATAATAATTTTAGTATTGCGTGGAATATCGGTTTGATTGCGCATTGGGTAATGATCTTTAACAATCTGACCCAAACCACCAGAACCGCTAAAATTATGCACAGCTGGCGCAGAACCTACTGGCCCGCCTTGGCCACTACCATTACTCACCCCTAACATGCGGAAAATAAACGCCACAATAGCATAAGCTGATAGAATCACTACCAGACCAATAACAGCATTGCGTAAAACTTTTTTAGCTTGGGCGATCTGTTCTTCGTTGCCACCAGCTGTCATCCATAAATAACCGGCATAAATCATGAGCACGACCACAATGATGCCTAAAAGTCCTAAAGCAGCACGGATTATATTAGCGATAATCGTACGAATATCAGTTGATGGTAATCCCAAAGGTTGTTCAATAACTTGAAGGCCTTGATTTACCGTACTATTCTGGTCAGCTACGCTTTGCGCTTGGGCTGTCGAAACATTGCTTAAAAACGCAAAAACCGTCACAAAAAATATAGCTCCGATTGTGACGGTTTTTGAGATCTTAGAAAAATTGTTTTTAATCCATTGAAGCATGAACAATGGAGTTATAGTGAATAAAGAAACGCTTATCTTCGTTTTGTTTCTTCAGGCATTTTACCGATGCGTTTTAAATAAGCGATTTTTTCACCCATTTGCAAACGATGCAACGCACTCTTTTTACGTGTATTTTTACTAGCTAGTCTGCTGTGAAATTGAATCTTTTTTACCTGTAAAATTTTACCAGACTGTTGCCAGCGCTTTTTTACACGCCTCATAAACGATTCAAACGTTTCATTCTTGCGGCGTTTAATTTCTGACATAATTTTTCACCTCCAAGTGAATTTTAAGATTTAATTCTAATGATAATTATATAGGTTTTTAGCTAAAAAGTCAAACTGTGGATAACCCCAGCCTTTGGCGGGGTAAACTATTTCAAAGCTAGAGTTTCGAGCTTCTTTTTAATCAAAGGCTCGATCTTCTTTTGATCTGCCACCTCTTGTACGCCAGATTCCATATCGCGAATAATAACGGTCTTATCCTGCACTTCTTTTTGGCCCAAAATGATCACTAACGGCACCTTTAGACTATTAGCTGTTTCTAATTGACTTTTTAATGAATTTCTACAAAAATTATAGGCTAATTTTACCCCACTTTTCCGCAAATCATTAATAAGACGTAAAGACACGCGCTTAGCCTCTTCGCCTAATTGAGCAAAATAAACATCATAAGTTGGAGCTGATACAATTAATTTATTGACTTCGTTGTATTGTTTCCAAGCAGTAATGGTGCGGTCAATGCCAAGCGCCATACCAACAGCTTGGGTAGATCTGCCCCCCATTATTTCCACCAAGCTATCATAACGTCCACCGCCACCCAAAGCACTTTGCGCCTTTTCGTCGTTAGCGGCAGTGTCTACTCCGCCTGGTGCTGGATAAACTTCAAACACGGTGTTGTTATAATAATCCAATCCGCGTACTAAAAACGGTTTTAATACATATGGGATTTCCAATTCATCTAAATATTCCAAAACCTTCATAAAATGACTCTTGGCTTCCGGACCAAGCCAATTAATAATTTGTGGTGCTTCTTCTTTTATTGGCTGACAACCTGCTTCTTTGCAATCTAATAAACGCATGGGATTACGACTAATGCGTGCTTTACAGTCTTCGCACAAATACGCGCGCTTACTGCGGTAATAATTTACTAATTCGATTTTGTATTTTTCTCTATCTTCTAGATTACCAATACTATTAACATGAATCTCAACTGGCAAGCCAATATCTTGGTAAAAATTATAAGCAAGCAGAATTAACTCAGCATCAAGCGCTGGATCAATACTCCCCATGGTTTCAAAACCAACCTGAAAAAATTCGCGGTAACGGCCAGCTTGCGGGCGATCATGGCGAAACATTGCTCCCCAATACCATAATTTCGTTGGCTGAGGCAAATTCCACATCCCATGAGAATTGTAGGCGCGCACAACCGAAGCGGTGGCCTCTGGACGTAAACAAACTTTACTACCGTCCCGGTCTTCAAATAAATACATTTCTTTGTCCACAACATCAGTACCACGACCAATGGAACGAATAAATAGGTTCGCCTCTTCTAAAATTGGCATTTCAATTCTGCCAAATTGATGGTATTCGGATAATTTTTCCGCAGCATGATAACACGCCTTCCAGTAGCGTTCTTCTTTTGGCAAAATATCGTGCATGCCACGCAAAACATTATATTTATTTTTCCCCTTGTCTCCCCCGCCTTCTTCGGCTTTTTTTGGTTGAGGCTTGCCTACTGGTTTATTTTTCTTTACGAATTTTTTACCTATGTTTTTTTTATTTTTCATTTTCATAATCGAAATGAGTGAGTGAAATGGATAAATGTATTTATTCATTTCCGAGCGAATGAGTTTATATATTTATATATAATCGAAATGAGTGAGTGAAATGATTAAATTGATTTAATTATTTCCGAACGAATGAAATTATACAATTTTTTTACAAATTATATAAAAAATTATTTACATTCCTAAATCAGGCGCAGAAAAAGTTTGAATACGAGAAATTGGCCAACCACGAAACCACGCACGGCCAACAATTAAACTTTTATCAACTGCTCCAAAACGGCGAGAATCAGACGAGTTTGGGCGATTATCCCCTAACACAAAATATTCGCGCGGACCAAGTTGAATTGTTTTTTCACCTGCTGTTAATAAATCTGTTGGTAAATATGATTCTTTAAGTTCAAAACCTTCAGGATACTTATCGTTGTAAATTATCACATGACCATCGGCAATTTTAATACGCTCACCAGGCAAACCAATAATGCGCTTTAAAAAATATTCTTTTGGGTCTTCTGGATATTTAAAAACAATCACCTCTCCCCTTTGCGGTTCACGCAAACGATAGGATAATTCATCGATTATTAAATACTCATGATTTTGAAAATTTGGTTCCATCGAAGCGCCTTTGACATAGAATGGCTTGAATAAAAAGTAGCGCACCAAACCGATGGTGACACCGGCTAATATGGAAACTTTGATCAACTCAAGCAAAAATAAGCCAACGGCAGTCAAACCACGCCAAAATTTCTCTTTGTATTTACTTGGTATTTTTGGAATTTCTTCGTTAGACACAAAAATTGCTTTTAAGAATTAAGCTGTAATGTATTATAACAGAAAAAAATGCGTTTGGCAAGATTGAAATAAAAGCATGTACAAAATACAGTATATATGCTACTATCAAATTGGCTTTAGATCTTTAAAAAAATAACAAGGAGGAAATTGTGAATAAATTCAGACCGTACCTTGACCCACGAATATCGCTAAACCAACGTTTAAACATCACACTGACCGAGCTGGCGATCGCAACGAAAATCCAAAAAAGTCTAGACGCATTTTTGGACTTGCTCATAGTAAAAGACATGTTTACCTATGAACATAGCGTGCGGGTCGCATTGCTGGACCGATTGATTGCTCAATTTATAGGTTTAAATGAAAGGGCGCTGTTCTTCGCCGGTGCACTTCATGACATTGGCAAGATTCAAACGCGACTGGAGTTATTACAAAAAACTGCCGGCTGGACGCAAGCTGATCGGGAAGAAATGAAACAGCATGTCATGATTGGTCACGAACTTTTATGTGAATGTTTTAGTTTCAGTGCGGAGATCATTATATGGCACCATCGTTTCCAGACACAATGCTATCCAGAAACATTGCCGCCGCTATTACACCAATACAGCGACATAACGGAAGACACAATTCCGAGATGTGGCCGTGTGTTGGCATTGGCAGACTCATATGATGCGGCCCATCGGATCAATGAAAATTTTGGTAACGACCAACCTCTGACTGGGGCGCTAATCAAAGAAAAAATGATTGCGTCCAATGCTGATCAAAGTGAGTTGGTTAAAATGCTGTACGATGCCAACATTTTCACCGAGGAGTTGTTTTAAAACGCGCAAACAAAAAGTCCCACGCAACTGCGTAGGACTTTTTTTATTATGTGGGCAATGGAGGAATCGAACCTCCGACCTCGTCATTATCAGTGACGCGCTCTAACCATCTGAGCTAATTGCCCGACGCGAAAACATTATACCAAAAAAACCAAAATAATCAAGTGGGCGACACAGGATTTGAACCTGTGACCTTCACAATGTCAATGTGACGCTCTAACCAGCTGAGCTAGCCGCCCAAAGTAATAAATAGTATACCAAAATGTAAAATAAAATCAAGACCCTATAAACAAAAATCCGCCTATTACGGCGGATTTTTTAACAACAGAAATGTGACAAAAACCTTGCCAAAATTTTAAATACAGAAGCATCTAATATTTGGATCGACGAAGTTCACAATCTTACGATTGAGTTCTCCAGAAAGGAGGTGATCC
>Ga0247841_10005438_pt1 | contig 20629 bp, 23 predicted proteins | sample LaCruzMarch2015__2_FD_192410 | JGI IMG/M metagenome (GOLD analysis project Ga0247841, IMG submission 192410) | Freshwater microbial communities from meromictic Lake La Cruz, Castile-La Mancha, Spain - LaCruzMarch2015_18m | ecosystem: Environmental > Aquatic > Freshwater > Lake | place: Spain... | reverse complement strand
CATCAATTAACCCATACAATTGATCTGGTTCTTTTTGATTCATGAGGATCATTAGATCATGACGGGAAGGAATGACTTGTTCTACAGAATACCCAACTTTGGATAGTAATTCCGCTAACTGATGCAACATGTCCTGACGTTTTCGGTTATTATCAGCATTGGTCGGATGGAGCAGCACATCCCATAGTTGTTCATAGCAAAAATCCCTTAATTCCTGAGGGGGGAGCCTGGTTTGATTATTCTCTGCGATGACAGGCACAAAACCGCCAACTAATAAAATGACCAAACAAAGTACCCCTGCACATTTAACTACTCGTTTCATGATAACCAGCTCCTTTTTGGGGAGAGAGGGTTACTTTTTTTTATTGCAGGTGTTTGCGTTAAAAAGAGTATAAAGAGGGCAGAAGCTAAACAAGCTGGTAAGTAAAAAGATAGCAGCAACAATCAGAAGAATCATACCAAATGTTCCTGTCAGCAAATTGGAAAAATAAAGAACTGCGATCAAGAGTGCTACCAGAGTCCTCAAAATACGATCCAATGTACCCATATTTTTTTTCATCACGGTCTCCTTGTCACACAAATCTTAAAGAAATTATAGATGGAATATACCAAAAAAAAAGAGCCGGGTATTTCACCGGCTCTTTTGTGTTTCTAATTAATCACTAATTAGATGAGGAGATTTACCAAGTGCGGCTGCGATTGGAGCTTCCGCCACCAAAACCACCACGCTGTCCAGCGGGTTTGTCTTCTCTTGGTTTGGCTTCGGCTGCATTAATGGTTCTGCCATTAATGGATTTGCCATGTAAAGCTTCAATAGCTTTCATTGCCTCTTCTTGGTTTGGCATTTCTACAAATGCAAAACCTCGGGAACGGTTGGTGAATTTGTCTTTTAAGACATTCACGGATTTGAGTTCACCAAAAGCGGCGAATTCAGCGCGTAAATCTTCATCAGTGGTCTCGAACGATAAGTTACCTACAAAAATATTCATTATGTTGCCTCCAACATTTTTTAATTATCACTAGAGCCGATCATGTTGGAGCTTAAGAATCTCGAACCAACAGAACAGAACTAATAACGATGTATAATACTAGCACATTATGAGATTAGTTCAAATTAAATGTAAATAAGATATACAAATTGACCTGCCACCAATCTCTAGTTCAACTTTAATGTTAGTTTTGACCAAACATTCACAAGCATTATTTTCATCACACTATTTATCCTGCACTCGCCCTTATAAAAGTAATAACATGATGATTCCAACTACTAGCCTGTAATAAGCAAAAATTGTTAGCGAATGCTTACCAAGGTAGGTAATAAACTTACCAACTACAAAATAAGCGACAAAAAACGAAACAAAAAAACCTATGGATAACATGGTCCATTCTACTCTAGTTATTTGCGAGAAGCCTTTGAGAAGAGAGTACCCCGTAGCTGCTAGCATCGTTGGGATAGCTAAAAAGAAAGAAAACTCTGCTGCTGCTTTTGCCGATAAGCCCAATACCAAACCCCCCAGCATGGTTGATGATGAACGCGACATACCAGGAAACAAGGATAAGCATTGCGCTAGTCCAATGAAAAAAGACTCTCTTCGGCTTAAGGAGTGCATATCCTCCCTGGTGGCTACCGATCTTTTCTTTTCAACAATCAGGATAAGAATGGCTCCAACGATAAGAGCAAGCGATACAGTGAGAGGAGAAAACAAATACTGTTCAATGAAATCATGGGACAAAAATCCGAGAATAGCAGAAGGCAAAAAGGCTATAATGACCAAACTCCAAAGCTTAAAACCCCAAGATGATGGTTTTAAATGTTGCAATGAACTTAGGATCTTCTTCCGATAATACAGAACGACCGCTAGAATAGCTCCTAGCTGGATGAAGATATCGAATAGCACCGAAAAGGGTCCAGAGAATTTCATAAAATGCCCTACCAAAATCAAATGCCCGGTAGAGGAAACTGGTAAAAATTCAGTAACTCCCTCGACTATTCCTAACAATATCGCTTTAAACAACATATTAATTCAACCTGCCTATCATTTACATTTTTTACTCTAACTGTATAGCATAATATTTTATTTACTAAAATAGGAGTATGTAAACATTTTTGCTTTAATTTTATCCCAATGCAGTAATGATTTGTCTCTTGTAAAATGCCAATAAAAAAAGCCGGGTACATAGCCCGGCTTTTGTGTGTTTCTAATTAATTTCTAATTAGATGATGGATCTTACCAAGAACGAGTGCGGTTTGATCCACCACCGAAACCACCCTGTGAACGTCCGCCCTGTGGCTTGTCTTCTCTGGGTTTTGCTTCGGCTGCATTGATGGTTCTGCCGTTAATGCTCTTGCCATTTAAAGCTTCAACAGCCTTCATAGCCTCTTCTTTGTTTGGCATTTCGACAAAAGCAAATCCGCGTGATTTGTTCGTGAATTTGTCTTTCAACACATTCACGGAAGTGAGTTCACCAAAAGCGGCGAATTCAGCACGTAAATCTTCATCAGTGGTCTCGAACGATAAGTTACCTACAAAAATATTCATTATGTTGCCTCCAACATTTTTTAATTATCACTAGACCCATTATGTTGGAGCAAAGATACCCGACCAACAGAACAGAACTAATAACAATTGAATATACTAGCATAAAGATCAAATAATTCAATTATTTTTAATAAAAAAATTAAAATAAATGCTTTACAGATTTAACAACCAAATCGAAATCAAAATAAAGAAGAGAAAAACGAACTTATTTAAATCAATTTTTTCTTTAAAGAAAATGGAAGAAACGAAAGCTACAAGAAGGATTGTGCCCATACTGAAAAGACTAAATACAATGGGAGAGGGTAATGTTTTAAAAGCATCTATAAAAAAGTAAGATGAAAAATAATTTGGAATACCAAGTAAAAAACCGAATCCAATCTCTTTTTTTAAATTGGTTGTATGCCCTTTTTGCTGTATTAGAAGGAAGGAACAAAAACAAAAGGCAACAAAAAATACAATAAATAAAAACAAAGGCTTATACATTAGGTTGCCATAGAAACTAAATAGTTTATTCGTAATTTCGGCTAAACCTTGTGATAACAATAACAGAAATAAGAGAAATCGGTTTGGTTTGAGTATTAAATCATTATTTTCTTTTACGCGGTTAAAATACTCAAAATATAAAAGCATGGAAAGGATTCCGAGTGTTAAACCAGAAATTTGAAATAGAGATAATTTTTCTCGAAACAACAAGTATGAGAGTGCAATCGAAAACAAAATTCCCATTTTGGAAATACTAGAGGAAAGGATTGCTCCGTTTTGACGAATGTTATACGCAAGAAAGTAAAATCCTGCAACATAAAGAAATCCTGTTGGTATTCCAATCGCAAGGATTAAGCCAAGAGACTTTCCAGATGGAAGCATTGGTTGATAGAAAAAAAGAGACAACAAAACGGCAAATAGATAATTCATTTGCATGATACGATACCTGGAATAATTTTGACCTTCTGCAAACTTCCAGATAAGAGCGATCGAACTACTGGCAAAAACAGCAAGAACTAACGAAAACAAGTTTTAGCCGATGATTTTTACAAAAACCATAGATCCAAAGAAATAAATAAAAATACTCGTCAAAATCCAACTGAGAACGAGTCCTATCGGTAAGTGAAACAAAAGAATACAAGGTAGTGTAAATGTAACAATCGAAATAATAAACAAGAGTAATGAAAAGCTGATGACTTTTTTCCAATAGTCCTGAGTAAGGTGATCCTTTAGGAAATAATACACGGAAGCGATTAGGAAGCCTGAAATTAGGGAGAAAAGCATTGACAGGATATAAAAAATAGGTTCTGGTGGTCCTGCTTTGGACATCATGAACTTACTCCAAGTTCCAAAATAGGATTCCAGTAAGTAGAAATTCATTGTAAAAATTGATTCAATCTGATGCAGAACGGTTGCAATGATTGCATACGATAACGTAGCCCAAAGAATTTTAGAAAATTTAATGTTTTTAATCCAGTCCATCATTTTTGTTTCCTTTCTAATTATTTTTAGAAATTGATTCAATTGCGTTGAGTGCTTTGTCAGCGTCTTCCAGATTGTTATAAAAAGAAAAAGAGGCTCGAACAGCGCCAGGCAATTGCTCGTGATCCAGATCCATATTGATGTATTCTTTATATTCTTCTTCCGTCAGACCAATCATTTTTGCAACATAAATATGGGCGCAAAAGCATCCGTTACGAACACTGATACCTTGTTTGTTCAAAGCTCTAGCTGTTTGATTGTGTGAATGAACATTTTTTACATTGAAGGGAACTACGGATGTTCTCCCTTTATAATCGATTGGTCCATATGTTGTTACATTTTTGATTGACTGGAGTTTGTCATGAAAATATTTTGAAAGAGTGTAGTCATATCCATGAATCGTATCCATGCCTAGGTTTGTCAAATAATCGATTGTATAGCCATATTCTATGATGCCTTCAAGATCCTGAGTGCCTGGTTCAAAGCAAGCTGGGGAATCCATGTAAATAAATTTATCCTTGGTTACACGTTTCACGGCTCCACCGCCAGCTATTTCTTTACTAAGCATCTCCACACGGTCTTTTCGAATAAACAAAGCCCCCATACCCATTGGTCCATTCATTTTATGAGCAGAAGTTCCAGCAAAATCGACATTCATCTGGTCCAGGTTGATGGGTAAATGACCGCCGGATTGTGCCAGATCAGCGTATACAAATATTTTGTCTCCGTAATGTTTTTTTATTTCTCCGATTGGGTTTACCATACCTGTAAAATTAGCGATATGGACAATGTTTAGTAAAATCTGGCCTTTTGCTTTGGAGATCAATTTGTCTAAAGCTTCAAGATCTAACCGTCCTTCTTCTGTTATGGGAGCGTACTGAATTGTTGCGCCGATTTTACAGGCAAAATTTGCAGAAGTGACGATTTCAGAATTATGCTCCATCTCTGTCACGATGAGGGTGCTATCCTTCTCAAATGGAAACCGGCAAGCAATTATATTGGAGCTTTCAGTCGTATTTTTTGTGAATACGACGCAATAATTATTTGCATGAAAGAAATTTGTTACTTTTGTTCTAGCCAATTTTACTTCTTTGTCATAATGAAGGGCTTCATCAGAATTCTCAGAATGGTTCGATCCACGGAGATATGTTTTTCGAAAATCCTCCATTTTCGTAATAACCGATAAAGGTTCTTGTGATGTGGCTGTATTGTCAAGATAAATACGGTGAAGCTTATCGAACAAAGGAAAATCTTTTTGGCGAATAATGGACTGTTCAGGCATTATTTTATTTAATTGTTCTTTTGTATTCATTTGAGTTCTATTGTACCAAATTTATTACAAATTTTTTATAGAAATAAAAATAGGGGTGGTGCATACCACCCCTATATATTTTGCAGTATGTTTTAGCTTAGTTTTGCTTTCATTGCATCAAATTCTTCCGCTGTGATTTCTCCTTTGGCGTATCTTTCTTTTAAGATATCCAGCGAAGAATCATTCTTGCAACAATTTGACCAATGATGATGTGGCTTCATTGCCCATCTAATCGCCATAATGATAAGGACAATTAATAAAAACCAGAACAATAAACAAGCAATAAACTTAATCCCCATCCCAATCCAGCGGAATGCTTTAGGTGCCTGACAGGAATTTACATTCATTCGCTTAAAACCCATGTTATTACCCATACGTTTAAAAAGCATTTTACCCTTCCCAGGATTCATCATCATGCCAGGACCTGCTCCATTCATCATTGGGCAACTTTGCTGTCCCCCCTGGATCATGGGGCATGGCATCCCGTTCACAGGGGTAGCCATTTTGATATCAAAGGTTTTTATGTCAGTAGGCTTTACCATTGTTACTGGTGGAGTTGTTGGTGGAGGAGTTGTTTCCACAGCAAATACAGGCAGTACAAACATCAAAGAAACCATTATGACCATTAAAGCAATTTTTTTCATAACAATTTTCTCCTTATTTTTTATCCAAAATTTCAAATTTGTCCTAGTCAACAACTGTTATACTCTCAAAGTTCTATTTTCGTTACAGTAATTTTGAGTTCATCAATTCAATTTTAGTTTCGTTTTTCAATTCCCGGAGAGCATCCGAGGCAATCCAATGAGAAGTTTTTGAAGGACTTTTAAGTATTTTTTCTGCTGTCTGAATCGCTTTGATCCGTAAACATTGATTTCGCTTACCAATCTGCCTGAGAGCCCAATTGACTGCCTTTTTTACAAAATTTCGGGAATCTTCTGCTTCATCTCGAATCCGATCAAGAAAAGGATAAAATTTTTCATCTTTTGCTTTTTTATCATGAACTGCTAAAACAGCCATTAATGAAAAACCTGCTCTTTTTGTAAACTCTAAACCTTGATAAGACCACTGAATGGCTTTTTCGTAAGCATAGGGAGTCTTATCAACCAAATTCCCGCAAAAATGATCACAAATGTCCCAGGAATCTAGCTCTTTAGCCCACATATCCAATTGACGCTCTGTCGTTTCAAGAGGATCATCTACCATTGTGGCTAGAATTCTGGATTCATGGATACCAGCATCCCATAGTTTTAAAGCTAAAAGATGGTTGGTACAAATTTCTTTTGAAAGTTTTCTTAGGATTGGTACGGAAATGCCTAGAATATTTTTACCTTGAATCCCAAAATGTTTCATTCCTTCAGCATTAGTTGGATTCGCTAGTGTTTCCAGTCTTTCAATAATACCTTTTTCGTCCATGGATAGATTGTAATAAAAAACCCCAGGGATGGTAGTCTCCCTGGGGAAATATTCAGATTGAGTGAGTATCTATTCTTTGCCGGAGAAAGGAGGATATGTGTCTGTCATCATAAGGGGATAATAAGCTAAAACTCGTAAATACCATCTTTCATAATTAACGATGGTATCAAACCAGCCTCGTGGGAATTTGCCAGTGAAAAGGACAGTCCACCAGGATAGGAAATAAAGAATGCTGACCCATATTCCATAAAATGCTAAACAGAACATGTGCGGAATTAAAACATAAAAGTAACCAAAAAGTGATTTTAAAATCAGCATGCCCTGGCTTAATTTTTCCGGATAAACAATATCAAATTCCATCGCATCATAGTCTGGAACATCCTTCACTCCGGTAAAGGGTGGGTATTTGTCGGTCAAGAAACCCCAATATACCATTACGCGAAGCATCCATCGATAGAAACGTAGGACAAAATGAAACATTCTTTCGGGATACTTTCCAGTAAATAGGACACACCACCAAGCGCAGAACATGACAAAAGCAGCACCAATCGCAAAGAAATAAAGACAGACCATATGCGGAATTCCCACATACAGTGATCCAAAAAACAAACGCAATAGTAACGTTCCCTGAGATAGCTTTTCAGGATAATTCACACGAAAAGTAACTGGTGACTCCATTATTCCTCCTTTTTAAAATAATTAAAAAAAATAAATAAAAAAGACCTAATTGAGTCCCATTATAAAAAGGAAAACCATATTAGCAATGTTTTTTAGTCTAAATTTCGTAATAAAATGACAAGATCAGAAAGGTTAACAATACCATCCTGGTTAAAATCAGCGACTGGATTGTATTTTTCTTCTCCCTTTTTTGAACCAAAAGCTTCCAGGAGAACCACTAAATCATACTTATCTATCTTATTGTCCTGATTAAGATCCCCTTCTTTTTCAACCACTTCCACTGAAATGGGAATATTTAATTTTCCACCATTGGAATCAACTGTTAATCTACCTTTGCTTTTACCATATGGTAAAAGTTCTGTATCGACAATTATAGAAACACTTGAATCATTCCCAGTTAGCTCCGAAGGATTCGGTATGATCCATGTTTCATCGATCGTTAAAGTAGAGCGTAGCGTTCCAACACCTACATTGGTCACTTTTAATTCCATCGTCTTCTTGAAGCCTTTCTGCACTTTACCAAAATCAAGTTTAGCTGGTGTAACAGATAACCGGGGGTCTGTATATCGAAACTCTACGTTGAATTTCATTTTTAGACCCGAATTAGTTATATCCGTTATAATAATCACTGGCTGTGAAAGTTTATCATAATCAAGGCTATCGGGGCTAGATTCCGGTGAAAATGTTATCTGGTTATCTTCCAAGGAATACGCAGCATCTTTTTTTTCTACACCAGCACCCGGATCTTCTACCCAAACAGCAAAATGTTTAATCTCTGGTGGACCATCGTTAAACCGATGCGTGACAGGAATGTTACCGTCAATATGATAGATAACGATTCCTTCATCTGGAACACCACTCCACCAGGCATCAATGCCAATACGAAACCTATTTTCTATTAGGAAGTACTCTTTTGTGCCCGGTATATTAATACGATACAACTTCTTTTCACCATTCCCAGCTATTGCATCTATTTCATACGTTCCATTTTCTTTAATAATTTCTTGCTTAAGCCAACCTAATTGACTTCGAGAAAAACCGGATAATCCAAAATTTTTTGAATAGGTATTTTCAGCCATATTATCCCAAGGTCCCACAGCATGTGAGTTTCCTTGTTTCGTATAAGAGTATAAATCCCATCCACCGAGGTAATGATAAAATTCATGGCAAATAATCTGTAATGGAGCTAACTTATTTGACATAAAGATTTCCGAAATCATATTGTATTCATAGGCTTGGATTCCCCCATACCCAATTTTACTGAACAAAGCATATTTATGGGGCCAAAAAATTCGACTTCCAGAAGCTTGGATTGGATCCCCCGATTGAATAAACAATAAATAATCTATTTTTTTATCCCCATCATTGTCATATTCGCTTAAATCAACATTTTGCTTTTCCAGGATCGTGAACACATCTTTTGCCAGATTCTCAACAGAGGCATCCTGACCATATTGTTTTTTCGTCCTGGGAAGCTTAATCCAATCTCCTACTCTGTATTTTCCAGGAATGAAATCACAGGTATTATTTGTGATCTGTAAATAGTAATTCCGAAGGCTTTTGACGTCTTCTGCATTGCTAAAAAAGTAATCATCCATCTCCTGAACAGTCCTTTGATGAGGTTGATCTGAAAATTCAATCAATAAAGGGAGAACTTTCATAGTTTTTGGTTCAGAAAAAACAATACTTTTCTTTAAAGGAAGCAAACATATTATTGTGAATATCAGTATCAAGATTGCTATTTTTTTCAAAAATTCCTCCCAGTATGCAATATTAAACAAAGCAGGATACCCAATGTCCCGAAGAAACTTCCCGGAGCATCGGGGTTCCATTTTTACAAATTTTACTTTTTATTTCACATCGATCATAAAATTTACACAAATTATTATATTGATTTTCTTGAATTAGTTCCTGAAAGTTAAAATATTTATATCTGTTTTTTTCCAATTTTGGGTCTGGTACGGGGACAGCTGATATTAATAGTTTTGTATAGGGGTGATAGGGATTTTCAAAAAGTTCATTTTTTGAAGCCATCTCTACAAACTTTCCAAGATACATGACAGCAACGGTATCGCTAATATGTTTTACCATGGCTAAGTCATGGGAAATGAATAGATATGTTAAATTTAATTTCGATTGGAGATCCTCAAACAAGGTTATGATTTGGGCTTGGATCGATACATCCAATGCTGAGACAGGTTCATCGCAAATTATCAGTTTTGCTCCTACCGCCAATGCTCGAGCCAGTCCTATTCTTTGGCGTTGTCCCCCGCTAAATTCATGAGGGTAGCGATTCAAATGTTCCTTATTGAGACCAACCATTTCCATGATTTCACATTCTTTTTCAACAATGCTTTTCTGGGAGGAAAGGATTTTATGAATTTTGATGGGTTCGGCAATAATCTCTCCGGCAGTCATACGTGCATCGAGTGATAAGTAGGGATCCTGAAAAATCATTTGAATTTTTTTACGCAAGGGACGAAATTCATTCTCACACATTTTAGCAATCGGCTGTCCTTCAAAGCTTATTTCTCCAGAAGTTGGCTCATAGAGTCGTATGATTGTTCTCCCCAATGTCGATTTCCCGCATCCAGTTTCGCCAACAATCCCAAGAGTTGTTCCGGGGAATACAGAAAAACTGACATCATCAACGGCCGTTATTTTTTTTCGATGTATATCAAAAAGATTATTACTGGAAGTGTAAAAAGTTTTTGTAAGGTGTGATACCTCTAAGATTGGTTTCATATCAGATTTGTTCCTGTAGACATCTTTTATCATAAAGCCAGCAGGCAACTGATCTTTGTTGATTTTCCACCAGGGGAGGCTCTTCTATCGCACAAATATTCATAGCCCATGAACAGCGGGGATGGAATGAACATCCCGGGGGAGGTGATATAAGATCTGGAGGAGCCCCTTGTATTGTTTCCAAAGGTTCATCCTGAAGAGCGTTCATCTGTGGGATGGCTTTTAACAATCCTTTTGTATAGGGATGTTGTGGTCTTTGAAATAGGGCATCAATTGGGGAATCTTCGATAATCTTTCCAGCATAAAAAACCAATACTCTCTCACACATACCAGCTACAACAGCAAGGTTGTGAGTAATCAGGAGAATGGCAGATTTTGTCTTATTTTGCAGGTCACGGAGAAGTTCCATGATTTGGGCTTGTACTGTTACATCCAGTGATGTTGTTGGTTCATCTGCTATCAGAATCTCAGGATCACAAGACAAAGCAATGGCAATCATAATCCTTTGCCTCATTCCACCAGACAATTGATGTGGATATTGACTCATAACTCGTTTTGGGGCGCGAATCCGAACCTGGTTTAGCAGTTCTAAACAGAGTTTTTCTGCCTCAGACCTTGATTTATTTGTATGGTACAGGATCGATTCCAGCATTTGAGTTCGGATGGTTAGTACAGGATTTAGGGAGGAGATTGGATCTTGAAAAATCATTGAGATACAATTCCCTCGAATTTGGTTTAAACGGCTCTGATTCATCGTAAGGATGTTATTCCCTTTAAAATTGATTTCACCATTCGTTATGATCCCTGGAGGGTTTGGAATCAGGTTTAAAATCGACAAACCGGTAACCGATTTTCCACATCCGGATTCACCAACGATTCCAATTGTTTCACTTTTGTGAACCGTAAAAGAAACACCTCGAACAGCCTTTACGACTCCAAACAACGTGTGAAATTCCGTGTGAAGATCATGAACAGAAAGTACAATATCCTGATTCATTTTCTTAACCTTGGATCAAACGCATCCCGTAGACCATCCCCCAGGAAATGAAAGGAAAGCATTGTCAGACAAATAAAAAGAGCTGGAAAAAATAACAAATTTGGGTAGGAGCGAATGGCACGGATACCATCCGATGCCAGTACGCCCCAGGAAGCCATCGGAGCACTCACTCCCAGTCCTATAAAGCTTAGAAATGCTTCGAAGAATATAGCTCCCGGTATCATTAGGGTTACATTCACGGTAATGGGACCGATTGTATTTGGCAATAAATGTCGGAATAAAACCTGGCTTTTACTTGCACCTAAAACTTTAGCAGCGAGGGAGAACTCTTGTTCTTTTAAGGCTAGGATTTGACCACGGACAATTCTAGCCATATCGACCCAGTAACTAATTCCTAATGCTATAAAGATGTTGGTAAGTCCAGGTTTTAGAATAACCATAAGAAGGATAACGATTAACAAAATAGGGATGCTGTATATAATATCGACAATACGCATAAGGATCTCGTCTGTTTTCCCACCAATATATCCGGATATCCCACCATAAATTACTCCGATAACCAGGTTAATGAAGCTAGCTACAATTCCAACTGCTAGAGATATCCTTCCCCCCCACATCACACGAACAAGTACATCCCGACCAAGTTCATCGGTTCCAAACCAGTGTAACAGGGAAGGTTTTAAAAAAGTCTTCAACAAATCTGTTTTTTCATAGGTAAAGGGAACCAAAAAAGGGCCAATTAACGCAAAAATACCGATGCAAATCAGCAGGATCATGCCGATAAGAGCAATCTTATTTTTCTTGAATCGCATCCACCCATCCTGCCAATAACTAATTGGAGGTTTGCTAATTGAATAATCAATAGCTATCTTTTGGGAAAGCGGTTCAAAAAGCTCTTTATCATTCATTTTTGGTAACAACCCGGATACGTGGATCAATGAAAGAGTAAGAGATATCAACTAAAAAATTAAGGAGCACCAAAAGTATGCAATAAAAAATGGTCACTCCCAGAATTACTGTGTAATCCCTGTCATAAATGGATGACACAAAGTACTTTCCTAAACCAGGGATGGCAAAGATACTTTCCACTAGAAAACTTCCTGTAAAAATCCCGGCTATGAGTGGTCCTAAATAGGTAACTACTGGTAAAATAGCGTTCTTGATCGCGTGGCGAAACAGTACAATTCGGTCAGGCAGTCCTTTGGCCCTGGCAACTTTGATATAATCCTGGCTTAATACTTCTAGCATATTGGTTCGTATTGTTTTTGCGATAAATGCCATTGGATAGGCGGAAAGGGTGAGAGCCGGCAAAAAGATATGTTTTATGCTTCCCCAGCCTGCAACGGGAAACAGTTTTAATTGAAATCCGAGGGTAAACATGAAAAAAGTGGCTAAAATAAAGCTGGGTATGGATACGCCTACAAGCGAAAATAGCATTAATACAGAATCCTGCCATTTATGTTGATACAGGGCTGCGATCGTACCAAGGAGTAGACCAAAAAAAAGAGCAAAGGAAAGGGCAACGCTACCCAGAATCGCAGAAACGGGAAAGGTTTGTTTGATGATATCATTCACGGTTAAGGCTTCATATCGAAAGGAAGGTCCGAAATCAAATCGAATCATATTGTACATGTAATTAAGATATTGGACAAAGATCGGCTTATCCAAGTTATACCGGGCTTCTACATTTTTACGAACAGCTTCTGGCAAAGGTTTCTCCCGGGTAAATGGTCCTCCGGGAATGGCACGAGCCATTATAAAAGTTAAGGTAGCAACGATAAAAATGACAATTAATATATAGAAGAACTTACGTATTAAATAAGAAAACATTTCTTACGTTTCTATTTTTTTACAGGTTCAACCATCTCGGCCCATTTAAAATCCGTATAACCAAGCGTGGAGGATAGATAATGAGTTAGTTTTGGATTCACCAGAATCGGGCGTGTATAAAAATAGATTGGAGCAATAGGCATTTCATCCATTAATAACTGTTCTGCCTCATGTTGGTATTTGATTCGCAGGAAGTTATCGTTGGCAGATCTCCCATCCTCGATAAATTTGTCATAAGCAAGACTTTTCCATCCTGTATCACTATTCCCGCTTTTACTATAAAACATATCCAAAAAAGTGCTAGGATCCAGGAAATCACCAATCCAACCAGCTCGAGCTACAAAATAATTGAGACTGGAACGGTTGTCCAGATAAACTTTCCATTCCTGATTCACCAATCTACATTTTAAGCCTAAATTCTCTTTCCACATCTGCTGGATCGCTTGGGCAATGTTCTGGTGTGTTTCGGATGTATTATAGAGAAGTTCAAATTCTGGGAACCCTTTGCCGTTTGGAAAACCAGCTTCAGAAAGAAGAGCTTTAGCTTCTTCGATGGCATTGTCGGCAAAGAATTGTTCTCCGCCTATTTTGCGGAATTCTTGGTCACTGGAGGAATCAGCTATTCCATAGGGAACAAAGGCCATGGCGGGAAGCTGTCCCCCTTTTGTAATGTTTTCTACAATGGCTTTCCGATTGATGGCTAGTGTTAATGCCTTTCTTACTTTTACATTATCAAAAGGCTTTTTTGTGGTGTTGAAGGCATAGTAGTAGGTTCCCAAATAGGGTTCTATTAAGAGTTTGTTTTCTGTTTTCAGTCTGGCAAATTCGATCGGAGGCGGATTGGTGGCAAAATCAATCGCTCCACTCTCAAACATTGCCAGTTCAGTTGTTTGGCTTTCTACCATGAGAAATGTAATTTCAGAAAGTTTTACTACATTTGCTTCCCAGTAATTATCATTTTTTATGGCAATTATTTTTTCAGCATGTTTCCATTCTTTCATTTTATAAGGTCCATTGCCAACAAAGTTCTCTGCTGATTTAGCCCAGTCTGGGAAAGCTTCGACTACTTTTTGGTTCACAGGAAGGTATGTGGTAAATGTTAACAACGAAATAAAAAATGGGGTTGAAGCTTCCAGGGTAACCACTAACGTGTAATCATCTTTTGCCTTTACACCAAGATCAGCCATCGAAAATGGTTTTGTGGGATCGGCTTTGCCATCTGTTTTGGGCAAAAAGTATTTGTTGGTCAATGAAAACATTTTCTGGTTATCGGCAGGGATAGAAGAATTAAATGTTTTACCATTTTTGATGTAGTAGAGCTGATAGGCATATTCGGAAGCCAATTCTGGTGACAGAGCCCGTTTCCAGGAATATTCAAAATCCATCGCCGTAACAGGATCCCCGTTAGACCATTTCATGTCTTTGCGCAGATAGAAAGTATACTGGTTGTTTTTGTCTGGTCCATCCCATTTTTCCGCTACAGAGGGGATAATTTCGTTTTTTTCGTTGTATCGGGTTAACCCATCAAACAAATTTAGGATAACCGTAAATTCTGGAATGCCTGTCGCTTTTCCAGGATCAAGAAATTGAGGCTCTTGTGTGATGTTATATATTAATTTTTGCGGCAATAAATTTACGACTGGATTTGTTGTTGTTTTTTTACAGCTCGTAAGAACAGAAATTGAAAGACAAAAAATTATTCCATAGATAAAATATTTTTTCATTCATAACCCCTTTCGTAAAACTATCGATTACTTCTTTTTGTTAAGTATATCCTTAATTTTCATTAATCGAATAATATTTGATCTTTCGTTTTCATCAAGCTTTGAAGAAATCGTTTTAATTGTATTTTCAAGTTCAGGGATTAGGATGTATTCTAATGCATTGACCCTTCGTTTGGTTTGTTCTACAATCTTGGCGAGTTCAAAGAGTGAAAACTCCAGTTCAGCCAATTTTAACAAATCAGATAAGATCGAATCAAACTCCGTAAATACCATATCAAACCCGGGAGATATTCCCATGTTATCATATCTTGTCGGATAGAGTGATTCCCGAATAATCTGAAAAGCAGGTAGGGTTAAGTTCATGATCGATTTTTCTTTCATTTGCAAATGATACTCTACGGTGCATTGTTTTTGTATCTTATCCATTACAGAATCTGTAACATTGGATCGGATCATTAAAAACTTTTCCAAAATTTTAGGCAGACGATCCCCAACCAATTTTTCCTGTTTCTCAAATTCTCTTGCCAGTTTGATTAGTTCGTGTACAAGGGCTTCCAGCTTCTCTTTCAGGAGCTTATGTCCTTTTACAGCAACCAGATAACGCTTCTTAGTTTCAAGAAGCTTCATCCGGGTTGGACTAATTCGTTGCTTCACTTATTTATCCTTCCGATAATATTTCTCAATCAATGCTTCGCTAACCCTTGTTAGCTCTGATACAGGTAGAATTGTCAACAAATCCCAACCAATTTGAAGTGTTTCTGTGATAGTCCTGTTTTCCATAAGCCCTTGTTTGATGTAGTGTTTATCAAATTCATTTTGAAATTTCATGTACAGTTTATCGGTTTCTGTTAGGGCGGCTTCCCCCAAAATAACAGCCAACTCTTCTACTTCCCTTCCTTTTGCATAGGCAGCAAAAAGCTGGTTCATGAGGTTGGAATGGTCTTCTCTCGTTTTGCCGGTACCAATTCCTTTATCTTTTAGCCGTGATAAAGAGGGCAAAACATCAATGGGAGGATAAATCCCTTTTGCATGGAGGGCTCTGGAAACAAAAATCTGACCTTCTGTGATGTATCCTGTCAAATCAGGAATGGGATGTGTCTTGTCATCATCAGGCATTGTAAGGATTGGCATCATAGTAATGGAACCCTTCTTCCCTTTGATTCGACCACATCGTTCGTAGATGGTCGCTAGATTTGTATACATATATCCTGGATACCCGCGTCTGCCTGGAATTTCTTTTCTGGCGGCAGATACTTCACGAAGCGCTTCGCAATAATTTGTCATATCAGTCAATATAACAAGTACGTGATAGTCTTGTTCAAAAGCCAAATATTCAGCCGCGGTTAAGGTAAATCGGGGAACGCTAATTCTCTCGATTACGGGGTCGGATGCTAAATTAATAAATAAAACGGATCGGCTCAGGGAACCGCTTTGACGAAGTGTTTCCATAAAGTAATTGGACTCTTCAAATGTGATTCCAATCGCTCCAAATACAACGGCGAATCGTTCATCCTTCCCAAGTACTTTTGCTTGCCGGGCGATCTGAAGGGCAAGTTCGTTATGGGGAAGACCTGCACCAGAAAAGATTGGTAGTTTCTGCCCACGTACCAAAGTATTGAGACCATCAATCGAAGACACACCTGTCTGGATAAATTCGGAAGGGTAATCTCTGGCGTATGGATTAATTGGGTTGCCAATTATGGGGGTGCTTTTTTCAGAGAGAATTTCTTCTCCATGATCGATCGGGATACCAAATCCATTAAAGATTCTCCCAATGATATCTGGAGAAAGCTTCACTTCGGCTGGTTTACCCTTAAAACGTATGCGTGTTGTATTGATATTTAAATCTTCAGTACCCTCAAACATTTGAATTAAAGCCTTGTTTTTTTCTGCGACGAGGATCTCACCATGTCTTACGGTTCCGTCTGGTAAGTATAGTTCAGCCATTTCCCCAAAACTGCATTCCTCAATTCCTTCGATAATAACGATAGGTCCTGCTATATCTGAAATCGATTTGTATTCTTTAATCATGAGCTTTCACCCCGCGTATTTCATTTTCTAGATTACATTTTTCTAGATTTGTTTCTGGAAGATATTTTATTCTTCCTATTTTTTCCCGAATTGGATTTTGCATCAAATCTACCGTTTTTATAGTTCGATTCGATAGTAAGTTTAGACAGGTTTCATGAAAAATCATAATATTTCTGAGCATATAAAATTGTTTCATGGCGCTTGTGAAAGTATCTACATCATCATAAGCATTTTGATGCAGGAAATCTTCTTTAATCGATTTCGCTGTTTCCATAATTAATTTCTCAGCTTCACTTAAGGCATCTGTTCCAACAATTCTGACGATATCTTGCAATTCGGCTTCTTTTTGGAGAAGAGTCATTGCTTGTTCACGTGTTTTAGACCAATCTTGATGCACATGCTCTGAAAAATAGGTGTCGGATATTTTTTGATACAGAGAGTAGCTATTAAGCCAGTGAATGGCTGGAAAATGTCGGGCATAGGCTAATGAAGCTTCTAGAGACCAAAAAACTTTGGCTACACGAAGGGTTGCCTGAACAACCGGCTCGGATAAATCACCACCCGGAGGTGATACAGCACCGATAACAGTTAATGAAGCTATTTCTCCATTTTGGGTTACTACTTTTCCCGATCGTTCATAGAAAGAAGAGATACGAGAAGATAAATAAGCTGGGTATCCTTCTTCTCCCGGCATTTCTTCCAATCGACCAGAAATCTCACGCATCGCTTCCGCCCATCTGGATGTGGAGTCAGCCATTAAAGCTACTTTATACCCCATATCTCGGAAGTATTCTGCAATGGTTATTCCACAAAAAACAGAAGCTTCTCTTGCTGCTACTGGCATATTGGAAGTATTGGCTATCAAAACAGTTCGCTCCATAATCGATCGGCCTGTTTTTGGATCTTTCAATTCTGGAAACTCCATTAATACGTCTGTCATTTCATTACCACGTTCACCACAACCGACATAAACAATAATATCGGCGGAGTTCCATTTTGCCAGCTGATGTTGAATAACAGTTTTGCCAGAACCGAATGGACCGGGGACGCAGGCTGTACCACCTTCTGCTACCGGGAAAAACATATCGATAACTCTCTGTCCAGTAACCAATGGTTTGTCTGGTGCTAATTTGTTTTGAATTGGTCTGCTTCTTCGGACTGGCCAGTTTTGTGTCATATAGAGAGGTATAACGTCTCCAGATTCTGTTTTGATGGATCCGATTGGTTCCTCAATAGTGTATTCTCCATCATTCAGAGTTACAAGCGTGCTATCAGCAACCAGGTGGGGAGAAATCATAACAAAATGTTTTACGGACTCTGTTTCCTGGATAAAACCCAATTTCATTCCCGGTAATATTTTGATTCCTGGTTTTTGCATGGGAACAAAATGCCATTTTTTTGATAAAGGCAAGGGAGGAATATCTACCCCTCTTGGGATAAAGCTTCCAGATTCTTTGTAGATGATATCCAAAGGTCGTTGCACCCCGTCATAAATTGAACCAATAAGTCCTGGTCCCAATTTTACAGATAACGGAAACCCTTCGAGGTAAACTGGCTCTCCCGGATGAAGACCTTGTGTTTCTTCATAGCACTGGATGTAAACTTTGTCTTTGTGTAATTCAATGATCTCACCAAAAAGCTTCCATGTACCAATGCGGACAACTTCATACATTTTTGCATCCGGTAGGTTTTCGGCAATAATTAACGGACCTGAAATGCTGATTATTTTTCCATTTGTCATGTTTGCTTTTCTCCTTCAAGGTTGATTAAATCGATACCCACGGCTCTTCGGATGATATTGCTCAAAGCTTGGAGGGCTTCAGCTCTGCTACCTGTATTTGTAGGTATGGATAAAACAATTTGTTTTTTATCCTTTATCAAAATTTCATTTTCAATACTAATAGCGGTTAAAAAAGTTTCAGTAATAATAATCATCCTGTAATTGTTTGTATTGATAGTATCGGCTAAAACTTGGTTAAATTCATCTTTTGCATTTACAGGTCTTATATCAAACGAAAAAGCTTCAAAAATACGTATGATATCTTTTTCCCCAATTACGCAACCTCTTATTTTATCTGACATGTAAATAGAGTTCCTCTCTTAAATCGAAATGAAGTCCAAACCGGAGTGTAAAAAATACCTTGGTAAGGGATTCAATTTCTAAAAACCATTTCACAAAATAGGAAATACAATAATCCAAACCATAGGTTTGCCAATAAGCAGTAATTAAAGATGTTTCGATTATTGATTTCCAAAAGGAATCGAGTCGATTCATAAAATCAAAATCATACTGTTTGAGGTTGCATTCTTTTTCAAAAAAGGGTTTCCAGGTATAATATTGTTTTGATATATCAATACTTTTTAGGTATGTATCAAAGATAGCATTGATTAAAGTTTGGTCTAAGTTTCCACCCTCTTCAAAACTCCAATCGATAGTTTTATTGAGTATAGATCGAATTTTCTCGAAAAAATTGAATCGATCAATAACAAGTTTAGATAATAACAATGTGAGTGAGGTGCCGTTTTTAGAAAGAAGCTTAAAATCAGATAAAAGCAGATCGTCTCTTTTCCAAAACAAAATTTTACGAAATAGGGTAACAAAAGTAATTAGATATTCTTCAGGTGCTAATTTTTCAACGGATGCAATTTCATTTTTAAATGGAATCCATAAGTAATCTTCAAAAATGGCAGGATCTTCAACCGAACTTAGTATTTTATATCCATGTTTATTCATGTAATCAAGAAATTCGGATAAATTCATCAACCGGCTTATCGCGATAAAATCTTCTTTTTTAAAAAAACGTGTTTCTCTTGCTTTTAAGAAACCAGAAAGATACGCATAATCTTCCGGTGGAACAGAATGAGAGCTTATGGGAAGTGTCATGGAAATAACAATGAATTGATTTTGTCAGCGAAGGTTTCAACAAACGCATCGACAGATTCATGCAGGGGGAAAATATACCGAACAGAATTTTTCACAATCGACATACCAGTTTCAAGTCCTGGATCAATTCCAGAAAAAATTAATCCAGGATGTTTTTCTTTCAGGAAGTTCTCTAAAAAAGTTTGTGTAAATATTAGGGACAAATCATCGCTAATAAAAAGCTGACCTTCTTTAATATCGATTTGGGAAAAGGATTTCTTTAAAAACCAATCAGGATTTTTCTTACTTTTTTCAAATAGCAAACTTGATAAGTCATTTTTCAGTGAAAGAATTTTCTCCTTTTTTAGTCGAACAATGTTTTTGTGAATATTTACATCCAAAGACGTTTTCATGGACGTGTGTTTCGATTGAAAATCTGATTTTAGTTTTTCAAGTTCTTCTTCATGAGTAATTTTTAACTGTTGTATTTGCTCTTTTGCTTTTTTTTCTGTTTCTTTTTTCGTTTGATTAATCAATATTTGCGCTTCTGCTTTGGCATCTGTTAGGATAATCGATTCAAGTTTCTGGATATCCATAGCTACAGTGAACTTGTTTTTGCAAAAATCAGAAGTATAAATCCAGCCACAAACGCTAAGATGGCATATGTTTCCACTAAAGCAGGAATCAAGATAGCTGCTCCAGCTTTTTCAGGTTGTTTTACAACCATATTGATTGCGGCAGCTGAGTTTTTGCCTTGATAAATCGCTGAAACGTACTGAACAATTCCGATAAGGATGAAACAAATACATAACACAATTCCTTTTCCAGCTGAGAGAGTGGTGGCTACTTGTTTAATAGTTTCAACTTGGGTTATTGGATCTATCGTTTTTACTGGGACTAGCAATTTTGTTATTGGATCAACCGTCATTACTGTAACAAGTTTGTTAAATTCCATAATCATCATTCCAGTAATCGCCAATACAAAGGCGTAGATGCCTTGTGTGCCTGGAAGAGCCATGATAACGAGCAATT
>Ga0247841_10005437_pt1 | contig 20634 bp, 21 predicted proteins | sample LaCruzMarch2015__2_FD_192410 | JGI IMG/M metagenome (GOLD analysis project Ga0247841, IMG submission 192410) | Freshwater microbial communities from meromictic Lake La Cruz, Castile-La Mancha, Spain - LaCruzMarch2015_18m | ecosystem: Environmental > Aquatic > Freshwater > Lake | place: Spain... | reverse complement strand
CGCGGCATGAAAAGGGCCAGCCGGTTTTGATCGGCACCGTTTCTGTTTCGAAAAATGAAGAATTATCGAAGAGATTGAAAAAAGCCGGCGTTAAACATGAAATTTTAAATGCCAAGCATCATCTCCGTGAAGCCAAAATCATCGCCAAGGCGGGCCTTCCAGGCGCTGTCACGGTTGCTACAAATATGGCTGGCCGCGGTACCGATATCAGGCTGGGCGAAGGCGTCCGCGAATTGGGCGGGCTTCATGTTTTGGGAACTGGCCGCCACGAGGCGCGCCGGATCGACAATCAGCTGCGCGGCCGTTCCGGCCGTCAGGGCGATCCCGGCTCGTCGCAATTCTTTGTCTCGATGGAAGACGATTTGATGAGAATTTTTGGCGGCGACCGCTTAAAAAGTATGATGGATTCTCTCGGTCTGCCTGATGATATGCCGATCGAGAATAGAATAATCTCGCGTTCGATCGAATCGGCCCAGAAACGGGTTGAGGGCTACAATTTCGATACCAGAAAGCATCTGGTCGAGTATGACGATGTGATGAACAAGCAGAGGGAAGTGATTTATAAGAAGAGGCGGAAGATTCTGGAGAGTCAAAAGCCAAGGGATAAAGGTGTCATTCTGAACCAGCCTGACCGGCAGGCAGGCGATAGTGAAGAATCTAGCAGCAACGCTGCGCTAGATCCTTCGGCGGAGCCTGCACTGAGCTTGCCGAACGTGCCTCAGGATGACGGTAACGGCAACTCCGATACTCTGAAAACTGAAATCCTCGATATTATTGACGGGGAGATTGACAATCTCAGCACTTTTTATTATGACGATAAAGAAAAGATCAAGACTGAGCTCAAGGCGATTGTGGGAGAAGTTGAACTCCCATCGGTCGAGCCGGACAAATTGAAAGAACTGGCTCATACAATGTATGAAGTTCGCGAGAAAAAATTCGGTTCTGAAATTATGCGCAATATCGAGAAAGCAGTCTATCTGCGGACGATCGATATGCTCTGGATCGAACACTTGACCACGATGGACGAACTGCGGACCGGCATCGGCCTAAGAGGATATGGCCAGCGGGATCCGTTGGTTGAATATAAACAAGAGTCGTTCCGGCTGTTCGAGGGATTATTGAAAGCGATCGAGAGCAATGTCGCCCGGACCATATTCAAAGTCGAGCTCAATGTCCAGCCGCCCCAGCCGAAGCAGAATCTCGAGTATAAAAAACCGGATGAAGACGCCGTCGGCAATTTTTCAGAAGAGGAAAAGGCTAATGTCAATTTATCACAGGCTAGAAGAAGCCAGGATGTTGTGACCGACAATGTTACGACCAAAATAATCGACAAAAGCAAATCGGTTTTTGAGCGGATGAAAGAATCAGCCGCCAGTGGACCCAAATCTACTTATAGGCGGCAAGACCCGTCCTTCGCTGAAGCTACGGAGGGTGCCCCGAAGCACCGGGGCAAAGTCGGCCGCAACGACCCTTGTCCATGCGGAGCGACTAAACCAGACGGACGTCCAGTAAAGTATAAACATTGTCACGGTAAATAATTTAATCAAACCATAATCAAGCGGAGTCCCTTCCGGAGCTTTAGCGAAGGGGGACGGTTCAGGGAAAAAGTATAAGAAGTGCCATGGCAGATAGAAAGTTAAAACTTGGCAAGTATAGGCACTACAAGGGCGGAGAATATGAAGTTATCGGTGTGGCTAAACATTCAGAAACCCTCGAGGATTTAGTCGTTTATCGGACTCTCTACGGCGATCAAATTCTCTGGGTCCGGCCGCTCGAGATGTTTCGCGAAAAAATTGAAATTGATGGAAAGAAAGTTCCCCGATACAAATATATCGGGGACGAGTCCTGATTGATTGCTTGTTGCTTGGTAGGGTATAATAGGACTAGTTAATCTTTAACGAGATTTTTGATGGACAACAAAGTTCTCTTAATCATTCTGGACGGCTGGGGCTTGTCTTCCGAGAAAAAAGGCAACGCGCCCTTTTTGGCAAAGACGCCGACGCTTGATTATATTTATTCCAATTATCCCAAGACTTCTTTGACCGCTTCCGGCCTCGAAGTGGGATTGAACCCGAGCGAACCGGGCAATTCGGAAGTAGGCCACATGAATATCGGCTCCGGCCGGGTTGTCTGGGAAAATCTCCCTCGGGTTGACCAATCGATTCAAAGCGGCCAGTTTGCCGAGAACGAAGTATTGAAAAAGGCTTTTTCTGACGTCAAAAAGAATAATTCAACCCTTCATCTGATCGGCATTGTTTCGGACGGCGGTGTCCACGGCCATATCCGGCATTTATTATATTTACTCGATCTTGCCGCCAAGGAAAAAATAAATAATGTCGCCGTTCATTTTATAACCGACGGCCGAGATACTCCGCCCGAAAAGGCGGGACAATTTCTGATTGAGCTAGAGGACAAAATGAAATCTCTTGGTGTCGGAAGGGTGGCGACAGTGGTCGGACGGTATTTTGCCATGGACCGGGACAAAAATTGGGATCGGACGAAGAAAGCCTTTGAATTATTTACTAAAAATGCCGGGGCTAGATTTGTCACGGCCAAGGAAGCTCTCGACGCCAATTACAAAAACGGTAAGAGCGATGAGTTCATCGAACCGGCTGTAATCGGCGAAGGGGCGCCGATTGAGGCTAAAGACAATGTCATTTTATTTAATTATCGCTCAGACCGGATGATCCAGCTGATGCATTTATTTTCGGGCGAAGAAAAATCCGGGCTACCTTCCGGCGTCGACGTAATCTCGTTAGTCGAATATGAGAAAAACCAACGGATTCCGGCCATGTTCCCGCCGATAAATTTGGAGAAAACCCTCTCAGATTTAATATCGCAAAAAGGCTTGACACAGTTACACACAGCCGAAACGGAGAAATACGCCCATGTCACTTATTTCTTCAAAGCGGGCGAGGATAAAATTCTAAGCGGCGAAACCGATAAGCTTATTCCTTCGAAAAAAGTGATGTATGACAAGTCGCCGGCAATGTCCGCTCCCGAAGTGGCGGAGGTGGTCAAGAAAAGCCTCGGGAACGGCGCCGATTTCATTGTCGTCAATTTCGCCAATGGAGACATGGTCGGGCATACCGGAGTTTTGAAGGCGGCCGTCTTAGCCTGTGAAGCGATCGATAAGTGCTTGGGGGAAATTTTACCGCTGGCTTCCCAAAACGGCTATCGGGTTTTTATCACCGCCGATCACGGCAACTGCGAAAAGATGATTGATGAAGCCACTGGCCAGCCGGATAAAGAGCACACCAGCAACCCCGTTCCTTTTGTATTTATTGACTCGCTAAAGCATCATTACAATTTTGTGCCATCTGCTTTCAAAAATGAAAATTACCTTGCCTACGCTTCCGGAACGCCGATCGGGGTATTGGCGGACGTGGCGCCCTCGATTCTGGCCAACCTGGAAATAAAGAAACCGGAGGAGATGGGCGGGATGGACTTAACGGCGGCAATGCAATAAAATAATAGGGTGCAAAAACTATTAGAAACAAAAATATGAGCGAGATCGGGCTAAAAGAAAATAAAAACATCGGGAGCGAGGCGGAAACGGCAGAGAAGGCGGAAGACTCCAAAAAAGATGACGACACCGTCATCGAGTTTAGCAATGTCTCGAAGATATATCCAGGTAAGGTAGAGGCGCTAGTCGACATCTCTTTCAATATCGCTATCGGTGAATTTATTTCGCTTGTCGGTCCTTCCGGAGCCGGTAAATCGACTTTGATCAGACTACTGACCGGAGAAGAGCCGCCGAGCAAAGGTAAAATCACCGTAGCCGGCCGGGATATCAACAAGCTCAAGAAGAAAGAACTGCCTTTTTACCGCCGGAAAGTTGGCATAATTTTTCAGGATTTCAAACTCTTGCCGAAAAAGACGGTCTTTGAAAATGTCGCTTTTGCTCTGGAAGTTTCTGACGCTCCGAATAGCGAGATTCTCGACCGTGTGCCTAAAATCATCGAATTGGTCGGCTTGACCAGTCGGACGAAGGCCTTCACGGAAGAATTGTCCGGCGGGGAGAAGCAGCGTGTTTCTATAGCCCGTGCCCTAGTCCACAATCCAAAGCTTTTAATCGCTGATGAGCCGACGGGCAATCTTGATCCGGTTTCGACCTGGGAAATTATCGAATTATTATTCAAAATCAATAAGCAGGGGACAATCGTCTTGTTGGCGACCCATGACAAAGAAGTGGTCGATTCGCTCGAGCGCCGCGTCGTCACAATCAAAGACGGCCGGCTGGTTTCCGACCAGAAGAAAGGGAAATATATTCTTTAGGGGCGTCATTCGGTAAAGGTAACGAAGCCCGTTTCGGTAACGTCAAATGGCTACGTAACCGAACTACCTTAGACGATACGGCTTGCCCCTCGAAGCTCGAAGAGCGAAGTGGGGGCGTCGTAACCGTAAGACCCTAGACGATAAGATATTTAGGTTAATTAAGCCGAAGGCTCCCCTTTGGGGGAATAATTAGAATAATTAGAAATTTTCAGTATGATTTTAGTCACCATTTACAGGATCTTGAAGACTTCCGCCTTCTCCCTCTGGCGCAATCGCTGGCTTTCACTGGCCGCTACTTTGATTATGATTCTGACACTTTTCACCATCTCATTTTTTGTTAGTCTTCTCTTTATGATAAACAAAACAACTACAGTTTTGAGGGAAAAGGTTGATATCGCCGTGTATTTCAACGAATCGGCCTCCAAGGATCAGATTTTTGCCATTCAAAATAATCTGCTTACACGAACCGATGTCAAGAGTGCCGAGTATATTTCCAAAGAAAAGGCTCTGGAACGGTGGCAGATACGCAATAAGGATAACGATAAGATTAGAGATATTGTGACGGCGGAGTTCAACCCGCTGCCCAGAAGCCTGGAGGTCAAGACCGACAAACCGGAAGATCTCGACAAGATTAACAATTTTTTAAGCTTGGCCGATTATAAGCCGTTGATCAAGGAAATAAGCTATTTGAAAAACAAGTTGCTGATTGACCGGCTGGTCAATATTACTTCATTTGTCCAATATATCGGCTGGGTTTTATCGTCGATATTCGTTCTGATCTCGATCCTGATTATTTATAATACAATCCGCCTGACGATTTATGCCAGGAGCGGCGAGATTGAGATTATGAGATTAGTCGGAGCAAACGACTACTATATTCAAGGCCCTTTCATTCTAGAGGGTGTAGCATATGGGCTGGTGGGAGCGTTTTTTTCCTCGATAATCTTGATCTTGGCTCTCAGAATAATTCTGCCGGCGGCCGAAACTTATCTTGGCCTCGAAAGCGCCCAGAGAATTTTTAGCGGAACGAGTTTTTCTGCTATTATTGTATTCCAGGTTCTTCTCGGGTTGCTGCTGGGAATCGGCTGTTCCGTTTTTGCTGTCCGGAGATATCTAAACAAATAACCCCGTTATATAATTGATCGACAAAAATGACAAGCATATTCGGCAGAAAAATTTCAGTCTTTATCACTAGTCTTTTGGCGATAGCAGTTTTGATGTTGCCCATCAGCGCCGGCGCCGCTACAATTACCGATCTCAATAATCAGAAGGACTATTACACCAAACAGGCAGAAGCAGCCCGAAAAGCAGCGGCGCTAAAGGCGCAGCAAGCCGCCGAAATCCAGACCCAGATTTCCAACGTTAATAATCAAATTTCCACGACCGAGCAATCTTTAGCCGTGACTGATAGTCAAATTGATCAAACCCAGGCCGACATAGTCAGCCTGGAGGGTCAAATCGGCGAGCAGGAGGATGAATTGGCCTCGGAGCAAGACAAAATGGGCAAGTTGATTTCGTCTTGGTATATGGAGGGCGAAAGCGGCCTTTTGGAGTCGGTTTTATCGGCCGATACTCTTACGGAAGTGGTAAACCGCCAAGAATATTATGAATCGATCCGCCAACAGGTCGAGACTCAGATAGCGGCTATTACAGAGATTAGAGACAGTCTAAATGCCGAAAAAGCCGAGAAGGACCAGCGTTTGCTAGAGCTGAACGGCTTGAAGAGTTCGCAAACTGATCAGATGAGCTATCTCGAGACAAGGAAAGTAATGAAAAGCCGTTTATTATCTGACACCAACGGCGCCATAACCGATCTAAAGGCAGAGGAACAAAGCGCTCAAACTATGGCTGCTCAACTACAAGTTAAAATCGATCAAATCCGCTCACTCGGTCATAGCGGTGGGCAAATCGTTTCGTCAAATGATTCGGGTTGGTATTACAGCCAATTAGACTCACGCTGGAGTGGGATAAAGATGGGCAATTATGCCACAATAGGGATGTACGGTTGTCTCATCACCTCATTGACTATGGTAGCCGATTTCTATGGGTCGAGTATTACCCCGGAGGGCGCGGTTGCTAGGTCGGTCTTTGTTCACGGCGGTTACAACGACGGCGCTCTGATCAGCACCCCAATAGTTTCTGACGGCGGCTCCCAAGCGATTGACTGGGATAAAGTTGATGACGAACTTAGCCACGGCCATCCGGTTGTGGCCGGCGTTGCCCTTGGTGTCGATATGGGCAACTCATATGGAGTTTCCCACTTCATCGTTATCAAATCGAAGATTGGTACCGATAAATATGCCATGCATGACCCTCTTGGCGATGGGCGAGGCTATAATATGTCGCAAGTAAAAGCGATGAGAATTGTCCGGCCGTGAGGGCGGTCTGTGAATTATGAATCATGAATCATGAATCAAGAGCGGAGGGAAATGATCTGGGCTGGAAGGCATTGTCCAAGACAAGCATGATATTTAACAAAAAACACCAGACCGGCAAGAAGAGCAGACTTTTTTTGAAAGCCGGTTTTTTTCTGGTCTTAATAATTATCGCGCTTGGTTTATTTTTGTTTGGCTACAGTCTGGGACAGAAAGGTCAAGCCATTCCCGGTATCTCGCTTAAAGGAATCACCAATACTGAAGTGGGCAAGCCGGCGGCAGTTGACTTTTCACTATTCTGGGAAGCCTGGAACAAGCTCCAGCAAAAGGCTGTTATTGCGCCTGATTCACAGAAAATGCTTTATGGCGCCATTTTGGGTATGTTTTCATCGTTAGATGATCCTTATACTACTTTTTTCACCCCAGCTCAGAATCAACGTTTTAAGGAAGACATCCAAGGAGAATTTAGCGGCATTGGCGTGGAAATTGTATCTAAAAACGGATTGCCAACTGTCGTCGCCCCTCTATCTGAAACCCCGGCGGAAAGAGCCGGCTTGAAGCCAAACGATATCATTCTGCAAGTTGACGACATCCAGACCAAAGATATTGGTTTTAGAGAGGTGATCGACCGCATCAGAGGAGAAGCCGGGACAAATGTGAAAATAATAATACTGAGAGAGGGTAGCGAAACCCCCATCACGATGGAAATTACCCGGGCGGTCATCCAAGTGAAAAGCGTGGGGCTCAAGGAGACTGATGTTAACGGCAAGAAAATATACAATATCAAAATCCGCCAGTTTGGCGATGATACCCTGGCTTTGTTCGAGAGTATCGTCGATCAAGCAGTCTCAAACAAGCCGGATGGCCTGATAATCGATTTGCGCAATAATCCCGGAGGATATCTGGAAACAGCGATTGATCTCTCCAGTTATTTCTTGGACGGGGGCGTGGTCGTAATCGAAAAAGATAAAAACAATCAAAGCCAAGAATTTAAAGTGACGAAAAAAGCCCGGTTAAAGGATTTTAAAGTGGTAGTTCTGGTCAATCAGGGATCGGCCTCGGCCTCAGAAATTTTTACCGGAGCATTGCAAGACCGTAAAATAGGCAAGATAATCGGAGAAAAGACATTTGGCAAGGGCAGTGTTCAGGAACTGATCGAGCTCTCGGACGGGTCGGCCGCTAAAATTACCATTGCCAAATGGCTGACGCCAAACGGGCGGACGATAAACGGGGAAGGCCTTGAGCCGGATGTGCTGATCGTCGATGATCCGAATACTACCGCCGACGAGCAATATGACAAGGCGATCGAGTATCTCGTTAATTAGTACCACTGTTGCACAATTGTCATCCTGAGTGCCTGCCTGTCCGGTAGGCAGGTTAACGAAGGATCTAGCGGTCGCCGCGGCGACCTAGATTCTTCATTGCATTCAGAATGACACCAGAAATAAAATTACACGACATTAGTGAACAGTCTTCCTTGAGCATAAACAAAAATTACGGTACAATATAAGAGCCTGTTTAATAACTGCTCTTGAGACGAAAACGAGAATATTCCGAGCGAAAAACAGGAAGTGCGAGGAAAGGTAGATAGTTCTACCTTGACGAACAGTTCGTGTTTTGGAGCCGGAATAAGCCGTTTGCAGTTATCAGATGTAGTTATTAAACAGGCTCTACACAACGATAGGAGGGAGTTGCCTGATATTTCTGTTAGTCCCAACAATGTTCCCCGGGGTAGCTCTTCGGCCGGTCAAAACCAGGCCAAGCCGGTAGCTTCATCAAGCCCGTGGGACGAGGAGCTTCCCGAGCCAGAGTTGCCGAAAGAGCGGGTAGTCGGGACACTGGGCGCCCCGCAAGGGAGCAGCCAAACCGGTAGCGGTAAGCCGGCTCCTTTTGTCGTGCCGTCAAATATCGACACAAATGTTGGTCCGAAAGTTGTAACGCCTGGCAATTTCCCGAATGCAATCAACGCTGTGCCAAATCAAGCGCAGAATCCCTCTCCAGCGGTAGCGGAAAAGCCGTTGTTTACCTATGGGACTGATTTTGCCTCGAGCCCCCCAAAAACTATCCTTGCGAACGAAGGGGTCACTGCCTTGTTAACTTCACCACCGGCGTCAGCACCGAGCGTGTCTACAATCCCAAATCCTAGCGCTCCGCCGAATCCCGCGGCAGGCCCCTCGACTCCACTCGGGGCAAGCGGTGTTATAACTGATATCCGTCCGGTAAGTAAAGCAGCGGTTAATCCGTCTTCGAACCAATTGCCTCCCCAAGCCGGCCAAACACTTTCTCAGCCGAAACCGAAAAAGGGAATTTGGCCGTTTGGGAAACAAGGTAATGCACCATTAGAAAAACCGGCCCCCAACATCGACAACATCTTGAGCCAGCCCGGTTCTTTGACGGAGAATGAAGTAGGCGATGAGAAGACGCCATCGTCTGGCAAGTTGAGAATCTGGACATATTTTGCCGCTGGCTTTGCCGTTTTGTCTTTAATGGTATTTTTGACTGAGCTTGGTGTCTTATCAATCGGACTGGAAAAAGTGTACGGCGCTGTCGGTTTGGAAACTTTTTGGGGTGGACTTCCGGCGAAGTCGGACAAAGCTCTCGCCAAGTCATTTACAGCTATGCAAGAGCATCCCGATTTCAAGATCAGGGGCTCACTCGATATGACAATAGATAAAACCAAGGAGTCGGAAATTACTACTCCTCTAACGCTTTCGTATATCCCGCATTATGAAAAAGTAACCGAGGCGATATTAGCCGTTGCTGATACTAGCTCGGATTGGAGTGCGACCGATTGGGCGGTGGATAGCGGCACATCCTCAGCAAGTAGCTCTGATACTTCATCTTCAGCAACCACTGACCCCACCACCCCCGCGTCTTCATCCAGCTCGTTAGAGACCGATCAGCAAGGCTACCAGCCGTACCAGAGTATCGGGGCATCGACCAAAAATATCCAGACGACTTTCGACGGTTTTATCGGACAGACTGGAAATGAGGTTAATTTTATCGTCAACAAGGCCGTCGGCAGCGATCAGGTCAACTTAAAAAATCTTGATGATAAATTGTGGATAAACAGCGACAGCGTTGTTTTCGGCGATAATGATGACCCGGCAAAATGGCTTGAGTATACCGCTTCAAATCTTTCGGGAAAATTACTAAGCAATGAATTTCTGGCTGGACCGGTCAACGGTTTATCGGTCAAAGGTTCTAGAAAAGCAAATGAGAAAGTTGGCGGAGTCCGTTGCTATAAGTATGAGATTGACGAGATTACCATCGGCACCTCTCTTTCGATTCTTGGCATAAAATCCGATACTGTTCAAAGTATTAACGGCGATGTCTGGATCGGGGTAAAGGATAAACTTGTCCATAAAATTGACCTTAAAATCACCCTCGCCCCGTCATACTCGGTGACTCAGCTCACTTTAAGCTTGGAGCTCTATGATTATGATGTGATAAACAATTTCACCAAAGTTTCTTCTGCCGAAATATATCAGCCGGAGACAGCCGGGGTCTCGGCGGGTGGTTCCAGCGCCTCTCCGGTCAGCGTTCCAAAGACCGGTGACGCCAAGAGAAAAAGCGATCTGGTTTTAATCCAAAATGCCTTAGAGCTCTACAAGGATTATTACTATAGCTATCCGACCGCGCCTGCCCTGGTGAAATTGAATACGGCAAGCAATATTCTGGAAAAACTTTTGGTGCCTGGTTATCTCAGTATTCTGCCGACAGACCCGAAAGCCGCCGAAGGCTGGTACTACGGCTACAAATCCGATGGCACAACCTACACCTTGAGCGCCCGGCTCGAGGACGCCAGCGATCCTGTTGCTGTCCTGACCAACGGGGTCTCCCTTTACTTCCTAAATAATCAATAGTATATTTAAGCCAATATTAAAGAAAGGTGTATATGTCACTGATTTGGATAATTATCATCATTGTCGCTGTCATTGTCGTTTGGCTGATCGCAACGTACAACCGTTTGATTCAGCTCAATGTCCGGACCGACGAGGCTTGGAGCGATATCGATGTTCAGCTCAAAAGACGGTATGATTTGATCCCCAATCTGGTTGAGACGGTAAAGGGTTATGCTACGCACGAGAAAGAGGCCTTTGAGAATGTGACCAAAGCCAGAGCGGCGGCGCTTGGCGCCAAAGGAGTCGAGGAGAAAGCGGAAGCAGAAAATCAATTGACCGGCGCTTTGAAAACAATTTTTGCTGTGGCCGAAGCTTATCCCGATTTGAAGGCAAATCAGAACTTTCTCGAACTGCAGAGGGAATTGACCGATACCGAGGATAAAATCCAAGCCTCGCGTCGTTTCTACAACGCCAATGTTCGCGATATGAACATCGCCGTCCAAACCTTCCCGACCAATATGTTCGCCCAATCACTCGGCTTCAAGAAACGCGATCTGTTTGAGCTGGGCGAGGAAGTGGCCAAAGAGCCGGTCAAAGTAGACTTTAGTAAATAGATGTTGAAGATCGTCAATCGTCTTACGGTTACGATGCCCCCACTTCGCTCTTCGAGCTTCGAGGGGCAAGCCGTATCGTCTAAGGTAGTTCGGTTACGTAACCGTTTGACGTTACCGAAACGGGCTTCGTTACCGTTACCGTGAGACATTGAGACCGTCCATTATATAACAAGAAAGGTTTGATTATGGAGACAAAGTTAAAAATGCCGAAGGTTAATTTCCCTGCTATCGATTGGAGTCGATGGAATCTTCGCAAGTTCAACTGGATGACCGTTCTGGCCGTTCTGGCCTATCTATATGTTCTTATCATCATTCCTCTCTTTTTCCGCAAGAAAAGCGCCTATCTTGACTATCATGTCAAGCAGGGATCAGCTCTCTTCATCGTTTGGGTTTTATTCCTCTTCTCCTTTCTGGTTCCTCTTTTGCCCTGGTTTATGGCTATCTTCATCCTCTTTTGCCTTGGTGTCGGAATCAGCAACGCCGTAACCGGCAGGGAGAAACCCTTGCCGCTGATCGGTAGGGTTGTTTCTCAGGAACCAGGTGTCGTTTAGAGTGTATCGGTAACGAAGCCCGTATCGTTGTTCGGTTACGTCAGACGGCTGACCCTTTGACGAAACGGGCCTCGTAGCCTTTGACCGAAAGACGATCAAATATGAATATCTGGACTCAAGTTGATTCAAATAAAAACAGAAGCGCTTTTCTGATTTTTTTCTTCGTTGTTTTTGTTATAGCGCTGGGCTGGCTTTTTTCATACATTTATAATTCGCCCGGGATACTGGTGATCGCGATACTAATTGCGGTTACTCAAGCGCTAGTTTCATATTATTCAGGTGATTCAATCGTCCTGGCTATGTCCGGCGCCAAGGAGATAAAGAAGTCGGACGACCCGGTGCTCTGGAGAGTGGTGGAGAATCTAGCCATCACCGCCGGCCTCTCCATGCCCCGAGTCTATATTATCGATGACCCGGCGCCAAACGCTTTTGCCACCGGCCGGGATCCCGGACATGCCTCAGTGGCAGTAACGACCGGATTGCTCGATTCGCTTGAAAAAACTGAACTTGAAGGCGTAGTTGCTCACGAAATGAGTCATGTCGGCAACTACGATATTCGCATTATGACCATGGTAGCCATCCTGGTCGGCGTCATTGCTTTGCTCTCTGATTTGTTCATCCGGGCGAGGTGGCTCGGCTTTGGCCGGCGGGACAACCGCGAGGGCGGGGGACAGATTCAAACACTGATGCTAATCGTGGCAATCGTTACTGCGATTCTGGCGCCGATTATTGCCACTATTATACAATTGGCAATCTCGCGCAAACGCGAATTTCTGGCCGACGCCGACGGAGCTCTGCTGACCCGCTATCCCGAGGGTCTGGCCTCTGCTCTAGAAAAAATCTCAATTTATCACCGGCCGATGAAGCATGTCAGTACAGCGACGGCGCATTTATTTATCAATAATCCAACCGGCGAGAAGGAAAAGAGCGGGACCGAGCCCGGATTCTTCGCCAAAATGTTCTCAACCCATCCTCCGATCAAAGAGCGGATAAAAATCCTGCGCGGGATGGACGCGAACTAGTATCGAAATGTTAATAATACTCTTAGATTCGCACGTACGACGTCGATCGACGTCGTACGTGCGAATTATTCGCTCAAATAATTGATTCTTTATTTTGGTTTTATTTTATGATAACATCATCGATAGGTCGTTTTGCCTTGCAATATTGCAGTTCATCTTTGCGGAGGTACTATGAAAGTAGTAATCAAAGGTGAAGCGATCACGGCATTTGATCCGGAATCTGACCGGTGTGTCAGCGTTCCGGCGGGACAGTATAAAGTTAGTGAGACAAAACCGCCCAGCGGTTCAGGTAAGTGGCTGGTTATCACTGACCCGGGTCCCTATAAGGGATTCGGAATGTCAAAGGCTTCCTGGGAGTCCAGCGGAGCCACTTTCTCAAACGGCATCTTCGGCAGGTAAGCCAGGGTGCCGTTTCACCTTAAACATCCCGCCGTGTCCGGGAATGATAAAGTCGGCTAGTTCTAATACTTTTTGCCGTGATTCATCTAATTTTCCATGGTCTGAAGCGTACGGATCATTTTCCGGTCCTCGCTCGCTCCACCAGAGGTCGCCGACGAGGGCGACGATGCCTTCCTTTGTCCTTATCAACATCGTTACTCCGTCATAGCTGTGGCCGGGGGTTTCAATGATTTCAATATTGTTTGTCAATTTTTCCGGCCTCTCTTCGCACTTCGCTCCGTCCCAAAGCCCCCAATAATCAATCGCAATCGCACCTGGAAACATTCCCAAATTGCGGTAGTGGTCCATGTGGGAGTGGGTGATGAAGATATGAGTGATGTCATTAATATTTAGATTTTCTTTCGCCAACGCGTCAACCAAAGTCTTCTGATCATCGAGGACGCCCGGATCGGAAAGTATGACAAAATCATCGTCTCGAATCAGCGCCATCGTGCAACGCGTTTTCTCATCCTCGCCCTCCGCCTTCTTGTTCGCGTTTGTGAACCCTTCGAGTAGAATTTTAACAGATGCCATCGTCTCCCTTTTTATTGTCATTCCTGCGAAAGCAGGAATCTTACTTAATGATAGCAGATTTATGAATAAAAATATTTATAAGTTTGACGCCCTCTCCCAACGTGGTCGGGAGAGGGCGTACGGACAGTTGATACCCGTTATTGGACGATGGCGGTTTTCTTTTCCTCCACTATCCTGATATTCTCATGCGCCAGTCCCCCCACCAATATTTGCTTGAGAACATCTTCGATCGGTAGGCCCGGGTTCAGACCCCAGAAGGCGTTGACGAGGATGAGCACATCTATCGGTACCGACACTACCGTAGTTGTGCCGTCTTCGCCCACAGTGACGTCGGCGCTTACCACAACTTTCATCGCCGGAAACCTCCACTTTCTACGAGCGTTCGAACTGCCCTATTTCTATCATAATTAGGCGAGAAAAACAACTAAAAAGCTAGTTTCTAGACGCAAAAGTACCCCACCTCTTGACAAACATATTTTGATACTGTATCATCGTGTTAACACAGTGAAACATAATCAATAAGGAAATGAAAAGAGAATTGGAAAAATCATTAACTATGCCGGCGGCGAAGAAATTGTATGAAGCGCTGGCAGAAATAGATAAGCCGGAAGACATGGCGGCATTTTTGCGCGACCTCTTCACATTGGAGGAGCTCGAGGAAGCGAGCCGACGCTTTTTGATTGCCAAATTATTGAAAGAGGGCAAAGGTGTTCGTGATATTGCCAGAGAAATCGGTGTTTCATCTACGACAGTGGTGCGTATTAATTATTGGCTCCATCACGGCATGGGCGGGTATGGCTTGGCTTTGGGGAAATTAAAGTCTTAATTTTCTATAAGTCCGGCTGTATCTGCAAAAAATATCCGCATCTTGCGGATATTTTGTTTCCGGAAAGGAGGGGTTTATGCCACATGGGTATGAAAAAGGAGAGCCGATCTGCCTCGACATGAGAAGGAAGCACAGCAAATCGGGTGCTACTGACGGTCTCACCCCCGCCGAATACCATGGCGGTAACGATGGCGGCCATGCCGGTCGGCATTTAGAGGAAAAGGAGAAAGCCGTCAAAAATGTCCCGGGGTTCCGGCGATAGCCGGAACCCCTCAAACAATAAAATTAATTTGGAAAAACATGAATATGAAAAAGTATGTATTGAGAGATTTGAATATGGAGAAAATTAATCAGCTTCGCCGCCGGCCTTCGACTCTGGACGGCGAGGCATTTGTAATTGCGCGGAAGATAGCGAGATCGGTCAAGAAAGACGGAGATCGAGCGCTTGTTCGATATGCAAGAGAGCTCGATAACTTTAACGGGAACGATTTTACAGTATCCCAAAGAGAAATCATCGAAGCAGGAAAGAATATTAGCGAGTCTTTGAAAAAAGCCTTGTCACAGAGTCGCTCTAACATTTACAGATTCCACAAGTCGCAACTTTATGAATCACCGCCAGTCTATACTACGGCTGGGGTAAAATGTTTCAGCCTTAGACAGCCAATCAAGAGGGTCGGATTATATATTCCGGGAGGGACTGCTCCGCTCGTCTCGACCGTGCTTATGCTGGCGATCCCGGCCGGACTTGCAGGGTGTCCGGAGATTGTTTTGTGCACCCCACCTCAAAGTGATGGGTCAATTCCTGCCCCGATCTTATTTGCAGCCGATCTTTGCGGCGTTTCAGAGATTTATAAAATCGGTGGAGCTCAGGCAATTTCTATGATGGCCTATGGCACTGAAAGTGTGCACAAAGTCGATAAGATTTTTGGTCCAGGCAATAAATTTGTAGCGGCAGCGAAGTCAATCGTATCAGCTGATCCCGAGGGTGCGGCGATAGACCTGCCAGCCGGTCCGTCGGAAGTTTTGATAATTTGCGATGCCGGAAGCAATGAAAAGTTTGTAGCGGCCGACTTATTATCCCAAGCAGAACATGACGTGAATTCCCAGGTAGTGTTGGTGACCACAAGTGAAATGAAGGCTGAAAAAATTATGAAAGAATTGAAGTCTCAGATTGGTGTTCTTGCGAGAAAAGAGATTATTGAAATATCGTTGTCAAAAAGTTTTGTATTGATTGTACCAGACATCGAATCGGCGCTCTCTTTTTCGAATTGCTATGCCCCAGAACACTTGATTTTGAATATTAAAAATTGTCGGAAGTATATTTCCCAGATCACCAGCGCTGGCTCCGTCTTTTTGGGTGCATATTCCTGTGAATCGGCCGGCGATTATGCAAGCGGAACGAATCATGTTTTGCCAACGTATGGCCTAGCTAAATCATATTCTGGCTTATCAGTTTCGAGTTTCCAAAAAGAAGTTTTCTTTCAAGAGGTTACCAGAGAGGGCCTAATAAATCTAAATAAGACGATTGGAGCTTTGGCCGATGCTGAAGGATTGGCCGCACACAAAAGGGCAGCGTCAATTAGGCTAGAGAAACAGAATTAACTCCAAAATAAAAAATACCCCCTGCCGCGGTTGGGGAAACCGCGACAGGGGTGGAATGGGTGCCGGTCTAGCCGGCGGATCAGGCTCCGGCAGTCTGGGGGAAGTGTCGCAGGATATCATCCGGCAGACTGCTTACGTCTACCGGCTTTGCTTCCTTGCCGGGCGCGGGGCATTTGCACTTGCTGGATCCGGGTCCGGGCAGCAGAGCGAAACTTCCGTCCGGATCCTCTATGACGTTCACATGCGTCTTGCCGTCGCACAGTATGCCCTGTGTGGAGCTGAGGATGAAAGACGCTCCAGCGCTGGGATTGGGTGCGGGGCAGTCGCATCTACGGGGGTCGGCGCCCCCCACGATCGTCCCGTCCCGTCTTTGGACGGCTGTCAAATGCGTCTTGCCGTCGCACGCCGCGCCATAGCTGACGACGGTAATGAAGTTGAGGGGGGTGGTCATAGCCGCTCCTTTCCGAGTGTTCCGACATTTCGGATTATGTATTTATATCAGAAAATACAAACAAACTCAATAAAAAATGCCCCCTGCCGCGGTTGGGGAAACCGCGGCAGGGGCGGAAGGAGATCACGAGCGGTGGAGGCGGTTCCAACGAGGAATCAGGATTCGAGAAGCGCTCTGAGCTTTCCGTTCCTGATTTCGTGCAGTTCGATCGTTTGTGAGGGCTCATGATGATGCCCCTCGCAAGGTCTGGCCACGGTTCCGTAATCTTGCCAGCACAGAGCTAAAGTGAGTACCTCACCCTCGGATTTATTCCCTTCTGGCAGGGTGGGTCCTTGGGGACCAATACGGCGCGGACGATTATCCAGGAATGTTACAGAGACGTCTACCCTGCCGTCGCAGAGGATACCGTGGCATGTTTTACCTCCTGGATATTCTTCAACTGAGACCGAGTAGTATTGTAACAGCATCGCTCGGCCCTCCTTTGCGTCAAGAGTAGCATATCGATCAGCGGTTGAAAAGCTTTTTCTATTGAATTGGCTTGCGAATGAAGGTAAAATCAAGGTAGTTATAAAGTCAAAAGTTTATAAAGTTGAAAGTTTATAAAGTGACTCCAACGGTGTCATTGCGAGCGACCGTAGGGAGCGTGGCAATCTTTGAGACAGATTGCTTCGCGAGAACACTCGCAATGACAAAAAGAAATTATGAATAAATCTGAAGCAAAAATCAGAATCGCAAAATTACGCAGATATATCGACGAGATGCGGTACCGGTATCATGTTCTTAATGATCCCGGCGTTACCGATGCCGATTATGACTCTTTGATGGAAGAATTGGTTAAATTGGAAGGAGAGTATCCCGAATTTTATTCTCCGACTTCTCCTTCGCAGAAAATTGGCGGGGAACCGCTCAAAAAATTCAAGCCGGTCAAACACCAGTCGCCGATGTTATCGCTAAACGACGCTTTTGACGAGAAAGAATTGCGGGAGTGGTACGACCGGTTGGTTCGCCTAGCCGACGAGAGAGCGGTTAAAGATTCAGGATTTTACGCCGAGATAAAGATGGATGGCTTGGCTGTCTCTTTAATTTACGAAAAAGGAGAATTCGTTTATGGTGCGACCAGAGGCGACGGTTTTACCGGCGAGGATATCACGGAGAATCTAAAAACTGTTCAAGCTATCCCGCTCACACTACGCCGCGACTCAAAATTTTATTCAGATAAACGCCTTGAGATCCGGGGTGAAGTTTTCATGCCAAAAAAATCGTTTGAGGCCTTAAATAGGGAACGGCTCACATCATCTGAGCCGTTGTTTGCCAATCCGAGAAATGCGGCCGCCGGCAGTTTGCGCCAGCTCGATCCCAAGGTTGCTGCTTCGCGCAATCTCGATTTTATGGGCTATGGCCTGATTGGCATGGAGACGAAGACACATCAGGAAGAGCATGAGATTATCAAGGATTTGGGTTTTCCGACCAGCAAGTTGAACCACTTTTGCCCTGACGTCGACTCGATATTGAAGCTCCGGTCAGAGTGGGAAAAATTGCGCCCGGAACTGGCCTATCAAGTCGATGGCATTGTCATCAATTTAAATAATGAAAAATTATTCAACAAATTGGGCGTAGTCGGCAAGTCGCCGCGGGGCGCGATTGCCTTCAAATGGCCGGCAGAAGAAGTGACAACTGTTTTGGAAGATATCATTGTCCAAGTCGGGCGCACCGGTAATCTGACGCCGGTGGCAGTCCTACGGCCGGTGTTAGTGGCCGGCTCGACTGTCTCGCGCGCAACTCTGCACAACGAAGATGAGATAGAGCGCAAGGGCATAAAAATCGGCGACACCGTTGTCATCCGCAAAGCAGGGGATGTCATCCCAGAAGTAGTCAAGGCGATTGTAGAATTGCGCACCGGCAAAGAGAAAACATTTCATATGCCCAAGACTTGTCCGATCTGCGGAGGAAAAGTCGTTCGGAACGACGGGGAAGTGGCTTATAAATGCGCCAACAAAAATTGTTTTACCGTTACCCGCCGGCAAATTGAGCATTTTGTCAGTAAAGCCGCTTGTGATATCGATGGGCTGGGGCCGAAAATTATTGAGCAATTATTAAACGCCGGGCTGATCAAAGACGCTTCTGACCTATTCGAATTGAAAATAGGGGATTTGGAGCCGCTCGAGCGCTTTGCTGAAAAGTCAGCTCAAAATATCGTTGCCTCGATTGAAGAACACCGCGAGGTCTCCCTTGAGCGCTTTATTTACGCTCTCGGCATCCCGCTGGTCGGGATCGAGACGGCGACTGATTTAGCAAAAAAATTCGGCACCCCGGACAAAATTCTCAGTTCTCAGCTCTCAGATCTCAATTCTGTATATGGTATTGGCCAAAAAGTGGCCGACGAGATTTGGAAATATTTTTCCGACCAGAAAAATAGTGCATATATCGAGCGGTTACAACGCCGTGGCGTCAGAGTTTTGCCGTATCACTCCCCTGTTCGCGCCAATAAATTGGATGGTAAGATATTTGTCGTCACCGGATCGCTCGAGTCGATGACTCGGGACGACGCGCATAAAAAAATCGTTGAGCTGGGTGGCAAAATCGGTTCCGGCGTCTCAAAAAACACCAATTACTTAGTAGTAGGCGAAGATCCCGGCTCAAAGCTCGAGAAAGCGAGCGGGCTAGGAGCGGAAATTATGAACGAGGAACAATTTCTTCAGCTGATAAAATAATTGATTATTCGATACACAAAGCGAAGTCCCGCACCGAACTTGTTCTGGTGCTGGGACGAAACATAATGTTACAATACTAAGTGAAAAAGAGTTTCTAGAGATGGTTAAATAAGATGAAGATTGTCAAAGATAAAATTACAGTCAAAGAACTTGAAGAGATGTCGACCAAGATGTTCGGCAACTTGGTTAAAGGTGTTATTGATATTGAACGAAGCACGATGGCAGTCGACGCACCGATGCATTCCGACGAAGAAAGTGAGCTGATCAAAAACGGCTCAAAACAAGAAAATTTGTGGGGTATAAATTTATATCCGGGAGAGGAAGGCGATAATTTTATCGAATTTGACTCTATGATCAACCTCCGTCCAAACCAGAATAATCGTACCCGAGGCGTGGACAACCCAGAGATCCGGGAAAAGATTGTTGCAATTGTCAATAAATTGGTGGCCAAATGAACATTATTTACCATCAGGGACTAACTTCGACGGACTGGTTTTCCAAGAATATTTTTGAACAAATGGCCAATATCGGCAGTGAAATATTCCGCACAATTTCTTGGCGGGAGAAAAAGCCCGATTTCAGCCAAAAAGCCTTTTTCCGTGGCTTAGAACTTCTGGATTTGACAGCCGAAGATCCTAATAACTGTGACCGTTTGACCGAGATTTTGCGGACACGCGAGGCACTTGTCGATTATTTTGTCTATGACAATGAGTACAAATCGAGCGACAAACTATGGCAAGATTACTTTTACGCTTATAATTATGCAGCCAGAGTGGCAATATGAAAAAAGGCATCAAAAAAATCGAAGATTTGGCTCATCTTGGCAGGGCGGATTTGCATATCCATTCCAACCATTCTGACGGGCGGCCGACGGTTCAAGAAATTTTAGATTACGTCGAAAACGAAACAGATCTGGACGTTATTTGTATTTCTGACCACAATACTCTGGACGGCGCGCTCGAAGCGCAGGAATTGATGAAGCTGAAAAAGTACCGTTTTGAATTAATCATCGGCGAAGAAGTCACTAGCAAGGAAGGTCATATTCTCGGCCTATTTTTGAAGGAAAAGATTCCGGCTGGTCTTGAGGCGCACACCGTCCTGACCAAGATCAAAGAGCAAGGTGGGATCAGGATTGCCGCTCATCCTTTTCAGACCACAACGATCCGCAATCCCGATGAGCCGATGATGGATGGCGTTGGCCTGGTTACCCTGCTCAAAGAAAAAAAGCTTTTCAACGGTGTCGAGATTGTGAATGCCACTCCGACTCTAGGCGGGGAAAATATTCAAGCCGCTTTTGTAAATCGCACCCTTCTATTTAAAGCGGAAACCGGTTCCTCGGACGCTCACATCAAAGAGGCGATCGGCAAGGGCTACACTCTTTTTGAGG
>Ga0247841_10005435_pt1 | contig 20635 bp, 19 predicted proteins | sample LaCruzMarch2015__2_FD_192410 | JGI IMG/M metagenome (GOLD analysis project Ga0247841, IMG submission 192410) | Freshwater microbial communities from meromictic Lake La Cruz, Castile-La Mancha, Spain - LaCruzMarch2015_18m | ecosystem: Environmental > Aquatic > Freshwater > Lake | place: Spain... | reverse complement strand
TTCGCCTTGAATCCTGCTCCGTGATTCCTTCTCGTCCGTTTTGTCATGGTCTCTGCTCCTTTCTTTATCATTATAGAGCAGCTTCACCAATTATGTCACTGTCCAGTTTTGCCAGACCGGCTCTAACTTTCCCCATTCTTCAAACCCTCAAGCTTCTTGAAAAGCTCAGATGCAATCTTCTGAAGCGAAGGGTTAACATCCTTCACCCTGTTTTTGCCAATTTTCCTGAGAAGATGAAAAAACTCTTCTGGTTTATTTAAATCAAAATAGTAGATGTTATTCTTACCGCCATTATCGGGGAAAATGTCAATTAATCCTGGCAATCTTGTGGCAATAACCGGTTTTTCACAAGCCATATATTGATATAATTTGCTGGGGAAAATGATATCGGTAATTTTATTAATGGCAAATGGGTTTATACAGACGTCAGCCAGATTTATATACTTTGGCAATTCAGAATAATTGATAAATCCAGTCAAGACCACAATACCACTTAAATCGTTTTCTTCAATCATTTTCTTCAATAAATCCGATTGATCGCCATGCCCGGCGATAATGAACTTTATATTTTTTCGCTCCCGGGGATTATTGATCAGAAATCTGATCAAAACATCCAGCCCGGAGAAATTATAAAGCGTACCTGCAAATAGAATTACCTGATCGTTTGTTTGAATATTGAATTTTCGAACAAGTTCTACGTCCTTTGTTTTTGGGGAAAAAATGTCTCTATCGGAACCAGTGGGCAAATACGAGGTCGTTTGGGGATTGCCACCCATCTGGATAACATATTGAGTTAACTTCGGTGTAATGGCTGTTATAGAAGAAACTCTTTTGTATATGAATTTTTCCATTAGGTATGTTGGCAAGGAAAGAACTTTCGAAGGTACTAATTGGCATAAAACATCTAATGAACGAAAATGAATAGGAATTCTAGATCTATTTGCCCAAAAGAGCGTTTGCAGACCGTTTGTTGGGATAGAATAAAGAACGATCCTTTCTATGTTGTACTGTTTGATTATTTTGCCAATAATGAAGAAATATGCGAAAAATGCTAGAAGACGACTGATTCCAGGGATTTTAACAATCCCCGGCCTAATCAATGTTATGCCTTTTTCTTTATTCGATTTTCTGACATCGGTAAGGCATTGAGTCTTCAGAGAGCCGATATCAAAAACATTTCCCCTCTTCCAGCCCATAGGATAATCGACCACATAAACATTATGGCCCTGTGAAGCATAAATCTCCGGTATTATTTGAAACTCGAAAACAACCTTATTGATGTATTCAGTTTCGTGTACAAATAGAATATTCATCAGTATCTACCCGATTAACTTCAAAGTTAATAAATCTGCCTAAGTTGATCAATCGGGCATCCGCCATACCGTGCGGTTGATATAATCCGTGTAGCTGACAATGATTCGCAGGACTTTTTTAGAGACACTGTCCACATCATAGTCCTGCACCAGTCTGAACTGGCGCTTATCATTGGAATGGTGCTTGACGACTATATCAACAGACTCAAGGACCCTTTCGGTCTTGAGACCAGACATGATCAGCGTACCCTCATCCATACCTTCCGGCCTTTCATGCGCCTGACGTATGGTCACAGCCGGGAAATTCAGGATACTGGACTCTTCCGTGATTGTGCCACTGTCGGAGACCACGCAGAAAGCGTTCAGTTGGAGTTTGACATAATCGTAGAACCCCTGCGGCTTAAGAAAACTTATTCTCGGGTCAAGATGGGCAACATTCAGTTCTTCGAGCCTTTTCCTGGTCCTGGGATGCGTAGAGACTATAACCGGCTTATCGTACTTTATCGCTAGAGCATTAACGGAGTCGAGAATGTCCCGGAAATTCTCCTCGCTGTCCACGTTTTCTTCCCGGTGTGTGCTTAGGACTAAATATCCCCCTTCTTTAAGCCCAAGTCGTGACAGCACATCGGATTTCACTATCGCAGGCATATAGTAGTTCAGGACCTCTTTCATCGGAGATCCCGTCTTGATGACCGTTTCAGGTCTCAAGCCCTCGCTTAGAAGATACCTGCGGGCATGCTCTGTCAGCGTCATGTTTATATCGCTTAAATGGTCTACTATCTTGCGATTGATCTCTTCGGGCACCCGCTGGTCAAACGAGCGGTTTCCGGCTTCCATGTGGAAAATTGGTATCTTGCGCCGTTTGGCGGGTATGACGGCCAGACAGCTATTCGTGTCGCCGTAAAGTAAAACGGCGTCGGGTTTTTCTTTTTCCATGACTTCGTCGGCCTTCGCTATTATATTGCCGATAGTCTGTGCCAGCGAATCTCCCACCGAATTAATAAAATGGTCCGGCTTGCGGATCTCCATCTCTTTGAAAAATAACTCATTCAGTTCATAGTCATAATTCTGGCCTGTATGCACCAGCACATGATTAAGGTGTTTCTCCAACTCATACATCACACGGCTCAGCTTTATTATCTCCGGTCGAGTACCGACGATAGTCATCACTTTCAAAGGCATGTCCGTTCTCCTTATCCAATTATTACGATTATCTCAGCAGTGCGCCCTTTACCTCCATTGGTCGTAGGGTGTAGGATCGGCAGCCATATCAAACATCATTTGCCGCCACGATGGGCATATAAATCCCGTGGCATCTATGAACTTGTCACCATTCAGGTTTCGTCTACATTCAAATGTATCGTCCGGCTCTATCTCGACGTCCATTTTATAGGCCTCTTTCATCAGGTTAAGCAATTCGTATTTGGAACACGTCTCACTGGTAACATTGTAAAGCCCGTTCAAATCTGGAAATTTTTCTATCAGTTCGCCCACCAGCGTGGAAAGGCGATTCGTTGTAAGACCAGTGAAAAGCGCTTTGCAAAAACCCTTCACGTGCTTGCCATTCTGTGCCAGGAACCATTCCAGGAGTTCTGTACCGTCGAAGATTTCCCGACCTATAAAAGAAGACCTGAGAGTCAATGCACAAGGCCCCTGCACATCACCAAGCATTTTCGTTATCCCATAAAGATCCCGCGCGTCAGGAGGGCTGTCCTCGTCGTAATTCCCTATCCTGCCATCAAAAACGCAGACTGTACTAAAATGAATAAGACGGGCGTTGTATTTCATGCACCACGCCACAAGTATATGAGGGAGCAAGGCGTTGATGGTGATGTTGGATAGTTTGTCCTCCGATTCCCGGCTCCGTAACGTCACGCCTGCACAATTTACTATAATCGATGGGTGTATTTCCTTCAGGATAATTTTAAGCTGCCCGAAATCACGGAGATCAAGACTGTCCACCACCCTTGGACCCTTAAAAATGCCACATTTTTCATAGTAGGCTTTGGATTTTCTTATAGTGACATAGGTATCGGGAAATTTCGCCGGCATATACTGCCAAAGCTTATGACCCAGCGCGCCGCCTCCACCTAAGATAAGTATACGTTCTTTTTTATGCCCATTCATTGAGATGGAATTTTCCAGTTCAATATGCAGTTATCAATGAGACGGTACATTAATCATTATCTTACCCGCATCCAGAGTATCCCTGACAAAATCAAGCTTCAACAGCAACTCAATCAGACTCTCTTCATCGAGGCGTCTGGTATTATGTGAATTGTAATCTTCTTGGCCGGAAACCTTGGTTTCACCTTCCGTAAAATATAAAGAATAATTCAGATCCCGCACATCTGAAGAAATCCGGTAATACTCACCCATATCCTCGGCCTTGGCCATTTCTTCGCGGGTTAAAAGGGTTTCATACAACTTTTCCCCGTGTCTGGTACCGATGACCCGGATCTCGTTATTTGCATTGAAAAGCCGCTTCAAAGCTTTGGCCAGGGTCTCGATAGTTGCCGCCGGGGCCTTCTGGACAAATATATCCCCGGGATTCCCATTTTGAAACGCATAGACCACCAAATCCACGGCATCATCGATGGACATCATGAAGCGCGTCATGTTCGGGTCGGTCACCGTAATGGGTGTCCCGGACAGGATCTGGTTGATGAAGAATGGAATCACGGAACCGCGCGAACCCATAACATTCCCGTAACGGGTCCCACAGAAGATGGTGCTCGAATCCCCGTGAGCCCGTGCTTTGGCAATCATCATCTTTTCCATGAGCGCCTTGGACATGCCCATGGCATTGATGGGATAGACAGCCTTGTCCGTACTCAGGACGATCATGTTTTTGACCCCGCAGGCCAATGCCGCATTCATTACGTTTTCCGCACCCAGACTATTCGTGCGGACAGCTTCCAATGGAAAGAACTCGCAGGAGGGTACCTGTTTGAGTGCCGCGGCATTAAAAACCAGATCGACATTGATCATGGCCGCCAAAATGCTGTCATAATCCCGCACATTCCCAAGATAGAATTTAACCTTTTGATTCCTAAAAGCATTTCGCATTTCATCCTGTTTCTTCTCATCCCGGGAAAAGATACGGATTTCTTTGATGTCTGTTTCCAGAAAGCGTTTTAAAACAGCATTCCCAAACGTGCCGGTGCCACCCGTAATCAGTAAGGTTTTATTGGTAAACATGCATAACCTCTCGCGACTGTTAATTTTATTGAATTAATGAATCCAGCGAACCATGAGGTGTAATGATGGATGGAACACGACACTTTTCATAAATCATATTACTCTGACCACTAATACAGCGCCTTGCTGTTGCCAAAGATCTCCGATCGAGTTCCATCAATAAACCAGCTTACCAATGCCAACAGGTATATCGGAGGGAAATATAGTGCAGCAATAGTATCGGTTTTGAGACACCAGGCGGTGATCAGCAAACGTATTGGTTTATTCAGCACAAATCGAATGAGTACTTTGGCAACTGCGACGATAAGAGGGCGGTCACCGAACTCGGGTGGTGTCAAGTATCGATACGTTGAGGAGTCCAGGAACCGTCGATCGCTCTTCTTCAGTGATTTTACCATCGCATAACCCATTTCAGTATGTTTCGTTCTTATCCGCAAAGCATCTGCTTTGTCGAAATGCTCTACACGAGCACCTCTGGCAAACACAGCTCTTGCACCACGGGCAAGCACTCGAATCGCAAACTCAAGATCTTCTGCTCCGTAGGCTTGGAACCTCTGGTCAAATCCGCCTGCATTGCGATAGGTTGCTCTTGATAAAGAAATGAGACCTCCTCCACAAAATATTGCAGGAAGGTTATTGAAATCGATTCGCCGGGTGGCTTTTTTAGATCGCTGTCCCAAGTATCTGGAATTCATAAATCGAGCAAAGTTGCTGTTTGCCATTGCTTCTCGATTGTAAAAAATGTCACCGACAACAACAAGTTCCTCATTCGGATAACTTTCGTGCATGCGTACATGTGTCTTGAGATAGTTTTCACTTGCCCTAAGGTCACCATCAAGAAAGAGAATGAGTTCACCTTCGGCGGCCGAGGCGCCGGTATGGCGTGCTGTTGCCAAACCCCGATTCGTCGAGTGTTTGATGAGCCGAACACGGGCCAGGGCAAACGCATACCTGTCTGTAACTGACGCGGTGTTATCTCCAGAACCATCATCAACAACGATCACCTCATAGGTGCTGGGTTCAAGGGTCTGACGCTGAAGTGCATTGAGACACATTGCAAGCTTGTCCGCTTGTCGAAAGGTCGGAACGATTACACTCAGTCTTGGCGCCATAGTCTTGTGTTGTTCCCTCTACATGGACTGCTCTGCTGTGTCCGGTCCACGCCTCATCATATCCATTTGATGGGTACGATGACATCGTGGACACTCATCACTAACTTTTTTACAATTCTTTCAATGCTATTATTACATCATTTAGTCGATGAACCCATGTATGTTCATTTCTAACCCTTTGTCTCCCGTTTTCAGATATAATCTTTCGCAAATCATCATTCCTTAAATAGAAATCTATTTTACTCTTGAGTTCATTAATATTTTTAAATGTAACGATTTCTTTGTCTATTTCGAAATGTTTCTCAATATTCTTTTTATAGTCCACCATTTCAAAAGCACCACAGGCGGGGATGTCAAATGTGCGCGTATTTAAACCCTCGATAGACTGCGGATGATGAATATTAAGAACTATCTTCGAAGAAAGATAGATTTTATTTACAGTTTCACCTGTTGCTTTACCTTTGTAATAGGGTGGGGTTTTCATTCCCTTAATCATAAAATACGTGTCCCAATGATCGCCAAACACACCTAACTTGTACTCACGGAGATTTTCAAAAATCTCTACCCGTTTTTCGAACGGCACTCCTATAAAACAAACGTCATAGTCATAATCGCGCCTATCTTGATCTGTCACTGTAATTTTACTATATCGATTTGGATTTGTCGCTAATGGTAAATATTGGACTTTTTTTGCCCCTTTTCGTTTAATCTCATTTATGTAGAATGTATCAAATACAAAAACAAAATCATACCAGGGCAACCCATTTTTATAATTAGATTTCCTGTAATCATCCTGATTATTATACGTATTAAAAGGATCATCCCAAGCATAACCCACAACAGGACATGACCATACTTCCTTGATTTTTTTCAAAGTTGCGGGGAAAACAAAGTCGCCTTTTATTATAAATATTAAATCTGGCATCTCTTTAGATACGGCAGAAAGGAATATCTTATTTTCTTTAATTAAACTCGACTTCAGAATTGGATTCAGAATCGGTTTCAGAATCGGAAGTTTAGTTCCAATGATATTGGCAACACTTTCGAATATTGTGAACGGTATGTGATTTATCAATAAGGGCTTAAAACCCAAAACCTCAAATGCTTCCTTGATGTCGGTGTCAATTCCATAATATTTAGGTGCGCTAATCAGTACCTTTTTTTTCACTTTTGTGTTTCTCTCACGAATATCAATCCGTCATCTAATGTTAAGGGTTTTATACCGAGTTCGTTTTCCATCTTGGCAGTTTTTAAAGATGTGTCGCGTGGTCTTTCAACTAACTCATTAAAAAATCCTTGTTGAACAGGAACAACTAATGCTTCATTCAAATTGAATATCTTTGCTGCTTTGGAAACAAATTGATGAATACTAACTCTATCTGCTCCTCCAATATTATAGTCACCAATTTTATTTTCATTAACGATTTTCCAAATTGATGCGGCACAATTGATGTTTAGCAAAGGATTCACATACACATCGTCATAAGCATAAACTATTTCACCTTTTTGAAGTTTAGATATTGATTGCGTCATAATATTCGAGCGTTCAAAGAGATAATGCCATCCATACATTAGAATTGGTCTGACTATTATTGCGGGAATCGTTGCCTTTTTTGTAATTTCTTCACCCTTTAACTTGATTATTCCATAGTAGTTAACAGGTTCAGCTTTATCTTCTTCCGCGTATGGTGCATTCCGGCCGTCATATATGCCATTCGAAGATATAAAAATGAACTTTGAGTTGAATCGTTCACAATTTTCAATGATACTTTTTGTGCCGCCAAGATTAATTTGAGAAACTAATTCTTTATTTTTCTCGGCAAAGTCAGGGCTGCCTATACCAGCGGTATGAACGGTCATCTCCGGTTTATAATCCTTGAATAAATTAATGTACCCGTTTTTGTCCCTAATATCTAATTTAACATATTTAACCTGATCATTGTCTTGCATGCAATAATTTCCGAAATAAGTAGCAATGATCTCTATCCGACTACTACAGCTTTCTAAGAGGGCTTTACCTAATAAACCAGTACCGCCCGTAATTAAGACTTTCATGAGGTAATTCTGAACTCCTAATCTCTTAAATTTCTGCTACTCGTGATATCGCCTTCTTCATTTTCAAGCCTTGGTAAAACGAGTAAAGACGGGTCTCGCCATTTTTCGTCATTATTCTCGCGATTGATCACCGTGGTTCGTATTTTCTTACCAGATCATCAGCCAGACGCTCGGGGTCCGGGTGCACACGGAGATCGGTCTGCACAGCAGGAGATCCAATCATTCCATCATGCTGCATCAACACACTTTATGACACCAGCCGGGTTCAGGCCCAGCAATTTCCGCCAGCGCGGCAGCCCCTTGTCCAGACAGAAGTAAGGCTCTGGCGCCACGCGAGCACAATCACGGGCGGAGCGTAGCGCGGCTACCAATTCTGCGGGGTTCGTGACATACATCACACCCTCCAGGCCACGTAGGGGACTCATATTGAAGGCGCTGCCATCCAGCACCGACACAACCGGCAAACCGGTACAATATGCTTCCACAGCCGCCGAGGTAATGTTGCTGGTAAAGACCACGTCACAATCCGCTATCAATTCCGCCAAGGGGACATTGGTAATTTGCATCTGTAGCGATGGGTAGTCGCTGGACTTGATTGCGCAAAACGGATGGGGTTTGACAACGCAGCGGGTGTTCGATGGCAAGTCCTGCATCGCCGCTTCCATCCACTGCATTTGCTGGTTCGTTACGGCGGTTAGGTAATCGCCAAACACCAGGATTCTCAAAATACCAGATTTGCCTTCGGTGTCGCCCCGCGCCTGTGACTGATTAGCCAGATGCAGATATCGCAGTGCCTCAACTTCGACCATCTGGTTTTCCGGATAACCACCTTTTCGATACGCCTTCAACGCTTCCAAGCCATTAAGCGCAACCTTGTCGGGCAGAGGGACATCATTGTTGCCGGTGCGCTGGTAATTACGTGGGTCCATGAAATAACGCAAGTCCCAATACCTTACCGTTGCATGCGGGACGCCAATCAGCCGCCCATGCCCAGTCGCGCGCCAAACATAGTTCAAGGCCATCTCCCAGCCCTGGTTTTCCTGGAGATAGACGCCCAGTTTCTGGTGCGGCAACCGACTAAAGGTTCGCTCTAAGAGGTTCAGAACCAGACAATTCAATATTGCATTTGGACCAAGCATCGAGTTGCGCCAATCCTGTCTGAAAAGTGGCCAGAAATCAAGTCTCGATTCTGCGGAACGGAACTGGCGATTTATCTTGTTCAGGCTCAGATTCATCCAGACGAGGCGGCTATAATCGATCAGCGCTGCCAACACCACAGAAATGCTCAGCGCACCATCCAAACAGGTATGAAATTGCCGCCCCGTTCCGCTTTGGTTAAAGCGAGCGTTTAAATCCCGTACCTGCTTGATGGATGACACCGCCTCGTGTTGAATGTAGTGATGCAGCCAATGAACCTTCGCTCCTGAACGGTCGAGAGCGCCGATCAGGTCTGTCCAGAAGTTGGAAACAAACCGTCCAGTGGCCAACGCGTTTTGATCCAGATGAATCAGGTAATCAACAAAAGTCATATCAGCATTGTCCGCCGCATTTTGATGCACATTCTGTTGCTTCAGCGGCCAACGCTGCCAAATGTAGTGTACCAACGAAATGACAGACTGCATTGGCTGCGGCAATGAGCGATACACCCTTTTAATCCTCGAGGCAGACTCTGTTCGACCTCGCGATGGCCGCCATTCGAATACCAAGCCAGCATTCTTACACCACAGACGGAAGGCTTGCTCCAAGGTTTTATTACCACTCACCAAGATAATCGCGGAAACCGAATGATTACGGACCAGATCTTCAAGTACAAGCATTTTCAAAACATTGATTATCTGAGGCGATTTATACGTGTTGCTCTTCTCGACAATCAACGTCATCCACCAATAACTGAACCCGCGGCGCAACTCCAGATGATCGACCAACCGCTTTCCTTTGATCTGCGCATCACCTATTTCATAAATATATGCAAGAATACGCGAACGTAGGGTGTCGGCCTGCTCCTCAACAAGCCTTGGGATAGAATGCGTCAGATCGCCACCCTCACCATAACTCCGCCAAAGAACCGGAATCCATTTTCCGTTCGGTGGCACACCCTCATCGTCCCAAATCAGGAAGCTCGGACGTTCGTCAGTAGATGGGAGTGACTGCATCATTCATTTTCAAGTCAGCACTTGTCCTGAAAAATATGCTTGAATCCTTTCCCTGAAGTGATCATCGAGAGGTAATTGCTCTATAAAAAGAACACCTGGCTCTTTCGCGAGAATACATCCAATATTGCTTCCGATATTCTTTTTATCCTTTGTAAGCAGTTTGAAGTATTGGTCAAGATCAATTTTACCCCAGTCAAACTCAGGAAAGTTTATAGATAGTTTTGCATGGTGCTTATGGAAAATCTCGGGGCTCATAAATCCCATTTTCATGGACACGTAGTTTGATAAATCCATACCTATTGTTACGGCTTGACCATGTTTGATTGCGTAATCTGTGACGGATTCAATGGCATGTCCGAAGGTGTGACCATAATTAAACTTGTTTCGTTCTCCTCGATCAAACTCGTCATTTTCGATCACGGACGTCTTGATCTTAAGGCTTTCCCGGATGTGCTTCATAAGAAGCTTCCGATCTCGGATTATCATTTCGTAATCCTTGATAAGCTCATCGAAAAGAGGGCTCGAGGCGTAAAGGTAGTAGTGCAATATCTCGCCGATGCCCGACTTGATGTCATCGACAGAAAGGGACTCAAGGAACATCGCATCGATAAATACATTCGAGGGTGGATAGAAATTGCCAATGAGATTCTTCTTGCCACCGAGATTTATGGATGTTTTACTCCCTATGCAGCTGTCGGCTTGGGCAAGAAGCGTCGTTGGGAAAAAGGCCCATTCGATGCCTCTGTAAATAATGGAAGCGCTGAATGCGGTTACATCCTGGATAATCCCACCACCCACAGCCACGAGCTTTTCGTTACGCCGTACCTGCATGTCAACGAGAGTCTCAATGATTTCCCGGCATTTATCGAGCGACTTGTTGTTTTCATTGGCTTCGACTATAAAAAAGCGTCCTTCAGGAATTACACCTTTTAGACTATCTTTATATATTTCCCATATGATAGAATCAATGATGAAAAACGCATGGTGATCAACAAGCCCTTGAAGAGGCCGTGTTAAGTCATAGACAAAGTGGACATCATAATTTCGGAAGAGAGATTTGATATGCAAAGAATCAGACATTGACAAATCCGCCATCTACAACAATATTCTGCCCTGTAAGATAGGTATTTAAGGAGCTCGCCAAGAAGAGAACAACTCTACTAATCTCGTCGGGCTCGGCAAAGCGGCCTATGGGGACCTGACGGGCAAGATCCTCCATCTCCGCCTCACTCAGAATATTTTTCGTAAGTTCCGTAAGCACAAAACCGGGAGAGACAGAGTTGACCAGAACATTATAAGGCGCAAGCTCTATGGCAGAGGACACTGTGAGCCCGCGGAGACCGAATTTCGTTGTTGTGTATATAGAACGTTTAGCCTTGCTGATGACACCGAATATCGAGGCAATATTAATGATCCTACCATATCGGTTTTTCTTCATACTCCGGCATACAGCCCGAGTGATCATGAAGGGCGCTTCAAGATTTACATTTAGAATATCCCTCCAATCTTCAATCAACGTTTCGTCAATGAAGTTGATCCGGTTGATCCCGGCATTGTTGATGCAAACGTCGATCTTTTGATAACCCTCAATGGTTTCAATAAAAGCTTTCGTGCTTTCAGCATTGGCAAAATCAACGGCATAGTATTTCCTGGATGCTTGCCTGTCGTGTTTTGCCTCTCGGTTCAGTGTTTCTATATTATTCTTATCAGCCCCAGTTAAAATGAGATTTGCGCCAAGCCTAGCGAAATCATCTGCAAACTGTTTTCCCATCCCACGGGTTGCGCCTGTCACAAGAACTGTTTGACCTTGAAAATCAATTTTCATGGCTTCTTTTCTCCAATTATTCCAAGATAATTGATTAGGTTATCTACTGCCTCGTTTTCCATCTGAAGGCGGCACTCGGCCGTGTAAGAACCCACATGTGGTGTCAAAACAACATTTTGGTAGCCACACAGCGGCCCCTTGTAGGGTTCTTCCTCAAATGTGTCGAGCCAGGCGCCTGCTACCGTTCCGTCTTCAAGGGCTCTTATCAGCGCTTTTTCTGAAATGACACCTCCCCGGGCGACGTTGAGCAGGTAAGAGCCTTTCCTCACGTTGGAAAATTCTTTTTCCCCGATAATGCAGTCTTGGCCGCTGCTGTGGATAGTGACAATATCAGCTTCCGGCAGTGCCGCCTGGAGGGTAATTTTCCGGTATCCGGTGCAGGCTCTTTCATCAACATAAGGATCGACAACTAAAATCTTAACACCGAAGGGGAAAAGCAATTCTGCAACCCGACGCCCAATCCTTCCGAAACCGATAATGACTACCGTCTTGCCCTGGAGTTGAAGCCCTATCCTTTTCTTCCAGTGCCCATCGTGGAGTGCATGATCCATCTGAGTGATCATCCGAATCAAGCTTAACATGGCCCCGATGGTAAGCTCCGCTACGGCGTTGGTCGGGGCGTCAGGGGTGTTGAAGACCTGGATACCCAAATCACGGGCGGCTTCAAGATCGACATTGGAAAGGCCCGCACCTACACGGGAGATCACCCGAAGCTGGGATTTCTGTAAAACTTCTCGGTCTAATGTTTCCAGCCCTGCAATAAGGCCCACAACATCATTATCGAAAAGATCCAGAAGTTCTTTTTTTGTCAGTTTTCGTTTATTGGGATTGTCTACTACCGCATACCCCGCCACTTTCAGGCGGTTCATGGGGGTCTTATCGGTTTCGGCAAACGATGATGGTCCTATGAGAATCTTGGATGCCATAAATATTCGGTATTATGTATTATTTAAGTTTATACTGAAACCAGTGTGCAAGAACGTGATTAAGTGCAAGATGAGCATCCTCTACCGGGCCATATTCCCCAGCTTCAGATTTCACATGAACAACAACATCGGAAATTTCCTTCAGCTTGCCTCCCGTGAACCCGACAAAGCTTGTGACGCGCCCTCCTTGTCGTTTTACCCATTCTGCCGCAACAACCACATTGGGAGAATTACCGCTTGCGGATATGGCCAATAACCTGTCACCCTGGCGATAGTGGATCTTCAGTTGATTCAGGAAAATATTTTCATATCCTACATCATTGGCGATTGCCGTAATCACGGATGTGTTGTCGGACAGCGCTAATACCCTAAACGGTTTGCCAGTGCCACACTTTTTGATGATATCAAAACCGATATCATTTGCCATGCTTGTTGCAGTGGTTGCAGAACCGCCATTTCCGATAACAAATATCGTATTGCCGTTGACACGAGCATTCAAGAACTCTTCCACGAGCTTGTCAATTGACTCCGGCGTGACGGAATCCAACACCTGCTTTAAATAATTGAAGTATCCTTGAGAAAACACTCCCGCATTTTGTGAATTATTACATAACTTTTCAACATTGTTCATGTAGTATTCCGTTCTCCTTTTTATGGACACTGAATATTGAAAGATTCCTGCCACGCGCTATCCGCACAATAGATTCTATAAACCAGTCCCATCACTTTGAAGGCATCTCCGCTGTTTCCATTCAACACCATTTTATCATTGATTATAATGTCCGCAAATTCGTCAACCTCACATTGCCATGAATTGTCATCGAGATATGAATTGGTTATCTCAAGAAATGAACCCACTGACGAATCGTCCTTTTTGGGTATAATCTTCAGCCGCTCATCTCCATAGCTCTTGGTACCGGAGAGAATACCCGACAACTCCATCAGAGCACCGTGCAAGGTGATCTCGAGTCTAAACTTGTGCTGCCACTGGGTGGCCGTTGAGTGCAGCATAGCAACACAGCCCTCGCGATTCCTCATAATGGCGTAAGCGTTATCTTCCACGTCGTGATGCCAGTAATTATTAGAAACGAAACTCTTGACCTCTTCAAAGTCTCCGGCGAAATAGCAGATCATATCGAGCATGTGGATTCCCTGATCAAGAAGGATTCCCCCTCCTGCATATTTACGCTCCGCACGCCAACCCTTGTCGAAAGGAATGATACTGCTTTTGCCGTAAATTCCCCTCAGATTGATAATTTTACCATATTGACCTGATTCGATAACCTTTTTCGCTTCAATCACCGATTCATGGTAGCGGTGATTGAAGCCGTACTTCAGTTTAAGGTGGGGTCGCTTTTCTTCAGCGGCAATAACTTCCCTGATGTCCTGAACAGTCCTTCCAGGAGGCTTCTCGCAGAAAACGTGAAGACCTCTTTCAAGCCCTGCGATAGTCGCCTCTGCAGCAAGATAATTGGGAAGGCTAACGAAGAGTACATCAAGTTTTTCGTTGAATAGCCCCTGGTAGGTCGGGTAAAACCTCACTCCGTCCCACGCTATTCCCTCTTGATTGAAGTTGCTATCACTCACAGCTACGGTAATCATATTGGAGTTGAGATCGATAAACTGCCGTCTTCTCCTCCCGACGACGCCGTAACCCGCAATGCCGACCCTCAGTTTTTGAAAATCCATATTATCTTTTCTTTGCGATGACCCGCATGTGAGAACTGAAATGATTATCCCGAATCCATTGTTGTAGATCCCGCTTTGCCTCAGCAGTGCCATATCGAGAAACGGTCTTAAAAAAACGTCCCGGATCTAACCTGTCATGTTGGTAGGCCCCTTCTATGATGTCCCAGTCAAGCTGGCCGGGTGTGGTAATCTCAACGATTTCGAATCCCTTCCGTACCATCAGTGCTTCCATTGAATGTGGGTTGAAAAAATTAAGGTGCTGGGGAGGAAAGACGATTTTCGCCCGCTCCCACAGGATCTGGATATCGAAGCCAAGACCGTTCAGCGTCGTAAGAAATAAATATCCGCCAGGGTTTAAAAGATTGTGAACCTTCTCGATAAAAGGTAGAGGATCGTGCAGATGTTCAAAGAGTTCAAAGGCCGTCATAAGATCGAATCGTTCAGCGGGATCGACATCCTCAAGTGTGGACTCAAGAACTTTAAACCCCTTGCCACGGCAGATCTTAGCCATATCGACAGAGGGTTCGATGGCCACAATATCCGACTCATGCCAAAGCTTCTTCAGTTCCTCTAAGAAAAGACCGAACCCGGCACCGATGTCGGCCAGCCTGCCCGAACGAATGCCGGGGAAACACTCTGCTATGAATTCCGCTCTCGGCTTGAAGATTTGCTCCCGCCGTGCCTCGGTCATAGGCAGGAAGAAATCATTCACCCAAAATCTTGTTGACGGTGAGTCGACATAGATCTTCATCAGGTCCTGGTATGCTGGCCGTGGGTTAACGAAAATCGTCTCGCATTTTTCACACTGCACATAGATGAAACGCATTTTGTCGAATTGGTATGCTGGTTCGGTGTTTCCGCAAGCCGGGCAGGCGATTTTTATAAATGCAGAACGGTCCTGGAAAAGCCGAACGGAATCTTCCTGAACCATTTCGAGATAACGATTCAGAACGTCCCGTTTTCGAATATCATCTTCCTTCATATCGTCCTTTTTTCTGGAAGGTATTTCTCCGTTAGCGAATCCTTCCGGAGCAGGGGCATGACGGTCTGCAAATCCTTCGGGACATCGACCCCGAAAATCCTGTGGGCGGTAGGAATCATCTTAATCTTTATGCCGTGCTCAAGGAAACGGTTCATATCAACTGATTCGATGATTTCAAGGGGTGTTGGGGTCATCTGTGTATAGTCCAGCAGAGCCTTTCGACTAAACAGGATAAGTCCCAATTGTTTCCACATCGGAACATCGCCAGAATATTTCTTTCTCGAAGGGATGGCCTCCCGTGAGAAGTAGAGGGCAAAACTGTGTTGATCAAGAACAACTTTGACCACGTTCGCGTTTTCAAATTCTTCCGGAGACTCAATCTTCGTAATCAAGTTGGTAATCTGTAACCCGTCATCATTCTGTATCGGAGCAACAAGCTCATCGATCATCTGCGGATTGAGCATTGGTTCATCGCCTTGAATCATGGCTATATAGTCTATAGAAGTACCCGTTATCTTCTCGATCTTAATAAGGGCTTCCGCGGTCCTATCAGAAGCGCGCTGATGGGTGTCCGCAGTCATGACGGCCTTCCCGCCAATGGATCCCATGTAATCCATGATTTCCTGATCGCAGGTAGCCACCCAAACATCAGATAGGCGTGTGCACATCTTGCTTCGGTGGTAGACATGGCCGATCATGGGCATCCCCCAAATTTCAACCAAAGGTTTATTGGGAAAACGGCTTGAAGCCATACGGGCAGGTATAATAGCCATAATATTCATATCACTATGTAATCTCCTTCATGGTAATTCTCTGATAATCTTTGCTGGTACGCCACCGGCTAAAACGTTGGGGGGTATATTCCTTGTCACAACACTTCCGGCAGCAATGATAGAGTTGTCTCCAACGATTACGCCCTTCAGTATTATACAAGAGCTACCAATCCATACATTGCTTCCAATGATAACATCATTATCCAGTTCAAATGCAGGGTTTGTCAATCTATCCTCTGGCGGCCAAAGGGCGTGGCCATCTAAGTCCACTATTACAACATTAGGGGCTACCATAGCGCCTTTGCAAATTCTTATTGTTTTTGACCTTGCTGTTATGGATGTTCCATTCAAGCCTACATTATCTTCAATAATAATTCTTGCTGTTTGACTCAATGTGCGTAGCCTTGTTGGCGCCCATATTGAACTCGCTGAACATCTCAGAGAAGAAGAAACTATAGTAACATTCTTACCTACGGAAATAATACTCTTTGGCGCTCGCATAATATGAGTCGGTCCAAAGCATTTCACATTCCCCTTGTTTTCCACACCAAAAGCTAGTGCTTTTACCCTGAACATCAATGTACCCCAAAAACCCGACAGTCCTCTTTGTGTAAGAATATACGCATAGGAAATAATGTCCGCTAAAGAATAATCAAGAATCTTTCTTATATTCATGTTTGTTTAACTTTGTTAGACTTCAATAGGGTATTATCTCTTTTACAAAAAACCTCTGGTAAATGTTGTGCTGAGCCTTTCCTCCACCCGTCTTTATGATTACACTCGCATAAAGATATAATTGTAACCATTGGAATACTGACCATTGTCAAACATAGGGGCATGTTTCTTTGTTATAAATTTCATTCCTGCCTTTTCAATTGCTTCCATTACTTCTTTACAATAGTTTTCCCTACCACTGTCCAATTCTACAAGAATTGATTTAACCCTTCTATCCAATAGAGTGTGTTTAGCTCCTTTGATTATTTTATTTTCAATCCCATCAACATCGATTTTAATATGGTTTGGAAATAAAGGGTTAAATTGCCGTACAAAATCATCTATACTGAATCCAATCATTGCTTGTCTAAACGAGGCAGTAAAAGGTTTACCTTTCCAATCAATAGCCTCAGCGAAGCTACTAAGTGCGCCACCAAGCTCGGTGTTCGCCATGTAGAGTGAATCCAACCGAGTGGTATCATTAAAGGCAATACATAAAGCAGAAATCCGATTGTCCATTTTGTTGATCTCAATATTTCGGTTCAACAAATAGTAATTACTTGGTGATGGTTCAAATGACATAACTGCTATATTTTTTAATGCGGCATACAAAGTGTATACACCAACATTTGCACCAATATCCCAAAATACATCCTTATCGCTGAAAGTATTTATCCATTCAATGGTTTCGGGCTCTTTGGTCAGTAAAGTTCGCGCGCGCCATTCAGGAATTTTCCCTGGGCAAAAGAAATGTATTGTTCCATACTCAGTTGTTTGGCTTATTATCGGAGCAAGTTCTTCTGCTAATTGTGCTGATATTAATGTTGACCTATGACCACCCAGAACACGAATGCCCGTTTTCAACAGTTGTGTTGCTGAATTCATAGCGTTCCGTTTTAAGTTCATATTTGGACCTTAATCTTGTTTATCGCTGCACGACAACATGTATCTAACATACGGATATCGACACTATAGGCTAAAAACCGATAACCCTCTCGCACACGCTGCTGGAATTGATCAACATCAGGCTCCACCACATGATAACCTGGAATTTTCGAGGAGTTCCTCATGAAGGTCTTAATCTTGCTCATCGCCTCAATCATTAATTCATTATCAAACTGTCCAGGTATTCCAAGTGACCCGGATAAATCATAGGGGCCTACGATAAAGCCATCCACACCCTCAACTGAGAGGATAGTATCTAAATTTTCCACTGCCTTGATGTGCTCAACTTGAACGATTACAATAGATTCTCGATTGACCCAATTTTTGTATTTCTCAAAACTACTGCCATAACCCTGTGCACGGGCCAGCCCGACACCGCGCTTCCCGTCAGGAGGGTAGCGCACAGCTTCAACTGCCTTTCTCGCTTCTTCTGCCGAGTTTACCATCGGCACAATAACACCATGGGCACCCGCATCCATGACACGTTTGATCTGGACGGGATCATTGGCCGAAAGACGGACCAAAGGTACAACACCACACAGATCGATCACCCGGATTAATTCCTCAGCTTCACGAATTGTAATGACGCTGTGTTCAAGATCCACTGTCAGCCAGTCAAATCCGGCCTTTGCCATAATTTCTGCAATCGCCGGGTGTGCCAGAGTGATCCATGAACCAACAGTAAGTTCTCTGTTATTCAATTTTTCCTTCAGTCTAATCATGTTTTTCACATCCCATTTAAATTTCACTAAACTAAAATCCCGAAAGAGGCGCGGAACAGAGGAATAGTGAGATCGGTTATCTTATCAATAGCGGACACCAATATTCAAAAGGTGACCAGTACAAATGATGGTTAATTCAAGACCGATTGCACAAAAGGGGCTTACCCATTTTGAATCAACTCAGTAAATGAAATCGAGGAATCTGGTATAGAATTTTCGATGTTGCTCTTCGCCCATATTAAAAAAGACAAAACAGCAAATAATGGTAAAGGATTCTCCTTAAATGAAAGGCATGGATTTTTTTTAATTACCCGAACCAGATCTTCTGATACAAACTCGGAAATAAGGTCAATATTACCTTTAATAAAGTGACTTGCTTGTCTCCGAATAGCATCATCACCAAACCATAAGTTTATAGGCATTGTAGGTCCGCTTTTTTTTGCTTGAACGACATAATCAGGCATAAACTCGGAAAGAATTCTACGCAATAATCCTTTTTGGCCTGAAGAGGTCTTCTCAATGTCGGGGACTGACATCATGTATTCAAACAACTCGTAATCCAATAGCGGGCTTCTGTTTTCAACTGAGCTAAACATACAACCCATATCAACCAGATAGTTTTGACTCGCAATAGTTGAAAATATGTTGGCAAAATTAAATTGATTATAAAAATCACCTTCAATAGATTCAATTGCATACCTAAAATAACTTCTACTATAGTAATCAATTCTATCAGCGATTTGCCCTTTCATATCTGACATCCAAGGCTGAAAAGAGCCACCAAGGCTTTCGGCATGCCATACCCGCGACTGTGACAATAATTTGTGAATACTGGCTAATTTGCTTGTGTACCTTCCTCCCCAATCCCCTAAAAAACTTTGCACCCATTTTGACTGCTTTGAAATAGACTTTGATAGCAAGTATCGAACAATTGGCTTGGGAATGAATCTTATTTCTGATTGCCATGGGTAGCCGCCAAAAATTTCGTCTCCCCCTAATCCGGCAAATATGACCTTTATGCCATGTTTTTTAGCCGCTTCAGCTAATGCATAAAAAACCAATATACCTGAATTGACAAATATTTGTTCGTAATTTTCAATAATCTTCACAATGTTTTTATTATAATAATCAAAATTTATGGACGTCTCAACTACTTCCCAACCATACTCAGCGCAGAGTTTCCTTGGGATATCTACATCTGTATTGGTTTTCTCAAATAATGCTTTCCCCTCAATTTCCGCGGTAAAAGCTTTCACATCCTGGGAAGACAACTGCCTTGCGATAGAGGCCATCGAAGTAGAATCGAGACCTCCGCTCAGAAAGATACCAACAGGCACATCGCTACGCAGGCGTAGTTCGATCGATCGGTGATAAAGCTTAAGGAAGTTATCTCGGATATTCTCATAAGATTGAGACTGTACCTCAATATGTGGTTTATACCATCGGATTTCCTGTATACCATCACGATCATTGTACACAACGTAAGATCCAGGATTAACATTGAAGGTCTCTTTGAAAAGTGTTAGTGGAGCTATGAGACTTCCGCAGAAAAAGTTTGATGCAATATTTATTTTATCAGGATCGAGCTCAACAAGTATCTTCAAAGCCTTTAATTCAGACGCAAAACATAGACCTTTGGTTGTTACCTTATAAAATAAAGGTTTTTTACCGTAGCGATCTTTGATGAGATATTTTGTATTTGAACGTTCATCAATAATTATCATTGAGAACATGCCATTGAGCTTATCAAGAAATTCTAACCCATATTTCCAAAATAAGAACGGGATAATCTCGATATCGCTACCAGATCGACAGACAAACTCCTGGAGATGTTGATCCTTAAGTTCTTTGAAATTATAAATCTCTCCATTAGCAAAAACAGTGACCCCGGCAAACGAGAAAGGCTGCATGCCCTTTTCGCTCAAATCAATTATGGATAATCGGTTAAAGGCCACCATCCAGCCCTTACCCCTGCTTATACCTTGCATATCAGGACCACGGTGTCTTATGGTACTAGCAGCAAGCTCTAAATCTTGATTGCAAGATCCAAAGTAGCCTACAAGTCCACACATGAATTGTACCTTTGCAAAGAAGAGAGTGAGACCTTTGATTTTTTCAAAATTGTGTTTTGGCCCTTTTTTCTACCCGACTTTTCAAAAAATCGGTGCTGGGTAGAGAAGATTACCGACGCACGCTGATCAACTTTTCCGTTATGGCGACACCGT
>Ga0247841_10005434_pt1 | contig 20639 bp, 20 predicted proteins | sample LaCruzMarch2015__2_FD_192410 | JGI IMG/M metagenome (GOLD analysis project Ga0247841, IMG submission 192410) | Freshwater microbial communities from meromictic Lake La Cruz, Castile-La Mancha, Spain - LaCruzMarch2015_18m | ecosystem: Environmental > Aquatic > Freshwater > Lake | place: Spain... | reverse complement strand
AGACAGTACCGATCATTTCCCATCGGACCTGGTCCGGATCCTAATAAGGAATGGTCTTCAAACGCTGACAGGTCCGCCAGCTGGCTGACACTGTCAGGTTTGATTGGCAGCTGACCTGTCAGTGTCGAAGACCTGACAGCGTCTCAGCCACTAATTTCCTGAAAACGGCCATAAAGCTTAAGCTTAAATTCAATGACCAGCTCCCCGGAAGCAACACTTTCATCCATGTTGACCTGGAATCGAAGCGAATTAGAAAGCGTGCGGCTGTCAATAAGTTGTAGCGTGAGAATACCTTCCTGAAGTTTCTCACTGAGCAACATTCCATGCCCAATGAGCTTCGCCCGGATAAAACGCCATTGGAGTTCTGTGTCTGTCATAACATTACAAAATTGAAATGAAGACAGCCAGAAGCAAAGGACACCTTAAGGGGTTAAACAGCAATTCTTGAATTTCTTGCCGCTTTTACAAGGGCATAACGAATTTCGGTGAAAATTTGTAGCTTCATTAATGAATATTTACTTTTATTTCATATATTTATGACTTAAATCCAAAAATCAAAACCATGAAAAAGCAATTAATATTTTTGTGTCTAATTGCTTTCAAACTGCCACTTTTGGCACAAGTCGTTAATGGAGGTGTCCCACCAGGTGGGGCTACAAATAATACTACTCGCAATTGGAACAGCACATTTGGACCTGGAACTTCTAATTCTACTTCTTCAGTCGCTGATTCATGGCTACGTCCATTAGTTGTTAAAAGACAAGGGGGGTATGTAATATTTGATCGTAAGCGACCCTTAACGACGGCATATGATTCTATTCTCTGCATGAATTGTGAAGGAAACGACCCTTATACATTCATTTATTTAGTTGGGAGAAATAATAAATTCGGAATATTTAATCTACATGTTGACTTAATTCCCAGAAATAATTATACAGAACTTGATTGGGAATATTCTGTAGAATTAGGTTTATCTGTGATTTGGGATGAAGTAATAATCTGTACAAAACACCAAGGTTATTATATTGTTAGATTGGGTTCAAGATATGGTTTTTATCAAGCTAATGGCAAAGGGGGAAGAGAAATCATAGACTGCCAATATGATACGATGAGAGTAAAAGAATTAAATTATAATAAAAAATATTGGGCTTACGCAAAAAAAGACAACATTGATTATGAATATAAAATCAAATTTAAAAATAGCGAGATATATATCGACCAGATTAAACCATAATACAATGTACTTCTGATTAAAAATTGGCGATAAGAGGTTTTCCAAATAAAGACTAATCAGGCAATCCATTTCTCAGAATCATACTCAAAGTCAGCAAGCAAATTCACCGGAAACCGGAAGATGATCCCGAAATGATTTTAATAGACAGTACCGATCATTTCCCATCGGACCTGGTCCGGATCCTAATAAGGAATGGTCTTCAAACGCTGACAGGTCCGCCAGCTGGCTGACACTGTCAGGTTTGATTGGCAGTTGACCTGTCAGTGTCGAAGACCTGACAGCGTCTCAGCCACTAATTTCCTGAAAACGGCCATAAAGCTTAAGCTTAAATTCAATGACCAGCTCCCCGGAAGCTGTACTTTCCTCCATATTGACACGGAAGGTTAACGTGTTGACCAGCCTTCGGCTGTCAACAAGTTCCTGGGAAATAATTGCATTTTGCAATTCTTCCTTCAGGTACATTCCGTGGCCAATGAGCCTGGCACGAATGAAACTCCATTCCAATTCCTGATCAGTCATAAGAAGACAAAAATGATGCGCCTCAGGTGGGCAACAAAGGACAGATCAGGGCGATTTTGATTCAGTTCCTTTATATTTATTGTATATTTACAGCTAGGTTGGCAACAATATTATAAAATATGGAAAATACATTCGGAAACGTTACATTTCACTTAGGACTAAGACAAAGTACTGTAAAACATTTTTGTATGGATTTTGGAATTAGGTTTGAAGACCAATTTATGGATACAAGGTATATTGGCTCGTCGATAATTAGTCAAGAATTTATAGATTATCTCTACAAAAATGTAAAATTTCTACTTGAATATCAAAGAGATTACTACTCTGACAAAACGCCAACTATAATAGCCACGACTATAAATAGAAAGAATGAAGTAATTGAACCATTCTTAAAACGTCGATATCCACAATTCTTTGAAAAAGGCTTTTTTAACAATAATAGCAAATATCCATTTCGTTACATATCCTCATATAAGATTGATTTTGAGCTTGGCGGAAACTATGATAGGTTACATTTTGGAGATATTTCACAAAGGGAGACTAGTATAAAATCTAATTGCATAAATTGTATTGAAGAAAGCCTCGATATAAATATTATTGGCTATGAAGATATATTAGATAGTATTCTTGAACAAGTAGAACCAATTTTAAATCCGAAGGATATTAAGGACTGGGGCTTAAATAATCCAGGAGGCGTACTTCTTTTTGGTCCTCCTGGTTGTGGTAAAACTTTTTGGGCAAAAAATATAAGTAAGCTTATAAATTATGAATTTGAGGAAATTCATCGAAGTATTTTTGGTAGCACGTTTGTAGACGGAGCAATGATAAATCTTAAAAAGAAATTAAGTGAGTACATGAATAGGTCAAAAGTAGTTGTCTTCTTTGATGAATTCGATTCCGTTGCATCAACTAGAAATAATCAAACATCTGGTTCCACTGAGAATTCAAAAGTTGTGAATACATTATTACAAGAAATTCCAAAATTAATTGAAAGGCAAATATTAATTGTTGCAGCCACTAACTATATTGACTATTTGGATTCAGCTGTCATTAGACCTGGACGTTTCGATTTAAAAATTCCTGTGTTTCCTCCTAATAATGAAGAAAAAGCTAAATTAATAGTTAATAAATTATGTTATGGTTTACAAATTGAATCTCCTTTACTTCAAATATTAAAATTTAATAATGCTGATAAGGAAATGTTTTGGAGAGAAATTGCATCAAAAATGATATTATATTCATCAAGCCTTGTTATTGATTATACTCAATTACTTAAACGACGCTTAAAATTAATATATCGAGAAAACCCAACCGAGAAAAACCAGATAGATGATAGCATGTTAATTTCCATATTAGAAGAGACAAGTTCAAAAATAACACAGAAGGATGCTGAGATAAATGCTCAATTCTACAATGAGGTAAAAAATCTTGGAGGTAATTTTTATCAAGAAAGATTGGATTGGTTATATGAAGATTTGGATAAATATTTCTCCAAATATAAGACTCCTCCACCTAGGCCAATTGGATTTCGTCAACCATGTATAGAATAGCAATACTTTAGCCAAGGCCGTTTAAAACCCTGTCAAATCCATTTTAACGAATCATACTCAAAGTCAGCGATTAAGTTCACAGGAAACCGGAACATGATCCCGAAATGATTTTCAAAAACAGGACCGACCATCTCCCAGTCAGATACATTCCGTGACCAATAAGCCTGGCACGAATGAAACGCAATTCTAATTCCTGATCAGTCATAACAGGACAAAAATGATACGACTCAGAAGAGCAACAAAGAACAGTTAAAAGAGGCTGTGATTAAGTGCATTTATATTTATTATATCTTTACATCTAGGTTACCAGCAAGAGTAAACAAATACAAACATTAATAATAATGCGAAATGGCTACAACAACAGATTTTAAAAAATGGGTGGACTTCGTAGAACTTGAAAACTATGAAGAAATATACTGTATTTACCGTTCGGTTACTGACATTGACGACTGGGGTGCATTTAAATGTACTGAAAAGAAAACGAAACAAGGAAGTATGTATTTTTTGAAATGTGATTATTGCGATGATACTCTGATGCTAGCAAGTGAGAAAGCAAGAGAATATTTCCTCAAATTTATCGAAACAAATTATGTGAAAAGCGATATGGACATTGAAGGATGGTATTATTTCAAGAGAGAAATGGAAAAAAATGATTAGCAAAATAGCTTTATTTGAGTATGTTAACGAGACCTGAAATTTATATGGTAGCAAACTCTTACATTGGAGTTGATGGAGGTTATTTGGGTGATTTTTCATACAGGACTCACGAAGAATTCTATCCTTATTTCTGTGATTTAAATATTTCACCATCTGCATATGAAGGAACAACTAGACAGCGATTTTTAACTATCTTAGAACAATCTGATCCATTAACGCAGGCTAAAATTTTAAAAGGAGTACTCAAAAAATACCCTGTTGACTATTACCCAGAAGCTAATAGAACTGCAAAACAACGAATGGCGACAGAAATTGAAGGAATTATTAGCAGACTTGAAACAGGGCAAGCAGTTGCGGCTGAACCTCTTGAATTTACTAATGAGACAGTCGATAGAGCAATTCAGGACACTAAAATTCTTTTGGAAAAAAATGGAGCAACAAGTAGCGTTGACAGAATTCATACAGCGTTGCATGGTTATTTGAAAGAAGTTTGTAAACAAGCAGGAATACCTTTGACGGAAGACGAGAATTTGACACAAGTTTTTAAAAAACTTAAAACAAAGCATCCAAAGTTGCAACAAAGTGGACCCAGACAGAATGATATAGACCAAATAATAAATTCATTCAGCAATACCCTTGACAAATTAAATCCAATTAGAAATAAAGCCAGTTTGTCTCATCCAAACGAAGAATTATTGGAAGAAGATGAAGCTATGTTTGTGGTAAACTCAGCTCAAACGGTATTGAATTATTTAAATAGAAAATTTAAAAAATAGAAAGTGAACAATAACGCCAGCAGACAATAAATGAGGCTTCGTGTGGTCCGCCCAGGCGGACCACACGAAGCCTCATTTATTAGCGGCAACTTTAACCCACAGTACAACCGACACTGCAAACACGAACCGACAGACAAAAAATAAACAGTTATGAAATACACAGACATGATATTTGACTTCTACAAAAAAGGTTATAAAAGAAGAAATGACGCTGGACTTTTAACTTCTGAAGTTGAATTTACAATTAAGATAGATAATTCAAAACTTGAGGACTGGGAATACAGACGCAAACTTTACGATGCTGTTTATCAAATAATGGACTTTAAGAAGAAGGAGTATAACGACATTCGTTTTGAAAGAAGTCCTTTTGATTTTTATGTACGAGAAAGATTGAAACGATTAACCAATGACGAACGAACCTTTTTACTGGTTACTGATTATACTGAAAAACAAGGTTCATTCATAATTACTTTTTCTTTTTTTGTGTTTACGACATTTATGAACTATGGACAATTCAGAGGAAGTTTAGATTATTTGAGAGACGATTTTAATTTCTTTTTACATAACATTTACCCACCCGACACAAACATAAGAGTTGATTACAACCACAGACCAAATCGTTTAGCCGAAGACATTAATGAAGAAATTTTCAGACAAACCTTTGAAACAGTAAACAGAGAATTTAGAAAATTGAAGATGATAGTTATGTTCATTGGTATTGTGGCTTTAGGTGTTTCTTTTTATGCTGCTTATAAAATTGAAACGAAACCTTCTCAACCGGAAATTGACAATGTGACAATTCAGACAATTGTTCGGACAGAAATAGATAAAGTAAATTCAGAAAAAAACAATGAGGAACTATTGCGACTTTTAAAACAACAATTAGAACAAACTAAAACTGACACTGGGAAAACGAAAAAGTGAAACAACAATTCTCTGTGACATCTCTAATAAAACATATCTTCAAACTTGGAATGACATACCTTCGTAAGAAGAGCAAAGCAGCCGCTATTAAACCTGTAAAGCCAATGCTGATAAGGATTTTCTACTTAGCAAAGGATATAACGGCACATGGCATTACAAGCAAAACGTTGGAAACATGCGAAAAAACAAAATTTAAACAAATAAATTATGACAAAACAAACAGCTGAAAATTACAGGTTCTTTATTCAGACCGAGTGGAATGACATTCATCATTCAAGAATTCAAGAATGGTCTGCTCTTGGAATTATTGCAGCAATTCACATTGGATTAATTCAATTATTGAAACTGATTAACGAAACTGATTTTGGTAAAAATCTAATTGACTTATTGACTCCAATATGCTGTATAATTGCTTTGTTGTTTTCAATTCTCGGGATTTTAATGGTATGTAGACACAGAAGGTTAATGTGGATAAAGTTAAATTGGATTTTTGAAGCTGAAGAAAAGCTTGGACTGATTAAAGAAAATGAAAATCCAAATGGAATAATTCCTTCAAGTTATCGAATGAAGAAATATTCATCGGATAAATACAAAGAGCACGTTAATAAAGAAAAAGAATCAGAATCTGTGAGTGATTCAAATAATTACGAAAAATCAATATGGAATAAACTAATGTGGCCAAGAAGACTCTCAACAAGTTGGTTGATGGCAATGCTTTATATAATCTTTGGAATCATTGATTCTGTGATTTTGATATTTTCAATATTGTCAATTTTTGTACAATAAATCGCCAGTTACCGACAAAGTGTTGCAGAAATAAAGGTTTCCGTGGTAATACAAGCATCTTGCACCGCATAAACTTTTGTGTAGCTTGACAGGGACGTAGCCAGCAATCCCTTACTGCATCTAGAATCAAACGCACATCAATGAAACTTTCAGCTCCATTTCAAAGAATCATACCCCAAGTCAGCAATCAGGTTCACCAGGAACCGAAACATGATACTGAAATGATTTTCAAAGACCGGACTGATCATCTCCCATCGGACCTGGTCCGGATCAAAATCAGGAATGGCTTTTAAAGAAAGCAACTCACAGACTTGCTGATCATGCTTGATCCGTGATACAATTTTCATCCCGATGGAAATAGTATCCTGAAAGATTTGTAACTCCGTTGCAAAATCATCTATTTTCTTGCAATGGTCAAGTACCAGGAAGCCGTCTTCGACTGAAAAAAGGGGATTGTCAACCTTTTTATCAATGACTTTTCCGGAAAGTTTCAACAAGACAATAGCTGGGTATTTAATGGTTGAATTGGTTGATGACAACAATTCATTAATGTTCATCATAAAGAAATGCTTCGCTCCGGAGGAATGAAGGATTTGTTTATGCTTCTAGGCCAGGGATTAAAAATATTGGATATAAGAAGAAATAGTAGCCATTGTACTCAGGTTTAGTTTGTTGAAACGGATTTTTTCATTCAGGTCAAAAAGAATAGTGTGGATCGGCAACTCCATCACCTTCAACTTTGATGACCTGACTCTCTGTACAGATAAACCGCTTGTTATTATGGCGGAGTAAACCCATAGCAGAAGTTCTTTTGCTTATTATATGGATATCTCGCCTGTATGCCTTTTAACGTCTGCCGTGGCAAACACCAGAGAGAAAGGTTTAGGCTCACCTTTGGCAGTAAGGGAATCTATACCTGGTCGGAACAGGTTTGCGAATATTAAGCTGCTTTTCCTCCCGGCATAACTACAACTTAAAGAAAATTGCTTCGCATTTTCTTAAAGTTTCAGGATAAATATGCAAACATGTCAATATGACACGTTCATATGATATACCTGATCTGGCCTGGTAATTGTTTCCCCCGGCACCAAATTGTTAACTTTTAAAAATTTATTATGGAAATTTACTTTAATGGAAATAAACAGGTATTTGCCGATTTTAATGGATTTACAGTAAAAACAGACCAGGCCGTCAAGTCAGGCGGTGAAGGAACTTATCCTGAACCGTTTTCACTTTTCCTGGCCTCTTTAGGAACATGTGCAGGGATTTACGTTAAGTCGTTCTGCGACCAGCGTGGTATCCCGACGGATCAGATCCGGCTGAAACAAGAGCCCCGGTTCGACGCGGTGAAGCATATTATTGGCGACATCGATCTTACGATTCATGTTCCTTCGGATTTCCCTGAAAAATATGAGCATGCCATGATACAAACTGCCGGTTTATGTGCGGTGAAGCGGCATCTGAAGGAGGATATCCGGTTTAATATCAGGGTGGTGAAAGGGTAAGCAAAAAGTGTCTTATTTACCGCAGAGGTGCTAAGGCGCAAAGAAAATTAGCATGTCAATTATTCAAACATGGGTCATGCAAAATAGCTACAAATTCCATTTGAATGGTAAACCACTCATTTAATTCACTATCCAGCAGCAATCGTTCGATCAGCTCTGTCAGTTCCTTTTTGTTCATTTCACCTTTGTAGAAGCGATTGAACAGGATTTCCTTTTCCGATATTGATTTCATAAAACCATTTGTTGTTAATCCGGGTTTTTTGAAAATGTTACAGCAATGTCAAAAAAAATCTATTCTTCTGTCGTGCATACTGCACTTCAGGGATTACAGGGCTTGTGTTTTTCTAACATACTGTCGCAGGTACGCTGCTATTGACTGATCGAAGGCTAAGTCTTTGCGGGTGCGCTGGTCGGCGGTTAGCCGTTAACCTTTCATCTCCTGATATTTACCTTCCTCTGCATACTGCCCTTTTCAGTAATAATACGGAGAATATAAATGCCATCCGGGTAATTGTCAAGGTTTACAGAACAATCATAACCGCAGTCGACTGTCCTCATTTTTTGTTGTCCGTTTATTTCGAAGAGCGAAACAGATTCGATCCGAAGTTCTGAGTTTATATGCAGCTGATCCTGAGCAGGATTTGGATAAATACTGATCATCTTTTCCCAGGCTGCTTCATCAACACCAAAGGGTCCAACAGTAATAAAAGCATTTTTGGTTTCAGTCTTTTCGTTAACCCCGTCAGAAACAGTAAGGCTGACGTTATAGGATCCATTTGCACTATACGTGTGCGAAGGATTCTGATCTGTGCTGTTTCCGCCATCCCCGAAATTCCAGTCCCAGGAAACAATATTCCTGCCGGCCGGAATAGGTTTCTTCTTTAATTTATCAGGTGTTAATAAAGGAAGAGCGCCAGGTTCCGATTCAATAATCTGATTGATGATGCTTATATTTCCGTTCGATCCGTCCATGGTGCAGATGTCCCAATAAAGCCCGGTTCCAGTTGCAGGGACCTGAAGAGAACGCACCAGGCCGTTCTCACCATATATCTGGACTACTGCGTTCGAGGTGGTTATTTCAGGACTTTCGGAAAAATTGTGAATATAATAATGGTACTCCCCGGGCTGTAGGTCATAGATTGTCGTGGTTTCAGGACCAAATCCCGTTCTGTCGTCAATATCAAGGATAACATAAGGCGGACTATCGGCATAGCCCTGGTTATCCCAGTAGATGTGATAAACAGATCCTCCGATGGATGGTGTTTTCAGGTGTGAATCCAGGTCCTGCGGTGTTTCACCCCAGGTAAGCACAAACCGGAACTGGCCGTTCGCCAGGGTCGGTGAAAGCGCAATTTGTAACTCAAATGTTCCTGATTCCGGGATTTCCACCTGGCTGTTCGAGTAAGTCGTGTAACCGTCGGCAGAAGCTGTCACCGTATGCGTTCCTTCGGATGACAGATCGGTAAACTGCACTTCCAGATGCCCGTATCCACTTGTAGGTGTGGCAGTGAAATTGGCATTCAGTATGCCTGCCGGGATATTGGCGATGGCATAATTCCCGTTTTCATCCGTATAATCACTTAATCCGGCAATTGATACCAGGGCATTTTGAATAGGATTACCATTTACGGCATCCGAGACCTTGCCGGTCAAATTCGAAGTTGGAGTATCTTGCGAAGTAATTTCAATGTCATCCAGCATAAAAATAAATGCATCATTAGATACACACTGTATCCCAATATAGATTTGCATCCCGTTATAGGCAGACAGGTCGAAATCCTTTTGCTGCCAGGCTGCTGCAGGCGCTTCCAGATAAGTAGGTCCACTGATGAAAGTAAAACTACCCGGAGAAGGAGTTGTTGTAGATACTCCAACTTTGTATCTTTCTGGTCCCCAGGTATCAGTGTATGATTTAACCCAGAATTTCAAATGACCGTTAGCACCTAGTTCAATCTGCGGAGAAATGATCCAGTCATCATTCGAAGGAATGGTATCAGCAAAACAAGCTGCAAATCTACTTCCTCCATGAGGCTGCAAGGCTACATCCTCTGCCAGCGATGGAGATGTCGAAGCCGGATTGAATATAATAAATGACATCGCTTCATATTGATGCAGGAAGGTGTGGTCTTGTATACCATAAGTGCCCGAGTTGTGAACATCTATTGTCGTCCAGGGACTCATATCGAGGCTGAAATCAGTATAGGCTTCAAAATCCTGTGTAACAGTACCCTTTACCTGTACCGGGGTTTGAATCTGTTGAAGAACAGGCCGCGTGACAGACTGAACATCAGATGGCCGGCATCGCTGTAATTGTGCCATTACCGAGATTGATACAAAAATGGCCAGGATAAGAAATGTCGCTTTTTTCATAGTGTAATTAATTTTGTGCATTAATGATCTTCATAAGAAATTAAGGGTGTCTCAAAATTCGGGACACTCTCTTTTTTTTGCTCCGACGGGTGAATCCGTCGGTTAATTTTTTGTATCTAATTCGGAACCAACGGATTTACCCGTTGGAGCATGAATTAACAAATATTATTTTTATGGCAGAAATGCCTTTTGAGATATCCTCCTTATCTCCTGAAAAATAATTGTGCAAGGTAGATAAAATAGCTTTTCAAAAATTCTCCATAAAAAATTATCCTGCAAGATTAGACGTAACCTTAAAATCAGGCAGTCTCTGATACATTCCATTCCTGATAATTTTTATCTTTGTCCGGTATAAATAACTTAAAAAATCTTTATGAAGATTACTATTGTTGGCACCGGTTATGTCGGACTGGTTTCAGGGGCCTGCTTCGCCGAAGTTGGAATTGATGTAACCTGTGTGGATATTGATAAAAGCAAGATCGATAACCTGAAGAAAGGGGTGATTCCGATCTATGAACCCGGGTTGGAAGAAATTGTAGAAAGAAATGTTGCGAAAGGACGGCTTCATTTTACAACTAAACTTGCTGATACACTGGATGGATGTGAAGTCGTCTTCAGCGCGGTGGGAACACCGCCGGATGAAGATGGCAGCGCCGACCTCTCCTACGTCATCGGAGTCGCCAGTGAAGTAGGGCAACACATGAATGATTACCTGCTTATTGTGACAAAAAGTACGGTCCCGGTAGGAACAGCCAAACTGGTAAAGCAGGCCGTCCAGGCAGAACTTGATAAAAGAGGCGTCAAAATACCTTTTGATGTGGCATCAAATCCTGAATTTCTTAAGGAAGGCGCCGCAGTCGATGATTTCCTGAAACCCGACAGGATTGTGGTAGGAATAGAATCCACAAGGGCTGAAGAGCTGATGAGCAAACTTTACAAGCCTTTTACCCTCAATGGTCACCCGGTCATTTTTATGGATATTCCATCGGCTGAGATGACAAAATATGCTGCCAATGCTATGCTGGCAACAAGGATCAGTTTCATGAACGACATCGCTAACCTTTGTGAAATCATGGGCGCTGACGTAAATATGGTCCGGAAAGGTATCGGAAGCGACCCGCGTATCGGTTCCAGGTTCATCTACCCGGGCATCGGTTATGGAGGCTCCTGCTTCCCGAAAGATGTGAAAGCGCTTATCCATACTGCCGATGATAACGGTTATTCCATGCGTGTCTTAAAAGCTGTGGAAGAAGTGAACGATGACCAGAAATCTGTGCTCTACAATAAAGTCCGGAAATATTTCCATGGTGACCTAAAGGGCAAAACTATTGCGTTGTGGGGGCTTTCATTTAAGCCTGAAACCGACGATATGCGGGAAGCGCCGGCACTTGTGCTGGCCGGTAAGTTTCTTAAAGCAGGTTGTACCGTCAAAGCCTATGACCCGGAAGCAATGAATGAAACCCGTCGTCGCATCGGCGATGTGATCGGATATGCTAAAGATCCTTACGAAGCCCTCATCGATGCCGATTGCCTTCTGCTGGTCACCGAATGGAAAGAATTCCGTGTACCCGACCTGGACTTGATTAAAAAACTTCTCAAAAATCCAGTTATCTTCGATGGCAGAAATATCTATGACGCAAAAGAAATGAAAGCGGCAGGGTTTGATTATTATGGAATAGGACTTTAAAAAATAGTCATTAAGTAGTCATTAAGTGGTCATTAAGTAGTTATTATGCGAAAAAGAATCTTAGTAACCGGCGGAGCGGGCTTTTTAGGATCGCACCTTGTAGAGAAGCTGTTGGCACAAGGCCACGATGTAACGTGTGTCGATAATTATTTTACCGGCGATAAGCATAATATCGCCCACCTGATCGGAAACCCTTATTTTGAAGTCATCCGCCACGACATTACCATGCCTTTCTATATTGAGGTCGATGAGATCTACAATCTCGCTTGTCCGGCCTCCCCTATTCACTACCAGTTCAACCCTATCAAGACTATCAAGACTTCCGTCATGGGCGCCATCAATATGCTCGGGCTTGCTAAACGCATTCATGCAAAGATTCTACAAGCCTCAACATCAGAGGTTTACGGAGATCCGGAAGTGCATCCGCAAACCGAATCCTATTGGGGGCACGTTAATCCGATCGGTTCACGGTCATGCTATGACGAGGGCAAACGTTGCGCCGAATCTCTATTCATGAATTACCATCACCAAAATAAAGTCCGCATCAAGATCATGCGTATTTTCAATACCTATGGGCCGCGCATGCACCCGAACGATGGCAGGGTCGTATCAAATTTTATCGTCCAGGCACTTAAAAATGAGGATATTACCATTTATGGAAATGGATCCCAAACCCGCAGTTTCTGTTATGTCGATGATCTGCTCGAAGGCATGGTCAGGCTGATGAATACGGGTGATGAATTCATCGGGCCGGTCAATGTGGGCAACCCCGGCGAATTCACTATTCTCGAACTGGCGGAAAAAGTGTTGAGGCTAACCGGATCTCACTCGAAGCTCATTTATATGCCTTTGCCCGAAGATGACCCGATGCAGCGCCAGCCGGATATTTCGCTGGCCAGGAGAGAACTGGGCTGGGAACCTAAAATCCAGCTCGAAGAAGGACTTAAGAAAACTATTGATTATTTCAAAACCATTGTATAAATGGTTAAAGTACTCGTTACCGGATGTAATGGCCAGTTGGGAAGTGAGTTCAAGTTGCTGGTCAAAGAATTTCCAAATTTCAGTTTCCTCTTAACTGATGTAGATGATCTTGACATCACTGATTATCACCAGGTTGAAATATTTTTCAAAAAATATATGCCAGATGTGGTAATCAATTGTGCCGGTTATACTGCAGTGGATAAAGCGGAAGATGAACCGGAAAAAGCTATGTGGCTAAACCGTGACGCGGTTACTAACCTGGCCGCTGCCGGTAGCCTGTGTGACAGCTATATGGTACACATTTCTACTGATTATGTCTTTAACGGAAAAAATATTCGGCCTTATCGCGAAGATGATATCCCATCTCCTGTTTCCATCTATGGCTTGACGAAACTTGCAGGTGAAGAAGCTATGATGTCTTGTCTTCAATTTGGCATGATCATCCGTACCTCGTGGCTCTATTCATCATTTGGGAACAATTTTGTTAAAACAATTTTAAAAAGATGTGCCGAAAAAGGAGAATTGAATGTAGTTACAGACCAGTTCGGTAGTCCAACCTATGCACGTGATCTGGCAAAAGCCATCCTGGAAATTTTACCGGCAGCCATGTCATCAAAACAATTTGAAATTTTTCACTATGCTGACGAAGGAGAATGCAGCTGGTTTGAATTCGCCTGCGAAGCGGTTTCAATCGCCGGTCTCCCTTGCAGGATAAACCCCATTGATACAAAAGGATACCCGACAAAAGCGCAACGTCCTGCCTATAGCGTGTTCGATAAAAGCCTGATAAAAAACAGGTTTGGGATAACGATACCTGAGTGGCGGGAGAGCCTGAAAGAGTGCGTGGAGGAATTGCGCGTAGGGCATGGGGCGTAGAGCTTGGAGCTTGGAGCTTGGGGCTTGGGAGCTGGAAAGCTTAGTTAAATAGTCCCGTTAGGGACGATAGTATAGTAGAACAATAATAATGAAAAATATAATCAAAGTCCCGTTAGGGACGACAGAATGCTGATATGGAACAGAAAATCTTAGAAAGAGCACAATCCTGGCTCAATGAGCTTTATGACGAAGAAACCCGAAATTCAGTCCGGGAAATGATTGAAAATAACCCGCAGGAAGTCGTTGAGTCCTTTTATCAGGATCTCGAGTTTGGCACAGGTGGGTTGAGAGGAATCATGGGTGTCGGAACGAACCGGATGAATAAATATACCATTGGTATGGCTACACAAGGGCTTGCGAATTACCTGGGAAAGATATTTCCCGGCCGGAAGCAGATCAAAGTGGCTATAGCCTATGACTGCAGGAATAACAGTCCTTATTTTGCGCAGATCACGGCAGATGTTTTCTCAGCAAACGGTATTTATGTTTATCTCTTTAAAGCCCTGAGGCCCACACCTGAATTGTCGTTCGCGATTCGTTACCTGGGATGCCAGAGCGGGATAGTTATCACCGCTTCACATAACCCGAAGGAATACAATGGATACAAGGCTTATTGGGAAGATGGAAGCCAGTTGATCCCGCCTCACGATAAAAACGTCATTGCCGAAGTACAGAAGATCACCTCGGTGTCAGAAGTGAAATTTGAAGGAAGGAAAGAAAATATAGAAATGATCGGCGAGGAAATAGATAAGGTTTATCTGGAAAAGGTGCACCAGTTAACGCTTTCCCCGGAGGCCATCGAAAAGCATAAAGACCTGAAGATCGTTTACACCTCTATACATGGAACGGGGGGTCAGCTCGTACCGGCTTGCCTGGAGAAATTCGGTTTCCGAAACTTTTCTGTAGTAGCTCAACAAAATATGCCCGATGGAAATTTCCCCACGGTTAAATCACCGAATCCGGAAGAACCCGCCGCTTTGGAAATAGCTATTAAGCAGGCCGAAAAAGAAGGAGCCGACCTCGTCATGGCTACTGATCCTGATGCCGACCGCATCGGTATTGCAGTGCGTGATCTCGACAATCACTTCATCCTGCTAAATGGCAACCAGACGGCTGCACTGTTGACTTATTACCTGTTGACTAAATGGGATGAAAAGAAGAAACTAACTGGAAAAGAGTATATTGTAAAAACGATAGTTACTTCCGAAATTCTTAAGGATATAGCTGACAAGTTTAATGTTGAGTGTTATGATGTGCTGACCGGCTTTAAATGGATTGCTGATATCATCCGGCAGAATGAAGGAAAAAAAATCTACATCGGCGGCGGCGAAGAAAGCTATGGGTACATGACGGGCGATTTTGTCAGGGATAAGGATGCCATCAGCGCATGTGCCCTGGTAGCCGAAACTGCTGCCTGGGCTGCAACTAAAAGCAAGACGCTTTATGAACTGCTCATCGACATCTATCTCGAATTCGGGCTGTATAAAGAATCACTGATCTCTGTTGTGCGAAAAGGCAAATCCGGCAATGAAGAGATTAAAAAGATGATGGACGATTACCGCAGCACACCTCCTGTCCGGATTAACGGATCAGTAGTGGTGATGGTAAAAGACTACCAGCTATCGGTATCAAAAGATATGATTTCCGGGTTCACCAGCCAGATCAGCCTGCCAAAATCCAACGTTTTACAGTTCTTCCTTGAAGACGGCAGCAAGATCAGCGTAAGGCCAAGCGGTACCGAGCCCAAAATCAAGTTCTACTTTGGTGTAAAAGAAATCCTGGCTTCAAAGGCAGATTTTGAAAAGGTAAATGAAAAATTAGATTTACGGGTGAAGGGGATTATTGGGGATATGAAACTCGACTAAAAGCGGAGAATCAACTGTTCCACCCAGTCACCCAGTCACCCAGTCACCCAGTCACATTGTCACCTTGTCACCTTGTCACCTTGTCACCTAATCACCCAGTCACCCAGTCACCTTGTCACCTTGTCACCTTGTCACCTAATCACCCAGTCACCCAGTCACCCAGTCACCCAGTCACCCAGTTGAGGAGCGGGAAACCAGATAAATTGTATTTTTGGCATACCCAAATTTGATTAAAACGATAATATGACTCTTATTCAATCCATTATAATAGCCATTATAGAAGGAATAACTGAATTTCTTCCTATTTCATCAACAGGTCACATGATCCTGGCTTCAAGCCTGATGAAGATCCAGGAAGTTGATTTTGTCAAAACATTCGAGATTTCTATACAATTAGGAGCAATCATGGCGATTGTCATGATGTATGCGAAGCGGTTCCTGCGGGGAATTACCATTTATCTAAAGCTCGGGATAGCTTTTATACCAACGGCGATCATCGGTTTTCTGGCTTACAGTTTTATTAAAGCTTATTTGTTTAACCCGGTCATAGTTGCAGTTTCCTTAATAGTTGGCGGTATCATTCTTATTCTGATTGATAAAAAAGTGGTGGGCCAAAAAAGTAAGACTGAGGTGCTTGAAAACATTACCTATAAAAATGCTTTCTTCATTGGGCTTATACAATGTTTTTCGATGATTCCGGGAGTGTCAAGAGCTGCAGCAACTATCATCGGCGGTGTTTTTAACGGACTTGACAAGAAACAGGCCACGGAATTTTCCTTTTTACTTGCCGTCCCGACCATGTTCGCCGCAACCGGGTATGATCTTCTGAAAACTCCTGTCTTATTTACCAGGCATGAAATCTTATTATTGGCAATAGGATTTGTTATCGCCATGATCACCGCATGGCTGGCCGTAAAAGTATTCCTGAAAATCGTGGAGAATTACGGTTTTAAGTATTTTGGGTACTACAGAATTATAATTGGAATCATCTTTTTATTGATACTAGGATAGCAGGTGTAAGGTTATAATTTATAGATTTACCAGATTAAAATTATCGCTTAAGTTTTTTAACGGATTTGCATTATACGAAACAAATTTGGCTTAACAAAAAATAAAAACGGAGATGCTGAAAACCGGCAATAGAGTAAGCACAAACGTTTAAATAATAATGTGAAATGAGACAAAAATTACTGACAATCGCTTTTACAGCTTTGTGCCTGACAAAGTTGTATGCTCAAACTTATACTGAAGTAGAGCCGAACAATTCATTTGCAGAGGCCAACATGGTTACTGCCCCTGTCACAATTATTGACGCAATGGGAACCACTAACGATGTTGATTTTTTCCGGGTCAATCCAGCATCATGCGGAGTGCTGACAATTACACTCTCAAATGTTCCCGCAGATCAATTCATTCGTTTGTATATTTACAATTCTGCTCAGGAGCAAATTGGATTTGCTCAACCGCCAAGTAATGGTTCAGGATTTACTTTCGATGTATTATTGTCATCGGGAATTTCTTACCTGAAAGTATTTGATTATGAAGCAAATATTAGTTCAAATGCTTTTAACCTGGCTCTTGCATGGGATGACTCCGATGGATGTGAATGTAATAATAGTTTCGCTACAGCATGTTTGATTTCACCTAACACAACCATTCACCCTCAAATTTTCGGATTCAATTCAGAACTCGATGGTTATGACGTTGATTACTTCAAATTAGATTTGCCATCTTGCGGAGTTGTATCCGTTAGCTTGTCGGAATTAGATATTAATCAGTTTATCAGATTATATGCCTATAATGAAAATCAAACACAAATCGGCTTCAGCCAATCTCCTAATGATGGAACCGGTTTTACCTATGACTTTTTATTGCCTGCAGGTATTTCTTATTTTAGGATACTTGACTATAATAGTAATTCTTCGTCAAAGCAGTTAAACATGACGCTTACTTATGATATAACTGATGCCTGCGAATGCAATAACAGTTTTGCAACAGCTTGTTTAATTTCACCAAATACGACGATTAATCCTCAAATTTTCGGTGTAAATTCCGACTTAGGTGGTGATGACGTTGATTACTTTAAATTGGATTTGCCTTCATGCGGTGTTGTGTCCGTCAACTTATCCGACTTAAACACTGAACAACATATCAGGTTATACGCTTTCAATTCTGCTCAGTCACAAATCGGGTTCAGCCAATCACCCACTGCCGGAACTGGTTTTAATTACGATTTCCTGTTGCCTGCAGGCATCTCTTATCTGAAAATACTTGACTATAATGGCAATTCTGCATCCAACCATTTAAACATGACACTCTCTTATGATAATGCGGATGCCTGCGAATGTAATAATAGTTTTGCTACAGCTTGTTTAATCTCTCCAAACGCAACACTTTACCCTCAAATTTTCGGAGTAAATTCCGACCTGGATGGTGATGATGTTGATTACTTCAAAGTGGATTTGCCTTCGTGCGGTGTTGTGTCTGTTAACTTGTCGGACTTGGACATTGATCAGTTTATCAGGTTATATGCATTTAATGCTAACCAGGAACAAATCGGGTTTAGCCAATCACCAAATAACGGAACTGGTTTTAATTTCGACTTCTTGCTACCGACAGGCATCTCTTATCTAAAGATACTTGACTATAATGGTAATTCCTCTTCTAAGCAATTAACTATGACGCTGACTTACGACATTTCTGATGCCTGTGAATGCAATAACAGTTTTGCAACCGCATGTTTAGTTAATGCCGTCGATACCCTGTATCCGCAAATTTTTGGGTTCAATTCTGACTTGGATTCATATGATGTCGATTATTATGAATTTCAGCAATCGATCAATTGCGTTTCTGAATGTTTTACAATTTCAAATGTTCAGCCGTCTCAACATTTAAGATTGTACGTTTATGACAATTTGCAAACACAAATTGGATTTGAACAATCTCCAAGTAACGGAACAGGTTTTAATTACTGTCTTAATCTTGATATCGGAACATTCTATTTAAAACTATTTGATTATAACGCAACTTCTACTAGCGGACACATCACAGTTGTCTTGTCGAATACCCCCTCACTGGCAGCACCGACCATTACTCCTTCAGGTTACACTTTGCAATCATCAGTTGGAGTAACCTATAAATGGTATTTGAATGGAACTTTAATTGAGGGTGAAACTGGGCAGACAATCACAGCGACGCAAAACGGCAACTACACTGTTGAAATAACTGATGAAAATGGTTGTTCAAATATTTCGGCTCCTTATACTGTTTCGGGACTCAGCATTGCTGAAACAGAATTGGAAAATCTTGTTTCAGTTTTTCCAAATCCTGCAAAAGACAATTTTACTATCTCATTTCCCCCTACAGTAAAGCAAATTCAAATTTCAAACTCAATAGGACAGGTAATACAATCAAGACTTGTCGACAGGGAAAAGCAACTGAACTTTGAAATTGCAGTTGACGGGATTTATTTTATTCAAATTAAAACTGACAAACAAACCATAACAAAGAAATTGACTGTATGCCACTGACAATCAACTGAATGCTTATTCGGCATCCCGGTCAGTTTACAGGGCAATCTTAAAGTGAGTTTCTTAAAAAAAAGGACGTCTCAATTGTGGGACGTCCTCTTTGTTAATAGGTTTCTAATTTCCAGTTTCTAGTTTCAGCTGACTGACGACTGACGACTGACGACTAAATCTATTAAAACACCTCCAATATCTTCTCCTTCTTCCCTCTGAATTCATAAATATCACCCACTTTTTTGCCATCAATGGCGCTGTAAAAAGGTACCATAGCCGAAATAACAAAATATTCTTCTCCTTCTACATTGATCTTGCCAATACCGGCTGCAACAAACAAATGCTGGGATTCGGTGATGACCACCGCGCCAAAGCGAATCTGGCTGTAAGTGCGCGCCATATCCACCTTTCGCAGTATATCGACCTGCTCGTTGATTTTCAGGAGCTGTTGCGCAAACATCTCCCTTTTGCTCATCATTTGGTTACGGTACGAATCGTATAAATCCTTTGGAAGACCATATTCCTCAGCGCTGTCTGCCACTTCTTCCATCACCAGTTTCAGGTTTTCAATCACCTTAGCCTGCTGTTCAAAACAGGCATCCAGGATCTTTTGTTTTAATTTCAAACGATCCATATCAATTAATTCATAATTTTAAAAACAAAAATCTTAACGTGATTGTTCACGAAAAGATTACCGGGACAAAATAAATGTTCAAAATCTTATACGAAGATAATACAATTTCTTAATTATGACACCTGAATCAGAACCATTTCTTGAGCCTGAAAATTCCTTAAATGTTTTGGAATTTTTACGTGTTGCCCATGAATATTGCCTTTTCACCGAAAAGACAGTTGATAAAAATAAAACGGAAATTTATGATTTCTTTCTTAAAATCGGCCCTTTGCTATACCTGAAAGGAAAATTGCTGCCTGAAATTAGCCCTGAATACCCTGAAACAAGCGAGCGATTTGTGACGGAAGAAGAATGGCAGGATGTTTTTAACATCTTCCGGGCTGCTTTTAAGGAAGATGATGAATACTATCAGGTTAATTACGAGGAATTTAATGAATATGAGGCTGTTAAAGCCAGTCTTTCCGAAAATCTCACTGATATCTTCCAGGATATGAAAGATTTTGTACTCCTTTACGGGAAAAACTCACAGGCTTCCAGGCAAAATGCGGTACACGACTGCAAATCACTATTTGAAACCCGCTGGGGACCGAAGGTTCTGAGCAATCTCAGGTATTTCCATTTTCTGCAAAACAAGCAGTTTCTTGCCGGGGGAGAAGGGGATTTGCTTTAGTAGGCAATAGGCAATAGGCAATAGGCAATAGGCAATAGGCAATAGGCAATAGGCAGTAGGCAATAGGCAGTAGGCAATAGGCAA
>Ga0247841_10005431_pt1 | contig 20641 bp, 5 predicted proteins | sample LaCruzMarch2015__2_FD_192410 | JGI IMG/M metagenome (GOLD analysis project Ga0247841, IMG submission 192410) | Freshwater microbial communities from meromictic Lake La Cruz, Castile-La Mancha, Spain - LaCruzMarch2015_18m | ecosystem: Environmental > Aquatic > Freshwater > Lake | place: Spain... | reverse complement strand
CAACCGGCAAAGTGATGAAGTATGATGGTACAAATTGGACCTCTACAGGACATGAAAATCTTGCATCAGTCACTAATCCGCCGCCAAATTATCCGGAATGGGCGCAAGTAATCTGTTTTGCCATTTACAATGATAAACTCTATGCGGGTGTGTCCGGACAAACCGCCAGCCGGAATTATGTTGATGTGTTTGATGGTACGAATTGGACTATGGTGAATGGCGGTAAACCGCTGGGTGTGTACAGGAGCGTTACTAGTCTGGCAATTTATAAAGGTCAACTGTATGCCGGCACCGACAAAGAGTACGCTCTTAACGGCAGTTCCTGGACCGCCGCGCCGACCGCCTTTATCAACAGAGGTAAACAGTCAAACCATGTCTACGATGGCAAGTCATATAACCAGTTGGGCTTTTGGGATGGCACCGTATTTACCACTTCCTATCTCGGTCGTGGTAATTACGACGGAAGCTCTACCGTGTTCGGAAGTAAAATATACGGCACCCGGACCAATCAGGGTGCCGGCGGCAGTTTCTTCGGATTTTATAATCCTCTGACCAGCACCTGGTATCCGGTTTATCCTAATATATTGCCCAGTAGTTTGAGCGGATGGCCATACCTGCCGTATAATGATCCTGACGCGACGCCTACTTCAGGAGCAGGGTATATCAACGGCGCGTTCATTTCTTATGACAGTAAGCTCTATCTGCCTTACCCCAAATCCAGGCTGAAGGTTCTTACAGCGCCGGTGATGTCCATTGACGCCGTGGACGGGGAAACCGGCGTTAAAACTTTAACGGTCAATAACCTGGGTTTTGTGCCTTCCCAGAACAGCGCAACTTGTAACGGAGCGGCCGGCGCCTGCTCCGCCACTAACCAAGTGGTATTCTTCGGTTCCGACAGGGCCGGAAATATCAAGACTTATGGGCCTTATGCCGTGATGATAGACCCGTATAAAGATTCTCCTTTGCTTATTTCAACGCCTTCGTATCCCGCCAACGGGGCCATGGTGGGCACTTCAAAGCCCGGCTTCAGCTGGATAGGCGTAGAAAGAACACTGGCTTCATTACTTGGAACTAACGCTAAATACCAGCTTGAGATTTCACGGGCGCTGGATTTCTCGTCCGTGGATGTAGCCCTTTCAACGCCTATGATCGCCGGCAGCACTACTATCCCGACCGTGGATGGCTATATAGGACTAAGCACCCATACCCTGTTTGAAAACACCACCTATTACTGGCGCGTGCGTACACAAACGGCTGTGGGCAATTACGCGCCGTTTATAAGCACCTTCAGTTTCTTTGTGGATTTGACGAAGCCAGCCGGCTCCGCCCCGAAAGTGTATATACCGAATTTAGGGTTTACGAGTGTCACCACTGGCATATCGCCGTTGGCTTTGGGGCTTACGGTACAGTTTACAATTGAGGACGCCGGTTCCGGCCTGGCGCTTTCAACGGCTTCGCTTGACCAGGCCGGCGGCATAAGCGTTTTCTACAGTTCCACTTCCGGCAATGCCTGGAGAGGCGGCGACTGGACCGCGCTTGAGGGCGGCGCGGCTCTGGCTGGTTTCGGCGGCCGCTTGCCCCGGGTAGCGGCTTCTTACAGGGACAATCTTTATGTAGGGCTTACCGGCGGTATTGTAGTAGTGTTTAACGGAACAGCCTGGGAAACCTCCAATGCCGGCGGTCCGCCGCTGACAGATGTTAACGATATCAGTGACATGAAGGTTTATAATGACAGGCTATATATAATAAATGCCGCCGGCTATGTTGGTTATCTCAATGGGAGCGCCTGGATTAGTCTTGGCCGCGTGGCGAGCGGGACCACACGCTTTGGGCCTTATTATAACGGGAAAATAATTACCCACTCTCCCCGCCTCTATGTTTCTAATTCGGACGCGAGTTGGCTGCAGGTGAGTACAGGGATAACTCCCGGTATGTCGGCATCTTATAATTCCGCTCTTTACGCGGGCCGAGTATATTTTGGTTACGACGCGAGTCCGACGCCTGATACTACGATGTCTACTCTGTTTGACGGCAGAGGTTTTGTGCCATGGGTGGTACCTTGGTCTACGGCCAGGTACACACGCAGCATGTACAATTACGACGCTAAACTCGGGGTTGGAGCTTTTATAGGGTTGGAATTATACAACCATGTGGACAACTCTTATGTGAAGTTGGCAGACACTATTAATAGCGGCGGCGCCGGGATGAATTATAGGTCCACGATATTTTACAATATGTGGACCGCAACGCCTGCCCCTATATTCGTTTTTGACGACGCTAAATCTATTCAAACATACAATCAGAATTTAGGGGCTGTGTTTGCAGGCTACCAAGGCAAACTATATGTATTCAACAATACAGGCCGGGGTTTTGTATATGAACCATTAAACATCGCTTATACCGGCTCCGACGGCAGCAAGAGTTCCGATGTGCAGGCATACGGCTTTGACATGGTGCAGACCACCAATACCATTTCCTGCGGCGGCACCTGGCCCTGCGCTGCCACAAACCAGACGCTTATCGTGTTCTCCGATATGGCCGGCAATGTGAAGCGCTACGGCCCTTACGCTATTAAAGTTGACTATATGCAGTCTTCGCCGTTGGCGATATCCACGCCTTCCTGGCCCCGCAATGGTTCTGTTATCGGTATTTCAACCCCGGTTTTCAGCTGGGTAGGCGTAAGTACCACAGCCGCGGCGATCATGGGTAGCAATTCCAGATACGAACTGGATGTCAACGAATCCGTCAATTTTGACGGCGTGGGATTCAGCACCGGCGCCTATATGCAGCTGGCCAGTTCAACCGATATTACCTGCGACGGGGCGCTGGCGCTTAACTCGGCGCTGAATGATAACACCACATATTACTGGCGCGTGCGCGTCAGGACCGGGGCCGGTAACATAGCTATTAACTGGAGCACTTACAGCTTCAGGACCGATCTTGTGCCGCCTTACGGTTCGGGCTTTACAATTATCAATCAGGCCGGCGAATCGGTGGGCGAGGCCACATATATCGCGCTTACTACCCCGGCAACCGTGCAGATAACCCTGCAGGATGACGGCACAGGGCTTGCCGTTTCAAGCCGGTCTCTGCCGGTTATGATATCGGGAGATTCCTTCGCCGAGAACGCATCGGGGGTCGGGGTTATCTATTCAACCAATAGCGGAAGTACTTGGATAGACGGCTCCTGGGAATTAACCGACTTATCCGTCTCCGCGGGTCTTGGCACTACCGATTTTAACTCGTTCGTAATATATAAGGATAAACTTTATGCCAGCAATGGTACGCCTAATCTGGCGGTTTACAGCGGCGGAGAATGGACTAAAATGTTCACCAGCCTGGCTACTAACATCACTGCCATGGCGGTTTATGGCGATAACCTTTATGTGGGTTCAACCAGCGGCATTATAACCAGGTTCAATAACACCAGTTGGAGCCTTACCGCGCACGCTACGCAGTACTCCGGTTATGGTACGGTCAATACTCTTGCAGTTTATAACGGTAAATTATACGCCGGGCTTAACGGCAGGGTAACGGTTTTTGACGGGACGCGCTGGACGGTTACCAATAACGGCCAAATTATAGGCACGGGTGCAACTTCCGTTACGTCCCTTGCCGCCCACAATGGGAAACTTTATGCCGTGGTAGCCGGCGTAACCCCTCTTATGGAGTATGACGGGGTCTCTTGGAAGGCTTCTCCCTGCTCCTCTGTGGGGCTGACGTACGAGATGATGTCCCATGACGGCTTACTGTATCTAGCGGGGTGGAACGGGATTTTCGCTTGCAACGGAGCGACACTGAGAACTATAGCCAATACCGGTAATTACGGGGAGAGCCTTGCCGTGCATGAAGGGCGTATATATATGCTCGCGCGGACCTCTTCCGCCGGAAATAGCCGCCTGGCTTACCTGCACCCGGTCACCGGCGCGATCGTTACCTCGCTGCAATATCCATACACTATGTGGGGTGAAGGTCATTACATGAACGGCCTCATTTCCTACGCCGGGAAATTGTACGCGGGCGCACCACTTGGCAACATTGCTGTCCTTTCGCCCTTAACTGTGGTTTCTTCCGCCGCGGACGGTGAAAAAGGACCGGTCACACTTGAGGCGCGCGGGCTTAACCTTACGCAATCCACCAGCGCGGCTAACTGCAGCATCCTGCCCTGCACCGCCACGAATCAGGTGGTTTTCAGCCTGGGAGATCTGGCCGGGAATATAAGCGGCGCCGGCCCGTACGCCATATTAAACGACTATATTACGGCCACGCTGTCCGCCCCGGTGCCTAATGCGCCTATCGGAGGCAATTATATCAGCACGCTGACACCCGGTTTCGCCTGGACCGGGCCCAGCACCTCCGCCGTAGCCATTATGGGCGTGAGCGGCAATACCAGATTTAATATTGAGGTTTCAGTTAACCCGGACATGAGTGCCCCGGTGATAAACTCCGTGGTTATCACTTCCGCGTTCAGCACCAATAATGTCACCGTCGACGGATACTACAGCGCCGCGCCGCTAAGTAATAACACAACCTATTACTGGCGCGTGCGGTTCACTAATCAGAATTCAGCTTATGCCACTTCCTGGAGCGAGCCGGTAAGTTTTGTGACGGATAATGTGCAGCCTTCCATATCGGGCTTTACGGTCAAGAGCACGGACAGCGACTGGCTGGCGGAAAACGCCTGGCTGACCCAGCCTGCGGGAGTTTCGGCTAAGGTAAGCGTGTATGACCTGGCTTCGGGTCTGGCGGTGAGCTCAGGCTCGGTGGCGACACCGGAACAGGACGGCTATAACCGGAGCGAGAATACGAACGGCTTCGGCGTGATCTATTCCACCTGCGCCGGCGCGACCTGGATAAGCGGCTCATGGGAACCCATGAACGACGGCGACAGGATCTCAGCCGCCCCCAATACCATAACGGCTTTTGCCAGCTACAACGATATCCTTTACGCCGGGGACAGCCTTGGCCAGATATATTCCCTGGGCGTAGGCTGGAACCCGGTCTCGGCAGGCGGGCCTCCTCTGCCCCCTGTAACCGCTTTCGCCGTTTATAACGGCAGGCTGTACGCCGCCACCACCGGGAGTATCTATTGGACCTCGGACGGCGGAGTGAACTGGACCGAAGTGCATGGCGCGGGAGAGGTTCCCTCGGCGATATATTCAATGGCCGTTTATAACGGCAGGCTGTACGCCGCCGGCCCGGTAGTTCCCTATGTGTACGCCACAAGCGACGGCGACAACTGGTATAACGCCAAGAGCGGGACCCTTACCGGCCGCGCCGCCGCGCTTGCCACATTTAACGGTAAACTTTACGCTTCGGAATACGCCGCCTCAGCGCATGTTTACTCGCTTGCCGGAGGCGGGAACTGGACCACGGCTTATACCGGCGGCAGTTACGCCGGCGTCTTCGGGCATTATAACGGCAATCTCTTTGTTATGAGCGGGGCCAATAACGGCGGCTTGAAATATACCGGGGCGGCCTGGACCACGCTCAGCGGCGCATGGGGCAGCCAGCCTATCGCCTACGACGGTCTTTTATACATCTCAACCGGTTCCGGGCTGTCGGCTACTACCGACGGTACAACACTTAAAAGGATGAGCGCCGGCTTCGGGACTTCCGCCGTGGTCTTTAAGGGAGCGCTTTATTCCACTTCTGGCGGCTATATTTATAAGCATATTCCGCTGGCGGCTTCGCTTACCGGCACGGACGGAGCCAACGATACCCAGACCCTTTCGGCCGACGCCAGCCTGAACCTGGCGCAGTCGGCTAACAGCCAGGTGTGCGGCGGCGCCGCGTGTTCCGCCACCAACCAGATTATATTCACGCAGTCGGACCGGGCCGGGAATGTTAAAACCTACGGCCCGTACGCGGTACTGAACGACTCTCTGACACAAACACTGGCTCCGCCGATGCTGAACGAGCCGCAGCCCGGTGTGTACGTTAATATAAAGAAGCCGACGTTTGCCTGGAGCGGGCCGTCCAGCGGCACGGTGTCCGCCATGGGCAGCAACGCCTCGTATAAGCTTGAAGTGTCAAATAATGACCCGTCGTTCTCTTCAACTATAATAAGGGAGGATGTCTCAGGGGCGGGCAGCGCCGGATATCCTACCTTTGACGGGCTTTATACGCCTGTCGCGGACCTGCCGGAGAACACCACCATCTACTGGCGCGTTCAGTTCAAGAACAATGTTTCCGGCTTTACAGGGGCCTGGTCTACCTCAACTTTTGTAACTGATTTCACCATACCCTCCGCCGCCAACTTTACGGTTATCAGCTCGACCGGCGTGGAATGGGCCGACTCCAAGTGGTTTAACATCGGTACGGGCATGGGGGCAAAGGCCACTGCGATGGACGCGGTGCCGGGTTCCGGCCTGGCCGTTTCAACTTCTTCGCTCTGGGGCGGCGCGGACGGGCACGACTGGGGAGACCGCACTTCAGGGTTCAGCGTGAAATATACCACTACCTCCGGCGCAAGCTGGGCTATGGGCGGGGCATGGTCACCCTTGAACAACGGCGACGCTGTGATCTTCGGCGCGACAGGCGTTAACGCGCTGGCCGTTTACAACGGCAAACTCTATATGGGAACCGCTGCCACCGGCCGCGTGGCTAAGTTTGACGGAACAGACATGATAGAGGACGGCAGCACCGCGCTGCCTGTTATTACCGGCGAGACGGGAATTAATTCGCTGGCCGTTTATAACGGCAACCTGTACGCCGGAACCGCCGGCGGCAAGATAGCGGTATTCGACGGAAACACCTGGCAAACCTCCAACGCCCTTATCACCGGGTCGGTTGGCGTAAACGCGCTGGCCGCCTACAACGGCAAGCTGTACGCCGGTACGGCCGGCGGCAAGATAGCCGTGTTTAACGGGGAGACCTGGAATACGGCGGGCCTGATCATGACCGGGGCGACAAATGTATCATCTCTGGCCGTTTATAACGGCAAGCTGTACGCCGGCATCACAGCAACCGGCAACATAGGCCAGGTGGCGGTGTTTAACGGCGCCGCCTGGGCAGTCTCCAACACCGCGCTGTCATCGGGCGTGAGCTCACTGGCAGTTTATAACGGCAGGCTGTACGCCGGAACCAATGCCGGCAGGGTGGCGGTGCTTAACGGCGCCGTAGGAGCGTGGCTGGCGACGACTACGGTGCTGACGGGCGCCAATATAATGTCTATGGCTGTTTACAACGGCAAGCTGTACGCCGGAACAAGTCCCAATTGCAGAGTGATGGTGTTTGACGGAGGGAGCATTTGGCTGGCGGCTAACAGCAATCTTGGTATACTGGCGAATGAAACACATGTGAATTCTCTGGCCGTTTATGACGGCAAACTGTACGCCGGAACCAGTCCCGGCGGCAAGGCGGGCCGGATGGCGCCGGTGGGCGCGAGCCTTACCGGCACCGACGGTACGGGTGATGAACAAACCCTGTCAACCTGGGGCCTTGATTTTAACCAGTCGGCCACCGCCGTCCGTTGCACCGGCGCGGGGACCTGCGCCGCCACGAACCAGGTAATGTTTCACACCTCTGATCTGGCCGGCAATACTACAGGATACGGCCCGTACTCGGTGCTGGTGGATACCACGCCTCCGACCGCCACTGCCACCGCTTTCAGCGTGAATTCCAGGACGCTTACCTTAACCGGCAGCGGAGCGGACGCGCTTTCCGGGATCAAGGAATGGTTCTTTGAGGTTTCGCCGTCAGTGGATTTCTCATCAAATGTTTCAAGCACCAGTTACGGCATGGCCGGTTCCGCCGTGTTCCCGGATATGCTTGAGGCCACCGTTTATTACGGCAGGGTAAAGGCAAGGGATAACGCTTATAATGAAAGCGTCTACTCGACGCCGGTCTCAACGCAGACGCGCGGCTATGTGTACGTAACCGGCGTCAGCACTGCGCCTCTTACCGCTAAGCAGGGTTCACAGGCGACCATGATGTCGCTGGAAATGAGAGTTAATGCCGGGCTGCCGGCGGCGGCGCTGACCCGGATAGCCGTTTCCTGGTCGGGTACGATATCGGCTTCGGACATAACCTCCGTGAGCGCGTATAAAGACATGAACGCCAACGGGATCGTAGACGAAGGCGATACGCTGCTGAATATCATCCCGGCCGCGTTCTCGGGCGCCAACGCTACCATTCTTATAAACCCGGCCATGCCTGTTACCGACACGCCGGTAAAGGTGCTGCTGGCCTACACCTTCGCCCCGGAAGCCACCGTCGGCGCTGAGGCCGGCATAAGGGTCAGCGCGGCTTCAGCTCTGCTGTTCGCGGAGCCATATCAGACGGTGGGAACTTTCCCCATGATCTCAGCGCAGACCACCATACTGGACGGCGACAATAACCTTATAATACAGCCCACCAGCATAGCCCCGACGGTTACGCAGCCCGGAATAGCAAATGTATCCATTATTAAGCTGGCCATGTACACGGATGTAGGCACCAGTCTTATAAACGAACTGAAGATACGCCTGTCCGGGACCGTGGCCTCAAACGGCGTCGCCGGCGCCAGGCTGTACCGGGACAACGGCAATGTCAGGTTCGATATACTGGCCGACACGCAGCTCGGCAGCGCTGATTTCCTCAGCGATTACAGCGCCACGATCCAGCTGAACGGCGACATTGTTAAGAGGACGGTGGGAACAACGCCGGTGTATATGTTCCTGGTGGTTGACGTGGCCGCGTCCGCCGAGGAAGGTTCTAATTTCAAGGTGGTGATAGACACGTCTTCGGCTTTCACGCTGAACAACTCCACCGATATGCCCATCATGGTGCCCGATCCGTTCGAGTCCAACAGCGTGACCATACAGACCAGCAATATAGCCAGTGTGATCCTTAAGTCCGTGATGCCGGAGTATTTTGTGCAGGCCGGGCTGTACGCCGTGGCAATAGCTTCGGTCAATGTTAACATCGGTATAGCGGAGCTTAACCGGGTGAAGGTGAACAGGCTGGGCGTGTCCATAGATTCCGATATCAGGTCGGCCAGGGTCTATAAAGATATGGTCCCTGACGGCGGCAACTTCAGCGAAGATTTTGACATGATGCTGGGCTCGGCCCCTGTCGTGGGCGGCGTGGCCACTATTGATATAACCACCGTGGCTGTGAGGGCCGGCACAACAACGCCGCTCTTCATCGTCTATGAGATATCGCCCACCGCGGTAGGCGGCAATACGGTAGGAGCGGGATTCACCGGTACTCCCACCAGCACCGTTTACTTCCGCATGGGAGGCACGAACACTTCGTTCACCGGCAATCTGCCTTTCAACACAACCGAAGCGCCGATACGCGTTACGGTGAACCCGCTGCGCATAACCGGCGCGGCCGACCTGACCACCAATTCGCTTTACCAGGGCACCACCAATAACGCCCTGCTGATGCTTACCATGCAGTCCGAACTGAACCCCGTTACCTGGACCGGGGTTACCATCAAGCGGACCGGCACCCTGCCCGATCTGCTGGTGGACGCGATCAAGGTGTACAGGGACGCCAACGGCACCGGAGGTTTGGAAGTGCCGGGCGACGAACTGGTTTCCTCCGGAGTGGACACATTTGTCGGAGGGCTGTGCAATATATCCTTCAGCCTGCCGCAGCTGGTGGATTCGGCCGGGTCCGCCTACTTTGTGGCGGTGGATATAAACCCCGCGGCGGAGCAGACCCTGGGAGTGGAGATAACCACCACCAGCTGGTTGACTATAACCGCGCCCAGTATCATCTCCACCAACTCTGTCCAGGCGCCGTACTTCTCCACGGCTACCCAGGTCAGACAGTACATGAATATAGTGACCATAAGTACGTCTAATGTTGTCCCGTCAGGCGGAGCAGAACCGGGCACTATTAACGTGCCTGTGCTGAAGCTGGCTTTCAAAACGGATGTTTCCACCGCCCAGCTGCTGAAGCTGCAATTTGCCAAGGGCGGCACGCTGAACGACGCCGAGATCCTGGCCGTCAAACTTTACCATGACAGCAATAATGTCGGCTATTTCAACCAGAATAATATAGGCGCCTACACGCTGGTCTCGCCCAGCACGGTGAGCTTCGGCACCGATTCAAACCCCGGCATGGTGACGCTGCCTATCCTTCCGTCCCCGGCCGGGCAGAAGATCCTTAAGACCCCGAAGTACTATTACCTGGCCGTGGATCTGGCGCCCGGCGCGGTGATAGGCCGCACCGTCAACCTGCGTCTGGCGAATAAAGACGCCGTTACGGTAAGCGCGCCCAACACGGTGGCGGAAACCACATTCGCGTCCCAGATGCTTTATGTCAAGGCGCCGCCGCAGCGGCTGTCGGTCAATTTTGAGAACAAGCTTTCAACCTGGGTCGTGCAGGGGCAGTCGGCGGTGCTGGTGGCCAGCTTCACGGTGTCCGCCTCCTCTTACACCATAGACCTTAACCGGCTTGACTTCTCGCGCGGCGGCAACTGTTTTGACGCGGATATCTCGGCGGTAACTCTTTACCGCGACAACGGCAACGGGGTCTGGGACGGGCAGAGCGAGGTAAGGCTGCTGACGGGGAGCTTCGCCAGCGGGGTGGTTTCGTTCAACCTGGCGTCCGCTCCGGAAACAATAGTGCAGAACGGGACTTATCTCTACTACCTGGTGGCGGATATCTCAGGCACGGCCACCTACGGCCGGACTTTCGGCGTGGATATGCCTTCGGCCGGCTACATGCGGGTGAACGAGCCGCACACCGTGTCTTCCATCGGCCTGCCGTTCATCAGCTCCCGCGCTATGATAAAGCCTACCGTTGATATTGTGACTATCACCGGCAGCGACTCGGCGCCCACGATCACCCAGGGCGATTCCAACCGCGTGATGGGCCGTCTGCGCCTGAATACCGACGCTAACTCCGCCATTCTGTCCACCGTGCGCTTTGATAAGATAGGCACCACCCCGGACGCGGATATTCTGCGGATAAAACTATACAATGATCTGAACGCGGACGGCGTCCTGGATTCCAGCGAAACTATTGTGGGCACGCTGCAATCACTGTCCGTCGGGATGGGCGTGATGGTGGTTATTCCGCCGCAATCCATAAGCAACCTCACTTATCAAAATTATCTGGTGGTGGTTGATGTATCCAGCTTTGCCGTGGTGGACAGCAGCTTCAGTCTGCGCGTGACGCCGGCCGTGACCGCGCCCGATGTCGCGCAGATAATAGGCGACACCATAACCTTCAATATGGCCGGGGCGATCATAGATCTGCCCGATACCATTTATATGTCGTTCACTGATATCGCTTCAAGAAGCCTCTATGTCGGCGCGGAAAATACGCAACTGGCTAAGATCTCTTTCTGGGCCGACAGGGACGCCGCCTACCTGACCGGGATGAAGTTCAGCGTCACAGGCACGGCCGGCCCCGATGACATCCCTCTGATCAGGTTCTACCGCGACACCGATGGCAGCGGATTCTTTGACCCGAGATATGACGCGCTGGTGACCACAGCCGCCGTATCCGCCGGCGAGACCTATGTTTATCTGCCGGATATCGGCGACCTGATAACGGCCTCAACGCGCACATATTTTGTGGTTACGGATATTTCCGAGGCGGCTACTATCGGCAACACTTTCAGCATGAGCATGTCCAACGAGAACAGTCTGTTCGTGTCGGGGCTGGACCGCGCGGCGGCTTTCTCCGGAGTCGGCACGGCGCTCTCCACCATCCGCGACCCCAGGGTGCCCACGCCGCCCGAGATCTACATCTACAGGGCCGACGGCACCATGTACGCCGAGAACGACGAGGCCTTTAACGCCTACAGGACCATGCTGAGCTTCCGCTGGGACTCTACCGCGTACGCGGGCAGTATTGAACAGGTTTACTATTATGTAGGGACCAGCGAGGCTAATGAAAGCACCCAGTGGATAGCCGCCGGCGGGGCGCGTGATGTTTCCATACGGGGCCTTAATCTGCTTAACAACGGGACCTATATGATATCGATAAAGGTTAAGAACTCCGTAGGCGCTTACTACAGCGATATCGTTTCCAAACGCCTTATAGTGGATACCGTGGTGCCGACTCTTCCGTCCGGCGCCGTTTACACCAGCGCGGAGGCCGGCGACCTGCTGCTCAACTGGGTCTCGGCTACGGTGGGCATATCGGGTATAGCGTATTACGTGGTGGAATCGCGCCTGGGCAACAGCCCGAAATGGGTGACTGTAAGCACCACCACCGAACACTTTTTGGCTATCAACGGCACAGGAGCAACGGCGTCCGCGGCCGGCCGCGCCCCGGGTGCTTATTTCTACCGCGTCTACGCCGTGAACAACGCCGGAGTGTCCGGCGGCCCCAGCGACCAGCTGTCGGTGAATATCAACCTGGAAGCCCTGGCCGTTATTTCAAGCGCCAGCGTTTATCCTAACCCGTTCGATTCACGCAGGCAGAACGGAACCATAGCTTTCACGCTCAATAAGGACAGCGAGGTAGCCATAACGATTTACGACGCTTACGGACGGAAAGTGAAATCTCTGGGCTTTTCCGGAATTGCCGGGGCCAACGCCGTGAGCTGGGCGGGAGACGGGCCGAACGGCAAGGTTTCCATGGGTATGTATATCTGCGTTATAAAAGCCGCGGGCGTCACCAAGATCTTAAAGATAGGTGTGAAGCACTAACCTGAAAGTTTTAGTTGGTTCGTCTTACCGGCGAAAGCCGGTATCCAGCATCAAGAATACCTGGACCCCGGCTTTCGCCGGGGAGACGGAGCCGGAAAGACGGCTTGGTGTTACGTGAGTTTTTAAAGCGGAGGTGTGGACCCCCTAAAGTCGCGTTGATCAGGGGGAAAAACAGGAAAACACGCAATGTATCCTTTGTTACAGTGCCCGGTTTCTCAACAGCATATCGTCTTTTCATTGGGAGAAACAGGGCGCTGTACCTATTTTATCCGCAGGACATAAAAAATTCACAATTTCTTCAGGATTCATCAACAATCGTCCGTTATACTATTTGTATGGTAAGTGTAGTGTCTCGCAAATAGCTTTACTTTTGAAGTCTCAGATTTGAGCCGGATGTGAGGCGCGACGAATGAGCATACCGGTGGGTCTGTGAGTGAGGAGTAACGAAGCAAGCCGGTCAAAGATGAGCCTCCCCCGGGGGGCTGGCCGCTTTTGGGCTACTCCTTCATGGCATTACGCTAAAGTACATGTAGTACGTGTCGCTTCATGACACTTCGGCGTAGCCCAAAATCGGCCAGTCAAAAGTGAAGCTATTTGCGAGACACTACACTAGGCTGGAAAGGTATCCTGAATAAACACAGAAAGTATAGGCGTGGGTGGAGGTACAGGTAAGAGCGAAGTTCTATGAAAAGAGAGAGAACGGCTAATAAGGCGCAATGTGCGCGGACTGCCTTTTTAAAAAGGCGGTCATTGTCGTTTGCTCTTATCTTCTCCGGCGTCTGCGCCTGTGTCCCGCTTAACCTCTTCTCCCAGGCGGGTGCCCCCGGGGCTATTTTTGATTTTGGAGCCGGCGCGCGTCCGCTTGCTATGGGCGGCGCTTATTCCGCCGTGGTGAAAGAGGCTTCTTCCCTTTACTATAATCCCGCGGGTCTGAGCATGTTGAGCAGCCGCAATGTGTCGCTTATGCACGCCACGCTGTTCGAGGGTATGAGTTACGATTACATAGGTTACGCCCAGAGCTACCGCGGTTTCCCCGGCGGCTGGGGCGCGCAGGTGCTTCGTTTTTCCGCCGGCGCGGCCGAGGGCCGGGACGAATATAACCTTCCCACCAGCGCCTTCACCTATACCGAAACCGCGATGGCCGTAGGCACCGGTGTGCACGGAATTTTCATGCCTTCGCTTTCTCTGGGCGCGTCAGTTAAAGTGCTTAACAGGGCGCTGGCCGCGGACAGCAACCGGCTTATAGGTTTTGACATGGGCGCGCAGTACGGCCCGCTTATGAGCGACAAGCTTTCGCTGGCCCTGGTGGTACGCAACTTCGGCAGTTTTGCGATGGGGGATACGGCGGATAAGCTGCCTTTCGGCTTTAAGGTCGGCGCGGCCTACCTCTTAAGTTCCAATATTTCTATCTGCGCGGATTTCAGCGGGAACGGAGAGATACAATTCGGTACGGAATACGGCATCGGTATAGGGGCCATACGTCTGGGCTATGACCGCGACGCTTTTTCGTTCGGCGGCGGGCTGAAATTTATGAAGTCCTACCAGCTTGATTACGCGATGTTCAAGCATCCTGTGCTGGGGCTTTCCAACAGGATCTCGCTCAGCTATTTCTTCGGCGGAGTTGCCGCGCCGCCCAAGGTTCGGGTGTACGCCAGCGAATATATTAAGAAGGCCGAAAACGGCATAAACGCCCGGGACTACTCCTCCGCCTATACCAGCGTGGATATGTCAATAGGCATGGACCCCGCCGTACGCAACGGCGTCTGGGGCGAGAAGTTCCGCAGGCTTGACGCGGTTGTGACCGGGCTTAAGCTTAAGGAACTGCCGGGCCGCCAGAAACTTCTGAAGGACAGCACGCCGCAGGCCATAGAGGCCGGCCGCTCCATTAATGAATATCTTGAAGGCAACAACGATAAGAGCTCGCTGCTGGCTCACAGCGCCATGGGTTATCAGCCTGGCAACGCTTTCTTCTCCGACTTCCTGACCGTGATGAGCGGGCTTACCCGCACCGAGGTAAAAAAGGACGAGATACTGCCGCGCAACACTCTGGCCAAGGAGAAGCTGCGCAAGGCCGAGGCCTTCTTCCGGATGGCCAATTATGACAAGGCCGCCAAGGAATGCGAACAGGTGCTTATGATCGAAGAGGATAATGAGCTGGCCTGGACGCGGCTGGGTTCGTCTTATTACGCCCTGGGCGATCTGCAGCGGGCGAAGCAGGCCTTCCTTAAGGTGCTGGCGATAAACCCGAACAATGTCTCAGTGCGCGACTTTGTACTGCTGCAGGGATGGACAAAATAGATATATGGAACCGGAACTTCTGCTGCTGCTGGGTATGTGCGTATTCGGCCTGGCGGCTGCGCTGTTCGTCGTTTTTAAATTTTCGGATATATTCCAGCTTAATATGGGCGCTACAAGGGAGCGCCAGTCGGAAAGGCTTATAAGACAGATCACCAGGGCGCTGGGCATTGCCGAGAAAAGGGTGTTTGACAAGGCCCGCCAGCTTGAGGCTTTATCGCGAAGGCTGGCCGCCTCCAACCTCACGCTTGAAGATCTTAACAACATGAAGTCCAAGTTCCTGTCAATGGTCGTGCACGATGTGCGCACGCCGCTGGCGGCTATCAGGGGCTACAGCGAACTTTTCGCCAAAAGCGTGGAGACCGAGAAACAGAAGCGCATGAGCGCTAACATGGTTTCGGCCGTGGACAGGCTTAATCTGCTGGTTTCCGACCTGACCGATGTGGCCATGATAGAGGCGGGCAAGCTTAAAATTGAGAGGAAACCGTTCGCCTTCGGGAGTCTTGTCTCGGACCTTATGCCGTCCATAGAGATAAACGCCGGCAACAAAGGCGTAGTGCTTAAATACGACCGGATAAATCCCAAGGCTGTTATAAACGGCGACACCTTCAGGATTTCCCAGGTCCTGCAGAACCTGCTTAATAACGCTATAAAGTTCACGCCTAAGGGCGGGGTGGTTGAGGTGAGCACCAGGCCGGAGGGACGCAGGCTTGTGGTGAATGTTAAAGATTCCGGCATAGGCATACATCCCAGCGAGACCAAGAGGATATTTGAAAAGTTCTACCAGGCTAAGTACCAGAAGGATGTTAACCTGCGGAAGCAGGGCTGGGGTCTGGGGCTTTCCATCGCGCACGAGATAATTATGCAGCACGGAGGAGAGATAGGGGCGACCAGCCAGGGGCTGGGCAAGGGTTCCGTTTTCTGGTTCAAGCTGCCAGCCTCTTTTTCCGAAATGCGGATCGGGGGCTAAACCTTAAGCTGCGGCCTTTTGTAAATTGGGCGGCTTGCGGGGGACTGGAACGCAAAACCAGTGTCGGCCACACCGTGGCCGCACTTCCGGACCTCAGTCGCCGCGCTACGCAAGCGGCTCCTTCCGGTACGGTTTTGCTAACCCAGATCCCCCGCAGGCCGCGCAGATTTTTTGTTTAAGGTTTTACACAACTGTCCGGTAAAAAAAGTGTTTTGAGAATGAAACCGCAAAAGTTGTTTATAATAAAATGACTAAGGGCCGGGAGCGGGATTGCTCTGGAGCCGCATAGCGGATGGGAGGCTCCGCCCGGTACGGGTGGAGGGAAACCACGGGAGGGTGGACTGGGCTGCCAGAGGTTTGCTAGGGACACTGTATCCGTTTCCTACGCGGCGTAAGGGCAACCCCGCTCCCGGCCCGGACCAGCGTGCAACCAGCGAATTTAACCAGGTAGCTGTGAAAATTTTACTGATTTGAGTCAGGCGCATTGCGAAGCCGGCCGTGTCACATTTTATTAACTTTTTGGTAATACTGTTTACACCGCTTAAATAAGATAATATGGCATAGGATAAGGCGGGCGGCCCGAAGCGGGCTATACGACAGCGAATATTATGAAACTAGTCAACCCAGCTTCCGCAGTAAAACCCAGAAAACACATGTTTTCATTAATTCCAATTTGTTCCCCCCGACGGGGGGAAGTTTATTCCGTGCTCAAAATGGCATGTAATGGTGACTTGTCTGTCAGCCGTGACTGCGGAAGATGGGTAAAAGCTTTTTCAGTTGTGTTTATCTGCGCGGCCCTGGCTCCGTCGTTTTGCCGCCCGGCGCAGATGATGTCCCCTTTTGAAGAAAAACTGCGGTATGAACGCGCGCTTGAGCAAAAAGGCGACGAAATCCTGATCAAAGTGCTGGGGCCCAATCAGGCCCGGGTAAGCGTGGAAGCCACTCTGAAAATAGAGGAGAATCTGGATCCGAACAGAGTGCAAACCCCGCAGAGCCAGTTTGCCTGGCTGAACGCCGCCCAGAAGAACGAGAAGATGAAGGAACTGCTGCCCGGCTTCACCGCGGCGGTGACTTTGCCGGCGATGAACGATGATGAAGCCAGGTCCTACAGCTACAATGTGGCCAGGCTCAGCGTTAATATCATAGCCGGGGTGGAACTTACCCAGGATAAAATCACAAATATAAGCGATCTGGTTGAGCGCGTGCTGGGCCTGGATATGAAGCGCGGCGACACTATTGACCTGGTTAAAACGCAGTTCGCGCCGATCTGGAAGGCGATCTGGTATTCACCGGAATATATGGGCCTTTTTATACGCTACGGGATGGTGGCCCTTGTTATAATAATCTCCTTTATGATAATAGGCCTCGGCATTATGAGAATGGCCGGCGCCATGAGCGATGTTGCCAGGGCTCAGGATGTTTCCATAGGGTTCGGCGGTGAAGGCGGCGGCGGAGGAGGGCCGGGAGGCACTCTGGCCGTGACCGGTCAGGAAGGGGAGGCGCAGGAGAAAAAAGAGGATATAAAGGAAGTTGTCGCGGAGGAGGCCGAGCGCCTGGTCTTTAATGTCAAGCGCGAACAGATCCCCCTGCTGACGGGCATGCTGCAAAAAGAGGACCCTGAAAATATTTCACTGGTGGTTTATCATCTGCCTGACGAGATACGCGGCGAACTTCTCGCGAATCTTGGCAAGGAGCTGGCCTCGCAGGTAATACTGCATCTGGCCAAGGTGCGCTTTATAGACAGGGATGTTATAACCGAGATAAAGGAAGAGCTTGAGCGCAGGCTGGACAGCGCCGTGGGCGGGATGGATAAAGCCGTGAAGATGATAGCCCCTATGCCCTACTCCGGAAAGAAGGATATGCTGAAGCAGTTCGCCATGCACGACCCGGCTCTGGCGGCTGAGATACGCAGCGTGTTTATTTTTGACGAGGACCTGCTTTCCCTGTCTGAAAAAGACATGGGTATAGTTTCAACTTCCATACAGGTTATGCAGTGGGCCGAGGTGTTCCCGGCGCTGCCGCATGAGCTGCAGGAAAAGATTAAAAAACAACTTTCGGCTAAATCGCTGCAGATGATAGAGCAGACGATGAAATATTCGGTGACCAATCCGCGCAAGCAGGACGAGGCGATGGATAAATTTATGGAAGTGATAGCCGGCCTGGTCAAGGACGGCAGGATAGCCAAACCTGCGGCCGACTCCGGGCTTATCGCCTTGGATAAGGCCGGAGATGCTCCTTCCGCCCCTTCCGCGCCGCCGCCGGCTCCGGGGGCGTTCGCGCCGCCGCCAGCTAAGCCCGCGGCCGCGGCCGGTAAAGGCGGAGACAGCCGGGGTGTCATATGACGCAGGAAAATGAAGGCGGTTCCCTTTTTTCAAAGTATAAAAAGGCGCCGAAGCCGCAGGAGTCTGCCGCTCCGGCTGAGCCGATCCCGGCAAAACAGCCTGAACCCCCTTCGCGTCAGGCCGAAGCCGGTAATATTAATAATACCTCTTCTGCCAAACCCCTGCCCGCGCCCGGATCAGGTTCGCACGATCTGACCGAAAGGCTTGAAAGGGCCGAAAGCGTTATAGCCGGACTCAGGAAGGACCTGGCCGCGCAGCGGGAAGTTACGGCGGCCTACCTGGAACAATCCGCTTCAAAAAGCGCGCTGAAGACCGCCGATCTGAGGATTTCCGATTTGATGTCAGCTGTTGAAAGCGTAAAGCGGTCTATCGTCTCCGAAGGCGCGATGGCGCTCAGGCTGGAGCGTTCCGAGAGCGCGGTTACGGAGCTTAAGATGCTTGTGCGCGCGCAGCAGGCGCAGTTTGACAGGAGCGTCGCGGGCATGGCGCATAAAGAGGCGCTGGACGCGGTAAAGTCGGGCCTTTCGGAAGCGTTGACGGCGTTCGAGGGGATGAAAAAAAACATTTCAGAATATTCCGGCGAGTTTTTCCGCATTGAAAGCGAATGCCATAAATCCCTGGGGGAAATGCAGGGGCATGCAAGAAATATAGAGCAGAAACTCGCGGGCGAGGGTTTTGACGAGTACCTTAAGGAATCCGTTTCCCGGTTGAGCGCCAAACTGGCCGAGGTTGAGAAGGGTATGCACGCGGCGATAGCCGACATGTCCGGCAGGCTTACGACCAGCGAGGTCCTCTCTAAAAAAATATTAATGGAAGCCGAGGACAGGGTTAAGAAGGGCGTGGAGCCGGAAATGAAGGCGCTTGAGGGCGAGACGAAGTGGCTGCGCGACAACGTGGTCTGGCTGATGGACGAATACCGGATAGTGATGGAGCGCAAGATCAGGGCGCTGGAGGGCAAGTATTCGGCCTTCGAGGCGATCTCCAAGCGCATGGACACCATCAGCGAGACGCTGGACAAAAACCCTAAATAAATATTTACTTCTTGCGGTCGCCTCCGTGGGGATGGCGGCGGCTGCCGGTGCGGGGGGTCCTGTCAGCCATGGGGCCCATCGGCCTGCGGCCAGCCCGGCGACTTCGCGCCGGTTCTTCCTCGGCCGATCCAACCCATGGCCGCCACCCCTTCGTCTTTACCACGCCGCACTTAAGATATTTAATCTGAAAGTTGCAACTGCAACTTTCATCTAAGTTCCCCAAATCTTCCGCTAAGGTAAATATAAAATCAATACAGATATGGTTTTGGAGTGGGTGACGGGGGATCTGGGTAGCGAAACCGTACCGGAAGGAGCCGCTTACGTAGCGCGGCGACTGAGGTCCGGAAGGGCGGGCACGGTGTACCCGACCCTGTTTTCGCGTTCCAGGCCCCCGGCAGGCCCCGCGAACCACTGGGAATGCATGCTTAGCGGAGGATTCGGGGGCAAGAAAATTGTTGACAAGGGGTTTGTGTTTGTGGTATTCTAAACATGTTGCCGGAGCACAGTGGTGCGGATAAAACCGGCGGCTTCAAGCTCTTTCAAAAGTCAAAACATCATCGCGATAAAACCGAAAAATTTTGAAACGCAACGTTTCGAAAATCGATTTCTCCGACGAGAAAAATAACAGTTGACAAGTTTCCGAAAAGTTTGATACTATATTCTTAATGCCGCGAATAAAACTCGCGGCCAGCCAAATGACCCGTACCTGTTGTGCAAGCTAAGAAAACAGGAAAGGGTTTGTTCTCTCCAAATAATTATGTATGAATGGGCACCCTGAATTTAAACTTCAGTGGCGAGTGAACAGTGATAAGTGATTAGGAAACTAACCACCAACCACTAGCCACTAATCACTGTTGTTTTATGGATGATTAATCATTAAAAATCCAATTGGGTGTGATAACTTTGCAAGTAAGTAATTAACACGCAAACGATAAGAAGAGCTAATTAGAACGCTCCGTAAATGCTAATAGTTAATAGCGATGTTCGCTATGAGCTGTTACGGATTTTAATGGAGAGTTTGATCCTGGCTCAGAGTTAACGCTGGCGGCGTGCCTAACACATGCAAGTCGAACGAGATTCCCAGGTTTGTATCGGGAGTCTAGTGGCAGACGGGTGAGTAACACGTAAACAACCTGCCCTCAAAAGGGGGATAACCTGACGAAAGTCGGACTAATACCCCATATAATGACCTTATCTCATGATGAGGTTCTGAAAGGCCCGCAAGGGTCGATTGAGGAGGGGTTTGCGGCCTATCAGCTAGTTGGCGGTGTAATGGACCACCAAGGCAATGACGGGTAGCCGATCTAAAAGGATGACCGGCCACAAGGGCACTGAGACACGGGCCCTACTCCTACGGGAGGCAGCAGTGGGGAATTTTGGACAATGGACGAAAGTCTGATC
>Ga0247841_10005429_pt1 | contig 20647 bp, 23 predicted proteins | sample LaCruzMarch2015__2_FD_192410 | JGI IMG/M metagenome (GOLD analysis project Ga0247841, IMG submission 192410) | Freshwater microbial communities from meromictic Lake La Cruz, Castile-La Mancha, Spain - LaCruzMarch2015_18m | ecosystem: Environmental > Aquatic > Freshwater > Lake | place: Spain... | reverse complement strand
TGACGAAAATAGTGTTATAATTTATGAGTTCTTTTTTAAGAGAAATATAGATGCTGAAATAGGAAATTTTAATATTTTTAAAACTTCTACTTTTGGTGAAAAGAAAGTAGTATACCTGTCAAAATAATAAATATTACAGAAGAAATAATTGTGAGTGTAAAAAATTATTACTTACACTTTTAATGTATTTCTTTTGGGAATACACTTAAATGAAGAAAACAGCATTATGCCCCGGAACATATGATCCTATCACGGAAGGACACAGGGACATTATCAGAAGATGTGCTCAGGTATTTGATAAAGTTATTGTTACTGTATCTGACAATCCTAAAAAATCGCCATTATATTCTGTTAATAAAAGAATCGAATTCATAGGCAGGTCTCTTGCTGATTTAAAAAATATAGAAATAATATTTTTTAAAGGACTGCTCATTGATTTGGCAAGCCAGAGGGATGCTCAGGTTATTGTAAAAGGTCTTCGCGCAATTTCTGATTTTGAGTATGAGCTTCAAATGGCGCAGATGAATAAAAAACTTGCTCCGGAAATAGAAACATTTTTTTTGGTTTCAAATCCAAGATATGCATATTTAAGTTCAAGTGCAGTAAAAGAAGTCGCTGGGCTGGGGGGATGCATAAAAGGTCTTGTGCCGGATGAAGTTGAAGAAGATATTGTGAGAAGTTTCAGTACAAATGTTTTTGATTAGTTTTCTAAAAGCAGGTAAATTACGAATAACAGATAATAAGAAATAATTATTAGTATTTTAGTTATGGAGAAAAAATGGATGCATTGGAAATAATCGATAAAATCGAAGGACTGTTGGATAAAAGTAAAAAAGTACCTTTTACTTCTAATCTGATGATCAGCGAAAATGAAATATATGAGATGTTAGACGAGCTCAGGAATGTTCTCCCTGAAGAATTCAGACAGGCCAGATGGATAGTCAAAGAAAGAGAAGGTATGATCGAGGAATCCAAGAGGCAGTCAGAAAGAATAATGAGAGAAGCAAAAGAGCGTGCTGAAATGCTTGTCAGTGAGACAGAAATACTAAAGAATGCCAGCAGAAAAGCAGAAAGTATTTTATCAATTACGGAAGCCAAATCAAGGACTATCAGGCTGGAAGCAGAAGATTATGCCGATGAAAAACTAGCAGGGCTTGAAGCTGCACTTCACAAGATTTTATCTGCTATTGAAAAAGGCAGGGAACAATTCAAGACTTCTATGCCGGGAGAAGACAAAGAATAAAATAATATATTTATCAGATAATTTATTATAAAAAGATATTTGTTAAATTTTAATTAGTTGCATTAATAAAATTTTGTGATATATTCTATAACTTGTATTTTTGTTTTTATACCAGCTTAAAGTATCAATAAATAATTAAATATAAATTTATCAGGAGGCTCACATAAATGGCTGTTCCAAAGGGTAATACATCCAAATCAAAAAGAGACAAAAGAAGGACGCATGACAAATTAACTCCGGTTAATGTGGTCGAATGTCAAAGATGTCACGCAAAAAAACTTGCACACAGGGTATGCCTGACTTGCGGTTATTATGACAACAGGCAGGTCCTTCAATCAGGTGAAAAGAAAAAAGCTCCGGCTGCAACAGCCAAATAATTAAACAATTATTTTTTTTAATTTTTAATTAAAATTATTGTAACTGATTTTAAAAATATTTTTTTTAAAATTCAAACTTTTTTCTTTAAAAACTGCATATTGCATAAAAAATAATAACGGTAAAATAACCAGATAAATCTAAAGATTATTAGCTGTTAATGCTTGCAAGTTAAGCAATATCCCATAGATTTAGATATTATTGTTTAATATTTTAAAAAATATCACAGTTGGGCATGTGTTTTCGTTAAATATCCAGTAAATTATGAATTTTTTAACTGTCAAAGCTAAAGTGTCTGGTTTTTACAGCAGATTCGGCAGTAAATATTAATATAAATAATTTATATCCGGTGTCGGATCCTGATAATGCTAAAGGAGGGCGAAGATGGTTCCTTTATATTTTGTATCCAATGAAGCTTATTCGGGGAAAAGCTCGATATGCACGGCTTTGGGAAAGATTTTAATTGAGCGAGGCATTAAAGTAGGTTATATGAAACCTGCAGGTACTCTGCCTGTGCGAATCAATGGAATAACGACTGATGAAGATGCTTTGTATATCGAAGAAGTGCTTGACATTAAAGATGATATTGAAGATATAGCACCAGTAGTTTTAACCCAGAATTATTATAGGGAAGGCCTGAGAGATAATGAGTTCTCAAGCAGTTTTCTAAATTTAATTGAAAAATCATACCGTAAAATAAAACATGGCAAAGATATTGTCCTGCTTGAAGGTGCCGGCAATATTGAAAGCGGAATGTTTCTTGGCATATCTTCAAAAGATATATGTTCCAGACTAAATGCAAAAGCTGTCTTAATTTTAAGATATTCTACCGAGATTGCAGACAAAGTTCTTATTGCCAAAGAATTTTTAGGTGATAATTTCGGGGGTATCATAATAAACTGGATTCCACAGAACCAGGCTGATTATCTGGCAGACATTATTCTTCCTTTCTTTTCAAAAAAAGATATAAAGGTTTATGGATCAATTTATATAGACAAGACATTATCTTCTGTCACTATAAAAGAAGTAGCTGATCTGCTTGAAGGTAAAGTTATATGCGCAAAAGATAAAGTTGATGAGCTTATATCTTCTTTTATGATAGGAGCCATGAGCGAAGAACAGGCACTGATATTTTTTAAAAAACAAACAAACAAAGCCGTTATAACCGGTGGCGACAGGGCTGATGTACAGCTTGCTGCTCTTGAAACAGACACTAAGTGTCTGATACTTACCGGGAATTTTCAGCCTCCGTCCGTAGTTACAAATAGAGCTGAGGAGCTTGGAGTGCCAGTGGTGCTCGTTCCTTTTGATACTTTGACAACTATGGAAAAAATAAATGAAATAATCGGGAAAGTACGATTTCATGAATTGGTTAAGATTGACACAATGGTGGAAGTTGTTAAAAATCAGGTTGATGTTGATATGATGATAGGTCTACCCGGTTAAAATTAATTTTTTAATTGATTTTATGAAAAACGATTAATCAATAAAAATAAATTAAGAAAAATTTACAAATATTTTAGTGCGTTAAATAATACTTGAAAAGCTCGGAAGGCAGTTTGGTATTAACACCGGCCTCAATTTGGATGTCTGTGTTTATATGCAGAGCAAATGTATTGTTGTAAAAATTTATGCTAAATTTTGGCAAATAGTTTATTGACAGCTTTGAAAATAAACTGGAGCCAGTCAATATAAAAAAGTAATTATCGGAGTAAAAAAAGGTGAGCGGACCAATAATAATTGATGCTATGGGTGGGGATTTTGCTCCTCTTGAAATAATAAAAGGAGCCTATGATGCATATCTTAAATATAGCCCGGAAATAGTTTTAGTGGGCAATAAAGATAAAATAGAGAAGGCAGCACAAGATTTAAATATAGATTTAAAAGTATTTAAAATTGAAAACTGCACACAGGAAGTTCTAATGAACGACCACCCGAGTGATGTAATCAGGCATAAAAAAGACAGCTCAATATTTGTTGGAACCAAAATACTTTCAGAAAACCCAGATGGAGCTTTTGTCTCTGCAGGTAATACCGGAGCTGTTATGGCAAGCGCATTACTGAATGCCAAAAGACTGGAAGGCGTTTTAAGGCCTGCAATAGCTGTGGTTCTTCCTATTGCCGACAAGCCCGTTATAATAATAGATGCCGGAGCAAATTCAGACTGCAAACCGCAATATTTAAAACAATTTGCACTTATGGGTAAAATATATTATGAAAATATATTAAATATATCTAATCCCAAAATAGGGCTTCTAAATGTCGGAGGCGAAGAAGGAAAGGGAAATGAGCTTTCAATACAGGCTTATGATTTGCTTAAAGGATTTAAAGAAATTAATTTTTGTGGAAACATAGAAGGCAGGGAGTTGTTTGAAGGAGCTGCACATGTAGTAGTCTGTGATGGTTTTACAGGCAATGTACTGCTAAAATCAGTCGAAGGACTTGCCGGTTTGTTTTTTAGTGAAATTAGGCAAATCTTAATTTCAAATTTTACGTCAAAGTTATGTGCCGCTATTTTAAAGAAGCCATTTAAGAATATGAAAAAAAAGTTCGATTATGAAGAGTACGGCGGTGCTTTTTTAGTAGGAGTAAATGGAATTGTTATTATTTCGCATGGAAGTTCAAAAGCCAAAGCGATAACAAATGCTGTAAGGGTGGCCGTAGAGGGCCAGAAAAGCAGAGTAATTGAAAAAATTGCTGCAGAGATTAATATTTAATAAATTTAAAAAGAAAGATCAGCATAAATTCAGGAGGAAATAATGGAAAATTTTGAAAAGATTAAAGACATTCTGGTTGACGTTTTAGGAGCAAACAAAGACGACATTAAACAGGAAAGCAAATTTGTTGATGACCTGGGTGCAGACTCTCTGGACCTTGTTGAACTGATAATGTCTTTGGAAGATAAATTTCAGATTGAGATAAGCGATGCAGATGCGGAAACAATAATAACAGTTCAGGATGCACTGGACTATATTGCCAAAAATTCCAAATAACTGTAACTTTATCAAGCAGGTTCAAATATGTATGAAGAAGGAATTTTTACCAAGAAAGTATTGCTTTGGCTTTTTAAATTAAAAATAATTCCAAAAGATCTTAATGTTTATTATTTAAGTCTCACTCATCGTTCATTTGCTCATCAGATAGACAAAGAATCAAGAGGAAATGAGCAGCTGGAGTTTCTGGGTGATTCTGTGCTTTCCTTTATTATAACCACATATCTTTTTGAGAAATATGGAAATTATTCTGAGGGAAAGCTTGCAAAAATTCGTTCATATTTAATTAAAGAGTCCACGCTTGCATTGTATGCTCTCCAGATAAACCTAAGCGAATATGTTCTTTTAAGCGAGAATGAAGAGATTTGCGATGGAAGAAAAAAAGAATCAATAATTGCAGACTGCTTTGAAGCATTTATCAGTGCGCTTTATCTGGACAAAGGTATTGAGTTTACAAAAAAATGGTTTTTTGATTTATTTAAACCTTTTATTGATGAAAGCATAACAAATCCGGAATTATTTGATTATAAAACTTACCTGCAGGAAATTATTCAGTCAAGAGGACTCCCTCTGATAAAATATAAACTGACTTATGCTGAAGGCCCTGATCATGACAGAATGTTTCATTCAGCGGCCATGCTTGGAAATGAGATAATTGGGATCGGATCCGGCAGAAGCAAAAAAAATTCGGAACAGCTCGCAGCAAAAGATGCTGTTAATAATTATATTAACAGGCAGGGTTAATTTTTTTATTTACCCGATTATTAAAATTGCCAGGAGCCGATTAGGCAAAACCTATAAAAGCAAAAGGAATAATATTGTATCTGAAGAACATATCGCTTCGAGGTTTTAAATCTTTTGGAACCAAAAACAGTCTGATGTTTGAGCCTGGAATAAGCATTATCGTCGGCCCTAATGGCAGCGGTAAGAGCAATATTGTGGATGCAATCTCCTGGGTTTTGGGCGAACAGAGTCCAAAATCATTAAGAGGAGTTTCCATGGGCGACGTTATTTTTAAGAGTAAAAATGAGGAGCTTGCAATTGCGGAAGTTTCCCTTGTTTTTGATAATACAGACAGAGTGCTGCCTATCGAATTTGCAGAAGTCAAATTTACCAGGAGAGCATATATCAAAGGTGGAAGTGAATATTTTATTAATTCTTCTCCATGCAGGCTTGCTGATATTCAGGACCTTACTGCTGAAAGCGGCATAGGCAAAGGTCTGTATACAATAATCAGTCAGGGACAGGTCAACAATGTTGTTCTCTTTAAACCAACTGACAGAAAACACGTAATAGATGAAATAATCGGAGTATCAAGACATAAAATCAGAAGAGACAAATCAAAAGCGAGGCTTGAAGCTGTTGAAGGTGACATCAACAGGGCAAATGATCTTTTACATGAAGTTAAAAGGACAATGGATCCGCTGGCATCAGAGGCAAAAAAATCCAGAATATTTTCTGATTTATCCCAGGAAATGAAGAATCTGGAACTATCACTGTTTATCTCAACCATTAATGGCCTGAACAGGAAATGGGATGAGGAAATTACAAATTATGATAAAAATTTAATTGAGCTCGACGAAATCGATAAAAAGATTCATATAATTAATGCCCAGAAAAAAGAGTATGAAACCATTTTTTACAAGGAAAAAGAAAACTTTACCAGCCTTGAAAGTAAAAGCAACTATTTTAATCTATTGTGCAGCCAGTTAAGCAATATCAGGACAATGGTATTAAATCAAAAGACATCCATCGTGACAATAATAAATATGATTAAATTCAGTATGAATGATGTTACGGATGCATTTAATAATAAGAATATTGATGACATAAAAACTCAAAATGAGAATACTGTCGATAAAAAAGATGTTGAAAAAGTAATAGAAAAAATTAATTCAATTTTTGAACTCTCTGATAATTTTTTTAATAATATTCAGGAGTGGGCATTGCCTGGATATATACAGCATATTAATGAATTTAAAAAACAGCTTGTTTTAAAATTAAACAATATAAAAGAATTACTGGTGTCTGATTATAAATCAGAGCATGAAAAAGTAATTATTACTTCCAGGCAGGAAGAAGCACCAAAAAATATAATCAATCTTGAAGACAGATTAAACAAGTTAAAAAATATATTGGAGTATGCACAGTCCAATATAACCAGTCTTGACATGCTCACGAGGCTTCTTTTAAACCTTAAAGGTCAGTCCGATATTATTGAAACCAATATTTCTGCAAAACTTATCAAAGAAGAACATTCTTCAAATTCAAGTCAGTCAAAATTAAACAGATGCTTTGAGGAACTGAACAAATTAAACTCGAAAAAAACTTTTCTGGAAAATGAAATTTATCGCAGCGATTTAAAGAAAGAACAAATAAAAGAAAAAGTAAAAGATTTAAGCATAAAGAATTTTGATGAATATAATATGCCGGTTGATTTTATTATGAAAAATTTTAAAGCTGCCGAAAATATTGAAAAATGTGAGTCAAGAGTCAGAGAACTAAGAGGAGAGCTTGTCAAATATAGAAATATTAATCCAAATGCCCATCTGGAATATGAAAAAGTAAAAGAGAGATTTGAATTTCTTGAAAATCAGAAAAATGATTTGAGCGAAAGCAAAAAAGAACTTAATAAGCTGATAATAGAATTAAATCAAAAAATCAGAGAGTATTTCAATGAGAAATTCAATCTTATAAATGAAAATTTTAAATACTTTTTCAAGATATTGTTTCCTGTGGGAGAAGGAGAGCTTCTGCTAAGCGATATTGATGAAGAAGGGGATGATTTTGGAATCGATATCCGTGCAGATATAGGAAATAATAAAAGTGTCTCGCTTCAACTGCTGTCCGGCGGAGAAAAGGCATTGGTTTCTGTTGCTTACCTGTTTTCTATTTTTGCCGTTAATTCATCACCTTTTTATATATTCGATGAAATAGATGCTGCGCTTGATGATGCAAATCTTCAAAGATTTTTGACACTTACGAAAATATTTTCCACCGGCAGACAGATTATCATGATTACGCATCAGAAAAAGTCAATGGAAGCAGCCGACATTATCTATGGGTTTACAATGCAGTCAACCGGAGTTACAAAAATTGTTTCAGAAAAAATAAAGGAAAATTATGTTCAGGCTGGTTAAAAATTTAAAGTATTTATGGAATAAGTTTAAGGGAAATAATTCAGAGTTCTGGGATAATCTTGAGGAAGAACTTATTCTTAACAATGTAAGCGTAGAGACAACAGTAAAAATATTAAAAGAAATAAAGGAACATAGTTTTAAAAATGACATAAATGATTTTGAGGAAATAAAAAATTTATTAAAAAATAAACTAATAGAAATATTATCAGAAGGTAGTCAGGGGCAGATAAACACTGATAAAAGTCAGCCTTTTATAATACTCGTTGCTGGCGTAAATGGTGTTGGTAAAACAAGCAGTATTGCCAAAATGGCCTGGCTTTTTAAAAATGAAGGTAAAAGTGTAATTATCGCAGCCGCGGACACATTCAGGGCTGCAGCAATAGAGCAGATCCAGTTTTTTGGTGAAAAATTTGGAATTGAAGTTATTCATCATCAAAGAAATTCTGATCCAGGTGCCGTTGTTTTTGACACAATAGACAGTGCAGTTGCAAAAAAAACAGATATTGTAATAATTGATACTGCCGGGAGAATGCAGACATCGTCAAATCTTATGGATGAGCTAAAAAAAATAAAGAGAATTATAAGTAAAAAAACAGGAAGTGACCCGGACGAATCGCTGCTGGTAATAGACTCAAATATAGGGCAGAATGCCAAGTCTCAGGCTGAAATATTTCACAAAGTACTGGATTTAACAGGAATAATTCTGACAAAGGCTGACAGTACATCAAAAGGGGGCATTGTTTTAACAATAAAAAATGACTTGGGAATACCTGTCAAATTTATAACTTTTGGTGAAAAAATAGATGATATAAGCTATTTTGATCCTGAAAAATTTGCCGAGATGCTTGTTGAATAATTTTATTAAAATTTAATTTTTTATGGCAGAATTAACATGTCAGTTTTTAAACACATTATCATACTCAGGACAGACAAATAATAATGTTTGAATTTTTAACTTCAAAATTTGAGGATTTGTTTTTTAAAATAAAAAACAAAGGCAGTTTAAGCCCCAAAGATCTTGACGACTCTTTAAGAGAAATCAGGCTGGTACTTCTTGAAGCTGATGTAAACTATCTGGTTGTAAAAGAATTTCTGGAAAATATAAAAAAGAAAGCACTTGGCGAAAACATCCTTGAAAGTCTTTCTCCATTTCAGCAGGTCATCAAAATAGTAAATGAAGAATTGTCGGCAATTCTTGGTGTGGCTCCGGGTAATTTAAATTTTTCTCAGGGAATTCCTACCATTATCATGATTGTCGGTCTACAGGGTTCAGGAAAGACAACAGCTGCTGTAAAGCTTGCAAGCCTTATTAAATCCAAATACTCAAAAAAAGTTTCATTGATTGCCGCAGATATTTACAGACCTGCTGCCATTCTTCAGTTAATTGATTATTCTAAAAAAACAGGCTGCGAAGTTTACCATGAGGATGACAGCAAAGATCCAGTTTCAATTTCGGTAAACGGTATTAATGCCTTAAAGAAAAATGCAAATGATGTTGTAATAATTGATACTGCCGGAAGGCTTCAGGTAGACTCTGAGATGATGAATGAAGTAGTAGAGATAAGAAAAAAAACCAGACCTCACCAGATATACCTTGTAGTTGATTCAATGTCAGGCCAGGAGGCAGTAAATGTGGCAAAAGAGTTTAATAGCAGGCTGGAATACGATGGTATTATATTAACCAAGCTTGACAGTGATTCACGTGGAGGAGCAGCACTTTCTATAAATAATGTGGTAAAAAAACCCATCAGATTTATTTCAACAGGTGAGAATATTGATGATTTTGATATTTTTTATCCCGACAGAATGGCATCAAGAATACTTGGCATGGGGGATATGCTCACTCTTATTGAGAAAACAGAAAAACTTATTGATGAAAAAAAAGCCAGAGAAATTGAACAAAAAATATACAATAGTGAACTTAATTTTGAAGATTTTATTGAACAGTTAAAAAGTGTAAAAAAATTAGGCTCCCTAGAAAAAATATTTTCAATGCTTCCTGGTATGGGTAAAAACAAGGCATTGAAAGATGTAAACCTTGATGACGGACAGCTGGACAAAATTGAAGCAATGATTAATTCCATGACAATTGAGGAGCGAAGAAATCCTGATTTAATAGATGGAAGCAGAAAAAAAAGAATAGCTGCCGGAAGCGGGACAACAGTAAATGATGTGAACAGACTTTTGAAGCAATTTGAAAAAACCCGGAGTATGTTAAAACAATTTTCGGGAGGATTTAATAAAAAAAATATTAAATTTCCTTTCTAAAAAATTACGTCACTGCTATTATCATATTCTTTAACATTTGCACAGTATTAAAACATCTATAAAAAATATTTTGCAAGTTTCAAATAAATATATATAATTTTAAATAATGTTATTATTTGTAGTGTTTTGCACACAGGAGGATTTATTTTGAGCGTAAAAATTAGATTGACAAGAAAAGGTGCCAAAAAGCAGCCTTTCTACAGAATTGTTGTAGCTGACAGCAGATTTCCAAGAGACGGAAGATTTATTGAAAACATTGGTACCTATAATCCAAGGACTGAACCTTCAACTATAGAACTTGATAAAGAAAAAGCAGCAGAATGGTTAAGCAAGGGTGCTATCCCAACAGGAACCGTTAAAAAAATATTTGAAATAGTTAACTTAAATAGTGAAGTCACAAAGTAAGCAAACAACTGGAGGTAAATGGTGAAAGAGTTGCTAGACTACATGGTTAAAGAGCTGGTAGACAATCCGGACGATGTTGAAATTACCGAAGAGCCCGAAGGTGAAAAAACTGTTGTTTTCAAATTAAAAGTTGCTGAGAATGATTTAGGAAAGGTTATTGGCAAGAAAGGAAGAACGGCTAATGCTTTAAGAGTTATAATGAGAGCTGCTTCTGCCAAAAGAGGAAAATCTTCCATAGTTAAGATAATTGACTAAAAAAGATATTTAATTACATATAAATAATTTGATTAATGCTTGAAAAAAAAATAGATCTTAGACTTGTTGGGATAATCGGTAAGCCTCATGGCATCCATGGGGAAGTGATATTGAATTTTGTTACCGATTATCCCGATTCTGTTTTAAATGGTACAATTTTTTTTACAGACGATAAAAAACAAAATTTTTTTGAAGTAGAGAATATAAGAAATTTGGATTTGCGTATTAAAAAAGGTGCAATTGTCAAATTTGTTGGAATAGAAGACAGAAACTCTGCTGAAAGAATAAAAGGTATTAATTTATTAAGAGAAGCCGATTATTCTCCACCTCTGGAACAGGAAGAATACTGGATAGATGACCTGATTGACTGCAGTGTATATAATGATTCTGCAAATTATATAGGGAAAGTTATAGATGTTGTTCAGAACCCTGCAAATGACAATATATTAATTAAAACAGATGCAAATAGTATTGAAATAGCCGGGATAAAAGAAAAAGAGTTTTTTGTTCCTCTTGTTGATGATTATATAGACTATATAGATACTGCCGGTAAAAAAATTTTTCTCAAAAAAAACCCTGAGTATATTTAAAGACAGCAGACGCCTGGCTGCCTATTTTATAAAAATTTATTTATTAATTAATAAATCCATCCTTAAAATGATTATTGATATTGTAACTATTTTTCCGGAGCTTTTTTCGGAGTTTAAAAATTATGGAGTCATCAGGGAAGCTTTTTTAAAAGACCTGGCAAGTCTAAACATCCATAATCTCAGAGATTTTACAAATGACAAGCACAGGAAGGTAGATGACAAGCCATATGGCGGAGGATTTGGAATGGTAATGACACCCCAGCCATTTTATGACTGCGTTAAATTCATCAAAGAAAAAAATAATATTTTAAAAAGCGAAATGCAAAAGGTTGTTTTATTAACTCCAAGAGGTGAAAAACTCAATCAGGAAAAGCTTAAATATTTATTAGGGCTTGAAAACATCATATTTCTTTGTGGGAGATATGAGGGTGTTGATGAAAGGGTCAGTGATTTATTGGCAGACATGGAGATTTCAATTGGAGATTATATTCTCACCGGAGGAGAATTGCCCGCCATGGTGATAACAGACGGTATTTTAAGGCTTATTCCTGGAGTAGTCCACAGCAAAGAATCCGTTGAATTGGAATCTTTTGAAGATGACCTGCTTGAATTCCCCCAATATACCAGACCCAGTGAATTTATGGGACTAAAAGTTCCTGAAATTCTGACAGGGGGCAATCATTTTGAAATAAAAAAATACAGAGATGAACAGTCAAAAATTGTTACAAAAAAAAGAAGACCGGATTTATTTGACAAATTACCTTAAATTAATTATAGTTTGAAAGTTATTTTTATTGGCAGTTCTTTTAATTCAACATATTTTTTGGAGAGTAAAAAATGAATAATCTGGAAAAAATAGAAAGCAAATATTACAAAACTGATGTTCCTGAGTTCAAACCTGGGGATAAGGTAAAAGTTAATATAAGGATAAGTGAAGAGAACAAGGAAAGAATTCAGACATTTATGGGTATAGTCACAAACAGACAGGGCGGCGGACTTAATGAAACTTTTACCGTCAGAAAAATATCCTTCAATATCGGAGTTGAAAGAACTTTTCTCGTAAATTCCCCAAGGATACATTCCATCGAAAAAGTAAACACAGGAATTGTACGCAGGGCTAAACTTTATTACCTGAGAGATAAAATAGGTAAAAAGTCCAAAGTAAAAGTAGCCGAATAATTAAATAATTATACAAAAAATTCAAAATTTTACTTATGGGAAGACATATTTCCACTACAAAACCAAATAAAAGTTTTGGAAGAGAATTACTGTCTTACGTAATTGTAATTTTTGTAGCTGCCCTCGTATCAGTTCTTTTCAGATTATTTTTTTTTGAACCTTTCATCGTCCCAACTCCTTCTATGGAACCTACCTTGATGGTACAGGACAAAGTTATTGTAAATAAATTTTCATATAAATACACAGGTATAAAAAGAGGAGACATAATAGTTTTTCCTTCTCCTGTTAATGATGGAAAAGATCTGGTTAAAAGAGCTATTGCCTTTGAAGGTGAAACTATAAAATTAGGTACAGACGGTGTAATTTATATAAACGACGAGCCTCTCAAAAAAGATTACTATGCCGAAGGTATATCTCCCGAGTACACAGGACAGACTTTTAAAATAGGGAAAAATGAAATATTTGCCATGGGCGATAACAGAAACAACAGCTATGACAGCAGATATTTTGGAGCTATTGACAAAGCATCTGTTTTTGGAAAAGTTTTTATGATTTACTGGCCAGTTCCCCGCATAAAATTTGTCAAATAAAAAATATTTTTGCTGATAAACCAAAGGTTCTAATTTTTTGTATTCACCATTATTTTTTGCTGATATTCAGAACAAATTAATCAGTTTTTTTGAAAATTTTGGGCCTGACTTCAAAAAATATTTGTTATATCTTTTTAAGGAAGTACAATAAACTTTTTTTAGAGTCCTTTTTATGAAAATAAAAGAATCCAACAGGTTAATAAACTTTTGTGAATATGAGGACAGTCTTTTCCTGGCGGGATACGAACTAATTGCCGGCGTGGATGAAGTTGGAAGGGGATCGCTTGCCGGGCCCATTGTTGCTGCCGCTGTCATTTTGAAAAGAAGTGGTCTATTTATCGAGGGGATAAACGATTCAAAAAAAATAAGCGCCAATAAAAGAAAAGAACTTTTTAAAAAAATAGTTGATAACTGCATTTGTTATTCAATTGCCAAAATTAACTCAGTAAAAATCGACAAAATATCACTAGGCAAAGCAAATATTGCTGTATTTGAAAATGCTCTCAGTAATCTTCAAACAACTCCTCAGATTGTTCTCTCAGACGCTCTGAGCATTCAGTGCGCTGTTCCTGTTTTGCCAATAATAAAGGGTGACCAGCTAAGTATTTCCATAGCAGCTGCCTCAATTATCGCCAAAGTAACAAGGGACAGTATTATGGAAAAATTTGATTTGATTTATCCACAGTATGGATTTAATAATAATAAAGGATATGGAACCAAAAAACATTTTGAATGTATTGAAAAATATGGCCCCTGCTCCATACACAGGCTAAGCTTTAACGGAGTGAATGGTTACAGGGATTAACAGGAATAAATATGTTAACATATAGTTGTTTTATATTGCATTTATTGAATAATTAAAGGTTGAAGTGAACTTAAGAAGCAACAAAACAGCCTTTTGGCAGAGTTTTGTAATTTCAAATCCAGCGCCTGATTAAGGCAGAGTCAGATTATGTCTAAAAATAACAAACTAATAGGGCATTTTGGTGAAAGAATTGCTGCCTGCTTTATTATCAGTAATGGCAGCTCAGTCATCTACAGAAATTATACATGCAGGTATGGTGAAATAGATATTATTTCAACCTCAGGCAAGGATCTTGTGTTTACGGAAGTCAAAACAAGGCAGAACAAAAATTTTGGTTTTCCTTTTGAATCTGTAACTGAAAGTAAAATAAAAAAAATAAAAAAAGCTGCACAGTATTTTTTATTAAATGAAAAATTACCCAGTAACTATCAGTATAATTTAAGATTTAATATTGTATCCATTATTATTTCAGGCGATCTGAGCGCAGCTGTTCTTGCAGAAGAAAATACCAGCCCAATTGAAATCAGTGCTTTAAAAACAGGTACAGATTATGAACTGGAACAAATAACAGATATTTGATTTCAGAACAAACAACTAATATTCATTATTATTTCAGTCGACCTGTGCTCAGTTTTTTTGCAGGTAAAGATATTGCAACAATTGGAATCAGTGTTTTAAAAGCAGGAACAGATTGTGAGCTGTAGTAAATAACATAAACCTGATTATGCAGCAAACAAAAAATGTTAATATTATTTATAAAGAACTGAACGCAGCTGTTAGGGAAGATGAAATATCACCTCAATTGAAATAAGTGCTTTAAAAACAGGAACTGATTCTTAACCGAAGAACATAACAGAGACACGATTATGAAATAATCAGAAGACTGGCTATGAAGTTTTCATAAAATATATATGTATTTGACTATATGAATATAAAGGCATATAATCAAATCATGTTTTTTAAATTAGATAGTTTTACGCTAACGGGTATCGAAGCCATAAAGGTAACGGTTGAAATACATATCTCAAACGGAATGCCGTCTTTTACAATAGTCGGACTGCCAGACAAATCCATAAACGAAGCCAGAGACAGAGTTAAAGCTTCAATTATTAATTCAGGTTTCAAATTTCCGGTTAAGAAAATAATAATTAATCTCTCGCCGACGGATTTAAGAAAAGAAGGCTCCTTATTTGATTTGCCAATTGCGCTGGCGATATTAAAAATAAGCGGTCAGATTGAGAGTGATTTTTTTGAAATATCTTCTTTTATAGGCGAGCTTTCGCTTAATGGAGCCATTGATCCGGTAAGAGGGATTTTATCGATGGCACAAAAATCTGCTGAAATGAAAAAGCAATATTTTTTTATTCCTGTTGCAAACGTAAAAGAAGCAATACTTATTAAAAATATATTTATAATCGGATGCTCCAGTCTAACAAACTGTATAGAGATATTAAAAAGCAGAGATATCATCAATAAATATATTTCCAAAAATACAGAAAACAGCAGCAACTATTTACCAAAAAAATACAGTGTCGATTTTTCAGAAGTAAGAGGGCAGCTGCGAGCAAGACGTGCTTTGGAGATAGCAGCAAGCGGAATGCATAATATTCTGCTGATAGGCCCTCCCGGTTCAGGAAAATCGATGCTTGCAGAAAGAACCATTACAATAATGCCGGATTTAAACCTTGATGAAAGTATTGAGGTTACAAAAATACACAGTCTTATCAAAAGAAAAAGATATGAGCTCATCAGCTCCAGGCCTTTTAGAAATCCACATCACACTATAACTGAGACCGGCCTTATAGGTGGAGGGGTCTATCCAAAACCCGGCGAAGTCAGTCTGGCGCACAGAGGAGTTTTATTCCTTGATGAATTTTCAGAATTTTCAATGAGGCTTTCAGAAGCATTAAGGCAGCCTCTTGAAAATAAGTGCATTGTCATTAACAGAAATAATATTTCCTGCAGATTTCCATGCAGCTTTATGCTTGTTCTTGCAATGAATCCGTGTTTTTGCGGATATTTCGGAGATGATAATAAAAAATGCAGATGCTCCATAAGGGAGGTTGAAAAATACTGGAAAAAACTGTCCGGGCCGATAATAGACAGAATAGACATGCAGACAAAACTCCCAAGATTAAAAGAAGAACATTTTTTTGAAGATAAAAAAATTGAAAACTCACATGAAATAGGGATAAGAGTAGGAAATGCCATTATTATTCAGGAACAAAGATATAAAAATGAGGAAATTAAATATAATTCAGAAGCCGGACCGGCATATATAAACAGCTGGATCGGAAAAAACAATAACTTGAAAAAAATAATAATAGATTTTTCAAAAACGACACAATTAACAGCCAGAGGAATAGCAAGCCTCATAAAGGTGTCAAGAACAATAGCTGATCTTGATGGTCAGCCAGAAATATCTGAAAATCATCTGGCGGAAGCATTTCAATATAAAATATCAAATATTATTTGATTTTTTATAAATTAATATTTTTTAGGCGGCAAGCAATATTTATAAAATACAGACAAGGTAAAATACAGACAAGTGAAAATATATATAAGCGAAAATACGGACAAGGGAAAAATGTCAGATGCTGAAATCAGTTTAAATATATTAAAAATAATTTCTGACCTTAAAACAAAACCATCAGATTTTATAAATATATTTAAAATCAAAGCAGATTTGGCAGAGGCTGTTAATTATTTTACTGCTAAAGAAAAAAATAATTTAAGGCTTTTTGGTGAAAGCCGCTGCAAAGAAGGATCACCTGACAAGTCCGCTGTATGTCTCAGCACTTTGACCGATAATAATGCTTTTATGATAAATATTTCTCAGAAAGAATACCCGGAGCTTCTAAAAGAAATATATTTTCCTCCTCCAATATTATTCTGCAAAGGTTTAAAAAATATTTCAGAGAATAATTTAAAAATTGCAGTAGTGGGAACAAGAAGATGCAGCGATTATGGACAGGAAGCAGCTGGGTATATAAGCAGAGAATTATCAAAAATTGGTTTTACTATTATAAGCGGTATGGCTTTGGGAATTGACAAAACTGCTCATTTTGCAGCAATAAAAGAAACTGGCGGCAGTATCGGAGTTTTAGGTACAGGAATTGATATTGAATATCCTTATGAAAATAAAAGATTATATAATGAAATTATTGTAAATGGCGGCCTTGTTACAGAATTTTTACCCGGTACTCCTCCGCTCAAAAGTAATTTTCCAGCAAGAAACAGAATAATAAGCGGTATGTCTATTGGAGTAATTGTTATTGAGGCCGGAGAAAAAAGCGGTGCTGTTGTAACGGCAAAATCTGCAATCAGAGAAAACAGGGAAGTATTTGCAGTGCCGGGCAGTATATTTTCAGATAAAAGCAAAGGCTGTCACAATCTGATTAAGAGCGGCGCAAAACTTGTAGAAAGCATTGATGATATTCTTGATGAATTGTCAAATTATATAAAAGACCCAAAATACAATGACCCCACCTGTCAGAAGCAATTTGAATGTTCTAAAAATTTTATTAACGGTAAAATATTAAATACTGAAAGAGATAAAAAAAATAAAAATAATCAAAATTACTCAGACAGTATAAACCCAGAATATTTTCCGGATGATGACTACCTGAAAGTATTTAACTGTCTTGGGTTTACAGAAAAAAGCCTTGAAGAAATAATAATGACAACATGTCTTAACATAAATAAAGTATTACAAATAATTTCTTATTTACAGCTTAAAAAAATTATTAAAGAAAACAGTTTCAATAATTTTGTTAAAATTTTTTATTAAATAAGGCAAAATGATATTATAATTATTAAATATTATAATAAAATACCCAATTTTTAATAATCATATGAATCTTGAAGAAAGTCTGGAATTTTATGACAAGTATCTGAAATACGAGAAGAATCTGACACCCAATACAATTCTTGCATACAGAAATGATCTTTTGCTGATGATGGATTTTTTTATAAAAAATAATGTTTGTGATGTCAGCGAGATCTCCCTTTTGGTTTTCAGAAATTTTTTAAAATTTCTTGATAAATATCAATATAACAGCATGACTTTACTTAGGAAATTTTCATCTTATATCAATTATTTTAAATTTCTCGAAAAAAATTCTTTAATTAACATACAGCTTAGCGGAGCCATATCGCTTCCAAGGAGTGAGAAAAGATTTTACAGTTTCCTGTCAGAATCAGAGGTAAAAATATTACTTGATGCAATAGGGGAGGGCAGTAATTTTGAAATAAGAGACAGAGCTGTTTTTGAATTGTTTTATTCTACAGGCGCAAGAATAAGTGAAATTGCAGGTATCGCTTTAAGCAAAATTAATATTGAAAATAATGAAATAGAGGTTTTTGGCAAAGGCAGAAAGTCAAGGACTGTATATCTAAACAATACTGCATCAGATAAATTAAAGATGTATTTAAATATCAGAAATACATTTTTGTTTGACAGTAAAAACAAAACTTATAAAAAGAACAATTATTTGTTTCTCAATAGAAACGGAGGTAATCTGTCTGCAAGATTTATCAGAATATTATTGGATAAATATTTAAAAAAGGCGCAGATAAACAAAAAAATATCGCCACATGGGCTAAGACACAGTTTTGCCAGTCATCTTCTTCAGGAAGGTGCCGGAATCAGGGTCGTTCAGGAGCTTCTTGGACATGAGAATGTCTCAACAACTCAGATTTATACTCATTTAAATTTAAAAAAATTGAAAAAAGATTATGAAAAATTTCATCCGCGAGCCGGCTGAAGAAATATTTAAATATGAAGCGGATATTTATTTGCCCAAAATATTTTAATATGCTAAAATCATCCAGAAAAAAATACACACACCGTTTTATGAAAAATGGTAATTATTTTTGTAACGGTGGAGGAAAAACCATTTAATTAGGAGGAAAATTGGAAGAAGTAACTATTAAACAGCTTCTCGAAGCGGGAGTTCATTTTGGCCATCAGACCCGCAAATGGAATCCAAAGATGAAGAGATATATTTTTGCTGCGAAAAACGGCATTTATATTATCGATCTTCAGCAGACTCTATTGCTTTTAAACGAAGCGTATGAGTTTGTAAAAAATATTGTAAGTGAAGGCGGCATAATCCTTTTTGTTGGAACAAAAAAACAAATACAGGATATTATTGAAAATAATGCAAAAGACTGCATGATGCCTTATGTAAAAAACAGATGGCTTGGTGGAACGCTTACTAATTTTGATACTATTTCTAAGAGACTCAAAAGAACCGATGAAATAGAAGATATGGAGCGTAACGGAGTATTTGAAAAACTTCCCAAAAAAGAAGTTCTTGGTATTCAGAATGAGTACCAGAAATTAAATTATAATATGGGTGGAATCAGACAAATGAAGAGACTTCCGGATGCTCTGTTTGTAATTGATCCCCATAAAGAAGAAATAGCAGTCAAGGAAGCCATAAAACTTGGTATTCCAATTATAGCTATTACAGATACTAATTGTGATCCTGATAATATAGATTATGTTATTCCGGGTAATGATGATGCTATTAGAGCATGTAATTTAATTTGCGGTGCTATATCTAAGGCAGTATTAGACAGCAGCTCCGGTATGGCAGCAGCCAAAGACAATAAGGTAAAAGAAAGCAGCGATCAGGTAAAAGTTGCAGAATTGCCCGCAGTAGACGATTTGTCTGACAATAAACAGGCCCCTTAAGAAACATGGGCATAATTTTAAATAACAGGAGTGTGAAATAATGGTAGAAATAAAAGCAGATCAGGTAAAAAAACTAAGAGATAAATCCGGGGTTGGTATGATGGAATGCAAGAAGGCACTTTCAGAAGCTTCCGGAGATATGAGTAAGGCAGAGTTGATTTTAAGGGAAAGAGGGCTTGCGGCTGCTTCAAAAAAATCCAGCAGAGCCACTAACCAGGGGCTTATTGAAAGTTATATTCATCCCGGTTCCAAAATTGGCGTTCTGCTTGAGGTCAACAGTGAAACTGATTTTGTTGCAAGAAATGAACAGTTTAAAGATCTTGTTCATAACATAGCTCTGCATATTGCTGCTGCAGCGCCAACCTATGTTTCAAGCGAAGATGTTCCAGCAGATGTTCTTGAAGCTGAAAAGGAAATTTTTAAAAAACAGGCTCTTAATGAGGGTAAACCAGAGGCAGTCCTTGAAAAAATTGCTGAGGGCCGAATTAAAAAATTTTATCAGGAAAACTGTCTTCTCGATCAGCTCTATGTTAAAGATAATGACATGACAATAAATGATCTGGTCAAACACTCAATTGCAATAATAGGTGAAAATATTGTTGTCAGAAGATTCTGTAGATTTGTTCTTGGAGAAGAAATATAAAATAAAATTTGTAATAATAAGTTTCTTCCAGATTTTTGACAAAATGTCTTGCTTGTGAAAATTTTAAACCCGGTTCCAGTAAAATTATTTACTTAAAACTGAGTTATTAAACATTAATTGGTTTCTGGTAAAAAATTAGCTAGAATAGTCCTGTAGGGAAAATTTTATGTTTAATTTAAACAAGTAAGTTACTAAAAACTTAGTTGTTGACCAGAAACCAGGTAGTTTGGGTTTAATGTTTGGCAAATAATATTCTAATTAAGAAAATTTTAGCTCAATTAAAGTGAATTGTCCGTTAAAAAATTAGTTAATCACTATTAATTAATATTAAGCGCTAAAACGGTTAATAATATTTTTTTAATGTTTTATAATACTTTTTATTTCTGATGACACAACAAAAATATAAGAGAATACTGTTAAAAATAAGCGAAGAATCTCTTAAAAGCAGTGAAGGCAGCTA
>Ga0247841_10005426_pt1 | contig 20653 bp, 13 predicted proteins | sample LaCruzMarch2015__2_FD_192410 | JGI IMG/M metagenome (GOLD analysis project Ga0247841, IMG submission 192410) | Freshwater microbial communities from meromictic Lake La Cruz, Castile-La Mancha, Spain - LaCruzMarch2015_18m | ecosystem: Environmental > Aquatic > Freshwater > Lake | place: Spain... | reverse complement strand
GACGAATGTCGTCGCGGCAGGCAGCTAGCATGAGCACGGCGGCAAGACTGATCAGGGTGTTTTGGATGGGAAGCTTCATGGGTTTCTCCAGGTTTATTGCGGTGAGAGCGGCGCACAGGCGCGCGCGAAAATTGCTTCAAGTTCAAGAGCGGTCAGCGCCAGCGGATGGGTGCGCATGCTGCTTGCGCGCAGCGCGCCGGGAATACTCGCGGCGCACAGTGCGGGCGTGACGCCAAAATGTGACAAGGGCGGAATTGCGCATTGCGCGCACAGCTGTTCGAGCCAGCCGGCCAGCGCATCGGCGGTTGCATCTGGTGTGGCAAGCAGCAACCGCGCGGCTTCATCATATTTTGGCAAGGCAGGACTGTCGGGCACCCGGGCTCGCAGCGCACGCACCGTGGCTTCCGTGACCAACGGCACGAGTCGTGCGCACAGCGCGCCGTGCGGCGCGCCACTCAGGCCGCCCAGTGGGCCGGCCATACCATGCACCGCACCCAAGCGCGCATTTGCCAGCGCCATGCCGCTGCATAACGCGGCGAAGGCCATGTCGGCGCGCGCCGCCATGTCGGCGCCATCGTGCAGCACCGCCGGCAAGGCCGGGCCGATCCGCCGCAGACCTTCGCGACAGACCGCATCACTTAAAGGATTGGCGCTCGTGCTGACGAACGCTTCCAGCAATTGGGTCAGCGCATCCATGCCCGCCGCGGCGGTGACATGCGCCGGTTGTGAAACAGTCAGTTCCGGATCCACGAGGGCCACGGTGGGCATCAGCAAAGGACTGCGGATGCTGACCTTGACGCGCGGCGCGGTCGCTTGCAAGACTGTATTGAAGGTTGCTTCCGCGCCGGTGCCGGCGGTGGTGGGCACGGCAATGCATGGCGCGGCTGGCATTGTCAGCGGGTTGCCCTTGCCGATGACTTCGAGATAGTCGAACACCTCGCCCGTGTTGGTCAGCAGCGCGGCCACCGCCTTGGCCGCATCCAGCACGCTGCCGCCGCCAATGCCGATGACCAAATCACAGTGTGCCGCGCGGGCCTGCGCGACCCATGCGCGCACCTGCTCGACGCGCGGCTCGCCCGGCACGGCCAGCTGCAGCACGCCTGCCACACTGGCAAGCAGGTCGTGCAAGCGTTCGGGATGCGCGCCGGTCAGCACGCAGGCGCGGGCGCCAAGCGCGGCTGCTTCATGTGCCAAGGTGTGGCGGGTGCCGGCGCCAAAGACAATCTTGCGTGGTGTGTGAAATGCAAACGTCATGCACTATTATATCAAACCAGAATATGCGCCGCCGCACGGCGCGCATGCCCGGATCCGGCGGAAGCGAAGATTGAGAAAGGGGTACCGGCGCCCTTTTTTGCTTAATCTTATTCACCCACGACGCGAGGTCGTGGGGGTCTCTGGCTCCCCACCGAGCTTGCCTCGGTGGAAGCGGAGATTGAGAAAGGGGGGCCGGCGCGCCTTTTTTACTCAATCTTATTCACCCACGACGCGAGGTCGTGGGGGTCTCTGCATGCAAAAAATGTGGGAGCCGCCTCCGTACGGCGATTCTGCTGCATCGGGGCATGGAAGCCCCTCCCACTTATTACAGCAACAGCGCGGTCGGCAGACGCGAGAAGGAGAAGCGGGGAGAAAGGCATGCGCGCCGTAACATTCGTGCCGCGCGCGGCCCGCCGGGCGCTTACCACAAATAATAATTACCGGTTTGCAAAATGTACAACGCCAGCAGCAGATTCGAGACGGCGTGCGCGGTGACGCACACCAGCAGGTTGCGCGTCGTGTACAACAGCCACATGATCAGCGCGCCCCAGATGACGGCCACCAGCCACCATGGATGCGAGAACACAAAGATGCCCAGGGCGATCAGCGCGCTGCGCTTGGTAAACCAGCCGATCGGGACGCGTTTGTAGTATTCATCCTCGACGAAGCGAATCACCAGCGAGCGCGTGAACAGCTCCTCGAAAAACGGCACGGTGATCACCGCGCCGCACATGCGCATGGCGATAAAGACGTTTTTCCACAGGCCGCTCAATTCGGGCACGTTGTAGGTCGAGGTCGGCAGGGCGGTCGGCAGCATGATCAAGCCGCCGGCCACGCGTCGCCAGGCATCCTCGGCGATGTCCGCCCCGTAGGTGAACGAAAGATAGATGTTGGTATTGCCCAGCACCGGAATGCGCGCAAACATGATTTCACGGAAATAGTGATAGGGCGCAATCCACAAGACGATGCCGACCACGCCCACCAGCACGGCCAGGAGCCAGTCTATCGCGGTGGTGCCGCGCACGCTTAATTCGGGATACTTGCCTTTGGCATAAAAATACACCAGCGCGATGGCGGTGCTGATCACGGCAATGGGATAGGCGTAAAACGGCCCGAGCACCTTGGCCAGCATGCCGATGCAGACCATGTGGCAGGCGTACGGCACCCAGTGTTCCTTGGCGTAGCCGAGCAGCGTGCCGAACGGCATTATCTCGCGCTGTGCCGGCGGCGTGTAGGTCAAGCCCTTATTGAATGAGAGTTGCATGATTGCAATGGGGTGGAGGTTCGGGGTTCAGAGTTCATGGTTCACGGTTCATCGTTCACGGTTCATCGTTCATCGTTCATCGTTCAGCTTATTCTGCCGCCTTGATTTCATCCCAGAGTTTGAGATACAGGGCGGTGGCTGGGCCGAGGTCGCGCTGCGATTCACATTTGTCGAGCACGGCGGCGGGCGGAAAGATCACCGGATTAGTGCGCGTCGCCGCGCTCAAGTATTGATAGGCATCCTTGTTGGGGCAGAGGAACAAGACAAACTCGATGTTTTCTGCCGCGACCTTGGGGTCATGAATGAAGTTGATGAACTTGTGCGCCAAGGCGACATTCTGCGCGGTTTTCAGAATCGCCATATTATCAAGGGCGACCATGGCGCCCTCGGCCGGCAGTTCGAACACCACATTGGTGTTTTCATTCGCGACTTGCAGCAAATCACCGTTGTAGCCATGCACCAGCAGGAATTCGCCGGCGGCAATGCCGTTCTTGTATTGCTCGTTTTCAAATTTGGCAATCAGCTTTTTCCAGCGGATGATCACCGTGCGGGCCTTGGCCAATTCGGCCGCGTTGGTCGTGTTGACGCTATAGCCGAGAAACTTCAAGGCGGCGCCGATGGTCTCGCGATAGTCATTCATCAGGGTGGTGCGGCCTTTCAAGTCGGCGCGGTCGAACATGCGCCATGAGGGCGTGAAGTCTTTGACGCGGTCCTTGCGATAGGCGATGCCGGTGCTGCTCATCATATACGGCACGCTGAACTGCATGGCGGGGTCGGTCGCGAAGCGCATATAGGCCGGGTCGAGATGGACAAGATTCGTCAGTTGCGCATGGTCGAGCGGCAAGAGCATCTTTTGCTTGACCATCATATCGACAAAATAGCTGCTGGGGAAAATCACGTCATAGCCGGTGGCGCCGGCCTTGAGCTTGTTGTACATGCTCTCGTTCGAGTCGAAGGTGTCAATCACGACCGTGCAGTTGTTTTCGCGCTCGAAGCGCTGGACCAGTTCGGGCTTGAGATAATCGGCCCAATTGAAGACGTGCAGCACCGGCTTGGCCTTCTGGCAGCCGGACAGGGTGAGCAGGGCGGCGAGGGCGGCGAGGGTGGCCGTAATGCGGAAGGCGGTCATGCTTTCTCCTTGTGCAGTAAATGTTGGGTGAGCCAGACGATCAGGAAGGTGGCGACCAGCAGCAGGGCGGAAAGCGCATTGATCAACGGGGTCGCGCCGAATTTGATCATGCTGTAGATGCGGATGGGCAGGGTGGTGCTGCCCGGCCCGGCGACGAAGAACGAGATGACGAAGTCGTCAACCGAGAGGGTGAAGGCCAGCAGCGCGCCGGCGGCGATGCCGGGCGCCAGCAAGGGCACGAGCACGCGCCAGAGCGTGGTCCACCAATTGGCGCCGAGATCCATGGCGGCCTCGACAATCGCAAAATCAAAATCCTGCAGGCGTGCCAGGACGACCATGGTCACATAGCTGATACAGAAGGTGACGTGCGCCAGGAAAATGGTGAACAGGCCCAGCTGCATGTGCAACGCGACAAAGAACAGCAGCAGACTCATGCCCATCAAGATTTCGGGCACGACCAGCGGCGTGTAAATCAAGGTATAATGCAGCTTTTGCAGTTTGCCATGATAGCGGTGCAAGGCGAACGCGGCGCAGGTGCCGATCACGGTGGCGAGCGCGGTGGCGCTGACGGCAATGATCATGGTATTGCGGAAGGCGTGCCAGATTTCGCGCGCGGCGAACAGCTTGGCATACCACTTGAGGCTGAAGCCGCCCCAGGTGCCGCCAAAGCGCGCGGCATTGAACGAATTGACAATCAGGATCACAATCGGCAAGTAGAAAAAGACCAGCACCAAAATCGTGGTAAGCAGCGGCAGGCGGCTGTGTTTCATGCGACCTCCCGCATGGTGGGCGGCTGCTTTTCGGCGCGGGTCTGGTGGATGATCATGATCAGCATGGGCAGCAGGACCGCCACGGTCAGGAAGGCCGCCAAGCCGCTGGCGTGCGGCAGATTGCGGTCGACAAAGACGCGCTGGGCGATTTTGTTGCCGATCATCTCGGCGTTGGGCCCGCCGACCACATCCGGAATGACATACGAGCCCAGCGAGGGGATGAAGACCATCAGGAACGCGTTCAACAGGCCGCGCTGAATGCCGGGCAGGAACACTTTGAAAAAGGCCTGCAGGCGCGTCGCGCCGAGATCGAGCGCAGCTTCAATCAGGCCGAAGTCGAATTTCTCGGCGGCGGCGTAGATCGGCAATATCGCAAACGGGAGATAGGTGTAGACACTCACCAGCAGGACGGCTTCGGCATTGTACAAGAGGGATGCGTCCGGCCGCACCAGATGCAGGAAGACCAGGGCCTGTTTGAACAGGCCTTCCGGATGCAGCAGGGCTTTCCAGGCGAAGATGCGGATCAGGAAGCTGGTCCAGAACGGCACAATCGTCAGCAGCAGCAACAACTGGCGCCAGCGCGGCGTGACGCGCGCGAGGTGATAGGCCATCGGCACGGACAGTGCCAGGCAGATGGCGGTGGCGACAAAGCTGATCCAGATGGTGCGCCAGATGATGGTCGGGTAATTGGGATTGGACAAACTGCGCAGGGTCTGCAAAGTCCAGCCCGGGCCGATGCCGCCGTACAGGTCGGCCGGTTTGAAAGTGATGGCGAAGACAATCAAGGTGGGCACGCAAAACAGCAGCAACAGCCACAGCATTGAGGGGGCGGTGACCAGGACTTCAGCGCTGGTGATGCGGGCCGGCTTCATGCGCGGGCCGGGGGCCGGCGATGCAGGATGCACGGGCGCAAGCCGGTGTTGATCGTGTTCAGTGTGCATCGCCAGGCGGTGTGTCAGAGCCGTTCTCGCCGATGGCCTCAGGCGGCACTTGCATCAGGTTTTCATCCGATTCACTGTAGCGCTCGAGCATGTAGCCGTCATCGGCATGCCACCAAATCCAGACATCATCCTTCCAGCGAATGGGCTGCTCGTCCAGCAGGAAGCGGACGTGCTGGCGGTTGATCGCCAGGCGGTATTCGCCGGCGCGCACCCAATATTTTGTGTGCGACCCGAGGTAGATGATGTCCTCGACCGTGGCGGCGATGACGTTGTGCTTGTCATCCAGCGCGCGCCGCTCGCGCGAGATCCGGAATTTCTCGGGGCGCACGCTGAAGTAAACGGCATCGCCGCAGCGCATGTTCTTGTCGTTAAAGACGACCACGTCGGGAAAGCCGTCAATCGCCAGCCGGCTGTACTCCTGGCTGATGATTTCGCGCACGGTGCCTTCGAAAAAGTTCGTGTCGCCAATGAAGGCGGCCACAAAACTGCTGCGTGGCGCCTCGTAAATTTCGCCCGGCGTGCCAAGTTGCTCGACCTTGCCGTTGTGCATCACGGCGATCCGGTCGCTCAAGCTCATTGCTTCACCCTGGTCATGCGTCACATACAAGAACGTGATGCCAACCTGGTCGTGGATGATGTCGAGCTCGAGCAGCATGTGCTGGCGCAGCTTCAGATCGAGCGCGGCCAACGGTTCATCCAACAGCAGCACACTGGGCTTGTTGATCAGCGCGCGCGCAATGGCCACGCGCTGTTTTTGCCCGCCGCTGATCTGGTCCGGGCGCTTGTGGGCATGCTCTTCCATGCGGATCAGCTTGAGCATGCGCGCGACCTCGTCCTGAATCTCGTGGCGCGGCCGCTTGGCGACGCGCAAGCCGAAGGCGATGTTTTCCCAGACGCTCAAATGGGGAAACAGGGCGTAATTTTGGAAAATGGTGTTGACCTGGCGGCGGTTGGGCGGCAGATCGGTGATGTCATTGCCATCCAGGTAAATCCTTCCGCAGTCGGGTTTCTCAAAGCCGCCCAGCATGCGCAGCAAGGTGGTTTTGCCGCAGCCGCTCGGCCCCAGCAGCGAAAAGAATTCGCCGCGCTTGATGCGCAACGACACGGCGTCCACCGCGCGCACCGTGCCGAAGGATTTGCTGACGTTGTTGAATTCGAGAAACTCTCCCATCAAGGATGCTCCGCAAACAAAAAAGAAGCGCGCCGCGTTTGCGCAAAATAACTACCGGCATTGTAGCAAAAGCGGCGCCGCCGCGCAAGCGCAGGCGGCGTGGGGCGGGGCCCGGATGCGGCGACGTGTTTGTATTGTTGCTCCCCAGCGAGCTTGCCTCGGTGGAAGCAGAGATTGAGAAAAGGACGCCGGCGTGTTGTTTCACTCAATCTCATTCACCCACGACGCAAGGTCGTGGGGGTCTCTGCGCAGATGTAGCCGCGGAACGGCATTCCGCGTTCAGCGCAGCAATTGAGGCAGAAACGCACGCCATGGCTTGCTGATAAAAATCATGCGCCGCGCATGGTTTTCAATAATTTGTTCGCCGCGAGCAAATTAGTGGCAAACTACGTTGCGGCGGCGGGCAACGATGGGCTCGCATCCGGACCTCTAATTTTGGAATTTCAAGAACTGCGTATTTTAGATTGCGTTTTCCGGGCGGGATAGCTATAATGGGGAAGAACGACCACCACCCATGAGATTGCGCACAAAAATATTGCTGATTGGCTGCGGTACCTTGGTACTGGTGCTGGCCTGCGGCGCGCTTGGTTTCCGGGCGGTGGTGCTGCGCGAGTTTGCGCGGGTCGAGCGCGAGTACACCGCGCGCAATTTGCAGCGCGTGATGCATGCCATCGATCAAACCGTGCAGCACTATGACCGGGTGACGTATGACTGGGCGGCGTGGGACGACACCTGCGCGTTTATTGTCAACAGCAATCGGTCCTACATCCAGCACAACTTGGTGGATCAAACATTTGAAGGATCGGCCATTAATCTGATGGTGTTCGTCAACCCGTCCGGCACGATCATGTATGCCAAGGCCTATGATTTGGCACAGAAGCGGGCCGTCGCCGTGCCGCGCGAGCTGGCCGGCCACCTTGGCCCGCAGACACGGCTGGTGGCGCACAGCAATGAAGAGGGCCGGGTGGGTGGCTTGCTGTGCCTGGATCGGCGCCCGATGCTGGTGGTGTCGCGGCCGATCATCACCAGCGAGAACAAAGGGCCGATCCGCGGCGCGCTGATTGTCGGCCGCTGGCTGGACGAGGCCGAGCTGGCCCGGCTGCGCAAGGTGACCCAATTGCAGATGGCGATGCATTGTCGCCACACCACGAACGTGATGAATGCATTTGCCCGCGCGACCATCGTCGGCCGTGACACCAATGTGCGCGTGGACGCCGGTACGGGCGCGACCGGCCACGACGTGTACGGGTATGTGCAGCTGTGCAATATTTATGGCCAACCCTGCACGATCACCGCCGTGCCGATGCCGCGCACGGTGTATGCGCGCGGCCGGGCGACGGTGCGCGCGGCCATGCTGATGCTGGGCTTGACCGGGGTGTGTTTCATTGTGCTGGCAAGCGTGACGCTGGAGCGCTTTGTCCTGCGGCGCGTGGCGCGTTTGCATGACGATGTGACCCGGATCAGCACGACTGGCGACAGCGCGGCACGCGTGGCGGCGGACGGCACGGATGAACTTGCACACTTGGGCACGGCGGTCAATGCGATGCTGACGCGCATCGAGCACGGCCGCCAGGATACGCTGGCCAGTGAAGACCGGTATGCCAAATTGGTGGAATCGTCGCCGGATGGCGTGTGCGTGGCAACGGCGCAGACAATTGTCTTTGCCAATCCCAGCATGGCGCGCATCTTGGGCGCGCGCACGCCGGCGGACGTGGTGGGCAAATCATGGGCGGCGCTGCTGCCGCCCGCGGCGGCCCAGGCGTGGCAGCAGCACTATGAACAGTTGCGGGACAGCGCGCGCAGCGACGTGCCGCTATCCTTGCGCGTGCGCCAAGCGGATGGCGCGGAGATGGCGGTGGACATCGTCAGCGTGCCGATCACGTATCAAGGAACGTGGGCGGTGCAATCCGTGGTGCGGGACGTGACCGCCCAGCGGCGCGCGGAAGCGGGCCAGTTGCGCGAGGTGGCGCAGAGCGCCCGTTGTCATGCGGTCCTGCTGGCGTTGATGAAGGAGCCGGCGACTGATTTTGCCGCGGCGTTGGCGCGCCTGCTCGAGACCGTGGCCCAGACCCTGCCGGTGGCGCGCGTCAGTTATTGGGCGTACACGGCGGAACGGACGGCGATTGCGTGTTGCGACTGCTATTGCGCGCAGCGCCATGAGCACCGCCATGGCAACCTGCTGCACGCGGGCGACTACCCGCGTTATTTTGCCGCACTCGAGGAATTGAAAAACATTGTGGCCCACGACATCGACACCGATGCGCGCGTGGCCGAGCTCAAGGACGGCTATCTGCGGCCGCTTGGGATCACCGCCATGTTGGACACGGCGGTGCGCTCGCACGGCGCAACGCAGGGCATCTTGTGCCTTGAACACATCGGGCCGGCGCGGCTATGGACGCATGCCGACGAGGAATTCGCCGGCTCGGTTGCGGACCTGATTGCCTTGGCGCACGAGGCCGACCAGCGCCAGCGCGCGGAGGCGGCACTGCGCGTCAGCGAGAGCCGCCTGGCCCTGGCCCAACAATGTGCGCGGCTGGGCACGTGGGATTGGGATTTGGCCACCAACGTGGTGGTCTGGTCGCCCACCACCCTGCAACTGTTTGGCATCGAGAGCGCGACCGGCATCGTGACCCACGCAACATTTATGGAGCATGTCCATCCGCTGGATCGGGCGCGCGTGGATGCCGCCGTGCAGGCCTGCCTGACGCGCGGCGTGCCGTATGTCATCGAACACCGCATTCTGCGGGCCAACGGCGCGCAATGCTGGGTGGCTGAATTGGGCGATGTGCTGCCCGGCGCGGACGGGACACCCGCGCGCATGCTGGGCGTCACGGCCGACATCACGGCGCGCAAAGCGGCGGAAGACATGGCGGCGGCGGAACGGGAATGCCTGGCCGTGACGTTGCGCAGCATTGGCGACGGCGTGATCAGCACCGACACCACGGGCGCCATCACGCTGATGAACCGGGTGGCGGAAGAACTGACCGGGTGGCTGGCCGAAGAGGCCTGCGGGCGGCTGGTGGACGAGGTGTTTCGCACCCTGGCCGAGGACACCCGCGCGGCCTGCGCCAGCCCGGTTAACGAGGTGCTGCAGCAGCGCGCGATTGTGCAGTTGGACGAGGCCCGGATCCTGGTCATGCGCGACGGCACCGAGCGCGTCGTGCGCGACAGTGCCGCGCCCATTTGCGACAGCACCAGCGCGGTGATCGGCGTCGTGCTGGTGTTCCGCGACGTGAGCGTCGAGCGGCGCATGGAAGGCGAACTGCTGAAAGCCCAGAAAATCGAATCAATCAGCGTGCTGGCCGGCGGCATTGCGCACGACTTCAACAACCTGCTGACGATCGTCTTGGGCAACGTCTCGCTGGCGCGCATGCATGCCGAAAACAGCCCGCTGGTGAACGAGCGCCTGAATGACGCCGAGACCGCCGTCGCGCAGGCCATGCAACTGACCCAGCAACTGCTGACCTTTGCGCGCGGCAACGTGCCGATGAAACAATGCGTGGCACTTGGCCAGCTTGTGCGCGACACCGTGCCGCTGATGCTGCGCGGCAGTGCCGTGCGCTATGAGCTGCGCACACCGGAAGATGCCTGGGCGGCCGAGATCGACCCCGGCCAGATTGCGCAGGTGCTCAACAATCTGGTGCTCAACGCGGTGCAAGCCATGCCGCACGGCGGCCAGCTGCAGGTCGCCGTCGAAAATGTGTTGCTGGCCACGGCGCTGGCACCCCACATGCAGCCCGGCGCGCATGTGCGCATCACGGTGCATGACACCGGCCCGGGCATTGCCCCCGAACATTTGCAGAACATCTTCGACCCCTATTTCACGACCAAGAGCAAAGGCAACGGCCTGGGGTTGACGATCAGCTATTCCATTATCAAAAATCACAAGGGCGTCCTGACCGTTGAATCCCCGGCCGGCCAGGGCACGAGTTTCTTCATCTATTTGCCGGCCGTGGCGGCGGCGCACGACGCGCGCCCGAGCGCGCCGCCGGCGCTGCTGCCGGGCAAAGGCCACGTTCTCCTGATGGACGATGAGCTGATCATTTTGCGCACCACCCGCGCCGTGCTGGAGAAGCTGGGCTATCATGTGGCCACCAGTGAACACGGCGCGGCGGCTGTGCAGGCCTATCAAGAGGCCCACGCACAACAGAACCCGTTTGATGTGGTCATCGTTGACATGACCGTGCCGGGCGGCATGGGCGGCGCGGATACGTTGCGCGCCCTGTTGGCGATCGACCCGGCCGTGCGCTGCATCGCCACCAGCGGCTATTTCAGCAATGACGTGGCCAGCAACCTCTCGTCGCTGGGCTTCAAAGCCCTGCTGCGCAAGCCCTATACCATTGCCCAGTTGCAGGCCACGCTGCGCACTGTGCTGGCATCATAACACCTGCACTTTTGGAAGGACGATACCGATGACTACCCCAGCGCCCCCCGCCCCGGCGGATACCACCACGCGGGTCGAACAGCAGATGGCCATCATCGAGAAAATGGATGCCTTGCGGCGCATGGCCGGCGGTATCGCCCATGATTTCAACAATGTCTTGATGCTGATTTTCGGGTACTGCGACGTGCTGATGGAGAAAGTCCATCCGGAGGGGCCGTTGTATTCGTATCTGCGCGAGATCAAAGGCGCCGGCGAGCATGCCGCACGCCTGACGCGCCTGCTGATGGTCTTTAGCACCCAGCGCGTGTTTCAGCCCGTGACGATGAACCTGAATGCGATTGTCGCCACCAGCGCCCAGCAATTGCGCGACGCGCTTGGGCCGCAGATCACGCTGACGCTGGACTTGTGCCAGGAACGCGGCTTGGCCAGCGTCGAACCCGATGAAGTCGAGCAGGTCTTGCTGCACGTGGCGCGCAACGCGGCCGATGCCATGCCGCGCGGCGGCACGCTGGCGCTGCGCACGACGATTGTCGAGCGCATAGCCGCCGGGCCGGCGCCGCATGAGCTGCCGCCGGGCCGCTATGTGTGCCTGACGGCGCGCGACAGCGGCGCCGGCATGAGCCCCGAGGTGCTGGCGCATGCTTTCGAGCCGTTTTTCACCACCCACGAAGACGGGCGCCACATGGGGCTGGGCCTCTTCTCGGCCTATGCCGTCATCACCCAGATTGAGGGCCATCTGTTTTGCGAAAGTCATAAGGGGCATGGCACCACCGTGACCATCTATTTGCCGCTGCGCACCGCGGTGGCGGCGCCGCCGCCCGCGCCGCGCCGGCCGGCCACCCTGTCCGGCACGGAGACCATTCTGCTGGTGGAAGACGACCAGCGCGTGCGCGCCTTGCTGCGCGACCTGCTGTCCCTGCGCGGCTACACGATTATTGACGCAGAAGACGCCCAGGAAGGCTTGCTCAAGTTGAACCAGGCCCGCGCAACAATTGACCTGCTGCTCACCGATATCGTCATGCCGGGCATGAATGGCCGCGAAATGGCCGAGCAAGCCCTGCAAATAAAACCCCATCTGAAAATCATCTTCACCTCCGGCTACACCGAGGACGAATGCCTGCGCCGGCAAGTGCTGCAGCACAACGCCCATTTTCTGCAGAAACCGTATGTGCCGCAAAAACTGCTGGAGAAGCTGCGCGAAGTGCTGGATGCGCCGCGCACGGCGTGATGCTGTGAGGTGACGGGGATTCTGGGCCGCACGCACGGTAAAGGTATTTATGAGCCACCACATTATGGAGCCAGCCGTACCTGCTTCGTCGCGTGCCTGCGCAAGAAACTGGTTTTGCAGGCGTTGTTATGAAACACGCCGCGGCTGCTTCATACAGTATGGCAGTAATGTTCGCGTTGCTGGCGCTGCCGGTGCAGGCCAATCCGCTGGAGCGCAGCGATGACAAGCCCGCCGTCAGTGACCGCGCGGCGATTGCGCGCCTGCGCAAGGAAATCCCCGCTGGACTACCGGCGCGCGCTGGCCCACGAATACGGGCATAACCTCGGCGCGGATGACCTGTAAGGCGATACCCCGGCCGGATTCTGAACGCTCATGGCTGATGATTGGACCGGCTACACGATTGGCTACTTGCCGCCCGCGCTCGATCCGTGGCATGTGGATGGCTTGGGCTGGTTGAACCCGGTCGTGATCAACAGTCCGGCGGCGCAAACGGTCACGGTCTGGCAGGCCAGCGGCACCGCTGGCGGCACGGGCGCCTGCCGCGGCGTGAAAATCACCCGGTGCGGCGGTGCGTGCGCTCGAGGTGGAAGCCCAACCAGATCAGGCTGCCGCCGACTAACAACAAATGCAGGAACCAGGCCGGGCCTGTATTGGCCACGACAAACTGGAAGTAGAACGTATAAATGTTGATAATCAGGAACGTGAGCCCGTAGCCGCGCAAAAAGCGCACGCCCCATTTGGCGCCGGCCCAGAGCGACGCGCCCGCCACGGCAGCCCACAGCAACGTGAAGAAGAGCCGCTCGCCGGTCGTGTCGGACCAGCGCACATCCATATCCTCGTAGTAACCAAACAGGGCCAGAAACCACAAGGCCAGATTGGTGACCAGCAAACCAAAATGGGCGTAGACGCGGCTGAACGCGGACCAGCGCCCGCGGATCACCAGCCCATGCAGCCAGGCCAGCATGAGCGTCGCCGCGCCGACGGCCAGGAAACGCACCGGATAGGTCATGCCGAGGTAGTACATGCCCCAGCCGGAGACGTAGCCGGTCTCGGCGCCAAAATAGAAAAAGAAATTGGCGCAGGCATACCACAGCACCAGCCGGTTTGCCAGAATGTAGGCCAGTAGAAACAGGAGCAGGGCATCCATGCCCACAAGGCCCGGCCAGTTCTTGCTGCCGGTCGCATAATGGATTGCCAGCACCACGGTCAAGCCCTGCAGGGCGATTGCGCCGGCGAGCTGGAGCGCTTCACCCAGCGCGGGCAGCGCGCGGCGGCGCTGCAGCCAGACCCCCACCCAGAGCGCAGCCACGCAGCCCGCCGTCAGCGCCGCTTCCGAGACCAACCACCAATTCATGTGATCTTTGACCATGATCACCAGGCCGGTGACGGCCGTGAGCACGCCCAAGACGGTGAACGCGCGTACCAGTGCCAGGAAATCCCAGGCCGTCGTGGGATAGCGTTCTTTCAGTGTGGCCGCCTGCTGCGGGCTCAGGATCTGGCGCGTGACGAGTTCATCCAATTCGGCATGGATGTGCTGATGCATCGTGCGTTGGGCATTCATCGGGCCTCTCCATTGGTGCGGAGAATGCGGGTGATCGCCTCGGTGCCGCCGCCCAGCAGCAGCAGGAACACGCCGCCACCGGCGAAGTAGAGGCCCACATCCAGCTTGTCCCAGAACAGCTCATGATAGCGGGTGAAAATATCAATCACGAAAAAGGTGATGCCGAAGCCGCGGAACAAACTGTTCTGCCATGCGGCGCCGAGGATAATCTGCGCCAGGCATGCCCCCGTGAAAATGAAAATCCACAGGAGGGTGGCTTCTTCGTGGTGCGTCCACATCGAGAGAATCAGCAGCGACATGTTTAGGTAGACAAGGCCGAGCGACTCCCATGCCAGATAGAATTTGCCGGTGCGCGGGCACAGGCAGCGCTCGTGGAACATGCCGACGCCGGTCACCAGCAACGCCGCCCCGGCCATGATATACGGGTCTTGCACGGCGAAAACATAGCTTGAGCGGCCCCACATTTCGTTCCATGCGCCGATCCAATGGAACATGCCCAAAAGGGCTAGGATGAGCAGATAAGTGTTGCGGCTGTAATACGCGAGGAAAAACACCAGGGGCAGGCTGATGCTGCCAGTCCAGCACAGGACGGCTGCGTCCTTCAAGCCGATGGCGCTGCCGAGCAGGCTGATTGCGCCGGTCATCATGACGACGCCCAAGGTCACGATGACTTTGGCCGAGGTGGTATAGCGGTCCTGCACGTTTTTGGCAAGCAGCAAGCCCCAGTAGATCAACCCGGCCCCCAGGCCGCCCAGCACCACCGCAGAAACACTCATGGACCCGGTGGCGGCGGTAATCATGCCGAGAATACCGAAGAAGGCCAGCAGCCCGCCTGAAATGCCCAGATATTTGACCACGCCAATCCAGCCGAACTGTTGCGCTTCATAGCGGGTGCACAAGATATTCACGGTCTGTTTTTCGATAACGCCGTCCGTAAACCAAATGGCGATATCCTGCTGGAGGCGCTCTTTTGTTTTTCTGCTTGCCATGGCGTTGTCCTTGTGGCAGCCTGTGTACCGTGCTCAGTGGCGGAAATGGCGCATGCCGGTGCAGAGCATGGCGAGGCCGTGCTCATTGGCGGCGGCGATGACCTCGTCATCCTTGACCGAGCCGCCCGGTTGAATGATTGCGGCGACGCCGGCGCGCGCGGCTTCATCGACGCCGTCGCGGAACGGGAAAAAAGCGTCCGAGGCCAGCACACAGCCGCGCACGTCTTTGCGCGCTTTCTGCAGCGCGAGATGCACTGAATCGACGCGGCTCATCTGGCCGGCGCCCACGCCGACCAGCTCGGTGTCGCGCACCAGCACAATCGCGTTGGACTTGACGTGCTTGCAGATTTTCCAGGCAAACAGCAGCGCGGCGTGCTGGGCCGGCGTCGGCTTGTTCACACTGACGCAGCGGATGGCGGCGTCGGCCACCATCTGCGTGTCGCGCTGCTGCACCAGCAGGCCGCCGACCACGCTGCGCAGCGCCAAGTCGCCGCCGGTCTTGGCGGCGGCGCGCGCCCAGCCGGCCAGGCCGTCCACGTGCAGCATGCGCAGGTTTTTCTTGGCCTTCAATAGTTCGAGTGCGGCGGGCTCGAAGGTCGGCGCGACAATGGCCTCGACAAACAGGTCGGCCATGGCGCGCGCCGTCGCGGCATCGAGCGGGCGATTGACGGCGATAATGCCGCCAAAAGCGGAGAGCGGGTCGGTCGCCAGCGCGCGCTGATATGCATCGAGCAGCGTGGCGGCCGTGGCCGCGCCGCAGGGATTGGTGTGCTTGATGATGACCGCGGCCGGCTCGGCAAATTCCTTGACGAGTTCGAGCGCCGCGTCGGCATCCAGATAATTATTGTACGAAAGCTCCTTGCCGTGCAATTGCTTGGCGATCGTGATGCACGGCTCGGCCGGCCGGGCTGACTTGTAAAATGCGGCCTGTTGATGGGGGTTTTCGCCATAGCGCAAGTCCTGCACTTTGCGGAAACCAAAGCTGCGCGTGGCGGGGAACAGCGGTGCGGCGGGCATGCTGTCGGCCAAATAATCGCCGATCAGCGCATCGTAATAGGCCGTGGCGGCAAACACTTTTTGGGCGAGGCGCTTGTTGAAATCATACGTGGCGGCACCTTGGTGCGCGTCCATTTCATCGAGCAGCGGCTTGTAATCACCGGGGTCAACAATGACGGTCACGTCGCGGAAGTTTTTTGCGGCGGAGCGCAACATGGTGGGGCCGCCGATGTCGATATTCTCGATGGCCTCCTCGAAGGTGGCGTGCGACTGGGTGATGGTGGCCTCGAAGGGATAGAGATTGACGACGACCAGGTCAATGTACGCGAGTTGGTGTTCGCGCATGACGGCTTGGTGGGCGGGATTGTCGCGCACGGCGAGCAAGCCGGCATGCACCTTGGGATGCAATGTTTTGACGCGGCCATCGAGCATTTCGGGGAAGCCGGTGAAGGCCTCGATTGGCGTGATGGCGACGCCTTCCTGCGCCAGCAGTTTGGCGGTGCCGCCGGTCGAGATGATCTCCACGTTGCGTTTGACGAGTTGCACGGCGAGCTCGGCGATGCCGGTTTTGTCGGAGACGCTAATAAGGGCGCGGCGGATGGGGTGCATGGGGCAAGGGGTCAGGGTTCGGGGTTCAGGTAATGTGAATATCGAATATCGAACAAGGAATGTCCAATGTTAATTTCTTTCGCAACGAAACAAATTAAGGGCAGCGTTGCAGAGTTTGCTACAGTTTCTCGCCGTTCTACCACCGAATACCGAGTACTGAATACCGAATACGTCAGCATATACTTCGTGGCCATATTGCAGCAGGGTTCAGGGTTCAACAATCAATTTTCAATTGGTGCGCAGGACGAGGTTGCTGGCGCAACAGAACGAGACGCGCTCGAGGTCGTGCAGGAGTGGCAAGGGCAGTGCCAGCGGGTTCGCCGGCGCGATCGCCGCATGGGTGATCGTCAGCGGCACGGTGCGCAACGTGCGGTCATAATCGAGATATACCTGGGCCGCCACGCCGGGGCCGTTCACGGCAACGTCGAGCTGGTTGGTCGGCGCGCGCAACGGCACGGTCAACAGTTGCCAGCCGTTGCCGCGGTTGATGGTCGGCAGCTGGGGTGCGCCATTCAGTTGGACTTGCGCGGTGGCGCCGGCGTCGCGTAGCACGATTTTGCAGCGCGCGGTGGTGGCGCGCGGCAGAATGATCACGGCGCGCCATGTGCCGTCATTGGTTGCTTGTGCGTGGAACTGCGGTGGCTGCGCGTCGGCCTCCGGTGCGGCCGGCAGGGTGCAGCGCCAGCCGGCGCCGTCTTTCGCGACAACACCGTCCGGGGCAGCCAGCGCGGTGATGCGCATCGGCGCGGTGACGCGCACCGTCGTCGCGGAACATGGATTGTAGGCGACGAGATAGGTTGTTGCGGTGGATGTTGAGGCCTGCAGCGCGGCGCGCGCGCCCTGGACCAACGGCAGCGTGGTTGCGGCCGTCTGCAGTTGCAGCATGCCTTCGCCGGCGACGCGCAGGCCGGTGACCACCGCCGCATCCACCACCTGCTGATAGGGATAGACAATCTGCCAAAAGCCGCTGGTGATGCCGAGGGTGTGCAACGGCACGGCCTGGCTTTCCAGCAAAGGATTGCGCGCGCTGAGGTAGCGGCGCGGGCCGTGCTTGCCGCTGTACACGATCAATTCACCACGGCGCGCATCCCCGCCGGCAATGCGCGCGTCGGTCATGCACGCATCCAGTGTGCGCGCCCAATTCAGCCCGCGCGCCAGCAGTTCCCAGCGGCGCACGGTCAGGTTTTCCGGCGTCAGGTACAATTCACGCATCAAGGTGCCGCGCCCGAGATAATTCATCACATAGGTGGCCCAGGTTTCATCCGGTTCCTGGCGCACATCATAGGGTGTGTGGCGGCCATCGACAATGCCGTGGGTCATCAAGGCCGAGAGCGGGAAGATCAAGCCGCGCGTGACGAGCATGTCATACAGCGCGCCGTCGCGGTAATTCATCTCGAAGCTGCTGCCCTGCGAGGCCGGCAGGTTGCGGTTGTAGTCATGATCGCCGCCGCCCATCCAGATGGTGTCGATGTACGGCAGCCACCACGGGCTGGGCCAGATGCCCGAGGTGATCGCCAGGAACAGGCCGGATTGCTGGCGGGATTCCATGCGCAACAGGGCGAGTTCGGCATTGACATTTGCCTCGACACCCTGGGGCATGGTTGGAAAATGGCCATGGTCGCTCTGGCCGCACCAGAAATAATTGAAATCATGCTTGAAATAGCGCAGGCCGGCATCGCTGATCAACGTCTGCAACTGGGTGCGCAAGGCGGTGTTGTATTTGGTGCCGGACAAGCACATATATTTTTGGAGGGCCTCGTAGCCGTTGCTCTTGGCCCACGCCATGTCGAGACTGTGGCCGCAGAGCGGCAGCCACAGGCCGAGGCGCATGTTGCAGGCCTCGATGCGCGCACGCAGGCCGGCCATGCCGGTCGGCATTTTGCGATAGTCCGGCTCCCAAATGGATTGCGGCGTGAACCAGCCGTCATCAATGGCAAAGACATCGAGGATGGCGCCGAACGGCTGCAGGTTGCGCTGCAAGGCGGTGGCGGTTTCAACCATGTTGTCTTCGTTCAGAGTATCGCCGCGCAAATGGGACCAGGTATTGAACAAAGTCAGCGAGCGCGGCGGGCGGCGCAGGGTGCCGACATAGTCGTGCAAGACGCGGCGCACCTGGCCGGTGAAGCCGCCGCCAAGCACCAATGATTGCAGCGCGAAGGGCCGGGTGCTGAAGCGGTCGCCGGGATACTGGCGCGGGGCCGTCAGGCCATCCTCGACCAGATTCTCGCTGGCGGGGTGTTCAAGGCCGATGAACCAGGTGTTGTCGAACAGCAGTGGCTGGCCTTGGCCACCCAGTGTGGACGGCTGGTCAATCCGCCAGCGCAGGTGATACGCGGCCTGATCCGTGGCTAGCTCGGTGCCGTCGCAGGATTGCAGCAAAATCTGGCGTTGCAGCCACGGCTGCCCAGGCGTGGCGCGGAAGACGAGATAAATGTTGGCATTGACCGCCGGGCAGTGCAACATGAATTTCCACGAGCGCCAGCCGCGCATGAGGCGCACCGGCTGGCAGACCGACGGGGTGATGGTCACGCCATCGCGCACCATGTAGGGCGGCCATTGCTCGTTTGGTTTTTGGAATTCGGGCGCCCGGCCGATGGTGCGCGCGTGCCCGATGCGAATGGCGAAATCATCGCCAGTGACGGGCAGCCGCGCGCCGGTCCGCCGGTTGACAATGCAGGTGGTTTGCAGCAGGCGATTGCTGATTTGCAAATGCCAAGCCAGCGTGCTGTTGCCGATCACATAGACGCCGTCACGCAACGGCACATAGCGCCACCACACCAGCATCGTCGCGACCACGATGGCAAGGGTGACGACCACACTCGCACTCCATGTGAATTTGTTGTTCATCGGCATACTGATAAGGACATATTGTAGCAAAGGCCGGCGGGCGCTGCAAACGCGCTGCTAACTCAGATCCGGCGTTTTGTTTGTGCTGCTGCTCCCCACCGAGCTTGCCTCGGTGGAAGCAGAGATTGAGAAAAAGGTGCCGGCGCGCCTTTTTACTCAATCTTATTCACCCACGACGCGAGGTCGTGGGGGTCTCAGCACACCCACCCGCCCAACCCGTGTGCGCGCGGGCTTTGTGCCGGCACCGTGCAAATTACTGAGCACGTTTGCGGAACGCAGGTGGCTTGCTGCCTCGATTGTTGCGTTCGGCAGTTCTGGTGTGGCGGCGGCCGCCACGCTGCGGCGGGTGGTTGGGCCTGAAGGCGCCGTCGCGCTCAGGCGGGCGGTTGGGCGTGAAAACGCCGTCGTGTTCAGGCGGACGCGCGCCGTCATGCTGGGGTGGGCGGGTTTGCCTGTGGTCGCCATTACGCTGCGGCGGGCGCGCACCATCGCGCTGCGGCGGACGGGCGCCGTCGCGCTGCGGCGGGCGCGCGCCATCACGCTGCGGCGGACGCGCGCCATCGCGCTGCGGCGGACGGGCATTATCACGTTGAAACGGACGGGCGCCGTCGCGCTGCGGCGGACGCGCGCCATCGCGCTGCGGCGGGCGGGCGCCGTCGCGCTGCGGCGGGCGGGTATTATCACGTTGAAACGGACGAACGCCATCGCGCTCAGGCGGGCGGGCGCCATCACGCTGAAATGTGCGCGCGCCATCGCGTTGCGGCGCGCGGTATGGCGGGCGCACTATTGCGCGGCGGCGTGGTGGCGGTGCTTTCTGTGCCACGGCATTTTGCGCCGGCTCGGTTTGGACGAGGGCCAGCAGTTCGTCGCGCTCGCGGTGGGTCAGATGCCGCCAGTGTGCCGGCGGCATATCGCGCAAGGCGAGGGTGGCCATGCGCGTGCGGCGCAGCCCGCTGACATCGAGGTGCAGGGCGGCGCACATGCGGCGAATCTGGCGATTGCGCCCTTCGCGCAAGATGATCCGAAAGCGGCGGGCGGCAACGCGATGCACGGCGCAGGCCTGGGTGGGCCCGTCATCGAGGGAGATGCCACGCGCCAAGGCGCTGAGTTCGCCGTCGGTCACCAGCCGCGCGGTCGTCACCAGATATTCTTTTTCGTGCGCAAAGCGCGGATGGGTCAGGCGGTGGACGAGCGTGCCATCGTTGGTCAAGAGGACCAAGCCACTCGAGTCTTTGTCGAGGCGGCCGGCCGGCACCACGCGCCAGGGCACTTGCACCAAATGGCGCACGGTCACTTCGTTTTCCTGGGCGCAACTGGTGACCACACCGACGGGCTTGTGCAAGGCGATGTAGACGAGTTGCTGCGGGCGGTTGATCGGGCGTTTGTGGACGGCGACCAGATCGTGCTCCGGGTCAACCTTGGTGCCCAGTTCGGTGACGACTGCATTGTTGACGCGCACATGGCCTTCGGCAATCAGCGCTTCGGCTTTGCGCCGCGAGCAGACGCCGTG
>Ga0247841_10005424_pt1 | contig 20661 bp, 15 predicted proteins | sample LaCruzMarch2015__2_FD_192410 | JGI IMG/M metagenome (GOLD analysis project Ga0247841, IMG submission 192410) | Freshwater microbial communities from meromictic Lake La Cruz, Castile-La Mancha, Spain - LaCruzMarch2015_18m | ecosystem: Environmental > Aquatic > Freshwater > Lake | place: Spain... | reverse complement strand
TAAGGGCCCATTGGCCTTTCTGAACGCAACGGACAATCCCATAGATCTGCGCGTTCACGCGATGTACAACCCCGAGGTCAATACTCAATACAATATCGTGCCCGGTCTGCTGGGCATCGTGCTAACCATGACAATGGTCATGATAACCGCTCTTGCGATCACTCGGGAACGTGAGAGCGGCACTATGGAAAATCTCCTCTCGATGCCCACTCGACCGCTGGAAGTGCTGGTGGGCAAGATCGTGCCCTACATACTCGTAGGCTATATTCAGGTAGCGTTGATACTCTTGGCTGCACGCTTTCTGTTTGAGGTGCCGATGCTGGGGAGCATACCTTTACTTTTGGCTGCGACGTTTATTTTCATTGTCGCGAACCTGGCAGTGGGCGTCACTTATTCCGCGATAGCGGAGAACCAGCGTCAGGCCATACAGATGAGCTTCTTTTTCTTCTTGCCGAACGTATTGCTGTCCGGGTTTGCTTTTCCGTTTCGAGGCATGCCCGATTGGGCGCAATACATCGGCGAGGTGTTGCCGCTCACGCATTTCTTGCGTATCACGCGAGGCATATTGCTCAAAGGCAACGGCTTCAACGACGTCGCCCTGGAGCTATGGCCTATCGCGCTATTTACGGTTGCTGCGCTGTTTGTGGGTGTAAAACGGTATCGAAGGACGTTGGATTAGGACGGAGTTGGTCCGATATTGCCCCATAGACGATCCGTTCCCACTGTGAGGAAGGAGGGCTTGTTTCGGCTCGACGCTAAGACATACAGTCCGAAGCCGAGCGAATTCCCGCCTCGCCTCGTCGTAGCATCCGCGGAACGGAGACAATTTAATTTTGTTCTCCGCGCTCAGTTCCCTTGCACCACCGCCTTTCGTCTCTCGTGGGCTCACAAATGTGTTATATTGCTCCGGGGCTTAGAAACGTGCGATAGGACGCGCTGGGATCGCAAGAGGTGTGGGGCTATCTGAAGGGAAACCCCTGTAAAATTGATCTGCTGAGTTCACACTCTTGGGTCCTGGCAGCACGTAAAAAGGAAACTTGAAAGCGCCCTCGTTCTGGTTGCACGCTGAACACGTCACCATGGACTTCGGGACCATAAGGAGAGCAGATGTCCTGGACTGACGCAGGTAAATTGAGCGAGGAATTGCGAGCAAAGAAAGTTCCTATTGTGGGGGTGGGCCTCGGAGTAAAGGAGCCGGGTTCGACTCAATTTGCCGCGACCTATATCCCGTCTGGTGATCATTTTATTGTGATTCATTGGAAGAGAAAACCGTCTCAGGAAGAACGCGAACAGGCGATTTCTATTGTACAGGAGGGCTCTCCCGAACGCATTGATCTCGAAAGAATAGTTGATTCCGCAACCTCTGAATACCCGCCTGACGGACCTAGCGAATCCCCGGATCTTTCACCGGTAATGGGCTATTACTGGCCTGATATTTGGGCCGAAGGCAAGCCAGGGGTCTTGCAGCTCGAATCGGACAGCATTCATGATCTTGTCTGCAGCACGAAGATAACGCAGGACATTAGGGTCAAGGTTTTTCGTCTTGGGTTTTTTGTGTTTGATTTTTCAAATTGGAAAGATCCTCTATCTCAGAAAAAGGGCACTCGTGACGAAACAAACCGGCTTGTGAAACAAAAAATGCGGCGAGTCGCTGTCTTCAATGCGCACCTATTGTGCTTGTACAAGGCTATATGGGAGATACAAGAGTTTGCCATGTGGAAGACATTGATTTCTCATCAAGACGTTATTTCTATGAACAATTTCGATGATCCATTTTCCAATATGGCAGCTGGAAGGTTCGGTACTTTGATGGACATCGCGCATCGTCCGTCCTTGGATCATCCAAGCACGGACATTAGCCACCCAGTGGGAGCGGCGGAAATCAGATGGCTGCGCGCATATTATTCTCGAATCGTAGTTTCCCAGGCGGCTCTAGATAGGTCCTTCGAACTGTTAAACAGTATTCTTGATCACGCCTCCGAGCACTCTCTCATGAATGCCGAAACACTTTCATTCAGCTGCAAAGCTTTTGAAGACCACAACTACAATCTCTGTCTAATTACCGCATGGGGGATCATTGAGAAGCTACTGAAATTATTATGGGATCGCTACATAAATGAAAACAGGAAAAATATGGTGGACCTGAATGGAGAAAAAACACTATTGATTAATGCTGACCGCGCGAAACTGCTTCGAGACGGCAACCACTTTACGGCGTCTGTAATTACCGAGGTCTTGACGTGCATGGAACGGCTTCCTTTCACTTTCTACAAATCGCTCAATGAAGTGAGGAACGCTCGTAACAAGTGGATGCATGAACTTCGACCGGTACAGTCGGACATTGCATATCAAGGGCTGAAATTGGCGCAGGACTTGTTACGGCATGTCGATGGATTTGATTTCACAATCCCTGTCGGAGGGGGCCTTGTCCTGTGAGCGCGCTTTAGTCTGGCCACCAAGGTTTCTAATCCATCACGGGAGGCTTTTTCACCTTAACTCCCTGCCCGGTTATCGGGTGTATTACAGCCGGACTACGGGTGTGAGGTTATCGCAATGATTGTGATCTGCCCTTGTTCCGGTCCATAACACCAAAAAACCCTATACGCAGCGGGTGTATTTTGCTGGGCATAAGCTTCAAAGACCTTTTCATCTATGCTGTAAGGATTTGGCAGGGATTTGAATTCGTGTGCGCTCAGACCCGGATGTCTGGGATTTTCCAACAACAGGTCAATGCATTTCTTGACCTGCTTGAAAAGACCTTCTTGTTTGGAAGATTTCCTTTTATCCGACTTCTTTCGACTCTCCAGAGCCGCTTCTGCTTTCGACTTCAGATCGGAATAAACCTCGACAGCCTCATCGGTCCATACTGGAGAAAAGGTCATTCCGAGTCCTCAATCTCATCCACCAATGATTGATCTGCAGCGAGGTCGGGCGGGGACTTGCTGAACTTGCGAGCCTTGGCTTGACCTAAGCCCCTCATGACCGATTCCTTGGCTTCCGAATTTTGATAGAGCCAGGCTTCTCGTTCCGGTATGACACGAGCAAGCTCGATTCTTATCTCCGTCTCCCCGATCTGCTCGACAATAAACGTCTTATTGGCAAAGTTCTTTCCGAAATTAATTCGCCCCTTTGAGTCCGCGGTCTTGGTTATCATGGCGTGACCTCCTGCTCATCAATACTGGCCCATTCTCCCACTAGAGTCAAGTAGGAGAATGGATATCTTTTGAAGAACGTGGAGAAGAAGGCGAGCTTTTCCGGAATGCCCCCTGGACAAAAAACGCCGCGGGAGTGAATCGTGACGTTTGATCGGGCGGGTAGCTCAGGGGCAGAGCACAGCCTTCACTGGACGCAATCCTCGGAATACAACTGGCTTTGCTATCATATTCTTTAAGAACTTAGTCGTCACTATCGGGCATCTTGCGGCGTTAAAGCGCCGCCAATTGACACCACCACTGGTCTACGAATCAGGGACATCCCGGCCGTCCTCCTCGGTTGCAGGGGTCTCGCATTATTTTGGGGCGCTTACCGCTCTCGCCATCGCTCGTTTGCAGCCGGGCGCTTGACTCCCAAAGTAAAAAGTGATTTCCTACTCGTAAAGAAGGTTTCCTAAATAGGAAGGGTCGGGCGTGAAGCACGAAAAAACATATCGGTTTCCGGAAGCGGAACTCAAAGCTTTCAGAAAAGTCTGCAAGGAGCGGGGGATCAAGGTTACTCCCCAGCGCTTGGAGATCTATCGCGAAGTAATGAAAGCTCACGATCATCCGTCCGCCGAGGAAATATACAGCCGAGTCAGGGAGCGCCTCCCGTCCATTTCCCTCGATACGGTTTACAGGACCCTCTCCGCGTTCGAAAGTTACGGTCTTATCGGAAGAATTCAGACCGTGGACAAGATACGGTTCGATCCAAATACCAAGCTTCACCACCATTTATTGTGCAAATTGTGCAAGGGGCTGACAGATTTCTCTTGGGACGATTTCGACGAATTGGCGCCCCCCCCTGATGTGTCCGACTGGGGACATCCCGAGACCAGGCATGTGCAAATCAGCGGTGTGTGTTCAAAGTGCGCCGAAGAGGGGCACAAGCCGTAATCAGGCCTTATGGACGGCGGTCATCGATATTTGAAGTATTAGCAACCCGTTGGTTTCATTTCATAGCGTTATTGGGGCTGTTGGCAAAAGCTGGCACGGTCGCCCTTGACACCCTGTTTCAGATGGGGTAACGTGTCTTAAATAGGAAAAACTACTAGGTAGGAATTGCTAGGGGTTGAATTAAGGGACAAAACTACCAACGTAAAAAAGGAGGTTTCAAATGGCTGAAAAGAAAAAACTTACCACCAACGCCGGAGCCCCCGTCCCCGACAACCGGAACGTTATGACGCCGCATAATTCCGGTTCAGACAACGAAAGGAGGAAGCTTCATGAATGAAGATAGCAAGTGCCCGGTAACAGGCAGAGCTAACCGACCCGCTTTCGGTAAAGGCACGTCGAACCGGGACTGGTGGCCGAACGAGTTGAACCTGAAGATTCTTAACCAGAACTGTCCCATGAGCAATCCCATGGGCAAGGAGTTCAACTACGCTGAAGAATTCAAAAAACTCGACCTGGAGGCCGTGAAGAAGGACCTCTATGCGCTGATGACCGACTCGCAGGACTGGTGGCCGGCCGATTTCGGTCACTACGGGGGGCTCTTCATCCGGATGGCGTGGCACAGCGCGGGCACCTACCGCATCGGCGACGGCCGCGGGGGCGCGGGGTCCGGCACCCAACGCTTTGCGCCCCTGAACAGCTGGCCCGACAACGTGAACCTTGACAAGGCGCGCCGGCTGCTTTGGCCCATCAAGCAGAAATATGGCAAGAAGATCTCCTGGGCCGATCTTATGATCCTCGCAGGCAACTGCGCGCTTGAGTCGATGGGCTTCCAGACCTTCGGCTTCGGCGGCGGCCGCGAGGATGTCTGGGAGCCGGATGAAACCTACTGGGGTGCCGAAAAAGAATGGCTGGCTACGAGCGACAAGCCCGGGAGCCGTTACACCGGCGACCGGGATCTGGAAAACCCCCTGGCGGCCGTACAGATGGGCCTGATCTACGTCAACCCGGAAGGGCCGGACGGCAACCCGGATCCCCTCTTGGCGGCCAAGGATATTCGTGAGATCTTCGCTCGCATGGCGATGAACGACGAAGAGACGGTGGCGCTCATCGCCGGCGGTCACGCCTTCGGTAAAACCCACGGCGCCGGCCCGGCGTCCCATGTGGGGCCTGAGCCCGAAGCTGCCCCCATCGAGGAACAGGGCCTCGGCTGGAAGAGCAGCTTCGGCACGGGCAAAGGCGGCGACACGATCACCAGCGGCATAGAGGTCACTTGGACCCAAACGCCAACGAAGTGGAGCAACAACTTCTTCAAGAACCTGTTCACCTACGAATGGGAATTGACGAAGAGCCCGGCCGGTGCGCATCAGTGGCGACCGAAGGGTGGCGCCGGTGCCGGCACGGTGCCGGATGCGCACGACCCGTCAAAGCGTCACGCGCCATCCATGCTGACCACGGACATTGCCTTGAGGGTCGATCCTATCTATGAAAAGATTTCAAGGCGCTTCTACGAGACCCCGGACCAGTTGGCAGACGCCTTCGCCCGGGCGTGGTTCAAGCTGACGCACCGCGACATGGGCCCCCGCTCGCGCTATCTCGGTGCGGAGGTCCCGGCCGAGGAACTGATCTGGCAAGACCCGGTGCCCGCAGTCGATCATGAGCTGATCGACGCTCAGGACATCGCAGACCTTAAGGGCAAGATCCTTGCCTCGGGCCTGTCCATATCCGAACTGGTCTCGACCGCTTGGGCGTCGGCGTCTACGTTCCGTGGCTCCGACAAGCGCGGCGGCGCCAACGGGGCGCGCATTCGTCTAGCGCCGCAAAAGGATTGGGAAGTCAACGAGCCGGCCCAACTGAAGATCGTGCTGCAGACTCTCGAGGGAATCCAAAAGGCGTTCAACAGCGCTCAGTCTCGCGGCAAGAAGGTGTCACTCGCCGACTTGATTGTCCTGGGTGGATGCGCAGGTGTCGAGCAAGCCGCGAAGAATGCCGGTCACGATGTGACCGTTCCATTCACGCCCGGACGCACGGATGCGTCGCAGGAGCAAACCGACGTGGAGTCATTCGCTGTGCTCGAACCGGCCGCAGACGGGTTCCGCAACTATCTCAAAACCAAATACGCCGTATCGGCAGAGGAACTGCTGGTTGATCGTGCGCAACTGCTGACGCTGACCGCTCCTGAGATGACGGTTCTCGTTGGCGGTATGCGCGTCTTGAATGCCAACTTCGGACAGTCCCGGCACGGCGTCTTCACCAAGCGGCCACAGAAGCTCACCAATGACTTTTTCGTGAATCTGCTCGACATGAGCACGACGTGGAAGGCAACCCCGGAAGACGAAGACGTGTTCGAGGGTCGTGATCGCGCAACGGGTGAACTCAAGTGGACAGGGACCCGAGTAGACCTCATCTTCGGTTCGAACTCCCAACTCAGGGCCTTGGCGGAAGTCTACGGATGTGAGGACTCCCGGGACAAGTTCCTACAAGACTTTGTAGCGGTGTGGAACAAGGTGATGAACCTTGACCGCTTCGACCTCGCCTGACCGTAGGGTGAACGTCTTCGAGGGCTTCTGAAGCGTATTCTGAACTGCAAATCGGATTACCAGGAAGCGATAGCCGCCACGAATTAACGGATTTATTGAACGCTCACGGAGGCTATTGGCAACATATGAGGGCGGCGTTTGAATACAATCTGAAACGCCGCCCAAATTTGCGGAAACAAAAAAATCCGTGACAACGGAAATGTGTCCCTTGACAAAACAGGCTATCGAAGTGTAGCTTTCATTCGATTGGGCGGGTAGCTCAGGGGGAGAGCACTGCCTTCACACGGCAGGGGTCGGAGGTTCAAATCCTCTCCCGCCTACCAGAAACATCTTCTGAAATCAGGACGTTGCGTATGGATACCACGTCCTGATTTTTTCGTTCTTTGACTTTTCCCGTGACTTTCCCGTGACTTTTTTGGTGGGCATCCAGTCACCCCTCCTCGGCCAAGTCGAGTTCCGTCCACCCGTGGTCAAAGCTCATGGAGTCCACAGCGTCCAACAGCACCTGATCAGAGACTCTGATGTACCGGTCTTGCACTGAGCGTTCTCCAGAGTGACCTACTATGAGGTTTCTCACCGCCGGGTCCATACCCGAGCGCTGGGCGTTGGTCTTCCAGGTGTGCCTGAGGTCTCTTCTCTGCAAACCCTTCAGCCCGGCGGCCTCTATCGCTTTATCCCAGGCCTTCCGAACCATGAATCGGTCAATGGGCTTGCCCTGGAAAGTTCCGCAGTGCTTCTTATAGCGTCCCTCGTAGGTAAAGATCAGTCCCATCGCTCGGACCACTTTCCCATCGTCACCACACCGCAGGGATTCGAGAAGTTCAAACGGCTCTTTCCTCAGAGGTACCCTCTTCGCTCGGAGCTTGACCTTCTTGTCGCTCTTGCCCTCTTTGGTTGCTTCCGGGGGTAGCACCAGCATCCTGCGTTCGGGCCTGTACATTTCCCATCTCAGGGCTACAACTTCACCGAATCGCATACCGGTGAAGTACATCATCACGAGGATGTCCCTGATCCACCACGAATGCTCTAGCAGGCGATTGAAATCTTCCCAAGAAAGATAGGTGTCCCTCTGATTCTCGGGTAGCCGCTTAATCATCGCACACGGGTTGAAGTCCAGGTTCTCCAGTTCCACTTGGAACCGCATAACTCCAGATAAAACAGAAAGTTCCCTATTGACGGTTCCGTTTTCAACTTTTCCCTGTCGGGCTCTCCGATATTCCCTCAACTGGGGGACTCGTATGTCCTTCAATCGAGGATTGTCAGCGAAATGCTCAACTAGGCGATCAATCGCTGAAAGGTTCCTTTCTGAGCGATTTCTGGGGTCGGCTTGGAGGTAAGCCCTGATTGCCTGGATCAAAGTCAGCTCCTCACCGGGCAAGGGACGAGCCAATTCCTGCGGAAGGGGCCAGCCCCGGTTCTCGTGTGTGCGGATGACCCACGCCTTTGCAGCCTCGTCCAGACTGTCAAAACGATAGACTCTAAAAGCGCTCTTCACGTCCTTTTCGATCCTCTTTGCCTCTGCCAGATTTTTCGCTTCGGATACGGTCTCCAGACGTTCCTTTTTCCATTGAAAATAAATCACGAACCGTCCATTTTCGTTCTTTATTGCCACTGCTTGACCTCCTTGCGAAGGTCTTTCCACAATTCCCCTGAAGTTCGTCTATCACGTCCCTTCTTGGTTGGAGTCGGGGCAGGCGTCTTTCTGCCAGCCCCGTGATGATTGGTGGGAACAGGTTTCGTCTTCTTCGATCTGCCGTCCACGAAATCATCAATCGCTTCGGCGGTGAATAATACCACCTTTCTGGACAATCTCACGCTCTCAATTCTGTTTTCTCTCGCCCACCTCAATAATGTCCTTTTAGCAATTTTCAATTTTTCCGCCGCTTCAGCGGCTGTTATCAATTCCTTTTCTGCCATTCATGTCGTCCTCCAAATGAACCCGCAGGAGTATCTCCTGCTTCGGTGCGGACACCCTTGTCCGCCTTGTGCCCCGGCGTCCTGCTAGAGTCAGCAGGAAAAGGGGCGGCGGCTCACCTTCGAGCCGCCAGCTTCCATTGCGCTTGGCTGACCGTCTCTTTGAAATCAGCCGCTCATGGACTTTGAGATTCATGTTGTTTGGTCGCACTTCTGATGTGTGAGCTCGTGAAACGCCTCTCTGTCTCGTCCGATATCATTGGCGGCTCGCTAATCCATGTGGTGGAATATGCAAGTTCGGATTCGGCGTAGCTGATCATTCGATCCTCGTCTTTACCCTGCCAAACTTCAAGTGTGTTGCGATTTTCAACCCTGTGATGATGAATTGCATAATCTTTCAGATCGATCCGCAAGTCTTCGCATGCGCCACAAATTGTCCAATGCCCTATTTCCTGCCACAGCTTTCTCTCATCAATGAAATGCACAAATTCGAGCAATTCGTCGGCCGGTATCTGGTATTTTGCCAGTTGTATCAATATTCGATACACGTACTCAGGACTGTGAGTGGGAAACATTTCACCACAGCAGCGGCAAGTATTGATCCCAGAACACATTTCGCAGACAAGGTCTTCGGTCTTTTTCGATAAGTCTTCCATTTTGGTTTTCCTCGTTTGGCGCCGTTTACGCCTGCACCGAGCTTATTTGCTGATTTTGGGTTATGCGCAATTGAAAATGTGCAAACATCCACGGATAAATATTTTGACGCCCCGCCGTCCTGTCGGAGGTAACAGGCGACGGGGCATCAGCCATTAGGCTGTTAGTGAACCCCTCGGTTCAGCTTTCTTTGCGACCTCGCAATTCCTTACCGTCAACAGTAGAAGGTCAAACTTCTTCTCCATCTCAGTCTCAAGGTATTCCGTAAGACGCGATATCTGTGAGAGCCTATCCCCATTCTGCCATGCGTCTTCAGCGCTCAGCACGGCCCATTCGTGCTCGCTGAATCCTTGTCCAAGCGTATGAAACATTTCATCATCAATTTGTCCGTAAAATCTGATGTATTCGTCTTGGTCAGATATCACTCGCTGTCCGAGCGAAGCCAGTGCCCGTTCCGGGCAGGATTCATCCTCCGCAAAGCGCCAAAACGTATCCCAGACTTCGGGTTGGGGGCTGAACACGGCAGACAAAACCATCCGGGCTGAGATCAAGAGGTCGCTCATGTCCTCATGAAGTTGTCTCATTGCGTTTCCAGCTTCTGAGCATCGCAGGTTGCAGCCCATGGGTGTGCCGCACGCTGGGAACCGGCAAAGAGCTGTGGAAATCGTCATCACGGCCGCTCTCAGATTCAAAATTTGCGCACGCATCCGGTGCGCGTTTTTATTCGTCGCCATAGGAATTCTCCTGAGCGCCGCCGTGGCCCAAGTTAGGAAATGAGCCCCAGCAACGCTCGTGTTTGATGTACGCCGAGAAAAAACCTCGGCACAGTTTGTAAATGGTTCTGGGCATATTGCAGCCCGACTTCCTTTCGCTCCCAATATCTGTTCGCAGCTTTTGAAATCCGATTTTCTAAGGAAGTATTACGATATTAACCTTCATCTGCTGAGCCCGTTTGTCTGTCGAACTCGTCCTTCGCCGCCTTTTGCATCAATTATGGCGCCCGGCATCGGTTCAAACTCGGATCAGTAGGTTATCCCATGATCTCAAGCAACTGTCCCCCGAGGAGGGGCTCGTCACAGGACTGCGCCGCTTTCATCGAGATCGTATCCAGACGGATTCCACGCGAGCGCCACTTCCCTCATTCCCGTCACTTGGCTTTCTTCTCGCGGATATGGCGCAGGTTGCCCGGAAGTCGCGTCTTTTCCATCCGCATCGCTCCAGAGGTTGGTAAATGCGATGGGCATAGCCGGAAAGCATGCCGCTGCCTCGTATTTTCAGCAACAGGCTCACCATGTCCTCATGGTCGTGGTCGGACATCTCGTGCGCATAGTACCGTTTTCCTCTCCGTGTCGAGTGTATATACGGCGGGTCAAGGTAAAAGAACGTGTCGGGACTGTCATAGGTCTCCAATACCTCACGAAAATCAAACTGATTGATCTCGACGTTCCTCATCCTTTCACTGGCCTGAGGCAAGCGCTCAATTGCGGATAAGTATCCCGCCACTTTCTGGCTCATTCCCCGCCGCGACTGGTCAATAGCAATGGCGAATCCGGATCCGAAGACGCCGCCATGACATTGTTGGGCAGAGACGAACCAACGAAAAGCCCGTTCCACAGGGTCATGAGCCTCAGCCCATGACCGCTTGCAGAACTCGTACTCTGCCCGACTGTACGGTGTTAAGAGCATCATTGCGTGCAAGCGCTCGAACATTTCCGGATCCTGGAGCACTCGATAAAAATTGACCAGACCGGGGTCAAGGTCATTGATCACTTCCCGGCAAGAGGGCGATTTTGCGAAAAATAGCGCCGCCCCGCCGGCAAAGACTTCCACGTATGAAGTGTGTTCGGGTGCCAGAGGCAATAGCTTGGACAACAAGTTGGATTTTCCTCCAAACCATCGCAGCGGTCCTTTGCGTAATTTTCCCAATGTGTCCTCCTTCACTTGCCGCTTCAAGCCTTTAGCCATACCGACTCAATTCTGGCTTGACTTTTGGTGGCCGAACCCTTGCCGAGTAAACCGGTCTGCCTGGTCCTAGCCGCCACCGCGCAACTCGCGCTGAAATCGTATCTCTTCCAGCCTGCGCGCTCCAAAGGAGCATAGATGGGATTCGCATAACCGGATAGAAGGGCTTTTCCCTCAATCCCCAGCAGAATTTCCACCAATTCCCCATGATCCTCATCGGACATCTCGTGTTCGTACGCCTTTGACCGCCGGGTGGACAGCACGTACGGCGGGTCGAGATAAAAGAACGTGCCGGATCGGTCATATTTCTCGATCAGATTGCGAAAATCCAAATCCTCGATCTGCACACCCCGGAGACGCTGATGTATCTCCGGCAAACGCTCTATGGCTCTGAGAAATCCGGTGACAGCGCTGGCCATCCCGTTGCGGCCCTGCGTGACGGAGTTCCCAAAGGCTGCGCCAATAGCCCCGAAGGATTGGCGCATCACCACGAACCACCGATAGGCTTTTTCAACATCATCCGCGCAGTTCCGCCAACTATCCTTACAAAAGGAGAACTCTTCCCGGCTGAACGGCGTCAGGTTAACGAGGTAATCGAACCTCGCGAATTTCTCCGCATCGCGCAGAACCCGGTAGAAATTGACCAGACCGGAATGCAGGTCGTTTATCACTTCGAGAGGGGAGACTTCCTTGGCGAAAAACAGCGCGGCCGATCCGCCAAAGACTTCCACGTACGTCTGGTGGTTTGGAACAAGGGGCAACAATTTCTGTACTAATTTGGTCTTGCCTCCGTACCATTTCAGAGGCGATTTCAATTTTTTTGCCACGATTCCTCCGTGGGGAGGACTGCGAAATTACTGTGTCAATCGGTTTTGGCAATTCGTGATCTTGGTTGTGTCCGGGTATCCTTTCAAACGGTCAGAAATCCTCTTCGCGTCCTTCCGTAAGCAATTGATTGTTTCGACCATTGCCGTGGGAACCACCGACGCAATGACCATTGGTTGACAAGCGTCTCAGTCGTCGTAATCGTCGTAATCAAAATCCTCATAATCGTCCGGCTCTGAACACTGCAAGTGATGAAGATATCGGGCTACCGCTCGGGCGACGTGCTCCTCGATGGAACCGCCCAAGTCTGATAAGTCCTCGTACTGTTCGGGCGACAGTTTCACGCGAGTGTCGCTATCTTGAGCTTCCTCATCCTGGCCGGCGGGGATATCAACGAAGCAAGCGTTTTGTTTCTCTCCGTCGCTCTTTGGGTCTTGATCCGATGTCGTGGACTCGGCGGCAGTCTTCCTTTCCGCTTTAAGCGCTCGCCGCTTCGCTTGAGTCTCTTCAGACGCTTTGTGAATAGACTTCTCGTGTGCACTGATGGCCGCAAGCGTCTCGGGATCACCCTCATCAAGCACGACCCTGGCCTTTTCGACCTTGCGAGGCTTGATCCCCAGTTTTTCCGCAAGCTCTTCTGCTGACGAGCGCCCTGGATTTTCAATTCCGCAAGGTTGCGGTTTTGATCGGGCCGCCTCGCTCCTGCGATCTCCGCCCCTGGGTCGTCTCGAATCCAAGGCTTCGACAAAGGCTATAATGTCCGCATCTGTCAAATTGCGGCGGTTCCGCTGTAGCTTTATGGCTTTTTCGATGGCTTCGTCTTCATTGTCGAAGTCATGTCGCCATACTGGGAGTTCATCTATCCCAGCGTTGATCGCAGCCTTCAGCCGGGTGTGCCCGTCGATGCATACCGGCTCTTCTTGGCCCTGCCATGTGGCCAGAATTACCGGTTGGGAGAGGTCGTAGCTTCCCTCTCTCATGTCTCGTTCGATTGTATCCAGAAGCTCGCGTCTCACTGGGAACAATCCTTTAAAAAGATCGTGGGTTTTGATTCCCAGAGGATTCATCCTCTCCATAATTGTTCCTCCTACGCCGTGCCGCGCAGAACGCACAACCAGCGCACAGCAATTGGGCGCGGTGTGCCCCGGTTCAATTTCACAAGCCTATTGCTAAATCATCAATAGTGGCCTGCCCTGGTGGTGTGGTTCGCGCACGAGGCGGAGGGCGGCCTATTAAGGAATCTATCAGAGCAGTCCGGTCGCTATCTGGAAAACGTGGAAATATCTTGGTTGAAAGGCGATTTTAGGGGGGGTCGCCTTCATCGACCGGGAATCGGTGCCAATTCTTCGACTCTATCAATAATTATAGTACCCGGAAGTCGGCCAACCGCATTTTTTTTGGTCCGACCACCCGCCCGGCAGCGTAAGTGGGTGATATGAATGCATAACTTTGTTTGGGAGCAGGCTCTTTTTCTTCCGAAACGACCATTTTCAGGTTGCGCAAACAGCTCGCAGGGGAATATTTCCACACGCCAGGGAGGGCTTCGTCCGATACTCTCTCTCCTGGTGGTCCAGATACAAGAGGCTGAAATTCAGAGAGTTTTCAATTCCGCAACGTTGCGCTTTTGATCCGGCGTCTGCGTTTCCAGGATCCCCGCTTCGGGATCGCCTTGAGCTCAAAGTTGTGGCTGGCCGTTGTTCGAGGTTTCGTGCGCGGGACAGGGGCACCTTTATTAAGGACTACCGAGAGTAGTTCGCCCGTCATCGCTAAATGGTAAACATCTCTGGGACGTACGCCATCGGGGGGATGCCTGCGCACCCCGTTCTTAATTGGGGAGGTTCCTTTATGCAAGTAGAACCTTTAAGGGTATACTCAAAGATTGGCTCCGTCTCAAGACAATCCCCCGGTGACGTACGGCTCGCAGCCAGCATCTCCGTCCTCGGCGCGCCGGATCGGTTCTATCCACGCTCCGATACCTCTTGAATAGCGGCGAATCCACGAGAATTGTCGGAGGCGATGTCCGATTCCTCAGTGTCTCGGTGACGGTTCTGCAGGTCTGAACTTCAGAAAAGGCTCTTAATGAGGAGTGCGGCAAACACCAAGAAGACTACCGAGCCGAAGAGCCACATGAACCATGAACCGCTCTGCTTTGGCTTCTGTAGTTCCAGCATAATGCGCAGCGCTTTTTCCGACTGTCTCTTACGTTTTCGGAGTTTCTCTATCGGAATCGGCGGCAAAATTCACCCCACAAGCTCTGAAGTCGGTGGTCCTGGCAATCGATAGGCGCTGTCACAAGGACGACACATATCAGGGTTGTCCGGTGGGCGCCAGTGAAATCCCAGCCAGTGCATTGTAGCGTGATATTAACAAGTTGCCTGCTTTCAACGCAGTCTGCCGGCTACTGTTGTGGCGCCACAACAGTTCCACCTAAGGTTCCAGTGACCGCCTTTTTCTATTGGGTGGAGTCGATTGTACGAGTAGGCGCTTAAAGGGTCTACCTTAACGTCTGCGCTTACCCAAGATGATTACCGCCGGAGAAGCGCGTTCTCGGCAATTCGGAACGCCAGAGAACACACATCCCCTCACTCCGAACGAACATCGCGTAGAATGGTTCTCGGGTGCCTTATAATCGATTTCCCGGAGGTCTCCCGTCCTGCTCTTGGCTCCTAATTCGAGCCGCTGCGCTCGACTCCCGGTGAGTTGATGGGCTCGTTTGGACGGGCGGAGACTCGGGCAATTTCCAAGGTTACACGCCCTCCTAGTTTTTCCAGTACAGGACATGGAGAAGCCGAAATCGGTACCACCCTTATAGTGTTCCTTTCCCCCCTGGGAGCCCTCCCTTGTTTCTTCAGAAGAACATTATAATTATAGCTGTATTATCATTTACCATCGTCAATCGGATCAGTGTACCCGACGTTGGATGCTGAACACATGAAAGTCTTTACCAACGTACTGGAAATTCAGAGTACCCGTGACTTCTACCAGGGAGACACTCCTGTAGCGCTAACAGCGCCGCTTATAGCCCACGGGAGAGCGCTGACAGGGTCTTATAGCGGTTCACTCGTACGAGACTGGATCGCTCCCAAAAGGAAACACCGTAGAATAGCTCTGGCCCGCCTCATGAACCGAATCGCGCGGGGAGCCTCCCGTATGGTAAACTGCCCGTAAGGACGCCCCCACCATGACCATACCCCAAGACCTCGATGAGCAGCGCAATTGGATGGTGGACACGTGGCATCGTTACGGCGAGACGTTCGGCGTCTTCACTCCAGAGGAACAGCCCGCGCCCGATATATGGGAACCAGACCTTCCCGGATACGACGCCAAAGGAAAGCTCCACCCGAATGCGCTGAAGCACTGGCAATATCTCTTCCCCACAAAGGATTTTCTGCGGCGGAGGTACGCCAAACACAAAATCCTCCAGGGACCGTCCCTCCTGTTTGATTGCCTCGTACCCCGTTTCCAGGACAGGATACAGCGCAAGTGGGCGCAAGACCAATATGGACAGCCCGTAGCGCACGAAGTCAAGGACGATTATACGTGGTACGACAACGCTATCCGCATGGGGGTCTTCCAGTGGCAGGTGGGCTTTTCTTGCCGGTCTTTGCTCTGTGAGCGTGGCTGGTGCAAGCTCCACCGACGTAATCCCCAGCGCATCAGCCCCTGTGATGTGTACAGCCTCATCCAAATGTTTGAGGAATGCCTTCCGGGAAAAGCGCTTGCAGCCGTGGGCAAATGGTTCGGGGTGAAGCTGTCCCCATTTGAGTCCAAGGGCGTTACCGAAACGAAGCGACCGCTGCGGTACGCGGTTCCCAAGCAATCCGTGTACGACCTCATGGCACGCTACAGGAACATGCGGCGCCAGCACATGGAAGCGTTCTTACGGGAGGTCCGTGAGCTTATAAGAGCGTCTCCCCTGACGCCTTGGCATCAACGGCTGTTTGACGAACACAGAGCGTTTTTCAGCAAGAAGGTCATCGGCAATCTTTATCGGATCAACAGCCCTGCGGTGAAGGCGTACCTGTGGCTGCTCATCCGACAGGAGGAGACAGCGCGGAATACAAGGGCTCAGTTCCGCGTGTCCGATGCGGATATGGTTCGGGGTCTCGGGATTACTCGCGCCACAGCCCGAGCGTACCGTGAGCAACTGGAAGCGCTGGGGCTGGTCTCGGTGGAGAGGGAAACGACCGGCATAGCTGTCAAAACCGTGAAATACTAGGCGGGTACTTCAACTATACATGATCAGGTCATTAGTGGTGTTATTCCAGTTGGTTGGCAATATTGATACCCATTAGTAGTTATGCTAATAATAGTGTTTCGCCGCGGGCTCACTTTGCCCCTGCTCCCGCTCCCATCGCTGGTTGAATAACATACTCTTGTGATTATTGGAAGAACAGTACTGGTTCATAGACCCTTACTGTTTATCCCCCGGAAAATAATACTCTCCCTGAGTTGTTCACATGGATACGAGACACACTGTTATTACCGCTATAGACCCTTTACTGGATATTCTCCATAGCAGGGCTATAGTTGCTATTAGCGCTCCTCTGTTCACGGATGAGGAGTCGTTCATCGGTTATTACAGCGCTGCCTCTGAGAATTCCACCTGCGCCGTAATGCCCGTCCGGGACGCTCACACGCTTGCCGAAACGCTTTACCAGCCCAAGACCAGCGTTTTAAGGGTACACGGTCTGAAGCGCATATGGGAAGCGCTGGATATCGGTACGCGTGACGTAAATCCGGATTTGATAAGCGACACGGAGCTCATGGCGTACCTGCTCAATCCTGACGCTCGCGACAAAGGTCTCACACTGTCAGCCCTGTGCGCTGAATACCTGGGAGAAGAGTACCCGCATCGCATCCTGGATATTCGTGACCAGGGGTATCCGGCGGCTTTCGCTGCGGCTCTGGCTTACGACGCTGAGCTGATTGGGAACTTGGCGGAGCGGCTGGCGTTCGTTATGACGGATGATTTGCGGAGGCTGTACCGGCAAATAGAGCTGCCGCTCATGCTCATATTGGACGAGATGCGCCGCGTGGGGATAGGTGTGGACGGCGGTAAATGTGTTAAGGAACGTGCGAGGGCGCAGGCGGAACTTGTGGCTCTTGCCGATGAGATTACCCAGGGCAAGACTGTCAATCTCGCTTCCGAGGAACAGGTCTTCCAGTTTCTTATTGAACAAGGAGTGCGCTTCGCCTCTCCGTGGTTGTACAGCACACGAAAAGTCTCTATACAGGCTCTGGAAGAGGTAGCCCATCTTTATCCGGTTGTACGGAAGGTCCTTGAGTGGCGGGACTTGGCGCAGGATATGGGCTTCCTGAATTTTGCCGCGGGCAAGACCCGTGTCCATCCTATTTGGGGTCAAACTCGCGCCGGCACTTCTCGTATTTACGCGAGACAGCCCGCAGTACAGACCGTGAGCCGTGAGCTACGTTATCTATTCATCCCCGCGCCGGGTCACGTGTTCGTCAAGGCGGACTATTCTCAAGCCCAGTTGCGCATATTGGCTCATTTATCCGAAGATGAAAATCTCGTTTCTCTATTCAACGCCGGTCGCGATCCGCATACAGAGACAGCGTTGTGGCTCGGTATAGATCGCGACTCAGCCAAGCAGGTGAACTTCGGGATATGCTTCGGGATGTCAGCGGCGGGATTAGCAGCCCGTATAAGCCGGGTACGCAAGAGCTCTGTGGACATTGAGACCGCCCAGACGCACATAGACGCCTTTTACGGTCGGTATCCGCGAGTGAAGGCATTCTTTGAGGAAGCGTGGCGGGAATTGAAGGATAAGCCACAGACCGAGCGAATGACCACAGCGCCCTCGGGACGCATACGGCGATTTGGCACGAGAGCCAACAGAGCGGTGGAAAGAAAATTCCGTGTTACCTTGCCCCAGCAGATGGAAGCGGACTTGATGAAGACTTCTATGGTGCGGCTGGACAGAATTTTTCGGCGGCGCAATATGAAAGCCCGTATCGTGATGATGATCCACGACGCCTTATGGGTAGAGGCTCCTCACGAAGAAGTTGACCAGGCAAAGCATTTGATGCGAAGGATGATGACCACCGCGGCAAAGCTCAGGGTTCCGTTGGAAGTGGATTTCTCCTGACGTGTTATTGCGTCGATTTAGGTATATCCCTTGGGAGATACCTGCCGAGACAGTCTCCCCATGAGGATACAGCCAGAACGCAAGGGATCGTCACGTTGACGACCCCCAGTGGCAGCCGCCCCGTGAGCATACAGCCAGAAAGTAACCTACATCAAAATGATGCAAGTTGAAAATTAGCCCCCCATGAGGATACAGCCAGAACTGGCTCGCTTGCCACACTGTCAGTTGTTTTCATGTAGCAAGAACTGACGGACTCAAAAAAGGAACAACACCGGCAGGCAATCCGCTACTCAGAAAACTCCCGGCTGAACCACAAGGTTATCCTTGCAGTTGAACCCCCCTGAATACCGATCTTTCAGGCAACCACGGTCTTATCACCGTAGTTGGTCTCCTTGGCGCTTGGTTTTGCTGGTCAGAAGCTTGAGTTTCCAACAGTCCTCCTTATGAGGACCGTTGAATGAGAACCTTTGACCACGAGAGATCAGAATTTCAAGGGAAAACAACTACCGTCAACTTGACGGCAGTTGAAGGTGGCACTGCTCCTTTCTGAGCTCGCCGGCGCAGCGAGCCCGCAATCGCCTCAGGAGACTGCTTCAGCCTGCCCACGCTGGCAGACGGATGGCCATATGACCGCACACACATCGGTCAGCTGGTGTTGACCGTGGGAGAGCCATCCCCGGCTCGGGGTGGCTATTTGATAGGATTGCCGCCGGATAAGCTTTGTCTGCTCCTGCTCTTAATTTTCCAGTACCCAACCGGACTGCCAGTACTTCGCCCCGATTCAGAACATGTCCGCCTCCCGAAAGTGAACCGACAGAGCGCAATCCCGTTCCGGAAACAAGACGTGTTCTCGCGCAACCAGAACGACGTAGACGCGCGGATGGAGTTATTGAAGGTGGGTATACCGTAAGAGGGAAAATCGCTGAGAAGTGTTCGCATGGCTCAAGACGCGAAATGCGAGGGGGGCCGACGGCACCGACCCCCTGGTGCGGGGCTCTCTACAAAGCAACAACGTTCGTCCATCTTGGCCTAGGCCGCTCAGCGGATAGCTTGGGGCGGGTGTTCGGGTAAGCTGCCACGGCCGCATTACGCTTGACCGGAAGACCTGTGCTGAGCTACGCTGTACAAACAGTCCGTCTTGGCAACGTGACTGGGGTTTGGCCTCGCTCGGGTCTTATGGGGAAGCACTTGGCTTTTTCGGGTAGGACAAACCAACCCATGACCGTTCAGCGACCCCCAAAACCGCAGGGATGGCAAGTTCGTCCGATAATCCCAGGCCGTGACCGGTCACTTTGGTAATGACCTTCGCAACGTCAGGAATGCTAAGTAATTCCTATACATAGTATAGAAAGAGATCCGATGAAAATATGTCCTTTATGTCAAGAATCAAGTGCTGCTCAAGAGCGTGTACTGAACAGCTTCCATTTGTTACGTTGTACCCAATGCCGCTTTGTCTACGCGGATATAGACGATCATGTGATAGAGAGGCTGTACACTAACTTAGGTGACGGTGTTGCTCAAGTGTACGAGTCAATCCAGACACTGCTCGATGATCTATGGTTCAGGCGAATAGCGGTTAGGTTTACAGGACTAATGGGCCCGGGCAAGGTATTGGACATAGGTTGCGGTAATGGCTTACTGCTCAAACAGTTCAAGCAATTAGGGTGGCAATGCTACGGAGCAGACCCCTGTCCTTGGAGCAAATCATATGCTGAACGCTATGGTTTCGTTTTATGTCAACAAGAAGTCCAATATCTACCATCCGATTTTGGAAGGTTCGATCTAATAACCAGTAGTTCAACCCTGGAACATGTGGCTCAGCCATTATCACATATTAGGGCGATCCTTAAACTCCTTAAAACGACTGGAATGGGTTACTTCTGTGGCATACCAAACTATGGTTCGTTGTCGATCAGACTTAATCTGTCCGATTTTTATATGAATACCCCTCCTGGACATGTAAATTACTTTACTTCCGCGACCTTGGTAAGGCTGTTTCACTCCGCCGGCATTCCTCGCCAGAACATGAAAATACGAACTTATGGCATACCTGGAGCGCATGCCTTCTACAACAAAATGACAGGGTTATTGGGTGCAGGGCGACGTGCTGTTGCAGGGGAAACGCAGCGTATTGCAGGCGAGAAGGAACTCATGATGTCAAGCTTAAAGGAAAACATACTGAAAAGGAAACTTGGGGAATTGCTTCTCAGCATTTACTTCAACGCTGGTAGAGCGGGCGGTCTTGGAGACAAGCTCGAAGCGGTCATCTTGAACCTTCATGGTGACAAACACCATGAAGTTGATGCCTGACGTTTCTCGGTCTTGATTTGGCTGACGCGGACGAAAAGAACTGATCACAATACCCGGCGGGGATTTCGGCGGAACAACAGGAGAGTTTTCGAGCGGGTTTCCATATAATGTACCCCGAAAACTGGACAGGAGGTTAAGGTGGAGAGGCCTACCTTGATGGTGTAGAAATCGGTGGGGGGACACAAGGAGGCTTTTGAGGGCATGCGAAAGAGGTATGATGCAAGCTTCAAGGCTCGTGTAGCGCTTGAGGCTCTAAGGGGG
>Ga0247841_10005422_pt1 | contig 20663 bp, 16 predicted proteins | sample LaCruzMarch2015__2_FD_192410 | JGI IMG/M metagenome (GOLD analysis project Ga0247841, IMG submission 192410) | Freshwater microbial communities from meromictic Lake La Cruz, Castile-La Mancha, Spain - LaCruzMarch2015_18m | ecosystem: Environmental > Aquatic > Freshwater > Lake | place: Spain... | reverse complement strand
CTTCAAATCGCATCCTCCGGATCTCCTGTAGCATCTCTGTCCGTCTCATCCGTCACCTCCATAGGTGACTATCCTAAACCGGACAGATTGTATGCTACAAAACCGGACATATCATGTGCTACTGACATGCCCACCTTCGCATCTTGACAGACGATAGCATATACGCTATCATATAAACCATGAAAGACAAGGATCATCTGGAAAATCCCCGGAATGTCTTATTTGCCGATCTGCTGAAAATTTGCAGAAAATGTTTCGGTAAACCAAGGATTTGTGGAGGTCATTACATTTTCAAGACACCCTGGAAAGGCGATCCGAGGATAAACCTGCAAAGAGTAGATAAAATGGCGAAATTCTATCAGGTAAAAGACGTGGAAAAAGCCATCGAGAAAATGGAGGCGAGGAAAAATGAAGAGTGATATCGAGAAATATACATACCGGATCGAGTGGTCGGAGGATGACCATTGTCATGTGGCCAGATGCCTGGAGTTTCGTTCCCTGGCTGCCCACGGGGATACGATTGAGGAAGCGTTAAGGGAAATTGAATATGTTGTTGCGGAGTCCGTCAAGTGGATGCAGGAAGAGGGTGAAACAGTGCCGGAGCCATTGGGGCTCAAGAAATTCAAAGGACATCTCACTTTGAGAATCCCCTCTGAAAAACACCGGGAACTGGCTATCCACTGTGCTGAGGAAGGAGTTTCTCTAAACCGTTTTATACTGTCTCGTCTTTCTACATAAGAAAGGTCAGTCTTAAGATCGAGACCAAACAGCGCAAGCGACTCGGCAAGGCTGAGACTCCCGAAATAAAGAAAAGCGAGCAACCGGACATGGCCCTGCATAAAGATTTTCCGCAATCCCCACACGCGAGTCTCAACACGGCCGGCGTTGCCGACTACCGCAGCGTGATCGGCTACTTTGACTACTGCCAGGAACGGACAGGAGCATGATCATATCGATGAGCCTGTTCAGGGCCCAGTCGAGGGCCCAGTCAAGGGCCCAGTCGAATTAACCTCCGTGGAAAGGGAAGTGCTGGTTTTCTATGAACGAATGGGAATTCACGGCGGCAGCGGCGGGCTGGATCAATGAGCTGATCGGAAAGGATAATCAGTTGCCCTTTCTGACTGCCCGGTGCGAACGGTCAAGCGGCGAGACCCGCAAGCGCAACGACTTGATATTGTTGGATCGCAATAGCTCCATCGTCCTGACGGGCGAGGTCAAGCTTCCCTACAACAAGGACGGGGGGAGCCCCCTCAACGCCGCCGTTGTCCGCGACGCCCGCGCCAAGGCCCGGCGCGCCGGGTCCCGTTTTTTCTTCACCTGGAACATCAATGAATTCGTCCTCTGGGAGACCGAACCGGCCGACGCCTCCTGGCAGGGGCAGAAGTATCGCTCTTGGGATGTGACGCAGGTTCATCGGGAAAGCCATCTGGATCTGCCCATGACCATCCATGCCGTTTGGATCTGGCTGGATGATTTTCTGCACGAATTCGCCCGGATCGTCCATGGCGAAGCGGTGATCGGTCACAAATCCCCCGATGAGAAGTTCATCGAGGCCCTCGAATCGTCGCTGCGCCTGCCGATCCAACTGAGCGGCCGGATAGAAGAGAAGAAGCAAGACCTATGAAAAACCGGATTTCTGCTTCCTGAGGAATGACAATGTGCCGATTTATCGGCTCATCCGGTTCTTGCGTACTTGGTGAAGCGGTAATTGACGGATTTTGAACTGAGACGATTTACGAAAGATCAAGGGGTAAATCATGATGATGAGCGCAAAAGGTAAAATCGCTTTAAGAACGATTTTCGGGACCGTTCTTCTTTTGGCTTTTGTGGTTTTATCCGCATCCTGCCAAAAACCGGAAAAGTCTACCGGCCCGAGGGAAAAGGTAACCATCGGGGTTGGGTCGGGGGGGTTATCTTTGCCTTTCATTATTGCCCGGGAGAAAGGCTTTTTTCCGGAAGAAGGTCTCGATGCAACCATTCGGTTTTATCCTTCGGGGAAAAAGGCTCTGGATGCCATGTTTGCGGGAGAGGTAGACAGCGCCACCTTGACGGAAACTCCGATTGTATTGAATAGTTTTATTCGTGACGATTTCTCGGTCTTTGCCACGTTTGCCTATAGTTACGATAACAGCAAGGTGATCGGCCGAAAAGACGGAGGGGTCGCCAAGCCTGCGGACCTGAAAGGCAAGAAAATCGGCTTCACCGCCAAGACGTCCAGCCATTTTTTTATCCACCTTTATATCATTGAACATCAGATTGACCCTGCTCACGTAAAACTGGTTGATTTTGCGCCAACCGATCTGCTGGGGGCATTGAAAGATGGCAAGGTTGACGCCATCGCGGCATTTGAGCCCTATGCCTCTGAGGCGCTGAAGGCATTGCCCAACAAGGCCGTAAGGCTACCCGGAAGCAAGCTCTACAGAGAGACCTTTAACATTACAGTCATGAGAAGCTACGCCAAGGGACATCCTGAGGTGCTCAAAAAAATTCTGAAAGCCGTTGATAAGGCGACAATGTTCATAAAGCAGGACCGGAATGAATCCATTGCCGTCATGAATAAAAGCTTGAAGCTGGAAGGAGATTCATTTGTTTCGGTACAGGACGATCTTGTGTTCGAGCTTTCCCTGGACCATTCACTGTTCACCATATTTGAAGACGAAGCCCGATGGGCCATTAAAAACGGCCTCACAGACAAGGCAAAAGTTCCCAATTACCTTGGCTATATCTATCCGGATGCGATGAAAGCGATCAAACCCGAAGCCGTGACCATCAGCAAATAAGCGGTAACCCAATGAAGATTAGAACAAAGCTGCAAATCATCATCGTCGTCAACCTCATCATTCTGGTCGGCAATGTATCTCTGAACCTGTTGTGGCAAACACAGGCCGAAAAGCAATTGAAGCAGCAGGCTCTAATCATGGAATTTAATCAGGCTATATTTGAGCGGGCCCGAATAAGAGAAGAGTATTTTCTCTATCGGGAAGACCGTTCAAAAGAACAGTTCCTTCTCATGCACGAGAAAATTGCAGGACTCCTTGAGAGGATGTTGGGAGTATTCACCGAACCGGAAGAAAAGGTTTATTTAAACAATATTACAGGTTTTCATAAGAATGTAGGTGATTTATTTAACCGGTTGACCGGGGTCGACAAAAAAGCTGCGTTTCATTCTGTAATAACACAGGCGTTGCGGGAAAGGATCATCAGCCAGATGCTGGTGAATGCACATTCCATGCATCGGGATGGATTGAAGCTGCTGAAAGCAGCCAGTGAAACAACAGAGCATGAGAACGATCTTGTTCGTCTGTACAGCAATATCGTTTTTGGATTGCTGGCCTTATTCATTGGTTCCTTTGCATGGATTATTATCCGTAATATTACGGGCCCTCTGAAAAGTCTTCATGAAGGGACAGAAATTATCGCGGAGGGGAATCTGGATTATAAAACCAATATCAGGACCCCTGACGAGATCGGCCAGTTATCCCTCGCCTTTGACGGCATGACGGAAAATCTGAAAAACATCACGGTTTCACGGGATGAGCTGAATCAAGAGATTGAAATACGCAAGCGGACGGAGCAGGCATTGAGGGAAAGTGAAAACAACTACCGTGAGCTCAGTATTATCGATGGTCTTACGCAGCTTTACAATTCCCGGTATTTTTATCATGAACTCAAGATAGAGATAGATCGGGCGGATCGCTACGGACAGCCCTTGACCTTGATGCTTCTCGATCTCGACGATTTCAAACGGTTCAACGATGCTTACGGCCATATCGAGGGAGACCAGGTCTTATTGCGGCTCGGCCAGGTGGTGAAACGATGCCTGCGACAGACGGATTCCGCTTATCGTTATGGCGGCGAAGAGTTCACCATTCTCCTGCCCATGACCACCAGCGCGGACGGCGCCGTTACGGCGGAAAGAATCCGGACCGAGTTCAAGAAAGAGACTTTCTCCCCGGCGCCGGGTCAGGATGTCCATGTGACAGTGAGCATCGGTCTTGCGCAGTGCAAGACTAAGGAGGAGATGAAGGTGTTCGTTAACCGGGTTGACCAGCTCATGTACCAGGGGAAAAAGAACGGGAAAGACAGGGTTTGTTGTGAGTTGTAGCCTTAAGGACAGTTCAATCTTTAAATGGAAACCCAATGTGCTGAGGCTTAACGTGGTGTTTGGCCTGTTGGCGGCAAACATTCTGCTTTCACGAAAGTACGCATCAAGCGGATGAACCTGATTTATGATGCCCTGTTGCCCCTCGTATTGAGCGGCCGGAGAGAAGAGAAGAAATGCATTTTTCCAAAGACTAAAACGTAAAGATGGGTGCAAAAAACATGGACGAACATCAGAAGGAACTGCTGAAGAATCTGCCGAAGATCGACGAGATGATGCTCCGGATCGAGAAACGGGGGAGTCTCGCCGGGTTTCCGCGGGAGATCGTGAAGGAGGCGTGCCGGACGGTCGTAGAGGGGCTTCGGGCGCGGATCCTCCTTGAGAAGGGGGAAACGCTCCGCCTGCCGACGCCGGAGCAGGCGGCGGACCGGGCCGCGGGGATCGTCGAGGGCTATCGTTCCTACCGGCTACGCCGGGTGATCAACGCGACGGGGGTTATCCTCCACACGAATCTCGGCCGGGCGCCCCTCTGCCGGGAGGCGATCGAGCGGGTCGTCGAGGTCGCCCGTGGGTACTCCAACCTCGAATACGACCTGGAGAAGGGGGAGCGGGGGCTTCGCTATGACCATGTCCGGGGGCTCCTCTGCGCGCTGACCGGGGCGGAGGACGCCCTCGTCGTCAACAACAACGCCGCCGCGGTCCTTCTGGTCCTCAATGCGCTATCCGAGGGGAAGGAGGCGATCGTCTCCCGGGGCGAGCTGATCGAGATCGGCGGGGAGTTCCGGATCCCCGACGTGATGGAGAAGAGCGGCGCCCGCCTGAAGGAGGTGGGGACGACGAACCGGACGCGGCTTTCCGATTACGAACGGGCGATCTCTCCGGAGACGGGGATCATCCTCAAGGTCCATACGAGTAACTTCCGGATCATGGGATTCACCGAGGAGGCCGATCTGGAATCTCTCGTCGCCCTTGGGAAGAAACACCACCTTCCCGTTGTGGACGATCTGGGGAGCGGCTGCCTGATCGAACTGGACCGTTATGGCCTGGAGCGGGAACCCACCGTCCGCGACTGCCTCGCTGCGGGGGCGGACGTGATCACCTTCAGCGGCGACAAGCTCCTCGGCGGACCCCAGGCGGGCATCATCCTGGGCAAGCGGGAGTTTCTGGAGCGGATCCGGAAAAACCCTCTGAACCGGGCGCTCCGGATCGACAAACTGACGCTGGCGGCCCTGGAGGCGACGATGGTAAAGTACCTCCGGCCTGCGGAGGCGCTCGCCGACATCCGGGTCCTGCGGGCGCTGACGGAGCCCGTCGCCGACGTGAAGAAGCGGGCGAAACGGCTGGCGGCGATACTCCGGCGCGCCCTGCCGGAAGGATTTGATATCAAACTTGTGCCCGGCGTCTCGATGGCCGGCGGCGGGTCGCTTCCCACCCGGGAGATCCCGACGCTCCTCGTCGGTCTACGGGTCGCGTTCTTCTCGGCTGCCGCTCTGGAGGAGCGCCTCCGGCGGCGGGAGCTTCCGATCATCGTCCGGGTCGCCGCCGACGAGGTTCTGTTAGACGTCCGAACGCTGGATCCGGAGGAGTTTGCCGGGATCCGGGACGCCCTGAAGGATATTTTAAAAACTGGAGAGTGATGATGGTGGGGGATGAAACGCCGAATCAGCCGGATGCGCCTGCCGGCCATGGGATGGACAACGGCAAGTCGGTCGGGAGGCGGGTCCGCTTCACGGTCGCATCGGAGCAGAGCGGCCTCCGCCTGGATCTCTTTCTGACTGCCCGGGAAATCGGTCTTTCCCGCACCCAGATCGGGCGGGCCGTCGATGAGGGTCAAGTTCAGCTGAACGGCCGACCGGGCCGGGCCGGCCGGAAGCTGAAGACGGGGGATGTTGTGGCCATCGTTTTCCCGGCGGCGAGGCCTTCCGAGGTTATCCCCGAGGCGATCCCCCTGAAAATCCTCTATGAGGACGCATCATTGCTGGTCGTCGACAAACCGGCAGGGATGGTCGTCCATCCGGCCGCCGGCCATTCGAGCGGGACCCTCGTCAACGCCCTCCTGCACCACTGCCGCGATCTCTCGGGGATCGGCGGCGTGCTCCGTCCCGGGATCGTCCACCGTCTCGACAAGGGGACCTCCGGGCTCATGGTGGCGGCTAAATCCGACGAGGCCCATTGGGGGCTGGCAGGGCAGTTCAAGCGTCATGAGGTGAGGAAGACCTACCTGGCCCTCGTTTACGGGGATCCGAAGACGGATGGCGGACGAATCGAGGCCGCCGTGGGGCGGCACCCGACGGACCGCAAGAGAATGTCCACGCAGAGTCGCCGGGGGCGGTCGGCCGTGACCGTCTGGCGCGTCCGCGAGCGCTACGGGGTTGCGGCCCTCCTGGAGGTGGATATCGAGACGGGCCGGACCCACCAGATCCGTGTCCATCTGACGGACCTTGATTATCCGGTCGTTGGGGACCGGATCTATGGCGGCGCGGGAAGGATCCGGACCGTCGGCGATCCGGCGGCACGCTCCCGGATGAAGGCGCTCGACCGCCAGGCCCTGCACGCCTGGCGTCTCGCCTTTACCCATCCCGTGACGGGAGAAGCGATGCGTTTTTCCTCCCCCCTGCCCAAAGACATGGCCGACCTATGTGGATTTCTTAGTGATCGAGCGGACGGCCAGTGGTGAGGGACGTCTCCCTCCCCCCTGGCGGGGGAGGGTTAGGGCTGGGGGGATGTTTCCATAAAATCAGCATGTGCAATTTCACCCACCCCCCTAACCCCCTCCCGTCAAAGGAGGGGGAACATATTTTGAAGAGTATTGCATGAGCCTCTAAAGGAATACCATGTTCCGTTTCGCCCGAAAAGGCGCCATCGAATATCTCGAGGCCGAGGAGCTCTCGGCGCCGGGTTTCGTGACCCACGCCTTCTGCACTCGGCGCGGCGGTGTGAGCGCGGGGCCGTATTCCAGCCTCAACCTGGGGTTTCTCGCGGGAGACCGGTTGGAGGATGTCCGCCGGAACCAAATCCTCGTCGAAGATGCCTTTGGAATTCCGGACGGACGGCTGATCCTGATGAGGCAGGTCCACGGCGACCGGATCCGCGTCCTCGAAGGCGACGGACCCCTTCCGGAAGGGCTTCCCGAATGCGACGGCCTGATCAGCGACCGGCCGGGGGTGGCCCTCGGGATCCGAACGGCGGATTGCGTGCCTCTCTTCTTTGTGGACCGGGTCCGCCGGGTCATCGGGGCGGCCCATGCGGGCTGGCGGGGAACCGCCCTCGGCATCGCGGCCCGAATGGTTGAGACCCTTGCGGGGCGATTTTCCTCACACCGCAAGGATCTTCTCGCCTTGATCGGACCGGCGATCGGCCCCTGCTGCTATCAGGTCGACGCCCCGGTCTTTGAGGCCTTTTCCGCCATGCCCGGTGCGGATCTGTTTCTTTGTCCCTGCCCGGAAAGGGGGCGCTGGATGCTCGATCTCGCCCTTGCTAACCGCCTCCAGATCCGGGAGGCGGGGGTGCCGTCCGAAAACATTTACGCCTCCGGTTTTTGTACGTCGTGCCGGCAGGATCTCTTCTTTTCGCACCGCGCCGGAGGTGGAGTGGCGGGCAGGCAGATCAATATCATTATGCTGCGTGAGAGGGATGAAATAAAAAATGCCCTAAAAAATGCTTGACATCCGGAAATGGTTTGGTATAAGTGGTCCTCAAAATTCAGAAAGGCGTATGCTAAGCCCTTCCTTATTGGATTGATTCCAGAGTTCAATTAGCGACCCAAAAAAATCCGTGCACTTCTTTTATATGTCGTTATATCGCAAAAATCTGAAGTCATTTTGATGGATTAAACGAGCTGAAGTAATAGCGGTTTTTCATACGTGGCGGATGCCATGCATCCGCGGACACGAATAAACGTATCTATAGGAAACGAAAATGCACATCGAAGATATCAAGAGACAGCCGATCAGTGAATTAGCAAAGCTGGCCAACGAACTGGAAGTTCCGGGCGCCAGCGGCATGCGAAGGCAGGACCTGATTTTTGCCATCCTGCAGACCCAGGCCGAGAAAAATGGCGTCATCTCCGGCTCCGGCGTCCTGGAGATCCTGCCGGACGGTTTCGGATTCCTCCGCGCGGTGGATTACAACTACCTCCCCAGTCCGGACGACATCTACATCTCCCCGTCGCAGATCCGGCGTTTCAGCTTGAGAACGGGGGATACGGTTTCCGGCGAGGTCCGCCCCCCCAAGGAAGGGGAAAAGTACTTTGCCCTCCTCAAGGTAGACGAGGTCAACTTCGAGAGCCCGGAGGCGGCGCGCGACAAGATCCTTTTCGACAACCTCACCCCCCTCTACCCCGAGGAAAAACTGAATCTGGAATTCAATCCGGAGAACCTCTCCACGCGCATCATGGACCTCTTCACCCCCATCGGCAAGGGGCAGCGCGGTCTGATCGTCTCCCCGCCGCGGGCCGGGAAGACCGTCCTCCTGCAGGACATCGCCCACAGCATTACGGCCAACCACAAGGAGGTCACCCTGATGGTCCTCCTGATCGACGAGCGGCCGGAAGAGGTGACGGACATGCAGCGGAGCGTGGCCGGAGAAGTGATCTCTTCCACGTTCGACGAACCGGCGACGCGCCACGTCCAGGTGGCCGAGATGGTGATCGAGAAAGCGAAAAGGCTGGTTGAGCACCGGAAGGATGTCGTCATCCTCCTGGACAGCATCACCCGCTTGGCGCGCGCCTACAACACTGTCGTGCCGCCCTCCGGCAAGGTCCTATCCGGCGGCGTCGATTCCAACGCCCTCCACAAGCCTAAGCGGTTCTTCGGGGCCGCACGGAACATCGAGAACGGCGGTAGCCTGACGATCATCTCCACCGCGCTGATCGACACGGGAAGCCGCATGGATGAAGTCATATTCGAGGAATTCAAGGGGACCGGCAATATGGAGCTCCACCTCGACCGGCGCATCGCCGATCGGCGGGTCTTCCCGGCCTTCGATCTGATCCGTTCCGGGACCCGGAAAGAGGAGCTTCTGATCCCGAAAAACAACCTCAACCGGATCTGGATCCTCAGACGGCTCCTCCAGGAGATGAACCCCGTCGACGCGATGGAGTTCATCATGGACAAGGTTCGGAAGACGGAAACCAATCAGCTTTTTCTGGACTCCATGAATTCGTAGATCCGTTTCGCAGACGCCGGATGCTTGGGGACAGATTTTAAATCTGTCCCCAGATAGAAAGATAGGGAATAAATATTGCTTGAATTTGAAGTATAAATGGTTATAATGCACCCCCTGCGCCGACGGGAAGCATCAAAATCGATCGGCGAGTGGTCAGCGACTGATTTCAAGGATAGGAAAGGTTCATTATGAAGAAAGGAATTCATCCGGAATACAAGGAAGCCACGATTAACTGCGTCTGCGGGAATGTGATCAAGACGAGGTCCACCAAAAAGGATATGAAGACGGAGATTTGTTCCCAGTGTCACCCCTTCATGACGGGGAAGCAGAAGATCATTGACACCGCAGGACGTGTGGAGAGGTTCAACAAGAAGTACGCCGGCCAGGGGAAAAAGGCGTAGAAGTTCTCTGACAGGCTGTTGAAAAACGCCCATCTGCTGCGTTTCCCTCATCCTTCGCCGTTCAACGTACCATAAAGTACGCCTCACGGCTCAGGATTTCGGGGGCCTTGCATCTAGACGTTTTTGAACAGCCTGGATCAACGACTCGATTTTTCCAAACGGGGGTTCCTGCCGCGGCGGCGCCGGGCGCAGGTTTCCCTGCCTCTGAAATTTCTTAGACGGCGCCGGGGCTGCCGGCGCCGTCTTTCCGGAAAGTTTCCTATTGAGGGTCTGTAACGGGGTAACGATTACGTTCATGCATCTCATATTGAGGCCGTCTTTGCCCGATCCTCAATCGCAAAATCCTCGAAATAGCGCTGCTATTCCTGCGGTTTTGTTCAATCAGATCGGACAAATCCGACCCCAATCTGAGCGCCTTAACGCAACCGTTATCCCATTACTGACCCTTGATGCAGACTGGAACAAGAACCGGCGATGACGGCCGGTTGTGTCCGGACGGCCCGGACTTTTTTCATCCGGCGGCGGTCTTCCCAGCCGGTGTATGAAGCAGGTTGAGATGTTTTCAAGACTGAAGGACATAGAAGCCCGGTACCGGGATCTGGAGCAGCTCCTCAGCGATCCGGCCATTGTCGGCAAGCCCGGGGTCTATCAGAAATATGCCAAGGAGCATTCCGATCTCAACGGCCTGGTCGAGACCTTCCGCGAATACGAAAAGACCAGCCTTCGTATCGAAGAGGATCAGGCGCTCCTCCGGGAGAGCGACGAAGAGCTGAAGGAACTGGTCCGGGAGGAACTGCCCCGGTTGAAGGAGTCCTTGGAATCGCTGGCGGACAGGCTGAAGGTTCTGCTGCTGCCCCGGGACCCGAACGATGATAAAAACGTCTTTCTCGAAATCCGGGCCGGCACGGGGGGGGATGAGGCGGGGCTCTTCGTGGAAGACCTTTTCCGGATGTACGCCCGCTTCGCGGAGACCTCCGGCTGGAAGATCGAGGTGATGAGCAGCACCGCCGCCGGCGGGATGGGAGGGTTCAAGGAGATCATCGCCATGGTTGCGGGAAAGGGCGCCTACAGCAAGCTGAAATACGAAAGCGGAGTCCACCGGGTCCAGCGGGTGCCGATCACGGAGGCCCAGGGGCGGATCCATACCTCGGCCGTGACGGTGGCCATCCTCCCGGAGGCGGACGAGGTGGATCTCCAGATCGATCCCAACGATCTCCGGATTGATGTCTTCCATTCGAGCGGCCACGGCGGACAGAGCGTCAACACGACCGATTCTGCCGTCCGGATCATCCACCTGCCGACCGGCCTGATCGTTACCTGCCAGGATGAAAAATCCCAGCTCAAGAACAAGCACAAGGCGATGAAGGTCCTCCGGGCGCGCCTACTGGATGCGGCGATGAAGAAACACAACGACGCGATTTCCGAGACGAGAAAGAACCAGGTGGGAAGCGGGGACCGGAGCGAACGGATCCGAACCTACAATTTCCCCCAGGGGAGGGTGACGGACCACCGGATCGGGCTCACCTCCCACAGCCTGGAGAATTTTCTCAACGGCGACATCCGGTTCATGATCGACGCCCTGACGACCCATTTCCAGGCGGATGCGCTCCAGCAATCGGGGCATTGATGACGGCTTCGTAAAAAGTCCGGATGCTGCGTTGCGCTTCACCCTTCGTCGTTGCAGCGTACGCCAAAGCACGCCTCTCTCCTCAGGGTTCGCGCGCCTTGCCTGCGGCCATTTTACGAAGCCGTCCCGGATTCCAAGTTGCGGGCACTTTCGGAGGCGAGAGCTTTGAAAAATACCCCTGTATTGTCATTCCCGCGAAGGCGGGAACTCGGGGACAGATTTCAAATCTGTCCCCGAAAAAGGACTTGATTCCTGCTTTCGCAGGGATGACGATTTGCCGAATTTCAGGAGTAATTCAAAGCTCTCGAGGCGGCGGGGGAGTTTCTTGAAATGACGGATATCCGGACCATCCTCCAGCGTGCAGCCCGTGACCTGAATGCCTCAGGCAGCCCCTCCCCCCGGCTCGACGCCGAGGTTCTCCTGATGCGCTTTCTGAGGATGGACCGTTTGCAGCTCTGCATGCAACAGGAAAGGGAACTCTCGCAAGAGGAGGCCGCGGGGTTTGCGCGCTGGGTTGAAAGACGAAGCCTTAGCGAACCGGTCGCCTATATCCTCGGAGATAAGGAGTTCTGGTCCCTCCGCTTTGAGGTCAGCCGCGAGGTCCTGATCCCGAGACCGGAGACGGAATGCCTCATCGAAGAGGTTCTGCGGTTTTACTGTCCCCCCGGGGAGGGTCTGCGGGTTCTCGATATCGGGACGGGAAGCGGCGCAATCGGCGTCGTCCTGGCCCGGGAACTGCCCGCGGCCCGGGTGGCCGCAACAGACATCTCACCGGGGGCGCTCGCGGTCGCCCGCCGGAACGCCCTGTCCCACGGCGTGGCCGATCGCATGGAATTTTTTCAAGGGGATCTCTTTGCGGCGCTTTCCGGGGATTTTGATATCATCTGTTCCAACCCGCCTTATATTCAGGAGGATAAGTACGACCTCCTGCCGGCGGGGATCCGGAATTTCGAACCCCCGGGGGCGCTCATCGCCGGCCCGGACGGTTTGGCTTTTCACCGGATAATCATTCGGGAAGGGGCGCATCGCCTGAAGGCGGGAGGCCGGATCTTCCTGGAGATCGGCGAGGGGCAGAGGGATCGGGTCGCGGCCCTCTTCCGGGAGGAGGGCCGCTACGGGGATATCGATTGCCGGAAGGACTACGGGGGGGTGGACCGTGTCGCGTCGGCCCGGAAGAGGGGGGCGCGGTGAAATCGTGATCCCTTCGCGTGCTGTACATTTTTCGACCCTGTAGCTGCTCGCTTCGCTGCGCGCACAGGGTGCCCCGAAAAATCTACAATGCACGCTTCCGGGATCATGATTTCACCGCTGCATGAAGCATTAAAAGAAGACATTTTAAAGGGATGAACGATGGACAAGATCGTGATCGCCGGAGGGCGGAGGCTTCAGGGAGATGTCCGGATCAGCGGCGCCAAGAATGCCGCGCTGCCGGTCCTGGTTTCGTCGCTTCTCGTCGATGGATGGAACACCTTTCACAACATTCCGGACCTTCTGGACATCAAGACGATCCGAAAGCTGTTAGGAAGCCTCGGCGTGAAGATCGAGGGGGAGGAGACGGTTCGGATCAACGCCGGCGGGATCACCCGTTGCGAGGCCTCCTACGACCTGGTCCGGACGATGCGGGCCTCGATTCTGGTCCTCGGTCCCCTTGTGGCGCGAATGGGGGAGGCGCGGGTTTCCCTGCCGGGAGGCTGCGCCATCGGGGCGAGGCCGGTAAACCTCCACATCCAGGCGCTCCGCGATCTCGGGGCGGAGGTGACGCTGAAGGACGGGTATGTCGAGGCGAAGGCGTCGCGTCTCAGGGGCGCGACCCTCTATTTCGATATCTCCACCGTCACGGGCACGGAAAACATCATGATGGCCGCGACGCTCGCGGAGGGGACGACCATCCTGAAAAACGCGGCGCACGAGCCGGAGATCGTCAATCTGGCCGAGGTGCTGATCGGCATGGGGGCGAGGATCCGAGGGGCGGGGACCGATGTGATCGTGATCGATGGGGTGAAATCGCTCCATCCCGTGGAGGCGGCGGTGATCCCGGACCGGATCGAGGCCGGAACCTTTCTCATCGCCGCCGGGATGACCGGCGGGGATATTCGGATACGGGGCTGCAACCCCCTCCACCTGGATGCGCTCATCGCCAGGCTCCGGGACGCCGGCATGAGGATCGACGAGGACGGGAACGCCCTTCGGGCGGCGGGCGGCGGGACCGTAAAAAGCGTGGATGTCAAGACGCTTCCCTATCCGGGATTTCCGACGGACCTGCAGGCCCAGATCATGGCCATGATGGCCCTCGGCAATGGTCTGAGCGTAATCACCGAGACGGTCTTCGAGAACCGTTTCATGCATGTCAGCGAGATGGTGCGCATGGGCGCGGACATCGTTATCCAGGGGAAGAGCGCGATTGTCCGCGGGGTCGCGAAACTCCGCGGGGCGCCGGTGATGGCTACGGATCTCCGGGCGTCGGCCTCCCTGATCCTGGCGGGACTGGCGGCGGAGGGGACGACGACACTCTCCCGCGTCTATCACATCGACCGGGGCTATCAGCAGATCGAGAAGAAATTGTCGGCTATTGGGGCCGATATCCGCAGGATTGCCGGATAGGACTGTTGAAAAACGCCCATCTGGATTATTTGGGGACAGATTTCAAATCTGTCCCCGACGCCTCACGGCTCAGGATATCGGGGGCCTTGCAGCTCAAGCATTTTTAAACAGCCTGTTCAGGGATTGGGTTGAGGGGAGATCATGAAAATCATCCGAACGGACAGCGCGGAATTTGAAGGGCATTTCCGGAGGATCCGGGAACGGGGCCGGGTCTTCGATCCCGAACTCTGGGCGGCCGTCGGGCGGATCGTGGAAGACGTCGGCCGGCGGGGCGATGAGGCCCTCTTTGATTATACCGCCCGGTGGGACGGTCACGCCGTGACCGCCGCGACGGTCGAGGCCCCAACCTCCGAGCGGAAGGCCGCGACGGCACAGGTCCTCCCGGAAGATGCGGAGATCCTCCGCCTGGCCGCCGGGAGAATTGAACGGTTTCACGAACACCAGCGCATCGAGGGGTGGTCCGTTGCGGACGAGGAAGGCGTGGAACTCGGCCAGCGCATCCTTCCGCTGGCGCGCGTCGGCATCTATGTTCCGGGGGGGCTGGCCTGTTATCCCTCCACCGTGCTCATGACCGCGATCCCCGCCCGGATCGCCGGCGTCGGCGAGATCATCCTCGTGACGCCTTCCCGCGACGGGCGGCTCCATCCCCTGATCGCCGCCGCCGCGGAGATGGGCGGCGTGAACCGGATCTTCAAGATCGGCGGCGCCCAGGCGATCGCGGCCCTCGCCTTCGGCACGGCGTCGATTCCCCGTGTTGACAAGATTGTCGGTCCGGGGAACGCCTATGTGGCGGCCGCCAAGAAGATGGTTTTCGGCCGGGTCGCGATCGATATGATAGCCGGTCCCAGCGAGGTCCTGATCATCGCCGACGGGACGGGAGAGGCGGCCTATGCGGCGGCGGATCTGCTGGCCCAGGCCGAACATGACGAGATGGCGGGCGCCGTTATCCTGACGCCGGATGAGGCATTCGCCGGGGCCGTGGCCGGGGAGGTCGACCGCCAGCTTGCGGACCTCCCGCGGAAGGAGATCGCCTCCCGCTCTCTCGACGCCTTCGGGGCCGCGGTGGTCACGCGCGATCTCGCCGAGGCGGTCGCACTGGCCAACCGTTTCGCGCCGGAACACCTCGAACTGATGGTGCAGAATCCCCGGGAACTCCTCGCGGAGATCCGGAACGCCGGGGCGATTTTTTTGGGGATGCACACCCCGGAGGCGCTGGGCGATTACATGGCGGGACCCAATCACGTCCTGCCGACCGGGGGAACGGCCCGCTTTGCTTCGCCCCTCGGTGTTTACGATTTCATCAAGCGGACCAGCATTCTCTCCTTCTCGCGGGAGGCGCTCGAACGGTATGGAAGACCAAATGCCCGCTTCGCCGAGTTAGAGGGGCTCGACGGTCACGGGAATTCCGTCCGCCTGCGTCTAACAGGCTGTTGACCGGGGGCGCACTCCTGTCAGGGAGGCGCAATAATGTTTAATTTGTTTTGGTACATTACCGGAAAAAACCGCAGGTTTTACAAAACGCCCATCGGATTATCCGGGGACAGATTTCAGGGGAAAAAGGGGGACAGATTTAAAATCGGGGAAAAAGGGGACAGATTTAAAATCTGTCCCCTTTTTTCATAAAAAGATCTTGACAAAAGACCTCTGTTGAATAAGATGGGCATCCGTTTTCAGCGGCGGATGCCTCGGATCTTTTGCGAGCGGGCGTAATTCAGCGGTAGAATGTCAGCTTCCCAAGCTGGACGTCGTGGGTTCGAGTCCCATCGCCCGCTCCATTTTATTAAGAGGTTACGGATATTCCGTGACCTCTTTTTTGTTCCCACCTTCTCCCGGTCGGCCGGATATGTCGATGAAGATGCGGGATTTGAACGGAAATCATTAATTACCTGAATTGCATATTGTCAATCTTTTCCCTGTCAATCTTTTCCCTTGACAAGGCCGTCATTGCAAGTATAGTTTCTTAACATAAAAGATAAGAAAGTGTCCCTGATATGAATCGTGACGCGTGGGGTTCCTTAAAGAAAAGCCTGTTTTTCACGACGGAGGACGTTTCCGGTCAATTCGGCGTCACGAGGGCCTCGGCCCAGGTGTTTTGCAGCCGGCAGGTGAAAAACGGCGCCTTCATTCGTTTGAAGAAGGACTTCTACATCCTGGACGAGCGCCGGCCCTACATGGACCGGCAGGATTTCTTCGCCATCGCCAATCATCTCCAGGTTCCTTCCTATATATCCTGTACAACTGCCATGGTTTATCACGGAGTAACCACCCAGGCGCCCCAAGGATGGTACGAAAACGTAGCCCTGAAGCGCTCCATCCAATACGCCGCCGGCGGTGCGACTTTTTCCTATTTCAAGCTGAAAAAGGACTACTACTTCGGGTTTACGAAAATCGGCCCTTTTTTCATGGCGCAAAAAGAGAAGGCGTTTCTCGATGCTTGCCACCTCAGCGTTCACGGCCGCTACGCCTTCGACTGGGCCGCCCTCGACATGGCGCGCCTGGACAGAGCAGAGATGGAGACCCTGATGGCGCCGTTTCCGGAGCGAACCCGCAACAGGGTCAAGGAGATTTGGGGGTCTTGAAATTTAGCGTTTTGGGGAACCCGGGGGTTACGGGAAAGAGATGCAGGATCTGATCAAGCAGGAACAGTTTGAGTTAGAGGTGCTGGACCGATTGCAGAGCGGCCGGTTTCTGGACCGGCTGGTTTTCGGCGGCGGGACCATGCTCCGCCTGTGCTTCGGTCTGGACAGGTATTCCGTCGATCTCGATTTCTGGCTCCTGAACAAAAACAGGGAGAAGGATTTTGATCACACGGCGTGGTTTTCCGGTTTGCAGCAGTTTCTGGCCCGCTTTTATGAAATTCGGGATGCGGCGGACAAGTTCCACACCCTCGTCATCGAATTGAAGTCGCCGGATTATCCGCGCAGTCTGAAGCTGGAAATGCGCAAGGGAGTGAAGATGACGAAGACGGAACGGGCCATCGCGTACAGCCGCCATTCATCGGTCCAGGTGTATGTCCGGACCATGCCGCTTCCGGAGATGATGACGTCAAAAATCGGCGCCTTCCTGCAGAGGAAGGAGATCAGGGACGCCTATGATCTCGAATTTCTGGTCAAAAAAGGCGTGCAGGCCGACATCTCCCCCGAGAAGGCGGATCAGGTCCTGACCGCCATCGCTGCCTTGACCCGTCAGGACTACAACGTAAAACTGTGTTCGATCCTGGAGGCGGATCAGAGATCCTATTACCGGCAGAATAATTTCAGGATTTTGAAGTCTCACCTGGGAAAATAAGGGGAGGGGCTCTTCCTCATCTATGAAACACAGGATGAATGGTTGAATGCGATCACCCCCTTTATGGCAATGGGGAGAACCGGCGACATGAAATCAGAAATCGTAACGGTCTTGCCAGCTTGCAGGCTTGGTAGCTTACATTCATTGACAATCTCATGAGGAATATGCATGAAAACCTTATTTGAAGGGAAGAAATTATATGCCGTAATAATTGCGTTTCTCTTGATGATTACCTTTTTCATCACCCTTCACATCATACGCAACCACTATCAGCATGTATTCAGGAATGTAATCACTGAAAATACATTAACGGCGAATCTCCTCTCCACGCTCCTGTATGAGCATCAGAAGGCAGCTACCAGTATACTGGAGTCCTATGCACGGCGTCCCCTCTTCATCGATGCGGTGAAGAAGAAGGACTTTCACCGCGCCATATATCACCTGAAATCTTTAAGCGAGCATCATACTGAAACCGACGCCCTCTTCATCACCGACCAATCTGGAACCATCTGGGCAAACTACCCGGTGAGTAAAGAATCCTATGGCAAGAACCTTGCCTATCGTGACTGGTATAAAGGGGTAAGCAAGAAATGGAGACCCTATATTTCTACAGTATTCCGTTTGATTGTCCTGGAAAAAGATCTCGCTGTTGCCTTATCCGTACCGGTATTCGATAGAAAAGGCAAAGTCATCGGGATACTGGGCAGCACCCAGCGCACACTCTTCCTCGCCACCTTCATCAAGGAAAATACAATAGATCCCAGAAAGAGTATTGCCCTCCTCGACCAGGAAGGGAACATCATATTCAGTAATGCTCTTCCCTATCAGGAGAAAATAACGAAATACCCTGACGCGCACGTACTGGAAAAGGCAGGCGCAGAAGTCGTTACCGATATGGAAATTGCAGATGCAAAAGAAAAGGGCAGCATCTCCTATGTATCCATTGCGCCGGTAAGGGGGATTGGCTGGTCAGTCATTGTCGGGCAGGAGAAAAATGCAATCCTGAAGTCATTATACGGGTATTTCATACGCTCCGCAGTGGCAGGTTTCGTCATATTCCTCTTCCTTACAGTCTCTTTGCTCTATTTCAGGAGGGAGTACAAATACAGGAAAACAAAGGAGCTCCTCCAGGCAGAGGAGAAATACCGGAATATCTTTGAAAATACCGTCGAAGGTATTTACCGGACCACTCCTGAAGGCCGTTTTATCATCATCAACCCGGCCTTCGCGGCGATATGCGGATATGCGTCGCCTGAAGAGATGATAGAAAAGGTGACCGATATCCCGAATCAGCTCTATGCAAACCCGGAAGACAGATTGCGGCTTCAAAAACGCATCGCCGCAGAGGAAAAGGTGAAAGGCTTTGAGGTTCAATTCAAAACCTCGACACGAGGGCTGGTCTGGGTTTCCATCCATGCAAAAGCGCTACGCGATGAACAGGGAAATATCCGCCATTACGATGGGACGATAGAAGACGTCACCGAACGCAAGCGGGGGGAGGAGGCACTGCGGAAGAGCGAAGAGAACTTCCGCCGTTCTCTGGACGAATCCCCGTTGGGGGTGCGCATCGTGACCATAGAAGGTGAGACCATTTATGCCAACCGGGCTATGCTAAATATTTATAGATACGACAGCATTGAGGAACTGAGAACAACGCCTTTAAAAGAACGCTATACTCCGGGGAGTTATGCCGAGTTCCAGATAAGAAAGAAGAAAAGACAGCAAGGTGAGCATGACCCGTCCGAATACGAAGTAAGCATCGTAAGGAAAGATGGTGAAGTCCGCCATCTCCAGGTCTTCCGCAAAGACGTACTCTGGGATGGTGAAAGACAGTTTCAGGTCTTATACAACGACATTACCGAGCGCAAGCGGGCGGAGGAGGCGCTGAAGAAAAGTGTTCAGCTTTTAAGGGATACCGGAGAAATGGCCAAAGTCGGAGGTTGGGAGCTTGACCTCTCGACCAATGTGGTCTCATGGACGGAAGAGGTTAATAAAATTCACGGAACCGGGCCGGGATATAAACCGAAACTGGAAGAAGCCCTGAATTTCTATGCACCTGAATCCAGGCCGGCTTTAGAGGAAGCGTTGAAGAAAGCTGCGGAAACGGGCGTACCTTACGATCTTGAATCCCTTTTCATTCCTTCAGGCAGCAAAGATAAGATTTGGGTGCGGTCGCTTGGAAGGGCCGTTTACAGCGGCGGTAAAATAGTAAAACTTGTTGGGACATTTCAGAATATTGATAAATATAAGCGGGAGGAGGAGGCGCTGCGGGAGAGCGAGGAGCAATTCCGTGTTGCGCAGGAGCTTTCGCCCGATGGCTTCACAATTCTTCGACCCATACGCGATGCCCAGGAGCGAGTTGTCGATTTCACCTGGGTTTATGAGAATGCCACGATTGCGCGCTTGAACGGCACCGACCCAAAAGCGGTGGTGGGCCGGCGCCTACTGGAGCTGTTCCCCGGCCACAGCGGCTCGCAATTCCTGAGAGCCTATCAGTTGGTCGCGGAATCAGGGGAGCACTGCGTTTTTGAGGCCGATTATTGCGGCGATAGCATCACAAAACCGACCTGGTTCCGGATCGCCGTTGTGCCGATGGGTGGAGACATCGCCATCCTGGCTCAGGACATCACCGAGCGCAAGCGAATGGAGGAGGAGAAACACCGCATGGAAGAGCGTTCTCATAAATTGGTAGATGACGTTTTTCGGTTCATTCCGGAAGGCGTGCTGGTATTCTCCCGCAAGATGGAGCTTCTCCGCCAAAACCAGGCATTCCGGGAGTTGGTGAGCGGATACGCCAGGCGTTTAGGTTTTGCTGAAGATGAACTGGAAAACCTAATCATTGACAAAGTTAAAGCCGGACTGCGGGATAACAATATAAAAGAGATAAAAATCGCGAGGAAGCATGAAACCGGTGAACAAACCTGAAGAAAAAATCGGCAAAATAATATTTTCCAGAGTTCTCTCCATGCCGATGGCGAAATATCGGGAGTATATTGCTTACGTATGCGGTGCTCCGGCTGCTCCCCGGAGAGATGATGGCGGTCAAACCGGGGAGACGATTTTCGCCCGCGTGAAAATTTCCAGCCGCAATCCCGTGACCGAAGTTGCCGATAATTGTTTTATGGAAATATTCCCGGTTATGGCTGCCGACCCTCGGACAATATGTTCCCTGCGCTGGATAAATACCCGTAATCAGTTTTCGCGGCATATCCTGCGGAACTTGTTACGGTATCAAAAAAAGTATTGGCTAACCGAGCGGGAGACGCATTTAAGGCCGTTAAGCTTGAAACGTTTCCTTACAGAGTATCCCTTTCGATATCTCGATGTTTCGCGGTTGTCAAGGCTGCTTGCCGTGCTAAGGGTGGAAACGCCAAAAGGTGGAAACATGGGCTTGCGCAGTCTATTTGTTTCCAACCTGAGATTTTACTCGTTTGTTGTCAAGGAAATAATCAATCAATCCACGAATTCCCTGAACGAC
>Ga0247841_10005417_pt1 | contig 20674 bp, 33 predicted proteins | sample LaCruzMarch2015__2_FD_192410 | JGI IMG/M metagenome (GOLD analysis project Ga0247841, IMG submission 192410) | Freshwater microbial communities from meromictic Lake La Cruz, Castile-La Mancha, Spain - LaCruzMarch2015_18m | ecosystem: Environmental > Aquatic > Freshwater > Lake | place: Spain... | reverse complement strand
CAACCATGCAAGCAACTATGGAAGCAACAATGAGTACAATGACACTATTCTTGGCAGCGATAGCAGCAATATCTTTAATTGTTGGGGCGATAGGAATTGCTAATACTATGTTTACTGCAGTTTTAGAAAAAACAAAAGAAATAGGAATAATGAAAGCAATAGGTGTTCAGAATAAAGATATTATGACAATATTTTTATTAAATTCGGGTTTAATAGGTTTAGCAGGAGGCATAGGCGGAGTACTTTTGGGAGCAGTAGCTTCAACAGCCATAAGTAGTGTAGCCGGAATAAGTTCAAGTTCTTCTGGAGCAATGAGGGGCGGAATTGGTAGTTTATTCAGTACTTCCTATGTAAGTTTTCAATTAGTTCTGGGTGCATTATTTTTTGCAATTTTAATTGGAATGATTGCAGGAGCTATTCCTGCATACAGGGCTTCAAGATTAAACCCTGTTGATGCGTTAAGATATGAATAAAGCACGAATTAATTTTTAAACTCTAATCACTACAGATAATATATGGGTATATTTGACTTTTTAAGAAAGAAAATGGAAGAATTGAAGAGCGAAAGAGAAGAAGTAGAAGAGCAAGAGCCAGAGATAAAACAAGAGATGATTTTTGAAGAAGTTGAAAACTTTATCAATAAAAAGAAAAAAGAAAATAATGAAGATGAAGAAAAAACTATAAAAGAAATAATAATTCTTGTTTCTGAACTCGTCAACGAATTAACAGAAGAAAATGAAGAATTAAAAAAAGTAGATTTAGCAAAAAGAAAAGAAGAGCAAAGAATAAAAAATATTGTTCTTGAAAATCTTGCAAATTATTCTTCCTATGTTAAAAAACTTATTGAAGACTTAGGAATGTTGGACCAAAAAAGCCTTCAAGAACTTGTTAAAGATATAAATAAAATATTTCAAGAGTTCAAACAAAAATCAAACACAAGCTTTGAAAAGGCAACTTTTCTTGTTGGCCACGAGTTAGAAAGAGTAAAGGGGAGTATAAGAAGTTTCTTCGATAAAGTAAAATATATTGAAGAGCAAAATAAAAATATTTTCCAAAATTTAAACCTAATATCTTCTATCGAGAAAAAACTTGAAGAAATAAAGAAATTGGATAATTCTAAGATAGATATAAACAAAGAATTGAAAGAAACTGAAAAAAGAGTATTGAGAGCAGAAACAGAAGAAAAAATACTTGAAGAGGATATAAAAAAGATAAAAAACAGCGAAGAGTATACTCTTTGGGAAAAAAGAAGACAAGAATCAAATTTAAAGAAGAAAGAAATTGAAAGGGAAATTTTTGAAGTCAAAAATATGATTGATTGGAAAAATCTTGCAAAGATTTTTCATACAAATGAAAAGAAAATGAACTTAGTAAAAGAATATGAAAGCCATTTTAGCCAGATTTTTGATAAGGAAGGTGAAGCGAAGATTATAGAACTCCTTAAAGAAGTAAATATGGGGACGCAAGAAATATCCGACAAAATAAAATATATTCTAGATAAGAAAAAAGAAGTACATAAAATTCTTAATAGCCCTGATAAATTAAGTGAACATGCTTCTCAAATAATAAACATACGGGCAGACATAAAAAATCTTCTTGGTGAAAAAGAAAAAGTATTTAAGAGAATTCAGAGAGTTGATGAGAATATAATCGAAATAAAAAAGAATATTAGTGAAGAATTAAAAAAATTAGGTATTGCTATTCAAAATTATACAAGCAAAGGATTATAAAGCATGAAAATTTTCTTAATAGATAAAATATAGCGATAAAATTTAATATTCGGACTTGAAAAAAAATTTTATCCCAAATAAATAATAAAGAAAAAAATTTGTCCGAAAATTTGTTTTCTTGCCTATAATAAGAAAAGTCAACCTTTTTCTTTTATAATTCAATAACATATGGAAAAATTCAGAAAACTTGGAATACATGAAGACTTAATAAAAGTCATCGAAGAAGAAAAATTTACCGAACCTAGTGAGATACAAGAGAAAACAATACCACTCATACTCGCTGGAAAAGATGTTATAGCTGGCTCTGCAACAGGTTCTGGAAAAACACTTGCGTTTGGTGCAGGAATAATACAAAATACTAAATCTAGATATGGCATTCAAACACTTGTTCTAGTTCCTACGAGAGAATTAGCAGAACAAGTTTCCAGAGAGTTAAGGAAATTCTCAAAACATAATGCTCTAAAGATAATTGCAGTTTATGGTGGTGTCTCAATAGGCCCTCAAATAGAAAATCTTGAAGATGCTGAAATTGTTGTAGGAACACCCGGAAGAATAATTGATCATATCCAAAGAGGAACAATAGACTTGAATAATGTAAAGATTCTCGTTCTTGATGAAGCAGATAGAATGCTTGACATGGGATTCAGAGACGATGTTGAAAAAATAATAAGAAAATGTCCTACCAATAGACAAACTATGCTTTTTTCAGCAACAATATCTCATGATATAAGTCATCTTGCAAGGAAATATATGGTTTCTCCTGTAGAAGTATCTGCAGAGCAATATGTTGATCCTTCAAAACTTACACAAATTTATTATGATACTCCTGATAATATGAAGTTTGCGTTACTTGTTCATTTATTAAGAGAAGAACATCCTGGGCTCATCATGGTTTTCTGCAATACTCAAAGAAACACTGACTTTGTCGCAAGAAATCTTCAAAATTGCGGCATAAATGCGGTTGCAATTCATGGAGGACTATCACAAGACAAAAGAACTAGAATAATGAGAATGTTTAATTCAAATCAGGTTAGTGTTCTTGTTTGCACTGATGTTGCTGCAAGAGGTTTAGATATAAAAGGAGTTTCTCATATCTATAATTATGACACTGCAAATGAAAGTGATAATTATGTTCATAGGATTGGAAGAACAGCTAGGGCTGGAAAAGACGGAAAAGCGATAAGTATAATTGCAAGCAGAGATTATGATAATTTTTCAATGATTTTAAAAAGAAGTGGATTTGAAATAAAAAGAGAAGAAATGCCTCTTGTTGAAAGAGTAAATCTTATTATTCCTGAAAGAAGAGAAGGTGGAAGATTCGGCGGAGGCAGGGGTGGAGGAAGATTTGGAGGAAGAAGAGAAGGTGGAAGAAGCAGTGGAGGTTATGGCGGAAGAAGCGGGGGTAGAAGTGGCGGAAGATTCGGAAGACGGGATGATGGTGGTGGTAGAAGTAGAGGAAGAAGTTGGGGCGGAAGAAGATAGTAGTATAATTTATAAATACCTTTTTTGTTTTTGAAGAATGAGTTTAGATATCATTTCAGGAATTAACATATTTTTGCAAGTTCATGGTTATCTCCTACTATTTTTATTGATGGTAATAGAGGGGCCGGTTGTTACCTCTGTTGCTGGTTTTGCTGCGTCTCTTGGCTACATTGATTTATTCCTGGTAATTGTTTTGGCTTTTTTTGGCAATCTTATTCCAGATACTCTTCTCTTTTTAATTGGAAAAATAGGCAGAAAGAAAATTATTTTAAAATTGGTCTATAAATTGGGGTTAAATACTTCTCGAATCAAAAGAATAGAAAATATTCTTATGAAACATTCAATAAAAGCGTTGATATTTATCAAAATTTCTCCACTGCTTCCTCTTCCAGGACTAATTCTCGCGGGTTTTGTTAAAATGCCACTAAGAAAATTTATTTTAATTGATGCAATTTATAATATTTTAGCTGCAATAATTTTTACACTTATTGGGTTTTATTTTGGGCTAACAATAGGTACTATACTAAAATATTTTAGGATTGGTCAATATGCCTTATTAGTACTTATTCCTCTGGTTTTTTTCTTTTATTTTATGTATAAAAAAATATGTGCAAAAATTCAAAAGATTAAATTTTAATTTTTTAAGCTGGGCATGAAGAACATTTGCCTTAACATCCCGAATATTCCTGATACTCTGGCGGTATGCCATACAGCAATATAATCCTGCCAAACACCTTTGAAAAATCCGGCTTTTTTACTTTTTCTTAAATTAATAACATTGTCCCATTTTACTACTGCTATCCTCAATTTGTTTTTAATTATTTTTTTATTCATAAAAGGCTCAAATCCATATCCATTAATTTTAGACATATCTTCCTTTTCTAATAGAGACCTATGAAAGAACCTTTGTCCTGACACAAAATCAAAACCTAAAATTTTGAATATTAAAAAGCTAGTCTTTAAAATTGCGATTGAAACATCTGCCCTATTTTTCAAGACAGGCTGAATTAAATCATCTAAATTTTTATTATTTAGTTTTATAAGATCTGCATCAAGCAAGAATAAAAAATCTCCGCGTGAAGCACTTATTCCCCTTATCACTGCAAAGGTCTTTCCTTTATTTTTTCGGTAAGAAATTAATTTTACATTCTTAAATCTCCTTACCATCCTTGAAGTTTTATCTTTAGAACCATCATCAACAACGATTATTTCTTTAAATTTTTTATATTTGGAAACTACTTCTAAAACTGATGTTATTCTTTCTTCTTCATTATGAGCTGCAATAATACAAGATATAGACTCAGAATTTTTGTCCATAATATCTCTACTTGTTTTATATTTATAAAATCTTCTAGATCGTGGGAGTAGGTTTTTAAATAAAGTTAGATAGTATAAATAAAAGGAAAGAAATGTATGGTGCCGAAAATAAGTATAATAATTCCTGTTAAAAATGAGGAAAAATGTCTTGAAAAGACACTTAAACAGTATCTCTCAATTAAAAAAAAGTTTGGGATTGAAGTTATAACCTCTGATGGTGGAAGTACAGACAAGACAATTGAAATTGCCAGAAAATATGCTGACAAGTGTATATTACGAAAAAGGGGAAAAAAGCAAACAATAGCTGCCGGAAGAAATGCAGGAAGTAGAATTGCAAAAGGAAAAATTTTGATTCATACAGATGCTGATGTAATTATCCCTGATAAAGAAAGATTTTTTAAAAGAGTAAACGATCTTTTCAAAAATAAAAAAATAATCGCTGCCACCCCAAAATTAAGAATTTATCCTGAAGAAGAAAGGATAAGTGATAAAATCGGACATTTTTTTATAAATTTCACCATGAGAATAGCAAATATGTTTTTTCCATTTTTAGGAAAAGGAGAATGCCAAATAGTAAGGACTTCTTCATTTAATAAGGTAGGAGGTTATAAAGAGACTCTTGTTATGGGTGAAGACTCTAATCTTTTTTACAGATTGAGAAGAATTGGAAGAATTGCATACTTAAATGATTTAGTGATATATCATTCTCCTAGAAGATTCAGAAAAGAAGGATATATAAGACTATTATTAATATTTTCATTTGAAGGACTCTACTTAATCTTATCTGGCAAACCCTTTCTAAGGGAATGGAAACAAGTGAGATAAATTTTTATTAAAATGGCAAAACAGAAAAAATTAGATTGGTTAACTTTAGTCATGGGTATCATTTTTTTAAGTGCTGCCATATTTAGAATTTTTAATTATACTCTCGCTAAAGAAGAACTAATTAATTTAAATCTCCCCTTGGAGATTTTACCCGTTATTATTCTGCTTGAAATTATGATTGGAACATTATTCATTATAAATAAAAAAATTCGTTTTGCAACAATCACCACAATAATTTTTTTAAGTTTAGCAATTGTTAGTGTTTTTATTCTAAACTTTAATAAAATAATAAATAGCATTCCTCAATTGATGATTTTTAGAGCAGATGCAACTGATGTTTTTTTACATGTTGTCTATGTCTTTTTACTGATAATTATACTAAAAAAATATTCATGGGATAAAATCATTCCAACCTCCTCTAAAAACCTTTAAAAACTCCTAAAACAAAAACTAATTATGGCAAGCGAGATAATACTCAAACTAAAATCTTTCACAGCCCAATGTGTAAGAGTATGGCATCTTCTAAGAAAGCCGACAAAAGAAGAGTTTATTACTGTTTCTAAAATATCTGCAATAGGTTTAGGACTTATTGGTGTTTTGGGTTTTGTTATAGCAATAGTTATGAATTTTGTTTTTCCTAAATAATGGCTGGAAAGATTTAAAAATAAGAAAAATGGAAAACTAATATGGATTTTTTTATAAAAAAGATATTCTGTGGAAGAAGTGATAATTTAGTTCATCTTCAATTTCAAAAATATAGCCGTGGCGAGTTTAAAGATAAGGCAAATGTTAAAGTAACAAATTCTGGAAATAAATTTACAATGGCTACTGGTTATGAATATGCCAACGAGCTTGTAAGGGCTGTTGCAGAAAAACTTGGGAATAATAAAAGTCTTGTAACTGGCGGAGTAATAACAACAAAAGATTTGACAAACGATCTTGATTTTAAGGATAAAAAACAATTTATGGGAGTAAAGCAATATGTTCTAGAAAAAGAAATGACTGGAAAAGAAATTATGGACCTATGCGACAAATTTCCGACTTCTTTTATTGCTCTTTCATTCAGTGCAGGAGATACTGAATTAAAAATAAAAGCAAAAGCTCCAAAATCAGCAAAACCAAGCACAAAAGTTGAGGAAAAGCCAAAAATCGATTTTTGCAAGCTGGTAACTACAGACAAAAATCTTTTTCAGGCAATGATTTTTGAGCCAGAACTGCAAAATGTAAAGAAGGCTGAGATTTATCATGATTTGATTATCACCGACATTATTTTGCCAAAAGGAGAGAAAGATTTTGCAAAGATGAGAGAGATGGCAAAGAGAAAGGGCAAAGTAGTAAGAAAGATTTTTGTTGATGAGAAAGAGACAAGAAGAGAAACAGAGTTTGAGGCATAATTAAGAAGAGTTCTTTAAATAATTTTAAGATATATGGGCTGAAATGAATAAATACTTAAATATTCTAATTCTAATAAAAAAATATGGAAGAACAAGATAGACAAAACCAAATTGAGCTTGCTAATTACCAATTGAGACATTATTGCCTAGAGATTGGGTGGGGCTGGGCTGGCGCAGAAATTACTGAAGCTGCACACATCTTAAGTGAAGCAAGAAAATTAGAACAACTAGGACAAACTAATGTCTGGCAAAGGATAATAGATTTTGTTGAAATGGAGAGCTATTCACGATCAGCACAATATCTCATTGATTGTGCAAAGCGATATGCAGAAGGGATAAGTCTGGGCTTTCTTAAAGACTTAGATAATAAATTTGGTCCAAAAGCAGATAGTTCTTATGTACGTGACTCTATAGGGAAACTTGAATCATTACTCCCAGCCCAAGTGAAAGGGCAGGCATAACCTTTAAAAAGCCTTTTTTCTCATAGAGAATATACATATAGTCAGATATTAAATAATATCTGACAACCAGCAGAGTTTCTGATAACGTCCCTGGAAAGACGGGAAGGTTCAGAAATCCTAATTCCGAAGGAATTATGAAGGGATTTCTAAAGGAAACGATATAATAAAGACATGTTGAAATAGAACTAATACTAAACAGAAAAAAATAAATGGCAAACAGAAAAAACGGACCAAGACATGGAAGCATGCAGTTCTGGCCTAGAAAACGGTCAGAAAATCATCTCGGTAGAGTTAACTGGGCTCCGCTCATTGCTAGCTCAAAAAAACCCGGATTCCTTGGATTCATAGGATACAAGGCCGGAATGTCTTCTGCCTATGTAAAAGATAATACACCTGATTCTCAAACAAAAAATAAAAGAATAATTGTTCCTGTTACAATTATTGAATGCCCGCCTATAAAAATTTTCTCAGTAAGATTCTACAAAAATGGAATAGTAAAAAAAGATATTATTAATGAAAATGTCGATAAAGAACTAAAAAGAGAAGTCAAACTTCCTAAAATTTCCTTAAATATAAAACAAGAGATTGAAAAAATGGAAAAAGAGAATGATTTTGATGATGTTAGAGTTATAGCTTATTCACAACCAAAAAAAGCAGAGATTAAAAAAACCCCTGACCTCGCTGAACTTGGTATTTCTGGAACAAAAGAGGATAAGCTAAAAATAATAAAAGAAAATTTATCCAAAGAAATTTCTATTTCAGAAGTTTTTTCTTCAGGATTAGTCGATATTAGGGGATTAACAAGAGGACATGGAAATCAAGGACCTGTAAGAAGATTCGGAATAAGATTGAGAAGCCACAAAGCAGAAAAAGGTCAGAGAAGACCAGGAAGTGTAGGTGCCTGGCATCCAACAGGAGTAAGATTTAATGTTCCTAGAGCAGGACAATTAGGACTTTTTTCAAGAGTAACATACAATAGTAATATCATAGCAGTTAAAAAATCAACTGAAAAACTTCCATTTATAGAAAAAGGATTACAACATTACGGAAAAGTTAATTCAGATTATATTCTTTTAAGGGGCAGCGTGCAAGGTGTTCCAAAAAGAGAAATTCTTATGACTGCTTCATTAAGACCAAGCAAAAAACAACTAAAAAAGCATTTTGATTTAATTGAATTAAGATAATGGCAAAAATACAAATTTTAGACATAAATGGGAAAAAGGCAAAAGAAATAGACACAGTTTTATTTGAAGGAGAAATAAGACAAGATATTATTCAAAAAATAGCAGAAGTGCAAAAACATGGACAACCATATGCGCCCTCTTATCTTGCTGGAAATCAAACATCTGCAAGTGGAAATGTTCTTCATACAAGACATGACTGGAAATCTGATAGGGGAAAAGGAATTTCAAGAGTCCCAAAGAAAAGGATGTCTGATAAGGGAGAAAGATTCACCTGGGTTGGTGCTGTTATTCCTGGAACAAGGGGCGGAAGAAGAGCTCATCCTCCTAAAATTCTTTCGAGAATAAAATCTATAAATAAGAAAGAAATGAAAAAAGGTTTCTTATCTGCACTTGCAATGGTTGCTTCTGAAAAACTAGTGAAGGAAAAATATTCAAGATTTGATGAAACAAATACTAAAATAAATTTGCCTGTTGTTTTAGAAACAAAAATGCTTTCATTAAAAACAAAAGACTTTCTTACTTCTCTAAAAAGTATTCTTGGGGAATATTTTAACATTGCTCTTCAAGAAAAATCAATAAGGCCAGGAATTGCTGGAATGAGAAATAGAAAATATAAGAAGACTGGCGGAATGTTACTGGTTATAGGAAATAAAGAAGAGAAAAAATTTAACGGAATTGATATAATCTCTGCAAAAGAACTTAAAATAGGGGATTTGGTTTCAAATGGAGCAAGATTAGTTTTATTCACAGAACAAGCTATAAAAGATTTGGAGGAAAGAGTAAGTAAAAGTTAATTCGTAAAATGAAATTTAAAACAACAGAAAAAAGTGTAAGATTAATAGAAGCTGAAAATACTTTGGTAATAGAATTCCCATTAAAAACAAAGAAAGAAGAAATAAAGAGTGAAGTTGAAGAAATGTTTAATGTAAAGGTTGCTAAAATAAGAGGACATTGCAAGGCAAATAGAAAAATTGCTTACATCAGGCTAAAAAAAGAAAATCCTGCGATTGATGTCGCAACAAAGGTAGGTATAATATAAACATGACAACACAAGAACAAAACTTTTCAATAGAATTAAACCATAGAAGTGCAATCTCTGTTGAAGGTAAGGGATTTATTGGTTTTGGCGGGATTGTTAGAAAAACAGTTAATGGTGGATATGGCGCGATTGCAAAGGAAAGCAGCGACATAGTTTGCGAAATAGTAGGAGATGTTAAGAGAGTAACTTTGGGTTTAATAGAATTTAGTCAAGGATCTTACGTAGCAAAATATGACAAGGCACATATTCTAAGTGCAGGCGCCATGTTTGCATATAATCAATTACAAAAAAGTTTGGAGGGAATAGCAGCATAATAACATGGGAAAAACACTAATAAAACAAGCAAGAGGACGAGGAAGCTTTACATACAGAGTAAGAAGGAATGCATACAAATATAGAATTGGTTATCCTGCCGGAGATGTTTCTGGAAAAGCAAAAATAGTAAAGCTCTTGAATTCTGCTGCCCATTCTGCACCACTTGCAAAAATTCTTATTAACAACACTTCATTTTATATCCCTGCGTGCCAAGGAATATTTGAAGGGCAAGACATTGAAATAGGCGGAAATAATATTCAAGACGGGAATATACTTCATCTTAGAGATTTAATTTTTGGAACAAAAATATTCAACATAGAGATAACATTGGGGGATGGTGGGAAAATGATAAGAACAAGTGGAGGATTCGCGACAGTATTAAGGCAAGAGGGAGATAAGACAGTAATAGTTTTTTTTAATAAAAAAGAAAAAATGGTTGAAGGTGCTTGTAGAGCAGTAATCGGAACAATAGCTGGACAAGGAAGAACCACAAAACCTATAGTTAAAGCAGGGAAAAAATGGCATATGATGAAAGCAAGAAATAAATTATGGCCAAGAACTTCTGCAATTAAGGTAAATGCAGTTGATCATCCATTCGGTGGTGGAAGAGGAAAAAGAATAAAAAGCAAAATCGCAAAAAGAAATGCACCTGCTGGAGCAAGAGTAGGACATATTAGACCAAGAAGAACAGGAGTTAAAAAATAATAACATGGCAAAAGAATTTACATACCGTGGAAAAACAATAGAAGAGTTAAAATCACTTGATACTCGAGAGTTTGCAAAACTTACTAAAGCTAGACAGAGAAGGGCAATACTAAGACAAACACAAAGCATTGAAAACTTTGTAAAAAAATGTGTTGAATTTCAAAGTAGAAAAAAACAAATAAAGACCCATTTAAGAGATATTATAATTGTTCCAAAAATGATTGATTATACTATTTTGATTCATAGCGGAAAACAATTTGTCCCTATTCAAATAATTCCTGAAATGCTTGGGCATAGACTTGGAGAATTTGTTCCAACAAGAAGCAAGGTAAAGCATGGAGCAGCAGGAATAGGTGCAACTAAATCAAGCCTAGCTAAGGCAACGAAGAAATAAAACAATGGCAGAAGAAAATAAATTAATTGAAACAGAAATTGTGAAAAAAACAAAAAAAGTTAAAAAAGTTGCAACAATAAAACCTGAAGAGAAAAAGGAAGAACAAAAGATAGAAACAGCCCTAATAGCAACACCAGTTCAAACAAAACCTGAAGAAAAGAAAGAGGAACAAAAAACAGAACAGAAGACAGAAGAGAAAAAAACAGAAAAGAAAAAGGGAGAGATAAAGAAGAAAGATTATGCTATCGTAAACGGAAATAATCTGCCGATATCAACAAAAGAATCTATGGATGTTTGCAGTATGATTCGGGGGAGAAGTATAGAAACTGCAATAAAAATGCTTGAAGAAGTTATTGCTTTTAAAAGAGTTGTAAAAATGAACAAAAGAGAAGTTCCTCATCAAAAAGGAAAAGGCGTTATGGCCGGGAGATATCCTATAAATGCATCAAATGAATTTATAAGGCTCCTTAAGCAGCTTAATGCAAACGCAATTGTCAATGGTCTTGAAATTGAAAAATGTAAAATATTTTGCAAAGCAAATTTTGCAAGCAGACCCTATAAACGAGGCGGTGCAAAATTTAAGAGAACACATGTTTTGCTCAAATTAGAAACGCCAAAAATTAAACAAAATAAAAATAAAAAATAACATGGATGAAAAAAAATTTGTTCAGTTTAAGAAAAGAGAACTTGAAATGAAAAAGTATATATGGAACAGCTTAGGAAAAGGCAAAGTAAGTTCAATAAAAGTAGAGTATACTCCTGTTGGAGAAAAGATAATAGTTGCTACAGATAGACCCGGATTAATAATCGGTTCAAGAGGAGAAAGAATAAATGAGCTTACAAGAGTATTAAAAAGCAGTTTCAAACTTGAAAATCCAAACATTGAAATAAGTGAAATAAAAGATCCTTCTCTTGATGCACAACTAGTTGCTGACAGAATTGCTTTAGACCTAGAAAGAATGGGCAATTTGAAATTTAAATCAATCGCATACAGGGAACTTGTAAGAGTAATGAACGCAGGAGCCCTGGGTGTTGAGATAAGACTAAGTGGAAAGCTTCCAAGTGATAGGGCAAAGTCATGGAGATTTGCAATGGGTTACTTAAAAAAGGTTGGAGACAGCGCCAAAGTTGTAAGACGTGCCAGTTCAATAGCTTTAACAAAACTTGGAATCAGTGGAATAAAAGTAGGAATACTTCCACCTGACGCAAAAATACATGATAGAATTGATATAGATGATAAATTAAAAGCATTCCTCAAAAAGGAACCTATCAAAGAAGAAATAGAAGTTAAAAAAGTTAAAAAACCTAGGAAGAAAAAAGAAGAAATAAATAATACAGAAGAAAAGAAATAATATGAAAAATTCAATAATTTTTCAATTATTCGCTTGTGGAGGACAAGCTTCATAACATGGCAATACTAAAAGCAAAAGACATCGCAAAAATGAATATAACTGAAATAGATGGAAAGAAAAAAGAACTTGAGCTTGAGTTGGTAAAATCAAGAATAGCAACAAAGAAAACTGGAAAAGGCACAAGAGAAATAAAAAGAACAATAGCGAGATTATTGACATTTAAGAAAATAAATGAAATGAAAAACAAAAACAATGGAAATTTGTCCTAAATGCGGATTGCCTATTCAGGCCTGTGTATGTTCTGAAATAGGAAAGAGTGAACAAAAAATAAAAATCACTACTGAAAAAATAAAGTATGGAAAGATTATAACACTCGTTTCAGGATTCAATAAAGATATTGATATAAAAACAATTGCAAAAGAACTTAAGCAATACCTGGCCTGCGGAGGAACAATAAAGAATGATGTTATAGAACTTCAGGGTGGGCATACAAATAGAATAAAAGGCGCACTAGTAAAATTGGGCTTTAATGAGGAGTTAATAGAAAACTAAAACATGGCAAAAAAACAAACAGCTAAGAAAGAAATTGAAACATCAAAGAACCCTGGTTCTTTAGGTGGCGAATGTAATGATCCTAAATGCCCGTTCCATGGAAGTATAAGTTTGAGGGGAAGAACATTTCAGGGAGAAGTAATAAAAAAATTTCCGAAAAGAGTTTGCATAGGTTTTGAAAGGACAGCTTATATTCCAAAATTTGAAAGATATGCAAAATCAAAAACAAAACTTCATGCGAGACTTCCAGATTGTTTAGCAGACAAGATAAACATCGGAGATTATATTGAAATAAAAGAATGCAGAAAATTAAGCAAAATTATAAATTTTATTGTAACTAAAAAAATAAGATAAAAATGAAATCAATAACAGCCAAAGCAACAAGGTCAATGAATATCGGCACATATCTTAATGCCGCAGATAATAGCGGAGCTCTTCTTATAAAAATAGTATCAGTAAAACACGGAAAGGTCGGGCGAGGAAGACAACAATATGCTAAAATGGCAGATCTTGTTAAAGTTTCAGTGATAAAAGGACTTCCTGAAATGAAGGGAAATGTTTTTGACGCAGTTATTGTAAGGCAAAGACAACCCTACAGAAGATTAACTGGAGAAAGAATAGCATTTGCAGACAATGCGGCAGTTTTACTCAAAGATGACAAGGGAAATCCAAAAGGGACGCAAATTAAAGGACCTGTTGCAAAAGAGATTTCAGAAAGATGGTCAACAATAGCAAAAATGGCTAAATTTGTAGTATAAGAAAAACAAAATGAAAAAACAATACTCAAGTAAATGGAAAGGAAGCAGACAAGTGAGAAAGCAAAGAAAATACAGACTTAATGCTCCATTAAATGAAAAACATAAAATGATTTCCTCTACATTATCCGATGAACTTAGAAAAAAATATCAAAAAAGAAGTTTTCCTTTGAGAAAAGGAGACAGTGTTGAAATTATGAGGGGAGAATATGCAAAGAAAACTGGAAAAGTAAATACTGTAAGATTAGACAAAATGAAAGTTACAATCGAAAGTGTTCAAGAAACCAAGAAAGATGGAACAAAAAGAGATCTCTTTTTTGATCCTTCAAATTTAAGGATAAAAGAGCTTAACTTGGATGATAAAAGAAGAAAGGAAGCAATTGAAAGAAAAATACAAATCAAAGAAAAAGTAGAAAAAACTACGGAGAAGAAAAAATAAAATGCATCAAAAAAGAATAACAATAGCAAAAACATGGTTTGTCCCTAGGATGACCTCAAAGTATATTGCGTTTGCAATGTCAGATATGCAAAAATCTCTTCCATTGATTGTAGCAATGCGAGATATATTAAAATTAGTAAAAATAAAGAAAGAATTAAAACTTCTTTTAAATTCAAAACAAATTTTTGTTAATGGAAAAATAGTAAGAGAAACAAATTATCCTGTTCATCTTTTTGATTCTCTCTCTATGCCTGCAGTGGGTAAATTTTACAGAACAGTATTGAAAGATAAAAAAATTAGTTTTAAAGAAATTTCAGAAAAAGAAAGCATGGAAAGGGCATATAAAGTTATTGGGAAAAAAATATTGTCTGGAAAAAGAGTCCAGATCAATCTAAGCGAAGGAAAGAATATAATTACCTCTGAAAAAATTAACACTGATGATTTTATTGTTCTGGATAATTTAAAAAATAAAATAAAAAGTATAAAACAACTAAAAGAGGGTGAAGAAGTTATAATCACTGCAGGAAAACATATTGGAAAAATAGGAAAAATCAAAAAAATTGAAGAAGAAGGGGAGAAAAAAATAGCAGAAATAGATTCAAAAAACGAAAAAATAAGAACAGAAACGAAAAACCTGTTCATAACAAACTAAAAATGGCAAAAAAACAAACAGAAAAGAAAATTGAACAAACTAAAAAACAGAAATTAGAAAAAAATCCAATGAGAGAGATAGAAATAGAAAAAGTTGTCCTTAACTGTGGCGGAGTTGCAGAAAAGTTAGACAAATCAGCAAAACTTTTGAATATACTTACTGGAAGAACTATCAAACAAGTTGAATCATCAAAAAGAATTCCAACATTTGGAGTAAGACCTGGTTTGAAAACAGGGTGCATGGTAACATTAAGAGGGGAAGAAAAAATAGCTCTTCTTAAAAGATTTCTTGGAGCTGTTTCAAACAAGATCCGTAAAAAGGCAATAAAAGAAAATCATTTTTCATTCGGTATAAAAGAGTACCTGGAAATTCCTGATATGGAATATCAAAGAGACATCGGACTTATTGGTTTAGATGTAACAATTGTCTTCAAAAGAAAAGGAAAAAGAGTAGTATTAAAAAAAATAAAGCAAGGAAGATTACCAAAGAAGCAGCATGTTACACCTGAAGAAATTATTGAATATTTAACAAATAAATTGGGGGTCACAGTAGAATAATAATATGACAGCAAGCGACTGGGGCAAAGTATTAAAGCAGCTTAAAGGAAAACCTGCGGTAATGGCCAAATATATAAAACACAATAAACCAAAACAAAGAAAGTTTGGAATTGCTGCAAAGAAATGCGAGAATTGTGGAAGATTCGGAGCAAGAGTTGGACAATATGGCATAAATTTATGCAGACACTGCTTTAGGGAGATGGCAGAAGGTTTAGGATTTAAAAAATATAGTTAAAAAACAAAATGAGCCAAGACATAGTTTCAGATACATTGAATAGGATAATGAATGCTAAAAAGGCAAATAAGAGTTACATAGTTTCAACAAGATTCTCTAAATTACTTATTAAAGTTCTTGATATGATGAAACAATATGGTTATATTGATTACACACTTAATGAAGGGGTTTTAAGAATAGAAATGAAAGAACTAAGTATTTGTAGCTCAATAAAGCCGAGATATACTGTAAATAAAGAAAATTTAGAAAAATATGTAAGAAGGTTTTTACCAGCGAGAGACTATGGGTATGTTATCATATCTACAAGCAAGGGGTTAATGACAAATAATGAAGCTAAAGAAAATCATTTGGGAGGAAGCTTAATTGCTTACTTTTACTAATGGCAAAAAAAGAAAATATAAAAAAGATGGAAGAGAAAATAGAAATTCCTTCAGAAATAGAATTGATAGTTGAAGGACAGATAGTAACTTTAAAAAAAGATTCAAAAGAAACAAAAAGGACATTAAACCGAGAATTAACTGCTTCTAAAGATAATGGCACGCTCATCCTTATCACAAAGGACAATAAAAAAGAGCAGAGAAGAAACTTAAGAACATTAATTGCACATATAAAAAATGATATTGAAGGATTAACAAATGGTTTTGAATATGAGCTAGAAATATGCAATGTTCATTTTCCAATGAATGTAACTTTTGACAAGGCGAAAAGAGAAATTATCATAAAAAATTTAATTGGAGAAAAACATCCAAGAGGAGTAAAAATTCCTGCAGAAGTTGAAGTTGAAATAAAAATGCCACATATTAAATTGGGGGCGCATAATATTGAAATTGTAGGTCAAGTGGCAGCAGATCTTGAGAAAGCGACAAAGATAAGATATAAGGACCGAAATAAGTTTCAAGACGGAATATTCATAACTAAAAAGCCTGGAAAAATATACTTATAATGACAAAAAAAAGACAAGCCAATTTTCAAAGAACAAAATTTTATGCATATGCCTGCCTTGGCAAGTATCAAAAAAGCAAGAGAAAGTACAGGCATCCAAAAGGAAGACATAATAAAACAAGACAAAAATGGAGAAGCCGACCACCCCGAGTGGAAATAGGATATAAAAATGAAGTAAGAACAAGTGGACTCGTTGAAGGGAAAATACCTATGTTAATTAATAATGTTAAAGATCTTGCAAGACTTAGAAAAGAAAACATTGCTATAATTGCAAAAGTTGGAAAAAAGAATAGAATTGAAATAGCAAAAGAGGCAGACAAAAGAAAAATTCAGATTTATAATCTGAATATAAGAAAATTATTGAAAAAATTGGAGAAAGCAGACAAAAAATGAAAAACTTAAACAAAAGAAAAGCCCTTGCATCAAGAGTTCTTGGAGTTGGAAAAAATAAAATCATATTTGATATTCGAAGATTAGAAGAAGTAAAAGAGGCTATAACCAAACAAGACATAAGAGATCTTTTTGCTGAAGGAATAATAAGAATTGCACCTGCAAGGGGGAGACAGATAAAAGAAAAAAGGAGAACAAACAGAAAAGCAGGAAAAATAAAGAGAAAATTGAAACTAAGAAAAATAAAATATGTAATACTAACAAGAAAATTAAGAAGATACATAAAAGACCTTAAGAGCGCCAAGAAGATAGACCAACATACCTATGCTGATCTAAGAAAAAAGATAAAATCAAAAATATTTAAAGACCTTTCGCACTTAAAAGAACATATTGGGGGTTCAATTAAAAAAATAAAATGAAACTGATTGATAAGAAAAGAAGAATAGAGAATAAGACTAATTATCTTAAAAGAAGAAGACTTCTTGAATCAAAAAATCCTAGAATAATCATAAGAAAAACAAATAAGTATATTATTTTTCAATATGTTGAAACTAAAATTGCTCAGGACAAAGTTAAATTTATGTTAACAACAAAAGCATTACTTGATTGCGGGTGGCCTAAAGAAAAAGAAGGCAGTTTAAAATCACTTGGAGCTGCTTACCTTGGTGGAATGCTATTTGGAAAATTAATAAAAAATGAAAAACCAGCTATAATTGATACAGGACTAATAAGAAATACAAAAGGTTCAAAGATACATGCTGGAATAAAAGGAATTATTGATTCAGGGATTAAATTAAGTTACAATCAAAAAATGTTTCCTGAAGAAAAAAGAATAATCAATGAAAACATCAAAGAATTTTTTGAGAAAGTTAAAAATAAAATAATGAAAGGAGAAGCAAACTAACTATGGCAAGGGAAAGAAGACGAGAAAAATTTGACAATTCAGAAGCTGAAAAAGCTAAGTTAGATAATTGGAAACCAAAAACACTCCTTGGAAAGCTTGTAAAAGAAAAGAAAATTAAGGATATAGATGAAATTCTTGATAAAAGAATACTTGAAGAGCAAATTGTTGAGTCACTTCTTACTTTAGAATCTGACCTACTTTTAATTGGTCAATCAAAAGGAAAATTTGGCGGAGGAAAAAGAAGAGCTTGGAAACAAACACAAAGAAAGACCATGGAAGGTAATGTTCCAAAATTTAGCTGCTTAACTGTTGTTGGAGATAAAAATGGGCATGTGGGCATAGGCCTGGGAAAAGCTAAAGAAACTTTGCCTGCAAGAGAAAAATCTTTGAGAAAATCAAAACTTAATGTGATGAAAGTAACAAGGGGATGTGGAAGTTTTGATTGTGTGTGCCATGAAAACCATAGTATTCCATTTATTGTAAAAGGAAAATGTGGAAGTTCAGTAGTAGTGCTTTTTCCCGCACCACAGGGTACTGGATTAGTAATAGGCGATGAATGTAAAAGAATATTAAAGCTTGCAGGAATAAAAGATGTGTATAGTAAAACATTTGGCCAGACAAGATCCACTATAAATCTTGCAAATGCTTGTATGGATGCTCTTAATAAAACAAACGGGAAAAAACAAATTACAAAATGATAGCAATAATAAGAATACACGGAATGATAAAAGTAAGATTTAACATAGATGAGACTTTAAGCAGATTAAGATTAAGAAGAAAATATTGTTGTGTTATTGTTAATGATTCTCCTGAAACAACCGGAATGATAACAAAAGTAAAAGATTTTGTTGCCTATGGAAATATCACTGAAGAAACACTTGTTAAATTAATAAAAGAAAGAGCAGAAAAAATAGGCGATAAAAAAGCAAAAATAGAAAATCCTGAAAAAATTGCCAAAGAACTTATTGCAGGAAAAAAGTTTGAAGAAATGAAAATAAAACCATTTTTCAGACTTCATCCACCACGTGGTGGAATAAACAGCAAGAAGCATTATCCAAAAGGAGTTTTAGGAAATAATAAAGGGGGAATAAATAAATTAATAGAAAGGATGCTATAAATTTAAAACATGAAACTCAAAAGAAGACATAAAGTTTCGAGAATGCACGGACGAGGAACACATGGATGGGGCGCTAGAAAAAAACATATGGGAAGTGGCCACCGTGGCGGAGTAGGAATGGCAGGAACAGGAAAAAAAGCAGGACAGAAGATAATGCACATTCAAAAACTCTATGGGTCAGAATATTTTGGAAAAAGCGGAATAACTAGCAGAAAAACAAAAAGAGAGAAAAACTATGTTTACAATCTGGGTTATATTGAAGCAAATTTTGAAACATTAAAGAAAAAATTTGCTAATAAAGAAGGAGTTTTAGATTTAAGTGATTACAAAATACTTGGTGAAGGAGAAATAACAAGCAAAATAATGATAAAAGCAAGAGCTGTATCTGCAGGTGCAAGGGAAAAGATAGAAAAAGTAGGCGGAAAAGTAATTGTTCCTGAATTTAAAGAGGAAAAAAAAGTCGAGGAGAAGATAGAAAAAACTCCTGAAGCAAAGATTACGGTAAAAACAAAGGTAGTAGCAAAAGAGAAAAAAGAAGTAAAAAAGTGAAAAACAAAAAATGAAAAATAAAAAGATTTTTCAATTATTCGCTTGTAGGAGACAAGCTTCATATAATGCAATTTAAAGACATACTTTATAATCTCCCCGAAGTAAAAGGGCCTACTGAAAAAAAACTTGCTTTTAATGTTAAGCTTAAATGGACTATTATAATCCTTTCTGCTTTTTTTATTCTAGCAAATATTTCTATTTACCAGCTTAAAGAAAATGCACTCCAAAGATTTGAATATCTTGCTATCCTTCTTGGAACAGATTTTGGGAGTATTATCTCTCTTGGTATTGGTCCTATTGTTATGGCTTCTATTATTCTCCAGCTTTTAGTTGGAAGTAAAATAATTAATATAGACACAACTACACCTGAAGGAAAGAAATTTTTTCAAGCTATTCAAAAATTAGGTGTTTTCTTCTTTATAATTTTTGAAGCAACAGTTTATACTTTAATGGGTGGAACACCTGCAAATCCTGGGTTTGAATTAATTGTCATTGGTCAGCTTATCCTTGGAGGATTATTAATAATGTTCATGGATGAAATATGTCATAAATGGGGATTTGGTTCAGGAGTAAGTTTATTCATTGCAGCCGGTGTTGGTTGGAGATTGATTGCAGGACTATTTGGGTTTATAGGTGCAGAAAATACTTTACAGGCAGTTGGTCATATCCCCCTATTATTCGCAAGTTTTGCAAATCAAGATATGACTGGTGCATTAAAATCGCTTGCAGCAATATTATCAACTGCCATTGTCTTTTTAGCGATAGTTTGGGCACAATCATTAAAAATAGAAATTCCTCTTTCATATGATAGATTAAGAGGATATAATGTTAAATGGCCACTTGCATTTTTCTATGCTTCTAATATCCCCGTTATATTGACAGGAGCACTTGTTGCAAACTTGCAACTTTTTGGAAGTCTTATACAAAATTGGAGAGGGCATGCTACAATTCTAGGAGATTTTAGTAGTGGACAAGCTGTTTCAGGAGCTGCTTTCTGGTTAGGCTCAACAGATATTGTTGGATTAGGAATAACAGGTGGATTAAGGTGGATTTATTTATGGCAGTCATTAAGTCATGTGTTCTTCTTTGTTGTCCTTTCTGCAATTTTCTCAGTATTCTGGGTAAAGACAAGTGGAATGGATGCTAGTGCACAGGCAAGAAATATTCTTGCTTCAGGATTACAAATACCTGGATTTAGAAAAGATGAAAGAATTTTAGAATCAATATTATCTCGATACATAATGCCATTAACAGTTATGGGTGGTATTGCAATAGGTATTCTTGCTGCAGTTTCAGATATTACTGGAACAATAACCGGTGGAACATCCTTGCTTCTAGGTGTAATGATTATCTATCAATTCTATAAGAATATTGCACAACAGCA
>Ga0247841_10005416_pt1 | contig 20675 bp, 20 predicted proteins | sample LaCruzMarch2015__2_FD_192410 | JGI IMG/M metagenome (GOLD analysis project Ga0247841, IMG submission 192410) | Freshwater microbial communities from meromictic Lake La Cruz, Castile-La Mancha, Spain - LaCruzMarch2015_18m | ecosystem: Environmental > Aquatic > Freshwater > Lake | place: Spain... | reverse complement strand
AGCGTCAGGTTATTGAGAAATTCACAAATAATCATTCTGGGTGTTTGTATCGCGGCGGCAACGATTGCTTCAAGCGTGATTCTTTCGCAGGGCTTCTTAAAGGTCATGAAGTTCACGAGGGAACAGATTTCCGTTACTGGCTCGGCCCAGAAAAATATAATTAGCGATTATGTTGTCTGGACGGCATCGTTCTCGAAGCGAGATGCCGATTTGGCAACAGCCTATAAAAAACTGAAAGAAGACCTGGAAAAGGTCAAGAAATATCTTGTAGCCAAGGGAGTCAGTGAAAAGGAAATCATCATTGACCAGATTGCCATAAAAACGGTTTACAAGAAGAATGAAAAAGGCAACGACACCAATGATCTCCAGGATTATATTTTGACTCAGTGCATTAAAGTCAAGTCGGGCGAGGTTGATATGATCACGCAGCTTTCAAGAACATCAACCGAACTGCTGGATCAGGGGATGGAATTTTCTTCGGGCGCGCCGGAGTATATTTATACCAAGCTGGATGAACTAAAAATGGAAATGCTTGCCAAGGCAACCCAGAACGCGAAGCAACGGGCGGAGAACATGACAAAAGCCACCGGAAATAAAATCGGATTCATGCGGTCGGCCAAGATGGGCGTGTTCCAGATTACCCCGATTAATTCAACCGAAGTGTCGGACTGGGGAGTCAATGACACCACTTCGCTGGAAAAGAAGGTTACCGCTGTCGTTACCGTCAGCTTTGCCATTGAATAATTACCTGAAAAGACCGGGTTAAGAATGCAGACACATCGTTCCGACCACTTGATCAGGCACAGTTTGTTGCTGTTGGCGGCCTCGCAGGCGACTAACATTGCCAATGGTCTCTTTCAATTTTTTATGGGCCGGATGTTATCGCCGGTTGAATACGGGTCCCTTGCTTCAATGCTTGGACTCCTGGCGATTGTCGGGATGCCATTAAGCGCCTTGAGTAATTCGTTGGCATTTTATTCGGCCAAACTGCTTGAGGAAGGAAAAGAGGGCGCCATTAGGCCGTTTATGCGGCGCTGGTTCGGAAAGGTAATGCTTGCCGCCGTTTTTATTGTTGTGCTGGGAATTGTGTTCTGTCCGGCGACAATATCGTTTTTTCAACTGCAACGGCCGGCAACTTTTATGATCACGGTTGTCGTGCTGAGTCTTTCGCTGTTTGGCCCGGTTTTGGGAGGAATATTGCAGGGAGTTCAGGCTTTTTTCTGGTCGGCGGTTTCAAGCATCAGTGGCGCGGGCGCGCGAATCATGGTCAGCGTGGCGCTTGTGTATTGGCTGGGAAGGATTTCGGATTGGGCGATTGTCGGGCACGGCATGGGCGTATTGGTCAGCCTGGTCATTGGCGTGGGCGCTGTCATCTGGATTTTTAAGGACACAATCCCGGTCCGGGCCGACAAAAAAATAGCCGGCTATTTTTTCGGTTCGCTGATTGTCCTGGCCGGTTTTTCGGTGATGATGAATGCCGATGTCCTCATCGTGAAGCACTTCTTTCCGCCTGAAGAGAGCGGATTCTTTGCGCGCGCCGCCACCATTGGCCGGGTGATTATATTTTTACCCATGCCCATCGCCGGCGCATTGTTTCCGAAAATAGTGGCGGCCGGCGATACCGGAATTCGGCAGAGGAGATTGTTGATACGTGGAACTGTGCTTGCCGGAGGTATCATTGTCGCGGCGGCCGGCGTGGCCTCTGCTGTTCCGCAATTACCTTTGTGGATTTTATATCATGATGTGCACCCTTCGGAAACGACGTTGAGCCTTGTCCGCTGTATGCTTTGGGCGATGAGCCCGCTCAGCCTGGCATATATCGTTATGAATTACCACATGGCGCAAAGCAGGTTTAAAATTCTTTTTTTACTGCCGGTTTGCGCGCTTTTGTATCTGGCGGGAGCGGCAATATGGCATGATTCGGTTTTTCAGATTATAACGGTCATGGCCGCGTGCAATCTGATTTGTTTGTCTGTTCTTCTGATTGGATTGCCTTGGAGAAGTGTTAGCCCGCTTAAGGTGGGTTAAGCCGGCTGAATCCGGCGCTGCGCCGGCGGTTGAACGTGTTGGTCAGGCCTGATTTTCGCGCATGGTTCATGCCGGAAAACCCCGTGTGAATATTCGTCCTTGTCCTGATCGTTTGTTATTTGGGCCTGTTCCAGCCAAAGATTCCACAAGGCGATCAATTCCTCCCGCGAGATGTTCCGCAGGTCTAAATCTTCTTCGCTTAAAAAATGATCTGTGCAAGGTGAAATCATGATACTTTCATCGGTAAATGGATTTCGGCTTCCTGCACGATGATATGATGGGCTTCTCTCAACGGCAAAGATTGAATTTGTTCCGCCAGTTTTGGCCACTTTCCCATCCATGACTTGGAAGCCGCTTCATACCGGGAGAGTCTTCGTTCGTTAGCATGAATTAAAGCGCGCCGCTCAGCGTCAAGCTCCGCTTCCAGGCGGTCACGTCCTTCTGGAATCATGGCAAGCACCGGACGTTCCCTGGCAAGTTGTTCAACCAGCGTGGGATGATGTTCCCTAAGACGGATTAAATCCAGCGCGCTGCGGGAATAGCGGATTTGATCCGCCGGCTGCTGCATTTGCCGGGCGAGTTCGCAACTCTCATAAAAATATGAATTTTTAGCGTGCCTATTGTTCATTAAATCTGATAGTTTTTACCCGCAAATCATGCCACAGGCAGCCTGCCCGAGCTCGGCCAGGGATCCGCCTGCGGCGGATTCTGTGGAAGACCCGGAAAGATGAGCAATACAAAAAAACTGGCGTTAATCAATGTCAGGATTGAATCCAGGCAGAGAATACCTATTGGGCTTCTTACCTTGGCGGGTTGCACCAAGGATCTGTGCAAAACCGTTATCTTTGATCCTGATCCCGATGAGAAAGATATTCAGGGAATCACCGAGTTTGATCCCGATCTGGTCGGTATCGGCTTTATGACTCAGACCAAGGGACGGGCCGGAGAGTTGTCCGATTGGGTTCGCGCCAAAATTCCAGGCGCGAAGATTATCCTGGGTGGCGTCGGGCCAACCGTGGAAAAGGAGAATATTTTTCAGCAATTCAGGCCGGACGCGCTTGTTGTGGGAGAGGGCGAAAAGACACTTGTTAGAATTGTAAAGGGGGAACCGTGGGACTCAATTCCCGGCGTGTATCTTCCGGGATGCGCATTCGTGCCGGCTGAGATTGTTGGTAATCTTGACGATATTCCGTTGCCAGCCTACGAATGCATGCCGGATATAAGGAAGTATTTCTGTCCCCCGGGCGGAATTCGGGGCAAATGGTTTGACCATGGAACGCCAATGATCATGACCGGCCGGGGATGTCCTTACCGTTGCACGTTCTGTTCATCGCACCTCATGTTCGGCAGAGGAGTACGGAGGCGGTCAGCAGATTCGGTTATCCGTGAAATCAGAAGGCTTCACGATGGATTCAACATAGACGCCGTGTATTTCTTTGACGATACGTTCAACGCCCCACCATCATGGACGAGGGAGTTCTGCGAAAAGCTTTTGAAAGAGCCATACAGAATAACCTGGGGATGTCAGGCACGGGTCAACCTGCTTGATGAAGAACTCGCGCGCACTATGCGCGGCGCCGGCTGCGTGCAGGTTGATATCGGGGTTGAATCCGGCTCACCGAAAGTTCTCAAGGCCCTTCACAAGGATGAGACGGTGGAGCAGATAGAGGCGGCCTTCGCCGCCTGCCACCAGGCCGGGATAGCGCCCATGGGGACTTTCCTGGTAGGGTGTCCGGGAGAGACGTGGGAAGACGTTGAACTGACAAAAAAGCTTGTCGAGAAAATAAAGCCGTCTTTTTCTGAATTTTTTTATCTCATTCCATATCCCGGCTCGGAATTGTACCGGGAGGCGGTTGATAGGAAATGGATTGTGGACTATTCCTACGAGGGAAGGGGAATGGTTGATCGGCCCGTGATGGAGATCAACTTCAGCCTTGAGGAACAGCGCAAAATAAGGCGCGATTATTTCCGCCTGACCTCATTTGCAAACTTGAAGGGATACCTGACGCCCAATATTATTATTGCCGTAACCGGATCAATACGGCCGGCAATGATCAGGGCGTTTATAAGCGAATTTCTGAAGACTTGGAATATCCGCGATGCGATGCAGGCGTTCGCGCATGCCCTGCGCAAATGGCATGCGGAAAGGAACTAACGGTGCTCCGGAGGACGGTTGTCAATTATATCCGAATTCTACAGGCCGCGGGAAGAATGCTTATTTGATTCTTGAACGAGTTGCTCAAAAAGTTCCCGATAGCTCTGCCCGACATTTTCCCAGCGGCATTCCTCGGCCAATGCATTGCATCGCCCGGCGATGACTTCAAACCACTTGTCCGGCATGTGCGCGAATTCCTCAAGGCATCGCCGCAAATCGGCAGCATCGTCCAATCGGAAGGTTAAACCCAATTGGCGTTCCCGCACTATTCTTCCCATCGTATATTGATCGGTTACAATTAGCGCCCGTTGGTAACTTATTGCGTCGCGGAAATTGCCGCTTAAACCGAACATGCCTTTTCGGTAAGGCAAAACCACCGCATCGCAGGCGGAAAAATAATCGTGCCGTTCGGCTTCCGACACATAGCGTGAGACAATTCGCAGGCGGACGGCCCATCCCCGTTTCAGCAGATATTCTCCGCCCCAGGATGCGAGCATTTCTTCGCCGGTGCGTCCGACGACGCATACATGGAAGTCGGGTGGCAGGTCTTCCATGGCGGTGAACAATGTCTCGGCTCCTTTACCGGTCGAGGCCACTCCGAAAAGCAGGATCATGCGTTCATCTTGCGGCAGGTCAAGGCGGGTACGGCTTTCATTACGTGAAATTGGCAAGGCAACGCGATCGTATGCATCCGGGATGACATGTCCCTTGCCGGGAAGCACGCGCCAGGAGGAAAGTCCATGGTCACAATCGGATATAATATGTATGAAATAAGACAGCCAGCGATTGCATAATGAATTAAGGCGAACGCGGCAACGCGAATACCATGTCATGGATGGATGAATATAATGAACATCAAATATAAAACTCGCAAAACCGACTATTTTTGGTCCACGCCATGGCGCTCCGGTCAACAAGAGGGCCAAAAGCAATGTCCATGGTTCAATATCCGAGATGAAGACTATTTGAAATCCATGCCGCTTCGCATAACGCAGGGAATATAGCTGGACCCATAACGTTTCAACAATGAACAGCCAGATGTTGCCAAACCGATGGCCCCAGCGGGCCAGACGCGCGCGCGTATTTTCAGAAACAAAATCCTGTAAGCTGATGTAACGCAGTCGTTCTCCCGGCACCAGTTGATTGAACGACGCGGGAAATCCGATTACCGTCACATCCAAGCCCGCTTCCGTCATGCCGTGGGCCTTTAATGCCGCAAGTCTTTGAATATGTCCGGTATAGGATAAAAAGGGACTGCAAAACAAGACTTTCATGAAAAGCTCGATGATTCGATAATTTGATGATTTGAGAATTCGTTGATTTGGTTAAAGCCCAAAGAGATGATTTGATCATTCGTAGATTAGATGATTCAGGCAACTCCGAGGGAACTTTCCCAATACGAATAGACGAATCAACCAATCAACGAATTAACTTTTCGTTTCATCCCGAACGCCGCGATACCATTTGATTGTTTTGCGCAGGCCTTCCTCAATGGGAGTGCGTGCTTCAAACCCCAACAGGCGTTCGGCTTTTGAGGGATCAATCAGGCGCTTGGGGATCATGGTGGGCTTGGAAGCATCGAAAACGACGCGGGCGTTTTCGTAACCGTCCAACTTAAGCATCAGGCTCAATAAATCGCGCAGACAATACTGTTGCCCGCTGGCCAAATTGACGGGATCAAAGCAATTGATTTTTTCCATGGCCAAGAGAAGTCCATCCACAAGATCATCCACATAAATAAAATCCTTTATGTCCTTTCCGTCACCCCATACCTTTATGGGATCATGGCGTTCAACAACGCGCCGGATGAGCGCCGGCAGGACATGCGAGGTTTCCCAGTCAAACTTATCATAGGGCCCATAAATATTGGCCGGGCGGACAACTACCGTCTGCATGGATTTTTTGATTTTCGCGGTGTACATCTCACAGATAATCTCGCTGAAGCGTTTCATCCAGGCCACGATAAAATATTTCTCGTAAAACTCGTTTGTGCAATCCGTTTCCCTGACCGGATAATCGGTGACCGGATAGACGGTATTGCTACTGATAAACAACACTTTTTTAACGCCCGCACTGTAGGCGGCTTCCAGCATGCGGGCATTCATGATCAAATTGGGAGTCAGGTGGACCAGCGGCGTTTTTTCCATGACGGCGGCGCCCGAAGTGACAGCCGCGCAAAGAAATACATATTCCATATCCTTGCATGCCCGTCCGCAATCTTCGGCTTGCAACAGATCCGCCTGTATATAATCAACCGAAGGAATGAGATCCAGTGGCTTGGCTGTATGGATGGTGGCCCGGACGCGGGCGCCCCGCTCAATCAGTTTCCTGACCAGGTTGGTTCCGACAAAACCAGCGCCGCCCGTCACTAATACATGTTTATCTTTGAACATAGTCTCTTCCTCTTGAGTTGATTGGTTGATTCGTATGCTTTTAATCTTACAAATCATCGAATCTACGAATTAACGAATTATCTTTCTTCCAAGAATTCCGCCGTCCCATCCCGCTTCGACATAATTGGGTTCTTGACCGGCCAGCGGATATTCAGCTTGGGATCATTCCAGGCCAGCGTGAATTGACCGGCGCGGTTGTAATAGGAAGACTGTTTATAATGGAAAATGGCGATTTTGCTCAGCACAAGATGTCCGTTCCCAAAGCGTGGTGGGATGAGAACCTGCAGGCGGTTTTGATCGGAGAGCGTAAAAGCCTTCCATTGCCCGAATTGGGGGGATCTCTGGTTGTAATTGACGACTACCAGATAGAATTTGCCGTAAAGACAGGAGATCAACTTCCATGTTTTGCTGTCGCCGTGCAGACCCCGCAATACATGATAATGCGACATGGAAATATCATCCTGGATGAATTTCACCTTGATGCCGGCAGCGCGGTATAGTTTTTCATTGAATAATTCAACGTAACATCCCCGGAAGTCTTTAAAGTTTGTCGGGGGTTTTATGAGCAGAACGCCATCCAGCCTGGTTTTCTTAATTTCCATCTTTTTCTCCGTAATTTACAAAAGACGATTCGTTCATTTGTTAATTCGATGATTCGTCTGACATTGAAAAGATAATTTGTTAATTTGATCATTCGTTGATTTGTCGGCAGTTGAAAAGGTAATTCGTTAATTAGATCATTCGTTGATTCGTATGCTTTTAATCTTACAAATCATCGAATCTACGAATTAACTAATCATCTAATCTGCAAATCAACCAATCATCGAATTAACAAATCGACAAATTAACTCTTTTCAGAGAAGTAATTCTGTCTCAAAAGATATTCCTGCCGGTGGACCACGAACCAATCCCAGGTTTCCTTTAAACCATCGCGCAATGAAGAGGTGGGATTATATCCAATCACCTCCCGGGCCAGAGAAATATCCATTACCCGTTTTGGGAAGCCGGACGGCTTGGATGCATCGAATTGGTAATTGAAGTCAATAAAACTACGCAGGGTTTCAACCAGTTCCCGGATCGTGTACCCTTGGCCACTGCCAAGGTTTAGAAAGGGGTGACCTTTTGTGCCATGGACAAGGGCCAAGATGACGCCTTCGGCGACGTCCCGGCTGAACGCAAAATCACGCACGGCTGAACCATCCCCCCAGATGACCACCGGGTTTTCTTTATTGGCGATGCGGGACATGAGCGTAGGAATAACCATGGCATTTTTCGGATCAAAATTATCGCCTGGTCCATAAACATTGCAGGGGCGTACAATTGCAAAGTTTGTAAGTCCATACTGGATTTTATAAGCCTGTACTTGCATTTCAGCCATTCTTTTGGCCCAGCCGGGGAACATGTCCATCGGCGGCCCTTCATTTCCATCCGCTTCACGGAATATCTCGGCGCTGGGGTAGGCCCCGATGGAACTTGTATAAACAACTTTTTTAACTTTATTGACGCGGCACGCTTCCAGGATGTTGGTGTTCATCATCAATAAAGGCACAAAAAAACTGGCCGGCTTGCTTTTTGTCACTTCAATGGAACCCTTGATGCCGGCGACATGGAAGACATGATCCATGTTATATGTTATTTCCCGGCAAAATTTATAATCGGTCAAATCCCCGAACACATGATCAGCCTGATCATTAACCCTTATATGATCAAGAGAGACGATTCGCACTTTTGCCCCCGCAGCACAAAGCAGATTAACGATTTCACGCCCGATCATTCCGGTTCCGCCGGTGACGAGGATTCGGGCATCCTGAAAGGCTTTCAGAATGTTGGCCTGAATCATATGGGTATGCTCCTGACTAATAAAGATGATTCGTTAATTTGATCATTTGTTGATTCGGTTAAAACCCAAAGAGATGGATTCGGGCAACTCCAAGTAAACTTTACTGATACGAATGAACCAATCATCGAATCAACGAATGATCGTTTCTCATATCAGAAGGCCCGGCTTTCGCCTCCATCCACGGGAATTGCAGCACCGTTGAGAAGGCTGGCCTGGGTTGAACACGCGAACGCTACCACCTGTGCGACTTCTTCGGGACTGCCCAGCCGACCCAGCGGAAACTTTTCCGTAAGCATTCGGCGGAATGAAGCCGGATCCTTTTTCTTTTCTTTGGCCCATCCGGTGTCCGGAATCATAATACAGCCGGGTGCAACGCTGTTAAAGGTGATGCCGTCGCGAACTAGTTCGGCGTTCATTGCCAGATTCTTCATTAAAGCTGTTTCCGCCGTTTTTGCCATGTTAAACCAAGGCCGTCCGCCGCCTTCCCGCCCAAGGGTTGATGTGATTGTGATTACGCGTCCCCACTTCTGCTTGCGCATATAGGGGATGGCCAACCGAGTGAAGCGCACGGCGGCCATGGCGTTTTTGTTATAGACATCCAGCCAGACATCTTCAGAGGTCTCTGAAACGGACGGTTTGCCCCAGCGCCCGCCGCCGCCGACGTTGTTAACGAGAATATGGATTGTGCCCCAAACGGCGATTATATTCTTCATTACTCTGTTGATATCGGCGGGTTTGAGAACGTCGGTTTCAATTCCCATGGCGGCGCCTCCCATTGATTTGATGTCAGCCACCGCTTTGTTGAGACGCTTCTTTCCGCGCGCGCAAATGGCGACATGGCATCCTTCCGCGACCAAAGCTTTTGCGATCGCAAGGCCTATGCCATGACTGCCACCGGTTACGAGGGCGCATTTATCTTTAAGGCCAAAGTCCATAAACTATCCCCTATCTGTTTTCAACCTTGAATATATCAAATGTCGAAATAGTAAGCCGTGATTTAATAAAACTTTCCGGATCTTCAATATGTTGATTTGGCTTAATCAGTTTTACGCAAGATTTCTCCTTGCAAATATTGATCTTCTTTCCTTTAACGCATAGACTATAAAAATAGCGAGAAAAATTAAAGCCGAAAGTTCGACTGGACATTGGAGGTTTGGACCATCTGGGAATCAAAAAATGGTTATACTGAAGTCCTTCTTCGATAATATCGGCATCGACCCTTAAACCTTGACTATCTGAATACTCAGCAATCAATAACCGCAATTCATCATAACAGCGGTCCAAGTTGTTCAACATCAATATCAACGCTGCTTCATGGACCTCAAGCAACATAGCCCCCGTTAATTTTAGTGATACTAAACTTGATTGGCCTTTCAAGACAGCGCGGCGTCCGGCTCTAATTATATTCAATCCCTGTCGGATAACGGTGTATTTGCCAGGCGCTTTGTCAATCTGATGGATCATGAATTCAACCATATCTGTGACACGAACACTGTATTCTGCGCGAAAATAATTAAAAATAAAGAATGTTAACCTGAAATTATATAATGCCAAAGTAAGATAAATTAAATCAAATATCCGCTTCCAATCTGACAACGGCAGTGTTGAGGTTGAAACAATAATGTTCTCAGTTTCATTTATTCCTGCCGATACCCATGAGTGTCGCGCGATTCCAACTTTGCACGTTTTAGTAACCAGACCATATCGTTTGCGGTATGCGGGTTCAGCCATTGCCGTCCCGTCCAATAGACGGCAAAGATAAATTATCAGATAGTGATTCAAATGATAATCCAAGCATAACTCTAATCCGGACAATAGCGAATCATAGTTATCCTCCGGCAAACCAAGGATCAATTCAGAGTAAGTTGGAATATCGCGATTCGCCGCCTCATGTTTCAAAATATTAAATGTTTCTTGTTTAATATTCTGTCGTTTAATGGCTCGCAAAGTCTTTTGATTCACACTTTGAAGACTCAGCGTCAGTCGGGTGTTAACTTTCCCTTGGCGAAGAATTTCCGCAATATTTATTATTCTCAGATTCGAATGCTTTGCCCAGTTAACAATAAAGTGATTTGGATACCCATAGCGCCGATGCGTGGCAATAAGCATATGCGCGATGTCCAAGTCTCGTGGTAATATCCCGTAATTAGCGTCGGTGCAAAACATATAAGAAATTTTTTTTTGCCCAATCCATTCCAGCTCATCCCGCAAGCGATCAATATTTAATGTCAGTATTTTAGAAAAGTCGGAATTTCCTTGAACACAATATGCACATTGGTATGGGCAACCTCGGTTTGTCTCCCAAAGTGCCCCAGTTATAATATCACCATGTCGTGCCATAATGTCATCAAATGTGTGATCGAGAAATGGGGAAGGGAGGTTTTCAAGATTACGGATGTAAACAGGAGGAGTTGTATGTGTCTGGCCATTATGCTGTCTAAAGGAAACCCCCGCGATGAAGCTATAGTCGCCATCAGTTAAACGTTTGTGTAAAATTTCAGAAAACGGCCATTCCCCCATGCCGTGAACAACAAGATCAACAAATGGATACTTTTGAAAAAAAGCCGCCAAATATCCTGTATGAAACGATATCATTGGTCCGCCGAAAACAACCAAGCTATTCGGCCAATGTTGCTTGGCGATCTTTGCCATAAGGAGACTTTGTAGAAAATTCCAGCTATAAGTAGAAAAAGCCAGAACATCAGGAACGTGCCATTTCTTGACAATATCCCGTGGTTTTTGCCGCGCAATTTCAATTTCGAAATTGAAAGCACTATTTAGTTTTGAGTCTTTTTTGGCAAATGATATAAGCATGCCTGCGGAAAGGGGCAATAAATTTTTCCACGAAGATGATTGGATTTGACAAACATACACCCTTTTTTTATCTAGCACGGGGTCTCCAAATAATCAAGGTGAATCCCTCCATGAACAGGCTGCCGAAAAACAAGCGCTTTGCTTTTAACAATTCTATCTTTTTTTGGGCCGTCAGCACCTGCAGTCGCGGTAATAATCCTTGCGAGTATCCACGCTTTGTATGGAACTTGATGGCAAGATAGTCCAATAAATTGGAAGCATTGTATAACTCAATGGTTGGTTCAATGTGAATGCAAAGCGCGGGTTTATTCATAAGGATAAATTGCAGGAAAGCCTCAAACCGGCTGGCCAACTGTTCAATAGAACCAGAAGTAAAGGCCGCCGCGCCCGTATCAAGACGCAATATCTCATCGGGGGTGACCATGTTGAATAAATGTCCGTGCATGTTCCACCCATAGGTTTCGGCAATTTTGTTGATTAAATCGCGCGACGAAGGTACGAAGTCCAAGCCATGTAATTTTTTTTTCGGATACATCTGTGCCAGCGCGATAAGGTTAAACCCAGACCCGCACCCGAAATCATATATAGACTCAACATCCGCAAAATATTTACGGAACAGCCAGGTGCGGAAAACAATAAAATAGTCCCGTTCAAAATTCGGGTTTGTTGGCATAATGAATCGGCCGTTGAAACGAATCGGCTGACCCGGACGGATAAATTTTGGCGTTAGAGAGTCCAAGTTGAACCCGCTGTCAACAAATGACTGCAGGTTTTCTGCCCATCCTTTGTTCCAGATTTCCTGCCGTTCGTCGGCAGCAATTTTCTGTTGGTCAGCATCTATCCGCTTCAGAATCGTCAGGATCAATTGATCTCGTTCCAAACCTTCAATTACCCGATATGTAAAATCAATCCGAGCAATCAAGTCGCGGCACTCAATGGAAATATCGTCCAAAGTTGTGCCGAACGAACGCGCGAAATCCTCAACGCTGACCGTCAATGTGGACATGGCCTTGATTCCTTACAAATCATGCGTTAGCTTCAATGTTTAGCCAATAATCGTCACCCAATCAGCCTGTAAAGTGCCAACTCAATCAACGGCCGTTTTTACATATTACGTTGTTTTCGATACCAATTTATAGTGCGCCGAATCCCGTCCTCCAGAGATGTCTTTGCTTCAAAGTCGATCTGGGCCTTAGCCTTGGCCGTGTCCATCATCCGCTTGGGGATCATGGTCGGTTTAGCTGTATTGTAGACGATTTCGGCATTCTGATACCCATCCACCTCTATGATGGTTTTCAGGACTTCCCTTATGGTGTAGGGGTGGCCCGCTGCGATATTGATTGGTTCGAACCAGGCAAGTTTTTCCATTGCCAATAAAATCCCATCCACAAAATCCTGGATATACAAAAATTCTTTTATATCGGTTCCATCCCCCCAAACCTCGATCGGTTTGTGGCGCTCGACGACTTTGCGGATCAGCGCGGGAATCACATGAGATGTTTCTTGATCGAAATTGTCGTGCTCCCCGTATAAATTGGCCGGTCGGACGACGGTAATTTTCATAGGTTTGCGAATCCGGGTCGCGTAGATCTCACACATGATCTCGGAGAATCGCTTCATCCACGCTTCCGCATAGTATTTATCAAAGAACTCATAGTTGACATCATCCTCCTTTACCGGGTTGTTTGTGACCGGATAGACCGTACTACTGCTGATAAACAGAAACTTCTTTACCTTAGCCTCATAGGCAGCTTTGAGCATCAAAGCATTCATTAACAGGTTGGGGGTAAACAGATCGAGAGGGTCTTTCTCCATTACGGCCGCCCCGGACGTACTAGCGGCACACATAAACACGTAGTCATTAGCCTGAACTACACGCTGACAATCCTGAAGGATGGATAGATCGCAACGCACATAGTGAATGCGATCATCCTTAAGAACAACATCCTTTTCATGCAAGGTTGCCGTGACCTTTGCGCCCAGATTAACCAGGCGTGCAATCAAATTAACACCGACGAACCCAGCTCCGCCTGTCACCAGAACATTAGAATTCTTGAACATAGACCCCTCCCCAATTTGTTCATATAGATCGGCTCATATTACCACAGACGTAGAATAGGATATCCCGTCTATCATACGCCCTTCCCATCCGGACAGCGGAATCGGCCATGTAGCAACCATCATTGCCGCATCCATTCGCAGATTCTCCTCATGATATTCGGCGTATCGAATTGATAATGAGCAAACAGCCAATCACGCTTTCCATACATCAAACACTGAACGTCGGGAAGAGCCAGTCGCTTTAATGGCTTACGGATATTGTTATCGATAAATATTTCACCGACAATACTACCTAAACCTCCAACAATTGAGTGTTCCTCCAAAGTTGCTATGCGCGAATAGCCACCCACAACTTCAAGCAGAATTGACGGATCGACCGGCTTAAGTCGATGAACATCCACCACGCCAGTATGAATATTATGGCTCTCCAGTGACTGCGCGATTTCCAAGGCACGATGAACCTCCCGGCCCGTAGCCAACAGGCAAAGATCCCGACCTTCCTTGATCACGCTCATCCCTTTCGAGAAATCGGTAGATGGAAAATATAATTCATTCAATTGGCCTTTGTCCAGTCTAACGCAAACTGGTGTCGAAGACTCGTATGCGATCTGGGCAGAGTTTTCAGCGCACAAGGCCGTAGCGGGGTTGAAGATACTTATTTCTGGCAGCGTACGCATGATGCCAACATCATTTACTCCGTGATGACTCGGCCCGTCAAAATCAAAAGAGTACCCGACCCCAATTCCAACGATCGTTATCGGCAGGTTCATGCCACAGATGTTGAATTTGATTTGTTCATAGCAGCGCATAGTCACAAAAGACAAAATTGCATAAATGAACACATTTTTACCGCTGAGGGCAAGTCCGGTCGCCACGGTAACCATATTCTGCTCAGCCACGCCTACATTGATGAATCGATCCGGAAAATCGTGCCGAAACTTCTGCAGGCTAAAAGCATCAGCATCAGCCGACATGAATATCAAGTCAGGATCCTTCGCAGCAAGATCATAAACACGGTCGAAGAAAGCGTCTCGGATGTCGATCGCTGTTTTCATCCGCACAGTTCCTTTCGGGCTTGTTCAATTTGCTCGGGTGAAGGAATTGCGTGATGCCATTTAATACCATTTTCCATGAAGGATACTCCTTTACCCTTCACCGTGTTAGCAATGATCATAAGCGGTCTGTCGACACGGCCAAGATCCGTAAGGGCGCCAAGAATCGCATCAATAGAATGTCCGTCAATCACGCGGCTCTCCCATCCACATGTACGAAATTTATCCTCCAAGCGACCGGATCCGTCGTCTTCCTCAATGACTGCGGTCACCGATAAACGGTTGCGATCGATGATCCCTATTAGGTTATTCAGCCGATATCTGGCGGCAAACATTGCGGACTCCCAGATAGCTCCTTCATCACATTCGGCATCGCCGATCATCGCGTAAACTCTATAGTCCTTGCCGTCAAGTTTGGCGCCTAGAGCTATGCCTGCCCCTATCCCGATCACATGCCCCAGTGACCCCGTGTTATGCTCGGCACCCGGGATGGAAGTATCCAGTTGACCGCCAAGACCGCCATCAACGCCATATTCGGTCAAGCGAGCCGGATCAAGAATCCCAAGGTCAGCCCATATATGATATAGGGCTAAGCACGCGTGTCCCTTGCCAATCAAGAAACGATCACGATCCGGCAATTTGGGATTGCTTGCGTCGTATTTCATGATCCCACCGTAATACAAGGTTACGAGCAGATCAGCACAAGAGAAAGTTCCACCCAAATGCCCTTTCCCCGCACGGATCGTACTCTCAAATACCTGAAGCCTCACCCACTTGGCTTTTTGTTCCAATCTTTTTATTAAATCCTCTTGCGCGCCCATGGTTTTCTCCCCTATTCAAATTTGACCGGTTTAATCATCTCCTGCTTGCTATCGCAGACGACTTCAATCAAAGCGGGACCTGGTTCTTTCAGGATTTTAACAATATTCTTGTCCAAACTTTCGTAGCGGTCCAGAATATGAAAACGAAGTTCGAATGCATCTGCAACTTTCTTAAAATTAAGCACTTTCTGTTCGTCGGTATAACGTCCCCCGCATATCGCATCCTGAGATGCTCTAATGGATGCGTATCCACCGTTGTTGATCACAAAAACCTTAATGTTAAGTTTATACTGAGAAATCGTCCTTAACTCCTGAATGTTGAGCTCAATGGAGCCATCCCCCGTTATAGCTAGTATCTGCGCATCCCGAGAGGTGACCGCAGCCCCGATAGCCAGTGGCAGGGTCATCCCCATACTGGCGAAAGCACTGGAAGTTATGTCTCTTTGACCTTTGTTAAACTTGAGTATTTGTCCGGTAATATAGTAAGAGCTTCCCGCGTCGCTGACAAAGATATGATGTGGGCCCGAGGCATCATCTAGTTTTTCCAAAAAACAGTATGAATTGATCGGATTCTTCCGGTCTTTTTGTCGAATCACCGAATACGTTGCTTTAAAACGACGACATTGAGTCAGCCAGGCTTCGTAGTTTGGAAGATTCGTCATATTGAGTTTATCCAATAGATACTGGATTACTTCCCTGACATCATGAACGATTGGAGTGGTGACTCTTAGTCCTGGTTTTTCAATTTCCGCCCTGTCCAAATCCACCATGATAATCTTCACATCATCGGCAAAGGCATCGGAAGACTCGCCGATAAATGGATGTGGCATGCTGCTTCCAAGGCTGAGAATCACATCGCATTGCTTCATGATCAGGCCCGTATGCCCGTGACCGCGAATCCCACCCATATTGAAGTAAAGAGGATGTGTGTCTGGTAAAATATCCTGACCCATCCGTGTTGCAATAACAGGTGCTCCGATTCGCTCGATCAACTTTTTGAAATCTGAAATAGCACCGGCAATGCGAACACCTTGCCCGACAACGATTAATGGCCGGTGCGCTTTCAACAACAAGGATACGGCGGTATCTACGGATTTAATCCATGAATCGTCTACGATAGACATCGGATGAACAAATCTCTCCAATGTGTCGCTGTTGATCGTCTCTGCTTGAACATCCAATGGAATGTCCAACCAAACTGGTCCAGGTCTGCCTGATTTAGCCAGGTAGATGGCTTTCTCCAAGTGAAAACGAATTGTCTTTGGATCGGAAACCAGCGCAGCGTATTTTGTGATACCCCGGACATGATCCACAATGTTAAAGCCTTGAACCCCGAACGAACGGAGCCTTGGGTCGATCTGACTTCGCGTAACCTGTCCCGAGAGTACCAACACAGGAATTGAATCTACCCACGCCTCCACAACACCTCCGATTGCGTTCGTCCCTCCCGGCCCGGTCGTTGTCACGACAACACCAAGGTTGTTAGTTAGTTTTGCGGAGGCTTCCGCCATCGCAGCTGCCGCGGCTTCGTGGCGAGCGGTAATGAATTTTATTCCTTTGAAGAACGCGAATGCATCATCTAAATGGATTGATCCGGTTCCTGACAGAAGGAAGACGTTCCTTACTCCCTGATTGTATATGAATTCAGCAATGTAATCTGCCACACGCATATAGATTTTCCCGATAGAAGACGAATGAATTGTAGCTAAAAATGACGCTTATGAAAACGATCTAATCTCTCCAACGCCTCTGCGATCACCGGCAACGTTGTATTGGAGTACGATAAACGCATGAAGCCGCTGCCGCATTCACCAAAATTGCTTCCCGGCAGAATGCAAATTCCCTCTTCATTCAAGACTCGTTCTGAGTATTCAAATCCAGACATCCCCGTGTGATCGACATGAGGAAACAGGTAAAATGCCCCTCCTGGTTTGACGCATCGTATATTTTTTATCTGGTTTAACCCTTCAACAAAGAAATCGCGTCGCTCCTTGAGCTCGGCAACACATTTTCTCACAAAAGACTGATCATTCTGGAGCGCCGCCATTGCCCCAATTTGGGTAAACCCAGGCAAACATGATAGGATCGTTTGAAGCAGCAGCCCCATCTTTTCGATCAATTGGATTGGACCAACTGCATACCCCATTCTCCAGCCTGGCATGGAGTAGGTCTTTGACAGACTATTGAGCAGGATCGTCCGTTCACGGCACTTGTCCAAGACACAGGGGGAGTAATGCTTTCCGTCATAAATGAGTTTTGAGTAGACCTCGTCGCTGAGGAGAAATAAGTCGTATTCCTCCGCGATGTGCCCAAGCTGTAACAGATCTTGCTCATCCATAACCGCACCGGTTGGATTTTGAGGGGAGTTGACAATGATAAGCTTGGTTTTGTCTGTGATGCGCTGGCTAACATCTTCCGGCTTCATTTTGAACTCGTTTTTCTCATAAAGCGGGACTCCCACAGGACGAATCTTATTATAGTTCAGTGCTGAGTAGTAGGTAGGAAAACCGGGGTCTGGCAACAGAACCTCGTCTCCCGGGTTGGCAACGCATCGGACACAGAAATCAATGAGTGCATTAGCTGGACAGACGATAATTTGCTCCAAATCCGGGCGGAAATACCAGTTCCGTTCGGTAAATTCTGTTATAGCTTCGCGAAATTCATAAAGACCCATAGAATTTGTATAGTGGGTATGCCCGTCATCTAAAGCGCGTTTGGCCGCTTCAATTGCATGCGGCGGGGATGCGAAACTAGGATCACCTATTTCAAAGTGGAGTATATGCTGTCCCTGACGCTCTAGCCCCTGAGCAATAGCCAGCAATTTAAACATTGGCTGACCGAAAAGACGGTCTGTGATTCTTGATAGTTTCTTCACGTTCAGCCTCTTTCAACATCCAATTGAATCATTCTCATGCGTAATATTTCCGCCGCCACAAAAAAGTACTAATAATAGCGACCGGAAGACTAACATATATCTCACCGCGAGCAATTCTCTTTTTCAATTCCATGTACGGGAAGCACTCAACACCAACGATTTCGGCATCGTGCAACCGGCGTGCACGAAATTCACGCTCGGTCAGGTGGATACAAAAAAGACATGGTAAAACCGGATAGCGGGAAGAAGATATGGCCAGGGGCGGCAAGGATCTGAATCGTTGCAGTGATTGAACGATGATGCCCGTTTCTTCGGCCAATTCCCGCCGGGCCGCTTCCCGAGGCGTTTCCCCCTTCTTGACGCCGCCAGCGGGCAATTCCCAAGTTGCGTCATTAATGACCGGTCGCTTGACCCGTACCATGACGATCGCCCGATCATCCACAATGGGCAACATCGCCACCTGAATGGCATTGTATTCAACCGTGAAATATCCGCCCCGGTTTCGAACCGTGAACCAGGGATTACGATGCAGGGTCCTGACTGGGCGCAAGGCCCGGCATTGCGGCGTGGTTTGTCTCGGATCGTTGATTGCAGGCATTTGTAATAGTTGATTGGATGGTTAGATGATTTGTTGATTCGTGGATTGGATGATTTGCGGGAAAACCCAAGAATCGGTGATTAGATGATTCGTAAATTCGTGGGTTTGGATTTAAAGCATACGAATCAACGAATAGTCAAATTAACAAATCATCTTTTTAAAGTCAGACGAATCTACGAATTAACAAATCATCGAATTATCTCTTTTTCCCCCCCTCCGCCCCCAGCGGCACGAATTTAGACTGCCCCATTTCAATCGGACGGGCCTCCGGCATCTTATAGCTTTTCACATCATAATAATGCCGCCAATAGTTTAAGAGGGCCTCCAGTGTATCATCAAACTTGATGGTAGGTCGCCAACCGGTGGTCTTGCGGAATTTTTCCGTGGACGGCACCTGCCGAGTGACATCTGAAGGGCGCAAGCGTTTGGGATCCACTTCCACTTTGATATCCTTAACTTTTGCCAACTTTAGAAGCTTGTTCAGCATGTCGCCGACCGTCATGGTCTCATCGCCGCCGATGTTATATACCTCGCCCGCCGGACATTTGGTCACCAGCAACCAGTAGGCCTTTACGGCGTCCCTCACATCCAAAAACGTGCGCAGGCTGTCCAGATTCCCCACCTTGACCACCGGCGGCTGAAGCCCCATTTCAATGGCCGCAATCTGTTTGGAAAAATTAGACGTCACAAACACTTGACCCCGCCGTGGTCCGGTATGGGTGAACATGCGCGTGCGGATTGTGCGGATGCCCCACGAGAGCCAGTATTGGAATCCCAGCATGTCCTCGGCCACTTTGCTGACGGCATACGGCGAGGCGGGCCGGAAAGGGTTGTTTTCCGTGATCGGTATTTCATTTTCCTTCACCTGTCCGTACACCTCCGACGAACTGCATATATGAATGATGGGGTCGTAGCTGGACTCCTGTTTCAAGGTTTTAACCGCTTCCAGGAGATTGCATGTGCCGATAACATTGGCTTCTAATGTCGCTGCAGGTGCAAGGAAGCTGTAATCCACGTATGATTGGGCCGCTAAATGAAAAATAATTTCCGGCCGATGATCAGCCAGTATTTTCTTAATCGAAGCATGATCCAATAAGTCGCCATAGCATAACGTGATCCTGTCGAGGATATTACGGATATTATCCGCCGGCGCGCGCCAGCGCACAAGACCAAGGACCTGCGTCGGGGCCTGATATGCCAAAATATAGTCGGCCAAATGACTGCCGACAAATCCGGTGATACCGGTAATGAGTACTTTCATGGTGTTTCCTTGGTAAGGTTGATTCGTTGATTTGATGATTCGGGTTATTGCTTCTTACGAGTTTCTAAATAGCGTATGTATCCGTTCAATAAGATAACGGATTTTTCTGTTAGGTTCCGGCATTCCATTACAACATCGTCCGGGAATAAATCCTCATCGTTGGCTGTAATGAAATGATCCAATAACTCATAGGCCGACCCCCGAGATTGCCGACAGAATTGCATGTTTTCCTGATAATGAAAGCGTCCATAACCCTCTGCTATATTCGCCGTTGTGCTCCTTGCGGCTCTTAAAATCTGGTCGTTAAGGCGATATTGTTCTGCCCCAGGAAGTTGCTTACATGCCTCCGTTGCAAATAGGCGGAGTTTCCGACAAGCTTGCCAACAATCCAAATCCTCAAATGTCTTGAATTTCTTGTAATTTTCCATGCAAATCAACCAATCATCCAATTATCGAATCATCCAATCATCTAATCTACGATTCCCTTTCCCGCCCGCTTCATGAATCAACAAATCATCTAATTATCTAATCATCATTCTTCTATCAGAACGGTCCCTTAAACTTCTTATACACGTCGGCCATTGATTTTTCATCCGGTAGCGGAATTCCGTGATCATTCCGGCCTTTTACCAACCGCGCAATGGCATCGGTCAAATTCCGCAGGTTCGGATAGAACATGTCCTCCAGGCTTTTGGCCGTGGGACATGGCGCCGGTTGCATGCCGAGTGTCACGACAGGTGATTTCAACAGTGCTGGATCCCGTTCGCAGACCAGCCG